>Ga0209021_1000445_pt1 | contig 51123 bp, 35 predicted proteins | sample PinacodermFT_FD_187299 | JGI IMG/M metagenome (GOLD analysis project Ga0209021, IMG submission 187299) | Host-associated microbial community of the marine sponge Aplysina aerophoba from Gulf of Piran - sponge pinacoderm, lysed by freeze-thaw... | ecosystem: Host-associated > Porifera > Sponge >... | reverse complement strand
CCTTTTCGAACTGCGCTTCGCGCTTGGCGGCTTCCCTCTCGAACCGCTCGTTACGCTCGGCAGCCGCCTTTTCGAACTGCGCTTCGCGCTTGGCGGCTTCCCGGTCGATCCGCTCCAAGAGGATTTCAAACTCCCGCTTGCGGGCGACACGTCGGCTCGCCCAGATACTCACGATCAGCGCAGCGATCGCGATCAGCGGCGTCGCGACCGTCGCCACGTTGCCGAGCCACTCCTCCATGCCTCTACCATACACCCAACACCGCACGGGACCATCCGCGCCGCAATATTCGGGCGACCGGACTGCTTCTCGCCGCGAACGGGCCTGTCCGCTCGCCATCGGCCGCGGCTGAACTACTGAGCTATCCTGGCGCGAAATCTGATGTGACTGGGTTAGCACAGTCTCGACACCTACTCGGTATGAGTACCGTACGTACCTTGGTCAGACCGCCGGGGCCAACTAGCCAGATGAGCGGGGGTCTGGGCTGTGGCTGCGGCGATGCAGAGCGGTCAGTTCATCCAGTTGCAGATGTCCGGTGTAGACTGCCATGCCCAGCGCCGCATGCACGCCCATATCGAGTAGGGTGTGGATCTCCGACACACTCGAGATCCCCCCTGCGGCCGTAATTTCGTGGTCGGTTGCTGCACGTAGCCGACGGTACCAGTCCAGATCAGTGCCCTGCAAGGTGCCCTCCTTGTCGACATAGGTGCACAGGAACGCACCGCAATACGGCTCAAAGCGGGAGATCACCTCCTCTGCTGTGAGGGCCGTGGCTTCGCGCCAGCCCTTGATGACGATACGACCGTTCATGGAATCCAACGAGATGATCAACCGTTCGCGTCCGATAGCTCGTGCTAATGCCTCAAGGAAATCGCTGTTCGGACCGTTGTCCCGATAAGCCGCTGTGCCGACGATGACACGCTCGGCGCCGCTGCGGACTAGGTCTTCGGCGCGTTCCAGCGTTCTGACGCCACCGCCCACCCAGGTGCGGGCCCGGCTTGCGATGTGCCGCACGATGGGCAGGTTCGAACCCCGCCCAATGGCTTGGTCCAGGTCGATGACTTGAATCACCGGAAACGCAGAGAAGCGCTCTAGCATGACATCGGGGGATTCGCCCTCAAGGGCCTTTTCTCGTCCTCGGACAAGCTGGACGACCTTGCCATCCATAAGGTCGATGCAGGGAATGATCATGATCGGATACTTGCATGACTCGGTCCGGTGTCCGAGACAGGTTCCAGCTTACCCAAACAACTCCCTGCGGCCACAGCAGCCGATGGACTGGGCGCGAGCGGAAGATCACTCTTGTTCGAACAGCGGTCGGACAGCGGCTACGCCCCTATCGCCTCGGCCAGCCTTGCGCTTGGACGCTCCTTCAACTAAACGCTGGTAACCGAAAGGACCACATGATCCCTTGGCTATCCGCTTCGGCTCGCGACATCATCTCATTCCCAGAGAGGTGAAGGACGCCAGGCTGGCAATCATCGCATCGTGCTGATCAACCTGCGGATGCCTGGTGCAACCGGACGGGCGTACTCGTCGAGCAAGAAATGTGTTTGACGGGCACGGTGGCGACTCTCTCCACAATGCCCGAAGGCAGCCCTGTCTCCTTCGGTGCCCCCGAGGGTTCTCCGAGTTCTGGCGGGGGCTAAATGCCGGCCGAGTCGGCGGCAACTGGATCGCCCCAGTGGGGCTCGTGTGTCTTACACGCTTGCCTTCCGGCCCGTGCCAACCGATACAATCACAAAGGGTTTGTCACACCCACACCCCACAGTGCAATAGGTCTGCCACGGTGACTAATCCACCACAGTCTGGCAGCGATGAAGAGCAGATCACGCTCCAAGCCACATACGCGCCTGTGGTCGAAGTCAATTCACCACTTTTACAAGGCGGGTTCTTAGGGGCATTTGAGGCCTCGTTGGCTTCCGACGATGCTCTCCCGACTCAGAGTCGGACCTACCTGCCCGGTGATGAGCTGAACGAAGCGGAAGGCCACTTCGCCGCAGGCGTCCGATACGCCTTGGGAGAAGGAGTAGGCCAGGACTGGACTGCGGCCGGGAGGCACATTCGGAACGCCGCTGAACAGGGCCACAGCCAAGCGCAGTTGTTTCTGGGTGACATGTGCTCCGAGGGCCGAGGAGTGAAAAAGGATCGTGCGGCGGCTTGCCGCTGGTATCGGCGCGCCGCTAGCGCCGGAAACGTCTATGCTCAGAACAATCTTGGCGCCAGTTATGCCGCAGGATGCGGTGTGCCACAAGATTACACAAAGGCGGAGCGGTGGTTTCGAAAAGCGGCGGCTCAAGATCACGCCAAGGCTCAGTACAACTTGGGATTGTTGTATGCCGAGGGTCTAGGAGTGCAGCGTGACGAAAGGGAGGCTGCGTTGTGGTTTCGCCGAGCCGGCGAGCAAGGTCACGCAATCGCTCAATGTCGCTTAGGAGTCCAGTATGCCGTGGGCCGGGGATTGGAGCGGAACTTGGAGCAGGCCTGCGAGTGGCTCCGCCGAGCAGCCGAGCGCGGACAGCTCCATGCCCAGCTGTGCCTTGGGATCCTGCATGCTGAAGGCGGCAGCCAAGTGGCGAACTACGAGGAAGCAGCCAAGTGGTTTCGACTAGCCGCCGACCAAGGGGATGGAGAAGCCCGGTTCCGGCTTGGCCTGATGCATCTTGAAGGCGATGGCATGCCTGCTGACCATAGGGAGGCCGCCAAGTGGTACGGCAAGGCCGCCGAATCGGGGAACGCCAAGGCACAGAACAACTTAGCCCTCATGTTCGAGGAGGGTCTGGGCGTGGACAGGAACCAACGGGAAGCCCTGAGGCTGTTCGCTTTGGCTGCCGAGCAAGGTCACGCCATGGCCCAGCTTCGTTTGGGCGGTATGTATTTCCTTGGCCACGGTTTGCCCCAGAGCGATGAGGAAGCTGCCAAGTGGTACCGCAAGGCAGCCGACCAGGGAAACTCCTATGCCCAGTACAACCTTGGATTCATGTGCGCTAGTGGGCGTGGCGTGGCACAGGACTTCAAGCAAGCTGTTGCTTGGTATCGTCGGGCCGCAGCGGACGATGTGGCGGAGGCTCAGAGCGCTCTCGGTGATATGTTTGCTGCGGGTCTTGGCGTAGCGCGGAATGACAGCGAGGCCGCCGAATGGTACCGTCTGGCCGCCGAACACGGCTATCCACACGCACAGGTGCGTCTCGGCGACATGTTCGCCACCGGGCGTGGGGTACCGCAGGACGATAGCGAGGCCTTGAGATGGCATGCCGAAGCGGACGAGTCTCGTGCAACTTGGGACGACTCCGATGTGATCGTACTAGGATTCACGCCGTACGAGAACGAAGACGAACGGGACGCATGCATTGCATCGAAGCGACTGAGGGAACTGGTGTTCTCGCCGATGGTTGCCTCGCGCACCAGAAGTTCGGAGCGTCCTCTCGATTAGGGGGTGCCTCAACAGTTAAGTGCGGCGTTGCATTGTCTGGGCACCCTCTGCCAAGAGGGAGCCTTACAAGATCGAGCCGGAGAGGGTCAGAGTGCGGGTCAACAAACGGACCTGCTCCTTAGCGACCGAACCAAGGCCGCAACGAATCAAGAAGCTCGGAGGCAATAGGTTCCGAATCCGCCAAGGGCAGTACCGGATCATCTACGAGCTGAGCAAGTCCCAAGTTGGGATTCTCAAGATTGAACACAGGCGCGAAGTCTACCGCTAAGCCAAGATCATTGGCAGACTCAGGCAGCACGTTCCATGCGCAACCGCCAAAGGAACGAACTATCCAAACAAGATTCAGCCCGAGCACGTGCGAAGCCCAAGCAATTGACGGATAAGGAACGAGAACCGTTCAGCAAGACCGAGGCCCCGACCGCCACGACTCAGTACGGTTCAACATACGAGTCCTTCCGGTGGCTTCCAGTATTCAGGCCGGAAACTCCGTCTTGATCGGGATCAGCCAACCGATCCGGGTCGAGCCCCCTTCCGGCCTCAGGAGGATCCTTGGCCTCGGGGCTTAAGTGGGTTCATGAACGGAACGCCCGCGCAATCTCTTTCGTTGCCAGTGACGACCAAGCAGTTATTCGCTTCGGCCACTGCTGCGACAATCATGTCCAGGCCACTACGAGGGCGTCCAACTGCCTTTCCTTCGGCCATTAGCCGTCCCCAGACAAGCGCTGCGTGTTCGTCAAATGCGAGGACCCGCCCGGCAAACAAGGCTTGAGGACCCTCCGGGCCGGAAAACCACGCAGCCAGTTGGTCCCGTTTCCGACCATCGGACAGCTGCAGTATTCCACGCTGGATTTCGGCGACTGTGAGTGATGCGATGAACAGGGACTCCTCTTCCTGTGCCGCCATCCAGTCTCGCAATGAAGCAGATGGTGCTGGCCTCGTCGGATCCGAAACAATGTTGGTATCGAGGAGATACCGGGTCACAGAAGGACCTCCCGCCCTTCCTCGCACGGACGGGTGAGGTCGATGTCACTTCCGACTAGGGGTGATCGACGCAGTGCGGCCCAGACTCTGCTTCCTGTGGGCGGCTCAACCGGGTCGGGCAGACCCTCCACGATGCGCACGGTTTCTACGCTGACGTGGACAATCTGCCGGATTGCGGCGACCAGATCCTTCGGATCGTCGAACCAATCGTTGGGATCGTTTACGATGCCGCTCTCGCGATCCTGCTTGATGCGGTAACGGTCAATGAACCATTCGAGTGGCGTCCGACCGTTGACTTGGTATTGGTGTGCTTCGGACGGGATCCCCGAGATCCGGATGTGATCGTTGACCACTAGAACCGTCCTTGTCTTGTCAGCGAACCGCATCGCTCGGGACCCGATCCGGTACTGCTCGGGGACGGGTTCACCCAGCACCTCCGACTCGACCTGCAAGGGATACTCCTCGCAGGTCTCGTAGCCAATGTGGAGTTCCGCAAGTGTCCGTCCGGCATCCGCAAACGCTTGGAAATTTGGTGCCATGGGGACTCTCGGCAAACCCTTTGCCAAGTCGTTTGCGAACCGCTCGCGATACGACGGTGAGTGGAGCACACCGTACACGTAATCGAAGATCGTGTCCTTGGCGATCGTGCTGTCGTCGTAGTGCTCGCGAAACGCGAGTAATGCGGTGTCTGTGATGTTGTCGATGCGGTCTAGTGACGATTTCTCCTCCAGAATACTGCCGCCTTGCCTCTGTATGTACCGAAACCGGGGAAAGCACTGGCCCTTTGAAATCATTTCAAGATCTGGCATTGAATCGGCCACAAGCACAGAGAACGGCTTGGTCGAACCCACACCAGGCACACAGATCGCACGGTTCTCGCAGTCAGCCGTCGGGAAGATGCTGTCCATTTGGTATTTCCGGTTGACCAGAACGTAATCGACGTAGCAGTACTGCTTGACGAACGGACGATACTGTGTCCTCCAGATCCTGTCGGGCGAGTAGTCCACGAGCTTGCACCTTGCAAGGTTGTCCTTCAGTGCTTGGTCCCACCTCACGTTCGAGGAATGGCGACTCGCGAGTTGATCTATGTTCAGGCCCGGATGCAGGCCCTGCTCTAGTACGCGCAGCGCTCCCATATAGTCCTGCACCACTCGGCTTGCGTTTTCCGCGCAGGCCTCGCGCGAGCAGTTGTAGAGGTAGGCGTCGCGACTGGTCTTGTACCCGTTACTGAAGAGCTTGAAGACTACCCCCTCACCCTTGCCGGACTTTGCAGCTTTCGAGCCAATCGGATATAGCTCCTGGTAGGCCTCGTCACGCTGGCCGATCCAGTCGTTGTGCCGGTCGGGCGTGATCGTGCGCCAGTCCCCAACGCCCGCGATCGAACCTGCCTCGCGAAGGATCGCCAGCTTTTCCTCGCGCTTCAGGTAGTCGCCGATGTCTCGGTACCGAATGCAGCAGCCCTCGTGTTTCGCGTCCGGGTTGCGCACCAAGAGCGTGATAGCCACGGGCGCACGGGAGCCCTGTCCGAATGCGTTGTCACCCTCGGCGCGTCGCAACTTTCCCGACGTACGTGCGTTACCCCGCAGGTTCAGCACGTAAACCGAGCTGAATTCCTTAGCCAGGCAGGCCCTCACTCCCGAGTCCACGTTCCCGTCGATCCATGAGCCGTTGGTCACAAGGGCGACTACGCCTTGGTCGCCAATCCGGTCCGAGGCCCAGCGGATCGCCATCTTGTAGGTGTCGTACAGGCTGTTCTTAAGAGTGGCGGTCGACCAAGCCGCGTACGTCTCGGCGATACGCGCCTCCACTTCGGGATAGTCCACGTTCGGGTTATCGTCTGCGGAACTCCGCTGTCCGACCGACCACGGGGGATTCCCGACGATCACTTGGATCGGGAGCCCCTGCTGTCGCTCGGCGCGTTCGCTGTTGTCAGGTAGCCAGTCCCGCGGAAAACCCGTCCGGTCCGTGTGTAGATTGAACGTGTCCGTTAGGACGATTCCACCGAACGGCTCGTAGGAGCTATCGTCCCCAACTCGGCCGTGGAAGGCCTCCTCGATATGAATCGCCGCGATGTAGTAGGCGAGCAGGACGATCTCATTTGCATGCAGTTCCTCGCGGTACTTCCTGCCTAGGTCTGCATCGCGGACCAGCGCCGACTGTAGCAATCGCACTAGGAAGATGCCCGTCCCAGTGAACGGGTCGAGAACATGAACACCCTTATCGCTGAGTGATCGCCCGAATTCGTCCCGCAGCACCTGATCGGCGCTCTCGAGGATGAAGTCGACAATCTCGACGGGCGTGTAGACGATGCCTAGCCGGTCAGCGTCCTTCTTCAGGGCCGTTGCGAAGAATTTCTCGTACAGCTCCATCAAGACGCGCTGGCGCGCCGCGCTATTGTCGAGGCCCCGAGCGCGTCGGCGCACGCTCTCGTAGAACCCTTCGAGATCCCGTGTTTCGTTCTCTAGGCCAAACTCCCCGAAGTCTCTCCGAAGACCATCGAGTGCGTGCGCTACCGGGTTGCGGCCCGCGAAGTCATACCCCTCGAAGAGTGCCTCGAAGACGGGCCGGGTCAGGATGTGTTGGGCCACCATGTCAATCGCGGCACCTCGGCTGATCGAGTCGTTGATCGACACCTTGAGTTCTTCGTGGAACGTATCGAACCAGTCCCTCAACAGCTTGTGATCGTCGGTGGACAGCAGCCCCTCGATCCGCGTCACGAGACGCGAAAAGATAGCAGCAACGTCTTTGGCCCATGTCTCCCAGTACTTCCGATCACCGCACTTGTCGACAATCTTGGCGTAGATCGCCCCGGCCGGAAGTTCGAGCGGCGGGAAGGGGAGTGAGGGCCGCCCATCTCCGTCATCTCCTCCTTTGCCACCGCCGCCAATAATGATTCTCCCCGTTGGCTGCTTGTTCAGATCGATCTGGTTGATTTCGGCCTCAAGCCGGTCATCGTGTGACCGTAACGCCCGCAGAACGCTCCACACGGCCGCGAAGCGCTCCTCGTGGTCCAGTACCCCCGCTGCGTCGACGCCTGCCGGCACGGCGACTGGCAGGATGATGTAGCCGTAGTCCTTGCCGTCCGCCTTCCTCATTGCGCGGCCCACCGCCTGTACGACCTCGACTTGGCTGTTGCGGGGACTCATGAACAGAATCGCATCCAGCGCGGGCACGTCGATCCCTTCGGTAAGGCAGCGCGCGTTGGAGAGAATGCGGCAGGTGTTTCGGCCGTCGCCCTTGAGCCACTCGATCCGGGCCTTGCGTTCCAGCGCATGATGCTGCCCGTCAACATGGCGGGTCTCGCAGCAAAGTGCGGCAGATTGTTCGTCCTCGGGCAGCAGCCCGATGGCCTGTTCAATGAGGCCATCCCAGTGCTTCTCCAATAGCTGAGACGACTTGATCGTGTTGCTGAAGGCAATGGCGCGCCGTAGCGGATGAGCCTCGGCACCGTTGGCGCGCTTGTTCTCTGGATCCTGCAGTGCTTGCCAGCAGCCAACAATCCGTGCGGCATCATCAAGGTTAATCAAGCCGGAGGAGTGCGCCAGATGGGCCTGAAGGTAAGTATCCACATGCTCTTCCGAGACGGCCAACACAACGACCTTGTAATCCGCAAGCAGGTCCTGTTCGACCGCTTTCGAAAAAGGAAGCCGGTGGAATTCAGGGCCGTACGTCCCGGGATCGTCCATCGAGAACACATCGACGTTATGATGCGCCGCCTTTGACTTTGCTCCTTCTGTGTACAGGCGGGGAGTAGCCGTCATGTAGAGGCGCTTTGCCGCTCGGATCTTCTTCTCGTCATGAACCAGCACGAAGGGCGAGGCCTGGTCCCCCGGGCGCTCAATGCCGGTCGTACGGTGAGCTTCGTCGCACAAAACGAGATCGAACAGTGGTGCTCCAGCGTCCTGAGCCTGCTGGACGAGCCCCAGAGAGTGATACGTGCAGAAGACCACCGTCATCGCATCTGGACGATTAGATTGCAGTGACTCCGAAATCTGTTCTGGGTTCGTTGTGACCGGGATCTCTAGTTCCTGCAGTGAGGCGTCTTCATCATTGCGCCCAGCGCGAGTGTCAGAGCAGATACCGATGTAGCGGTGCTGGATCGTTCGATGTGTCGCCCATTCGCGCATCGATTGTTGGAATAGGGAGATCGACGGAACTAGGTAAAGCACAGTGCCGCCCACCGTCGCGACCGTTTCGGCAATTCGCAATGCCGTAAACGTCTTTCCCGTCCCACACGCCATGATCAGCTTACCCCTGTCATGTTCAGAGAAGCCCTTGGTGACATCTATTAGGGCCGCTTCTTGATGGGGCCTGAGGCTGAATGGTTTAACTCGGTACGACAGCGCTTCGGGTAGATCCCGGACGAGATCCAGCCAGTCAATAGGCAGTCTTGCTAGGTCACTGAAGTGGAGCACCGTGCAGGCGGGTATCAGATCATCGACTGTCTTCCTTGCGTTCGGCCCCCACTCGTCTCCGGTGTCCACGAACATGCGCGAAGTGAAGGGCTTGCGCGCCGAAGCAGAGATGAACGAGTCGACATGAGATTTAGAAACACGCGTTCCAGCCGCGTAGCACTTGCACTGGATGGCGCACGCGCCCCCGGAACGCTGCTCTGCCACCAGATCAATGCCAATATCGGTTCCATCGAATCCGTCCTGTGATACTGCCCATTCGGACCACAAGTGGACTGCAGAGAAGCGATTCTGGTAAAGCGGGTCGTTGATCAGGTACGCCTTGATCAGCCGCTCAAACAGGCGTCCCTTCATTGCCTCCGAGTCGGCTAAGGCACGGATGTAGTCAAGTGTTGCCTGAAGACTGCCAGTCATGAGCCACCCCCTCGATACCTTTTAGACGACTAAGCGACGCTTCTTAGGTGACGATACCAAGAAGGGCACCATCGGACGTGGAGCACAGCGCCAGCCTTACCGCGACAGCTGGCGCGGCACCGGACTCCAAGCAAGCCGTCGCTTGGCAGTGTCGAGCCGCAGCGGACGATTTAGCGGAGGTTCAGAGCGCTCTCGGTGATATGTTTGCCGCGGGTCGTGGCGTGGCGCGGAATGACAGTGAGGCAACCAAGGTGTCGGCTGGCCGCAAGTCACGGAGTCTTAGGCGCGCAGATGCACCTTGCTGAGATTTTCGCCACAGGTCGTGGTCCGCTACTGGACGATAGCGAGGCATCGAGGTGGTATGCGGAAGCGAACGAGCCTCGCGCGGCTTGGGAGGAATCCGGTGTGATCGTGCGTGGCACTTATACGAAGTTTGCTGAACACCCCGGCCTGGAGTCAGCCGTTCCGCCGCGCAGGCCGACCATTCGAACGCCCAATTGCTCGTAGGCTTTATCGGCGAATTGGAACGCGCGCCCGGCCAGCACCCCCGCCTCAACTCCCGTACGAAGCCAGGAACCTGCTGACCGCTTTCGTTCGAGGCTGATCGTAGAACGTCTTGCCGCCGTGGGCTGCCCCGTGCAACACAAGCAGGTCCACTGGCAGACCTAGGCTCTTGTACTTGCCCTGCAACTCGTGCGACTGGTTGATTGGCATCTGTGGGTCTTGATCGCCGTGCAGTAATAGCAGAGGCGGGTCTGATTTGTCGACGTGAAAGACCGGGCTAGCCAACATGGCCAGTTCCCGCTCTTGCTCGGGCTGCCCGCCGAGCAAGAGTTGCAAAGCCGGTATCCGGACACCCAGCCCGTGCGGCGTGGACTGCTGCAAGATCGTCAGAAGGTTGCTAGCGCCGAAGTAAGCTACGATCGCCTGCACCTCCGAGGACTGATCGAGATACGCCCCGACAGACCCCTCAAGCTCTGCGGTGCCGTTTGTCACCCCGACCAATGCTGCTAGGTGCCCTCCAGCCGATGAGCCGGCGATTGCCACCCTCCGGGCGTCGTAGGGGTGGCGCTCCTGATTGCCGCGCAGAAAGCGAATCGCTGCCTTGATGTCATGCACCTGGGCTGGAAAGCGTGCCTCTGGAGTGAGCCTGTAGTCGACGCTCGCAATGGCGTACCCCTCGTCTAGCAGCCCGGTCAGAGGCATCGAGTCCTTGGACCCTCCGCGCCAGGCTCCTCCGTGAACGTACACGATTAGCGGAGGTTGTGCCAGGTCTATTGGGAGATAGAGATCTAGCAGAAGCTCACGCCCGTCGACTTCCGCGAACACTAGGTCGCTGACCTTACGGAATGCGGGTTCTTGCGCCAAGGCCGTTAGCCCGCATGCGAGGCTGGACGCTACGAGCAGAGAAGGGATTCGAAGCTTCACAACAGAGCGTTACCTCACGGCACCGCTGATGAAGGCCTCCGGCTCGATCTCCGTGGACGCACCGGCGGCCCGCATGACACTTCGGATGACAGAGGCGGTTTGAGGAGAAAAGCGGAAGTTCATGCCACGGTGAACGCCGGTAGCAATTCGCAGCGGCGTCCAGCCGAGCTGGTTCTTGCGGTTCCAGGCCTCGATCCTTGCACCCGCCTCGACCAAGATCATTACCGCTCCGGGCGCGTGTTTGTAGGCCGCGCCGTGCATTGCCGTGTTGCCGTCATCGTCGATCGCGTTCGGATCGCCGCCCAGTTCAAGCGCTAGCTTGACGGCTTCAACGACCTCTTCCGCCGTGCCGGCGTCCTCGTCAGGAGCTCGTACACCGACTCCTGCGGCGACCATTAGGGGCGTGGTGCCCTTTGCTGTCGGGATGGCAGGGTCGGCACCCAGTTTGTGCAGGAGCCGCATCAGCTCGGAATCAGCTGTGCGTGCTGCCGTTAGGAAGGGTGTCGCGCCTACTGTGTCTAGGCTGTGCTTGCCGGGGCTGGTTGCCGAGGTCATACGAGAGTTGACATCGGCACCATGCGAAACGAGTTCCCGCACGAGCTGTAGGCTACCCATGTTCCCCGAGCCTTCCGGGGCAGGATCGTTGCTGCCCACACCGGGCTTGCGAACCCAGCTGACGGTATGTAGCGGGATCCAACCCGGACCGGCGGCGTTGGGGTCAGCACCTCGTTCCAACAACATCGCGGCAAGCTCGAAGTGAGCGTTCGAAACCGCGATCTCGAGGGCGCTGGCACCGATCTCAAGTTCGCCGCCGGGAGCATTGTCGCTCGCCCACCCTCGACGGCTGCGCTTCGGCAGTGTGTCATTGACGTCGGCTCCCGCGTCGAGCAAGGCACCTGCCACATCGATATGTCCCTGACGGGCGGCAAACAAGAGGGCCGAGAATCCGGCCTTAGATTTCTCGCCGATGTCGGCGCCACGTCTGAGCAGTTCCTTTACCGCCGAGAGATGCCCCTCGCCAGCGGCCCACATCAGCGCGGTCTGCCCCCGCCAAGTTTCTCGGTCGTTCACCGTGGCACCATGGCCGATGAGCGCGCGGACCGCATCTTGCCTGCCTGTGCGCGACGCTCTCATCAACGCGGTTTCGCCGGCGGGCAGGGCGGCGTTCGGGTCCGCCCCGGCCTCTACGAGTAGATCGATCATCTCAGCACTGCCGTTTGAGGCGGCAAGCATCAGGGGGGTCACGTGATGGCGGTTGGCTGCACTTGCGAGGGCGCCGGCGTTGACGAGTGCCCGCGCAGCGGAGAAATCGTCCCAATGCGCGGCCCAGTGCAAGGCCGTAGCGCCATCCGCGGCTTGCGCGGTAGCGTCGGCACCAGCACTGAGGAGGGTCCGGACAGCGGCGAAGTTGTTCGATCGAGCGGCTTCAAGCAAGTCCAGTCCGGTGTCGGCGGGAAGGGGCGACGAGAGCGCTACAACTGCGGCAACGCATGGTATCAAGGCTCGCAGGTGTCCGCGCATGTCTAGATCACAAGCTCGTCGATGTGTCCGGTGCTATCGCCGAATGACGGCAACTGGACTCCGACTTTGTCGAGCAATGTCAGGTGAAGATTGGCCAGCGGCACCGGTTCGTCATACTTGACGTGCCGGCCACCGGTAAGCCTGCCCGCCGCTCCGCCAGCCACCAAGATCGGCAAGTTCAGGTGGTCGTGAACATCCGGGTTGCCCATGCCGCTGCCGCAAAGCAGGGCGCAATGGTCGAGCAGGGAGCCGTCCCCATCGCGAGTTGACGACAGCCTATCGAGGTAGTACCCGAACAGGGAGACATGGAAGGTGTTGATTCTTGCCAGTTTCTCGAGTTTGAGCGGGTCGTTGGTATGGTGCGACGTGGGATGGTGGGGATCGGGAACGCCGATCTCCGGATAGGTGCGATTACTGGTCTCTCGGGCTAGCTGGAACGTAATCACTCGAGTGACGTCGCCCCGCAGCGCGAGTACCTGAAGGTCAAACATCAGGCGTGCATGGTCGGCATAGGCCGCAGGGACTCCGGTCGGCCGGTCGAGGTCAGGTAGCGGCGCCTCCTCGGTCTGCCGTTCCGCCCGTTCGATACGCCGCTCGACCTCGCGCACGGTGTCGAGATAGTCCTCGACCGTGCGTTTGTCTCCGGCTCCCAGCACCCTCTTGAGGCGCGCAAGGTCTTCGCCGACCCAATCGAGGATTCCCTTGTCGACCTGCATTTCCGCGCGGCGCTCCGACGCGCTGCCGCCATCACCAAAGAGGCGCTCGAACGCAACCCTGGGATGCGCAATTGAAGGCAGCGGGGTGGTGGGCGATGCCCAAGAGAGCTGGTTCTGATAGACGCAAGCGAACCCGTTGTCACAGTCGCCGACGTTTTGCTGGAGGTCCATCGACAACTCAAGCGACGGCAGCGCCGTTTGGTCGCCAAAGCGTTGCGCGGCGATTTGATCCACCGTGGTCGCCAATTCGTAGTCCGCGCCCTCGGTCATCTTCGCCTTGGCGGCGCTCAGGAATCCGGAGTTGGCAGTAGCATGGTTCCCGGCCGAATACGCGTTCTTGTTCTCGAGGTTGGTGATGACATTGAGCCCGGCCTTGAAGGGTTCCAACGGTTCCAGGATTCGGGACATTCGGTCGAGTCGCCCGTCCTCGCTTGGAGGGGTCCACTCACTGAGGTTGGCCCCCATCGGGATATATACGAATCCCAATCTGCGCACGGGGGCCGCCGCTGATTTGGCCTGCGCGGTCATGGCAGGAACCATGGCGTCTAGCAGGGGGAGCCCGATCGCTGCGCCCACGCCCCTGAGCAGCGTTCGGCGGGCAAGGGATTTCTTTGCGATGATCATCGAGGATTCCTCATTCGAAACGGCGTACTGCTTACAACTCCCAGCAGCAGAGACGAAAAGCTGTAGTTCTGTTGCATCGATTCGCGCACGATCTTGCGGACGGCGGGAGCGTCGTAGGACTCGAGCCCCCTGCCCAAAGCGTACACCAGCAGCTTCTCCGCCACGGTCGAGACGAACAAATCCGGTCTGTCCAAGAGAGCCTCGCGGAACTCGGCCGGGCCGGAAAAACTGGTTCCGTCGGGAAGCATGCCGGAGGCATCCACCGGAACTCCCGAGTCGTGCGTCCGCCAGCGGCCTACCGCATCGAAATTCTCGAGCGCGAAGCCGACCGGGTCAATGATGTCGTGACAGCTGGCGCAGGCAGGGTTGTCGCGATGTTCGGTGATCCGCTCGCGGAGCGTGCGCGGCTTGTCCGAGCGAGCTCGCTCGGCAAGCTCCGGAACCTCCGGCGGCGGCGGACGCGGCGGGGTTCCGAGGATGTTCGCCAAGACCCATTTCCCCCTCAGGACTGGCGAAGTCCGGTTGCCGTACGATGTGACGGCAAGGACGCTTCCATGGCTGAGAAGCCCGCCCCTAGGGCCGCTGGCATCGAGTTGTACGCGGCGAAAATGATCGCCGTAAACGTGCGGGATGCCGTAGTGCTTCGCGAGACGCTCGTTGAGGAACGTGTAGTCCGCTCCCAGCAGGTCGACGACGCTGCGGTCTTCGCGGAGGACTGTTTCGAACAGCAACTCGGTCTCGCGCCGAAATGCCTTTCGCAAGTTGTCGTCGAAGTCGGGGAACAGCCTCCGGTCCGGCGTCAATGAATCGAGGTTCCGCAGGTACAGCCACTGTCCCGCAAAACTCTCCACCAGCGCCCGTGCGCGCGAGTCCCGGAGCATGCGGCGCACGTGCCGCTCCAGCGAGTCCTCGTCGCCTAACTCGCCGCGCTCCGCCGCCAGCAGCAACTCTTCATCGGGAATGCTGCTCCACAGGAAGAACGACAGCCTGGAGGCTAGTTCAAATTGCGAGACCCGGTACGGCTGGCCGGTACCATCGGCCCTGTCCCGCTCGGCCCGGAAGAGGAACTCAGGGCTGACTAGCAGCGCCCGTAGCGCCGTTTCGATGCCGCCCTCGAAACCGGCGCGCTCGCGGCCTTGGCGGAAGAACTCCAGCGGCTTCTTGATGTCGGCGTCGGTTACCGGTCGGCGATATGCTCGACGCGCCAGCCTCAAAAGGATCTGCTCCGCGCACGGGTCTTCCTCGGACTCCGCGTTCGGGTAGCAAGAGAAGATTCGCCGGCGGCTGGGAGTGTCGCCGGGCCCCCTGGCGTCATAGGGCCCGACAATCGAGATCGAATAGACGGCGGGCTGGGTGCGCGGATGCCGGTCCATGTTGAATCGCGCCACGTAAGGCTGGCGCTGTGTCTCGATCAGGGCCGAAGATTGCTTGACAAACGTAGCGCCGATTTCGCGGGGTCCGGCTGGGATCGGTATGCGCGCAACCAAGTGCTTGTCAACATTCCGGTGGTCTCTCCGCTCGGAGGGGTTCACGGTGAAGCGCCGGAGCTGGCGGCCGTCCAAGGTCAGTTCCAACTCGTGCGGATGGTACAGCCCCTCAACCTGCTCGTTGCGGTCACGGCTGAGGGTGACCCGGATTTCGTAGTCGGCGTCGACTGGAAAGGTGTGTCTGGCCGCCGTACCGCCTCTGGTCCCAAACGGCAGTTCGCTGAAGTGCGCTTCCTGTGTCAAGTCCACTGGAAGGACGATCAATTCTCCTCCGACGGCGCCGGGAGGCGTGCCGACCGCCAAGCGGCTAATCTTGCGCGCCGCCGCGAGGAAGCGTTCCAGCAACGTAGGGGACACCTCGCCCGTGATGTTGTCGAATCCGTGGCTGCTCTCGTCGCGCGGAAGTAGCGAGCGCACGTCCACGTCCAGCGCGAGGAGGTCTCGAATGGCGTTGCGGTACTCGGTGCGGTTCATGCGGCGGAAAGCCCCCTCGCGGCCCGCGTTGGGATGGGCCGCAGCGTGGTCGTCCAAGCGCTGGCTCAATTCGCGAACCACAGCGTCGTAAGTCGCCTCGTCGGGCCTCGGCATGCCCCGCGGCGGCATGTGCCGGTGCGTCAATTTACCGACGACGGACTCCCACAGCTGAGGGTTTTCGCCCGGAGCGGAGGCTGCGAACCGGTCTAGTGCGATCCCGCCACTGGTCACGGTTGAGTTGTGGCACGCGCGACAGTAGCGATCCAGTGCCGACTGAATATCCACTTGGGCACAGAGCGAGGCGGCGAACGCCACGAGCGCCGCCACCTTGCGAACTAGACTCGTTGTTCTCCGCACTCGACCCCCACAAGGCTCGCTGATTCGACTGCCCTCGGTGGAGGGCGGGGCGCTGGCGCCCCGCCGCTCCGCAGGTGCCGAACGCAACTAGAACGTGATGCGCACAGCCATTTGCATCTGGCGCATCGCCCCGGCATTGTCGAGGGTGCCGAAGTCGCTGTTCTCGATGTTTCCGTTCAACGATGAGAGATTCACGTGGTTCAGCGCATTGAACATATCAGCCCGGATCTGAAGCCGCGAGGATTCTGTCAAGGCGAAGCTCTTCGACAGGGAAAAGTCAACGGTCCAGCGGCCCGGTCCGCGAACCAGCCCCTTTGCAGCATTCCCCACGCGCTCCGCGATACCGCGATTCTCGTTGATCCTCTGGAAGGCATCTGGATTGAGAAACCGAACATCCTGGTGGGAGCCGACCCGAGCGTTACCGTAAGACGTTCCAGCCGGGGCGAGAATATTGCCGCCGACGTAGTCCGACCGGCAGTACCAAGACTGAGAACAACCCTGCCTGATGTAGACGGGCTGGCCGGTTGTCCCGGAGTAGATGCCGGACACCTGCCATCCCCCGAGGACGTTTCGAACGAGGGCGCTGGAGTCATTGAACTTGGGAAGCTCGTAAATCAGGTCGCCCACGGCCCGGTGCGTGGTGTCGAAGTCGGGAATGCCGCGCTCGATCGCCAGGTTGAAGAAGTCCTGAATGTTGGTTTCCGCATCGGTTCCGTAATACACGCCGACATCGCCCCCGGTGTATGCGAGGGTCTTGCCCCAGGTGTAGTGAAAGTCGAATGACAGATTGCGGGAAAAGCGCTTGCGGACCGACGTCTGCAGCGAGTGATTCATCACACTCTCCCCCATGTCAACGAAATACGGACCTCCCGGAATGAGCTTGGGATTGGGTCGGATTCCGGTCTGCCGGTCGGGCAGATTGAAACGCCTGTGCATCGGGAACTTCACGCCGCGCGTGCCCACGTAGCCGATTTCCCACATCAGGTCCGATGTGAGCTGACGCTGAATGTTGAACTGGTAGTTAATCGTATAGGGGTTCTGCAGATCCGGAGTGATCAGCGAGAACACCAATTCGTTTCCGCTCTGTTGGATGTCCTGCAGGGCAATCGGAACGATCTCTTCATTGCTGAATGGGTACATCACTCCCAGCCGGTTCGCTTCGACCGCGCTATACCTGACGCGGAACGGAATGTCCGGTCCGGCGACGCTCTGCCTCAGAACCGCTGGTACTTGGGCGGCGAACATGAGTCCGACCCCGCCTCTGAGCACAGTCCGGCCCTCGTCATCCATGCGGTACGCGAAGCCAACCCTCGGCCCGAGATTTACCCAGCCGTCATGCTCGGTCGGCTTGTCCCTCGGGCGACGAGCGCCAAAGGCGAAGTTGGTGAAGTCAGCGCCCGGCGGCAATTCGAGGTTCTTGTTGGTGACGTCGATCTTGCCGGTCGGTTTGACTGTGTTGTTGGAATAGAAGTCGTAACGCAGACCTAGGTTCAGCACCAGCCTGTCATTGACGCGCCAATCGTCTTGGACGAACCCGCCGATCTCGTACATGCGGGAAGAGTGCGGACCGTTCGAGCCAAACGAGATCACCGCCCCATTGATGCGATTAGCTTGCATCTCCTCGATATTCAGGAATTCATAGCTCGGATTCTCCGGATTCGTGCGAGAACCTCCGTAGCGCACGACGCGCCCCCCGAACTTGATCGTGTGGTTCCCCTTGTTGAGGGTGAACTTTTGGTCAAGTGTGACCGTGGTGCCTTCCATCAGCCAGACCTCGCCGCTGCCTAAGTTAATCGTTCCCCCGACGTTGCGAAGCCTCAGCCTGGGGATTCGGTTTTGCCAATCAATCGTCTCCTCATTGTCAGGGTCGGTCAGCGTGAAGATGTTGTCGAGCCTTTCCATGTCGGCGAAGTTGTAGCCGAAGCGAGTCTCCGAGACCCACGTCACGCCACTCTTCGTGTATTGCGCGGTGTAGCGGTCTTGCACGTAGGTGTACTCGCGGTCATTGGCTCCGTTCAGGTTGTATCTGGGATCGAGCCCGAAAGGACGATTGCGCGTGTAGGTGAACGACAGGTTGCTCGTATCGGTGACCCGATAGTCCCCGCGGGCGACCACATGGTTTTCCCTGCGTTCGCGGGAGCCGACCGTTTCGGTCCTGCCGCGGTATTCGTCGAACACCAGGGTCGGTTCAGGAATGGTGTCCATCAGCATCCTCGTTTCCTGGAATGGAAGCGCGTTGAGGATTGTTGTTCGCAGTGCCGGAGTGGGCACGGTCCCTGTCACGCGCTGCGAGGCGTATTCGCGATAGCCTTCGTATGTGGCGAAGAAGAAGAGCTTGTTCGCTTTGATCGGACCGCCCAACGAACCCCCGAACTGATTGAACACTTCGCGGTTCTTGGAAATCTGCGTGCCATCGGCGGTGTAGTTCGTCTGAAACGGGTTCCGCGCGTTGAAGATGTGCGAGCGATAGTTCTCGAACACGCTGCCGTGGAGTTCATTCGTGCCTTGCTTGCTGATGAGGTTGATGGTCCCGCTAACCACTCCGCCGTTCTCGGCCTTCATGATTCCGCGCATGACCTGCACCTCGTCCACGGCTTCGATGCTCATGACATCCATGTAATTGCGACCACCGTACTGTTGCAGCGCACGGCCTTCGGACGGATTGGAGTTGGCGTCGGTACCGTTGACGGTGACCCCGGTGCCGCTCTTGCCTAGCCCATTGATGCGCAGGCTTCCGCCCCCCACGTCGACGCCGGTGGAGAGTCTCAGGATATTCGTCACGTTGCGCCGTCCCAACGGCAACTCGGAGATCTTCATCGAGTTCAAGCTCTCGCTTTGCTCGGAAGCTTGGGTGTTGACCAGCGGAGGCCGGCTCTCGACCGTCACGGTCTCGCTCAGGCTGCCGATTTCGAGGGTGTGCGTCTGGCGCACAACTTGCGAGGCGATCAACCCAATGCCAGTGCTCTGGTAGGTCTTGAATCCGTCAGATTCGACCCTGAGAGTGTAGTTTCCGACCGGCAGCACGTTGAACACGAAATCGCCAGTCGCGCTGATGGGGGCTGTGTAGACCAGCCCAGTGTCGTCGTTTGTGAGTGTCGCCCCGCCGCCCGGAATTACCGCGCCCGACGAATCCTGCACAGTACCGTACAAGGTCGCCGTTGTGACCTGGCCCCAAACTGCTGTCGCAGAGCACAGTAGAAGTGCCAGAGCGAGACGCAGCGCTAGTGATCGTTGATACATAGGAATCCTCCTCGTTCGGCCGCTCGGCGCGGCTCACCCGTGGGCCTTGGCCATCTCGGCTCCCGCCATCGGCGAGTAGGCCCTGCCGGCCCTCTCCCGACTCGGGAAAGGTCCCTTTCTTTAGGGTGCTCAGCCCCGTTCCTGCCGGATTTCCAGCTTGACGACCCAGAACTAGCACCTACCAACATTGCAACGCGCACTCATCGTAGTCGAGGAGCAACATCTTGGCAACACGAGGTTGTATTCTTTGATGTCGTTGCTAGTGTCCGATTCACTTGCACTGCTCTCAGTGGAAGTCGATGTTTATCAACAAGATAGAATTGCCTTCGGATGGTGGAGGCGTGAACAGGAGCAGAATTTGGCAGACTTGGACGGCTCAAATTTCGGCCAAGGCAGGTGCGTTGCTAGCCCCAAAATTCCGATAGAGATGTCTGCGGCGGGCAATTCGCCTGCGCGGACATCAACGTGCGACCCAATTCGCGGAAGGCTTGGCTTTCGCCGGAAGAAGGGTGGCTGGCTCTACTCCAACAGGCGCACGGGAATCCTGGCCTCCGCGAGCTTGCGCTTCAAGCCGTTCGAGGTGTAAGTGCCGTAGTGAAAGATGGAGGCCGCCAGAGCAGCGTCAGCCCGACCCACTGTTAGCACGTCCACAAAGTCTCGCGGTACACCGCCTCCGCCGCTAGCAATGACCGGTATGCGCGTGGCCTCGGCGACACTGCGGGTCAGCTCGCAGTCGTAGCCGTCCTTGGTTCCGTCTGCGTCCATCGATGTCAGCAGGATTTCTCCCGCCCCCGTAGATTCGCCATCCTGTGCCCATCCGACTGCGTCGATCCCGGTATCCTTGCGGCCACCGTACGTGTTCACATTCCAGCGCCCTGGCTCCTCGCGCCGGGCATCGATCGCCAGCACCACCGCCTGTGCCCCGAATTCTTCGGACAGTTCCCGGATCAGCTCTGGACGCTCCACTGCGGCCGTGTTCACCGAAACTTTGTCCGCCCCCGCCATCAGGATCTTGCGGGCATCGGAAACGGACCGAATCCCTCCTCCAACGGTCAATGGGATAAACACCTCGCGAGCTGTCCGCAGCACCACGTCCACCATCGTGTCGCGATGGTCGCTTGATGCGGTGATGTCCAAGAACACGAGCTCGTCGGCACCGTCCTCGTTGTAGCGGGCGCTGAGTTCGACGGGGTCGCCGGCATCTTGCAGGCCTACGAAGTTGACGCCCTTGACCACCCGCCCGCCGGTGACGTCGAGACAGGGGATGATGCGTTTCGTCAGCATGGCTCGACTGCTAGGAAGTTGCGCACGATCCGCTGACCCAGAGGACCTGATTTCTCAGGATGAAACTGCACGCCGAACACGTTGCCGCACTCCAGCGCCGCGCAAAAGCTCTGGCCTGCGTAGCTGCACAGCGCGGCCGCGTTTCCAATGGCGTCCGGTGCGGGCACGAAGTAGCTGTTCGCGAAGTACACGTATGGCTCAGCCCCGACCGCGCGCAACAGCCGCGACTCGCCCAGTGTTTCGAGACAATTCCAGCCCATGTGCGGCACCCTCGCGTCGGAGGGAAAGCGGACCACGCGGCCCGGGTAGATCCCCAGCCCCTGTTCGGCCGACTCCTCGCTGCTTTCGAACAGCGCTTGCAGCCCTAGGCAGATCCCGAGGAATGGCACTCCCGCAGCGATGCGCTCACACAGGATCTCGCGGACTCGCAGGCGGTCCAGCGAACGCAACAGCTGGCCGTAGTGGCCGACCCCCGGCAAGATGATGCGCGTCGCGGACTCAAGCCCCGCGCCGTCCGAGACGATGCGAAACGGCGCCGCCACGCTCTCCAGCGTGTTGGCGACCGAGCGCAGGTTACCGGCCCCGTAGTCAAACACCGCGGTCAAATCAGGCTCCTTTCGCCAGCACGCCCTTGGTGCTCGGCAGTTGGTCTTTGAGTTGCAAGTCCTTCGAACAAGCGAAGCGCATGGCCTTCGCCCAGCACTTGAACAGCGCCTCGATCCGATGATGGCTCGAGCGGCCGTACAAGACTCGCAGGTGCAGGTTGGCGCCGCAGTGCGCCGCGAACCCATCGAAGAAGTCGTGCAAGAGTTCGACTTGCAAGTCGCCCACCAGGCGGAAGCGGGCCGGGGCGTTATACACCAGTGCCGGCCGCCCGCTCAGGTCCACCGCGGCGGCGGCAAGCGATTCGTCCATGGGCATCAGGAAATACCCGCTGCGCAAAATGCCCACCTTATCTCCGAGCGCGGACGCGAACGCTTGGCCAAGGACAATGCCGCAGTCCTCGACGGTGTGGTGCTGGTCCACGTCCAAATCCCCTTCCGCGCATAGCGCTAGGTTGAAGCCGCCGTGCCTTGCGAACGACTCCAGCATGTGATCGAAGAACCGAATCCCGGTCTGGATCTCATACTTGCCCGTCCCGTCGATGTTGAGCTTGGCCCGTATGCGGGTCTCTTTCGTGTTGCGCTCAATTTGAGCCGTGCGCGGCGTCATTGCAGTACGCCCTCCAGATCGTTCACGCTGTCGAGCACCGCTTCTGCCCCCAGTTGCTCGAACAGGTGGCGGGTCTCCTCGTGGCGCGGCGTGTCGGGCGAAGCGATGCCCACGAAGCGCACGTGGGCAGCATTGGCGGCCCGGCAATCGTCGATGTTGTCGCCGACAAACACGATTTCCGCCCCGGGTGCGGACGCGGCGATCATCAACAGGCCATCGGGCGCCGGCTTGCGGTTCTCGACTTGCTCATGGGTGATGATTGGGTCGAAGCCGATCTCCGGGCAGAAGCGGCGCAAGGTGTGCTGCGCCGAGCGCATGCCGCGCCCGGTAAAGATGCCGAGTCGATGGTGTGTGGCCAGCCTCTCCAAGATCCCCTCGCGGACAAGCCAGCGCTCGTCGCGAATGTAGCCGTCCGCGCTGCGTCCCCAGTACAGTTTGCGACCGAACTCGCGCACTTCGCGCTCATCGGTCTCCACGCCTGCTGCCAGGATCGCTTGCATGGCGATATCGGAGTCGTCGTTGTACCCGCCGTGGTTCTTGATGCGCACGATGTCATCTTGCGAGAGCTCGCGCCCGCAGAAATGCCGGACCGTCTCGATTAGCGCCCGTCGGAACGTCTCGGTCGGATCCACTAGTACGCCGTCCATATCGAATACCAGCATCTGTTCCGTCATCGCCCCAGTACCTCTTTTAGGGCGGCTATGAATCGCACGGTCTCCTGCAGCGGCCCGACTGTGACGCGCACCGCACCGGGAATGTGCCGGGATTGGTCGCGGATCAGGATGCCTTGCTCGGACAGCGCGGCACAGACGGCCGCCGCGGTGTCGCCGACCTCGAAAAGGACGAAGTTGGCGCGGCTCGGCCAGTAGCGGATTGCGAGTTCGTCGAATGCCGCGCAGAGCAGTTCGCGGGCTTGCAGCACCTGCCGAACATACTCCCGCACGTAGCCTTGATCCTCGATTGCTGCCAGGGCGCAGCGGATTGCGAGCGAGTTGACGCCGTAGGGTGACTGCCCTTTTCTCGCGATGGCGATGTTGTCAAGCTGTGATGCCAGCACGCCAACGCGCATGCCAGCCATGCCGTACGCCTTGGAGAACGTGCGAGCGACGAACAGATTCGGCCAGCGCTCGATCATCCCGACCGCCGTTTCGCCGTGGAAGTCAAAGTAGGCCTCGTCGATAAGCACTGCGCAGCCGTCCGCTGCGGCGAGAATCTGCTCCGCTTGCTTTAGGCCCAGCACGCCGCCCGTTGGGTTATTGGGCGACGCGATGCAGATCACCCGAGTCCGCTCATCGATTGCCGCAAGGAGCTCACTGACCGGAAAACCCAGATCGGGCTGCCTGTAGGGTACCGGGACCGGCACGCCGCCTACCAATTGGGCGTAGAACTTGAACATGCTAAACGAGGGCGCCGGAATGATGACCTCGTCGCCCGGGTCAACATAGGCGTGCATCACCGCGTTGATCACCTCGTCCGTGCCCGCGCCGATGATCACCTGATCGCCGTCCACGCCTAGGTGGGCTCCCAGCCTGCGCCGCGCCTCGGCGTACTCCGGGTAAGTGGCCACAAAGCCGCGGTTCGCAACGGTCCGCAGCACCTCCAGCACCTTGGGCGAGCAGCCGGTTACATTTTCGTTGAAATCTAGGCGCAGCTTCTGGCCGCGGCCCTCCAATGGAGGGTTGTAAGGGGCCATCTCCTGCACAGCACGGCGCGGTGTGGGCGGCCTAGGCACTGGGCGATACCCCCAGTGGGCCTGTGCGGCTCTCGATAGAGCGAGCGTGCGCCTCCAGCCCCTCGGCGCGCGCCAGCGCCGTGGCGGCCGGGGCTAGCCTGGCAAGCCCGGCTGCGGACAGCTTTTGCACTGATACGATCTTGACGTAGTCGAGCACGCTGAGCCCGCCGCGCAGGCGCGCGCTGCCGCCGGTGGGCAGGACGTGGTTCGGCCCGGACACGTAGTCTCCGGCCGCTTCCGGGCTCCAATTGCCCACGAATACGCTGCCGGCGTGATGCACTTGCTCCAGCGGTACGGACTCGCTGACGGCGAGGTGCTCGGGCGCGATGCGGTTGGACAGGTCGCAAGCTTCTGCAATGCTGTCTGTCACGATCGCCGCGCTGTTGGTGCGGATCGCCCTTGTGGCCACTTCGCAGGTCGGCAGCGTTTGGATCTGTTGCGCCACCTGGCGTGCCACGGCTTCGGCCAACCCACGTGCCGGCGTGATCAGGATCGCGGCAGCGTCTACATCGTGCTCGGCTTGGGCGAGCATGTCCGAGGCGAGCGCTCGCGGGTCGCCTTCGTCGAAGACCAGCACGATTTCGGTTGGACCGGCTACGAAGTCAATGCCGGTCTCCCCGGCCAGCAGCTTCTTTGCAGCTGCGACATAGGCGTTGCCCGGGCCCACGATCCTGTCCACCTTCGGGATCGATTCCGTGCCGAAGGCAAAGGCAGCGATGGCTTGTGCACCGCCAACGGCGTAGACTTCGTCCAAGCCCAGCAGGGCTGCCGTTCCCAGTGTCTCGGCCGAGGGTCTTGGGGAAGCGACCGCGATCCTCGCCACTCCGGCGACCATTGCCGGAATCGCCGTCATCATGATCGTGGAGGGCAGTGGGTAGCGTCCGCCAGGGATATAGGTTCCCACCGATGCTAGGGGCCGGACTAACTGGCCCAACTCGATGCCCGGTTCGGCGGCCTCTATCCACTCCAGCGGCATCTGGCGCTCGGCGAAGGCCCGGATCCGCCCACTGGCGAACGAGACAGCATCTGCGAATTCTGCAGACAAGGCGTTTCTTGCTTCCGCAATACGCGGGCGCGGCACACGGACAGACTTGCCGGATAGCCCGTCAAATTTGCGCGCATATTCGCGCACCGCATCGTCGCCGCGCTGGCGGATCGCTTCGATGATCGGGATGACGACCCGCTCCGCCTCGGCGAGCCGGTTGGCGCGGCCGTGCAGGAGCTGCTCGACTGCCGCCTGGTCCCGGCTGGAGACAATGCGGAGCATGGCTGCTGAGCTCGGCCTAGCGGCCGAAGACCTTGCCGGGGTCGTACGTTTGTTCGTCGGTAACCTTCCAGTCCCCGGCGTCAAGCGTGCGGTAAAAACAGCTGCGGTAGCCTGCGTGGCAAACTCCGGGACCGGCTGCTTCGGCGTGAACCAGCACCGTGTCGAGGTCGCAGTCGACCTCCATGCGCTTTAGGAGCAAGTAGTGCCCTGACGTCTCGCCCTTGGTCCAGAGCTTGTTGCGGGTCCGGCTGAAGAACGTGACCTTGCCCGTCGAGACCGTCTTGTCGAACGCCGCTTGGTCCATGAACCCCAGCATCAGCACGCGACCGTCCTGATGATCCTGCACGATGGCGGGCACCATCCCGTCGCATTTTGAGAAATCCAATTGCATAGCGATCCTCCGTGCGGACTAACGCCGGGCAAGGTTCAACGCAAGGGCCAGCACCTCCGACCGCAGCGCTGACGACGCTCCCGCTTGAACCCGGGGCCAGAATTTCAGAGTATCAAGCTTCGCAGCGCACTCGAACTACTTGCGCCAGAACCACGGCGTCACGGTCACCAGCATTGTGTAGAACTCAAGGCGGCCGGCGACCATGTCGAACGTTAGCACCCACTTGGCCAGGTTCGGCAAGGCGGAGTAGTTGTCGGTGGGGCCAACTCCGCCCAAGGCCGGGCCAATGTTGAACATCGAGGCGGCCACGGCCGAGATTGTCGTGAAGACATCGACGCCGACCGCGGCCAGCAACAGACACGACACGAAATTGACCATGAAGGCGAGATAGACGAGGTTGAGCAGGCTCTGGATGGTCGGCTCGGGCACGACTTTGCCCCCCAGCCTGACGGCGAATACGCCATGGCGCTCGACCATGCGCTTGAACTCGCGGGACACCACCTTGAACAGGACCAACATCCGAGAGATCTTCATGCCGCTGGAAGTTGATCCGGTACAGCCGCCGGTGAACATCAGCACCAGCAGGATCAACTGTCCGAGCGGTGGCCACAATTCAAAATCGTCCGTCGTAAAGCCGGTTGTCGTGGTGATGGAGGAGACTTGGAACAGCGCCGTGCGCAAGGATTTTTCCAAGGCGTAGCCCTGCTGCCAGTACAACAGGGCCGCTATCGTGACGGTCGCGAGGCAGATCACCCCAAGGTAGTACCGGAATTCGTGGTCGCGCAGCGCGGCTAGCGGTCTTCGTTCGAGCAAGGCGCGGTAGTGCAGGATGAAGCTGGCGCCGCCGAGAATCATGAACGCGGTCGTGGCGAATTCGATGGCGGGGCTGCCAAATGCCCCAATGCTGGCGGTGCGCGTGGAGAAGCCGCCGGTTGCCAGCGTCGTGAAGGCATGTGCGACCGCTTCGAACGGCTCCATTCCCGCCACCACCAGCAAGACCACCAGCGCGATGGTGAGGGCAACATAGATGCCCCACACCGAAGTGGCGGTCTCGGCCACGCGTGGCGTGAGCTTTTCCGACTGGGCTCCGGAGAACTCGGCCCGGTACAGGTGCATGCCGCCGTGACCGACCAAGGGCAGGACCGCGATGACCAAGACCACAATGCCCATGCCGCCCAGCCACATAACCAGCGCGCGCCAGAGCAGGATGGGGCGCGACAGCGATTCCACCTCCGGCAGAATCGAAGCTCCCGTCGTCGTCACGCCGGATGTGGCCTCGAAGACGGCGTCGGTGAGGCTCGTGATGCCTGGGGCGAACACAAAGGGCAGGCTGCCGAACAGGCTTGCCGCTAGCCACACCGCTACCGTCAGCAAGATTCCCTCGCGCTGGGTGAGTTCGCGGCGGGCGCCGCGGCACGCCAGCCAGAGCGCGACCCCGACTCCGCTGGTCAGGCATGCCGAGCCGGACAGCGCGGCAAGGTCTTCGCCGCCGGTCGCGAGCGAATAGACTGCCGGGACGCCCATGCTGGCGCCAAATGCCGCTAGGAAGAGCCCGAGTACCCGGCCAATCAGGATCCAGTGGATCACGCGGCGGTCCAGTGCCGGGTTCGTTGTCCCAGGAACTGCGATTCCAACTCCGGCACGGTGTTGGCCAGCGAGAATATGATCACGCGGTCGCCTTCGTGGACCGTCGCTTGGCCGCGCGGCACGGTCACGTAGCCGTTATCCCGCACGATTGCCCCAACGACGGCCTCGCGCGGCATCTTGATGTCGCGCAGCTTGCGGTTGACGATGTTGCAGCCCTTCGTTGCGATGAACTCGAGGGCCTCGGCCTCTTCCTCGCGAAAGGTCGTCACCGACAGCACGTCGGCCTTGCGGACGAAGCTCAAGATCATGTCCACAGCGGTCAGCCGTTGGCTAATGGCCGTGTTGATGCCCAGCCGCTGCACGATCGGCAGATAGTTCGTGCGGTTGGTCAGGGCCACGATCTTGTCGGCACCGAGACGCCGCGCCAGCAGCGACGCGACGACGTTGTCGGCGTCGTCGCGGGTGAGCGCGAGGAAGGCGTCGGCACCCTCGATGTTCTCTTCTTCCAGCGTCTGCTGGTCGGTCGGATCCCCGTGGACCACCACGGTCTTGTCGAGGATCGTCGAGATCATCTCGCAGCGGGCGGGATCGCGCTCGATCAGCTTGACTTGCACTCCCGCCTGTTCGAGTTCCTGGGCGACCCAAATGCCGAGTTGGCGTCCGCCCACGATGACGACCCTTCGCAAAGCCGATTTCTGCTGGATGCCCATGAACGCGAACACAGCATTGAGGTCCGCGCTGGTGGTGCAGATGTAGATGTGGTCGCCCGGCTGCAGTTTCTGCGCCCCGTGCGGGATGATGACCTCTTGGCCGCGGAAGATCATCGCGATCATGCTGTTCTTCGGAGGGCCAGCGGCGTCGAGTTCTTCCACCGTCTTGCCGGCGAACCAGCTGTCGATCTGGACATTCATGCCGAAGAGCTTGATCTTGCCTTCGGCGAAATCCAGAATGTCGGACACGCCCGGGGCATGCAGCACGCGCATGATGCGGTCCATGATGGTGGTCTCCGGGTGGATGATCCGGTCTACATGGAGCCCGACATCGCCGAGGATCTGGTCCCATTGGCGGAACTCGTGCGTCCGGATCCGGGCGACCTTGATCGCGACGTTCGAGTTCGCCTCGGCGATCAGGCAGGTGAGCAGGTTGATCTCGTCGGAGTCCGTCTCCGCGATCAACATCTCGGCATTCGCTAGCCCGGCCTTTTGCAGGGTGCTCACGCTGCTCGCGCTCCCTTTGACTATCTTGGCGTCGAGGTGTTCTTCTAGCTCGACGCAGCGCTGGGCATCTTTCTCGACAATAGTGACCTGATTCCCTTCCCGAATCAGGCGGGCTGCGATGAGGGCGGCACCTTCGCCACCTCCAGTGAGGAGAATGCGCATGGCAGATCGCCCACCGACACTTTGAGCGTATCACGGCTGTGGGGGCGATGGAGGGACTGGACTGGGACGGTGGGCCGTACTCAGGGCAGGTGCTGGAAACATCCAGACATGGTCGCTCCTCGATTCGTCGCTGTTGGCGTCTCCACTACCGCGGACGGAATGCCGCAGGATGCTGGCGGGCCGTCCGGCTATCGAGGACCACAAGCTCGTTTCCGTCGAGTCCGGCACCGCAGGGACCCGCCTCGGAAAGATAGCCAGTGAGCAACGCCTCTCTCACGCGGGCCGCGGACACGGTCATCGAATGTCGCGAAGTGTGCGTCTTTGGTATCGACAGAACAAGCTAGCGCCTCGACCTTCTCGATCGCGTGCGCGCACCACTATCTGGTTTCGAAGGTTCGGCCTCGGGCACGGAAGGACCGCCCGAGAATGCGGCGATGAGAAATGCCGCCAGTACGCACACCGCGCCGATGGGGACTAGGTACACACCGATTCCCGGATCAGCTCCGTACAAGCCAAACCCACCTAGGAAGAAGCCGGCCGGTAGCAGCACAGTGCCCGCCAACAGTAGACGCGAGACCTGAAGGAGCTTCGGGACGCTTCCTCCGAGAACCGCCGATGCCACGCCGAAGACAACGTTGATCAGGGCGAGAAGTGCGCCGTGAGCGTGCCCGAGAGTGAACAGCAGTCGGCGGGTTTCGTAGGCGTCTTCGAGATACCACCCGGTCTTGAAACCGTGAAACCCTTCCAAGGTGATTCCCACGATGGCGAATGCGGCGAGCATCAGCCAGCCGAAACGGACATGTTTTCTTGCGAGGGATGCAGTTGGTTGTGGAATTGTCGGTGACACGCGGTTTGACCTATTCGACCAAGTGAACCGGGCGGTCGTCCCTGTCCGCAAGCAGTTCGCGGATTAACTTCGAGTCAGGGCTGCCGTCGGTGGCGAAGAATCGCGGCGGCAACTCGTGGGAATCGGGCCTCCAAGATCCGACGATCCGCGCCGCCGCTGCTCGCCTCTGATCCGGTGGATCCAGAAAGTCGTAATCGAGCGCAGCACTGCCGAGCAACCTCCGCATCGACCGCCCGGCGATGAACCGCACCGCATCGTAAGGGTCGTCCAACAAGGGGGCGATCAAGGGCGTCTGCCAGCCCGAGCCTGAGGCCTCGAGGGCGGGCTCCCAACCAAAATGCCAAGCCGCGAGCGCCCGGACTCCGGCATCTCCCCGCAACAACCAAACGGGTGCGGCGGCCAAGCCCGCTTGCAGCTCATCCAATGCCGGCGCGCCAATGCCGTACCATTCGTCAAGATACTTCGCCGTCCATCCCAGAGAACGGTCTAGATGGCATAGGTTGCATGCGTTCGGACGTCCGGCAGAGATATCGAGACTGACAGACGGGATGGAAACACGGTGACTTCGAGCTGCCTTGAGGAGCCCGTAGCTCGTGTGCGGGAGGTGGCAGTTCTGACACCGGCTGCCCTCGGACGAGGGCTCGTGATGGGTGTGGGCGGACGGAGTAGTGCCGTACTCGGCATGGCACTGCGTGCAGGCCGAATCACCTCTCATGTGGGCCTTGAGGCGATCGTCCGGTTCGCTCTCGTGGATCGAATGGCATGACAAGCAAGAAAACTCGCCGCCCTTGAAGCAAGGTGACTCGATCAGGCCGTTGTATTCCCTGCCGACGACCCGGATCTCGCCATCTCGCCAGAACCATTCGTCCATCAACCCCGGGCGCTCCTGTACGAACTGCTCCATCAGCGGCGACTTCGCGAGGGTCTCGGACTGCACGATGTAGGTGGTCTCGGAAAGGTCGTTACCGGGTCGATATGGCGTGCCGTCCACGAACGAGGCAGCCCAGTCTTCGCCGTTGTACTGGGTGTTGAGCGAGTGGCACTGCCCGCAGACCTCTCCCGCCCGGATCGCGTCGAGCGACCGAGGTTGAGTGACGCTTTCATCGGGCTCGCCGCCGATATAGTGGCCGTAACGCTTGAACGGATTGCGGTTCAGGGCGGCGTGTTCCGCCGACGGACCGTGACAAGCCTCGCAAGCTATGCCGATCTCTGCGAGCCGGGTGTCAGGCGGGCCTTGCCCCCCGGGCTCGTATCGCGGGCGGCCTCCGGTAGCATGGCACGGAAGACAGTCCCGGTTCCATACCTTGCGAGGCTCAAGCGCGTTTGGTGGCGTAAGGAACACCGAGACTCTCGGCACCCAGCGCTGTTCTTCGATCAGATATGCGAAGGGCAACATGTAAAGCTCGCGGCCCTTGCCGGAGGGGTACCAATAGAGCTGGTAGTGGTGTGACCCGGTGGACATCACTATGGGGCGGACTACCCGTGGGATCGTGCTGGCGAATCGCTGGGCTTGGTCGAGGTCCCCTTGCTGGGCCAGGGCCAGAGCTTGGTCAACCATGTCCGGGTCGGACAATTCGACCCGGAAGGAGTCATTCGAACGGAACAGCCGATAGGGTCGGCCGTCAAAGTAGAGCGTCAAGTCCCCAAAGTCCGCCACGACAGTCTCGTCCGTGGCGACCTGGGTCATGGTGCGGTGGAAGCCTTCGAGCCAACTCGCGTGCTCGCTCGGGTGGCACGGCAGGCAACTGTCCGAAGATGCGAAATCGGTCTCGCCGCGGGAAGCTGCGTCGCGAAGCTCCAAGGGCCTCTGTGGGATGGGTTTAGCCGCAGGCGGATCCCAGTGGGCCACGCCCGCCGCGACAGCCGCGGCAAGCGCAATTGAAAGGGCGAGCGATGCGCGTCCCGGGGCGATGCGATTCACAACGTAGATCGCCAGTCCGCAGGCGACGAAGACCAATGCGACCTCAAGCATCGGGAATCCTCATTGCGTCCGCCTTCGGATGGTCTGGGGCGGCTAGGTAAGGAGCAATCCAATCGATCACGGCAGGAGCCTCACCGCATCCGCAATTAAGATCCAAGACGAACCGTTCCCCGATCCACATGCCGACCCAGCTAGGCCGTGTCGACGACCTGCCTCATTTGAACATGCAGGACGGAAGCTCGCCCCTTTCCTGATGGCCCGAGCCGCGCCCTTCGTATATGCGTGAACTTGATTGGGGAAGACATAGCGGTGAATGACAGTCCGCTTGATTTGGCTCGCGTCCGGGCGGTTCAGCGGGCGATTGCGAGATCTGATCCCTAGCCCCCATTATCCGTTGCAGCGAGAACGCCGGCTCGATCGGTCGGGTAATTTGGCCGAGGGGGAACCCATGGTCGCGCGATGGACAGCGAGGCCGCTCTTCGCGCCAGACCGTATCCCCGGGGACAATCGCCAGCGCATGGCGGGCGAGCTTTTCGGCCAAGACTGCGACCAGCAGCTTGCCGCATAGCCAAGCCTTGGCGCTTTCGTCGTCATACTTGGGCAAGTGGAGATCTGGGCTATCCGGAGTTTCCAGCTACAGCGGACCAGTCTTCACGCGCACTGGCAAGCAGCCCCCGCGGACGCCCCTGCGACCCGGTCGGGCCGGGCTCTGGCGCCGTCATGGCATCAAACGCTCGTACCTCGAAGCCGCATGGTGCCGAGAGAGCAGTGCCATGCTCCAGGAACAGTTCCACGCACAGGGCGTAGAGCCACTTGCGCGACTCTCTCAGCCGCTTGGGCATGGCCAGCTCAGCCAAGCCTGCCTGGCGTGCCTGCAAGCCGTTCCGGCGCAGCGAATACCCGCCTCCGGGATGGTTCCAACAAGGCGCGCAGACGGCTCTCCGCCGACCTGTCCTTGCGCAGCCCCTTGAACGCGTCGATCTCGACCGCCAGCTCGCGCCAGTTGTCGGGCAAGAACGCCTGCAGCAAGCCCCAGCCCGCATTCGCTGCCGCCTTTGTCGCGGTTCCGATAGTGCCGACACCAGACGAGAGAGCGGCTTGGCCATCAAGTTAGCAGGCAAATATATGGTTCGCTGCAATTCGGCAATTCGCCTCTAGCTTGTGTCTGAATCACGACCATGTGTTCACCCATGAGCAATTCTTACCGGGATCGGAGCATATTTCTGAAGCACAACAGGCATGATTCGGGAGGAGACACTCATGTAGCGGCTCTGAGTGCCAGCCTAACGAAGCCTCGCTCCAAGATTGAAAAACCCTGATCAAGTTAGTGCTTGACGGTTATCTCCATGCCCCACCCATATAATGCAGGAGGTGCTCCCAACAGACAGGCAGGTGGGGACTGTGCTTGGCATTGGGGAAGACACCTCGGGGCTGTAAACCTCTTACATTCCGACCAGTAGTTGAACGATCCGGAGGAGTGTGCACGATGCACAAGACCATACGACAAACCTTTGGCCTGTTTGCGGTGACGGCACTGCTGGCATGCACCGCAGCGACGCGACTTGACGCACAGGTCCTGAAGGGGCAAATTCTCGGAACCATCACCGATCCATCGGGCGCGGTGATCCCCGGGGCGTCCATCGCCTTGATGGAAACAAACACGAACGTGGCGCGCGACGGCGAGACCAACGAGAGCGGCCTGTATGTCTTTCCGAATCTCGACCCGGGTCTGTACCAGGTCGAAGTCGCTTCGGAAGGATTCAGCACCTCAGTGCGGGGTGACGTAGAGCTGCAGCCAAACTCAACCGTACGCGTTGACCTTGAGCTGACGCCCGGGGCTGTCACCGAGACCGTGACGGTGACCGGCGCGCCTCCTGTGCTGCAGACCGACCGCGCCGACACCGGCGTCAAGATCGAAAACCAGCAGCTGAAGGATCTTCCGCTGCTCTTCAATCGCAATTACCAAGGCCTGCTGGCCACTGTACCCGGCGTGGGCCGCTTGACCCGTCCGCATTCGCAGTTTTACAACTCGCAGGACTCGCTGGCGGTGCGTGTCAACGGCCAAGGGCGCCAATACAACAACTTCCAGATTGAGGGAATCGAGAACAAGATCGACAACGGCAACCTGACGGCCCTGGTACCGCCCGCTGAAGCGATCCAAACGGTCGACATTTCAACATCCAACTTCGATCCCGAATTCGGCAACGCCGGCGGATCGGTTGTGAATGTCACGCTGCGCTCGGGAACCAACGATTTCCATGGAAGCGTGTTCGCCTTCCACCGGAACGAGAACGCCCAGGCAAAACAAGTGTTTGCGACGAGCAAGGCGCATACGGTTTACAACCAGTTCGGGTTCACCGCGGGAGGTCCCATCATCCGGAACAAGATGTTCATTTTCGGCGACTACCAAGGTAGCCGTGACCACCTGGGGCAGGTTGAATTGGACCGGATTCCGACCACGCCGTTTCGCACCGGCGACTTCTCCGGCGAAGCCGCCACCATCTACGATCCCCTGACAGGTGACGGCGCGGGCAACGGGCGGACCGCTTTCATGGGCAACATGGTGCCGCAGACTCGCATCAGCCCGATCGCGTCTGCCATGGTGGGCTTCATCCCGGAGCCAAACCGTCCTGGCGGGATCGGTTCTCGGAACCAAGAGCTCCCGGTCGTGCGAATCAAGGACATCAATGCCTTCGACGTGAAGTACGACTACGTTGTGAGCTCCAGCGGAAGGCTAACGGTTCGCTACAGCTTGCAAAAGGCGACGGTGACCGACTGCGGACTCTATGGCCCCAATTGCGGAATCTACGGAGGCCCGCGCAACAACGGCTTTTCCGGCAGTGGTCCGGCAAGGACGCAAAGCCCGATGATCTCTTACTCGCATGTGTTCTCTCCAACCTTTGTGTGGGAAGGGCGCTTTGGCATCGTCCGTAATCGCAACGACGCAATCAACGCAGACACGGGCCTGAAGACAGCCGAGGAGATCGGCATCCCTGGCGTCAACGTCAACGAGTGGACAAGCGGCCTCTCCGAGGTGCGCGTCAACGGCTTGGACCGGCCCTTGGTGGGTTTCTCGCCATCGCTACCGTGGGCGCGGTCTGTAACGTTCTTCGGTATTGTCAACAACTTCACCAAGACCTTCGGCAATCACGTGACCCGCTTCGGATTCGAGGTGCGGCGGGAACGCAACGATCTGTTGCAGACGCAGACGTTCAACCCGCGCGGCCGGTTCATGTTCGAGCGAGGCCAGACTGCCTGCAACGCGGATTGCACCGGGCCAAACCAGACCCTTGGTATCGCCAACGCCTTCGCGGCATTCCTGCTCGACCAGCCAGGCGGCCACGGGCGCGACCTAGACGTCCAGTTCCCAACCCGACGTGAGTTAATTCTCGCCGGATATATTCAAGACAAGTGGCAGGTCAGTCCGAAACTCACGCTCGACCTCGGATTGCGCCTGGAGCGCGAAAATCCCTCCAAGCCGCGATTCCCTGGTAGCTACTCGAACTACAATCCGCTCACGAATGCACTAGAGCTGAGCGGCATTGGCGGTCGACCCGAGGACAACGGCATTCGCTCAGATCTCGGGTGGGGGCCACGCATGGGCATTGCATACCGGCTGAACGACAAGACCGTGATTCGCACAGGTTACGGCATCAGCTTCATCAACCGCATCATGGGGCAGCAGAACTTCCCGGTGAAGCAGAACAACGCCTTCGTGGCTCCGAACTCGTTCACCGCATCGGGTGCGATGGCGGAGGGATTCCCGGCGTTCCAAGAGTTCAATGTCCCGGACAACGGAATGGTTGACCTAAGTTCGCCAGAAAACGCACTATTCTCGCGCCAGAGGCTGACATGGGTTAACCCAGACATGCGCCGACCCTACGTGCAGAGTTGGAATTTTGCGATCCAGCGAACGCTGGTGCACGATTTCACGTTGGACCTGGCGTACGTTGGAAACCATGGAGTCAACAACCAGAGCCGCCTGGAGTACAACGCCGCGACGACTCCAGGCACCGGCAATGCGACCCGTCCGCTCAACATTCTCTTTGGCCGCTCGCAAAGCACCCGCACGCGCATCGGCACGCACACGTACTACAACTCGCTGCAAATGAAGATCAATCGTCGCTTCAGCAGAGGCTTCTCGATGACGAACGCCTACACTTGGAGCAAGGGACTGAACTTCAGCGACGACACCGGCGGGCTTCAAGTCAACGGCATCATCGGCGCGTTCCTGACAAACAAGGGCCGGACGAACCAAGACCGCCGGCACACGTGGGTGTCGAGCTACACCTACGAGTTGCCCTTTGGCAAGAACAGGGCATTCCTGAAGCACGGGGCTGGCCGCTGGATACTCGGCGACTGGCAGGTGCAGGGCATAGTGAGCGCCATGACGGGTGAGCCTTTCACGGTCACGGCGCCCGGCTCGACGCTGAACGCTGGCGGCAACAGCCAGCGCGCCGATGTCGTGGGAACCCCGAGTCGAATTGGCGAGATCGCGGGCCCGGGCGGGACTGCTCTGTGGTTCACGACCGACGCCTTTGCAGTTCCGCAGCAGGGTACCCTCGGCAATGCCGGACGAGAAATACTCGACGGACCGGGACTGTTCAACTGGGACTTCTCGCTGTTCCGGCGTTTTCCGGTCGCGGCATTGGGCGAGAGCGCGGCACTCACTTTCCGGCTGGAGTCGTTCAACTTCACCAATACCCCGCACTTCAATAACCCCAACGGCGACGTATCCAACCGCAATTTCGGCCGCGTGCAGAGCGCTTCGGCCGATCAACGGCAGTTCCAGTTCGGGCTGACGTTGCGGTTCTAGCTCGGACAGCAACGAGCGATGGATCCACGGGGCGGCACTTTGCCGCCCCGTACGCTGGGTGACTCCAGCAACCTGCCCGCCAGAGCAGTTGGGCAGTCCCAGCGGCGGCTCGTCGAGGGCCGCAGGTTAGGACTGCGTGGTCCCACCCGCAACCGCTGGGGATGCGCTCGGCACCCCTGCGAGCACCACCACGGTCCGCTACCGGCGGACGGCTAACGCTACTCAGGTTTCTCCTCGGCACTTACGAGGCGCCCCCAGGGGCCCTCAGCCTACCTGCTTGTCGCAAATCGCCAATTGCTAGTACTCAGGGACGGTTTCGAGTGTTATCGCCCAGCAGTATCTCTTGGGCCCATAGGCGTGGCTCGGGCCTCACTCTTGATCGCCGGTCGAGAGCGGAAGCCTTCACGAGCGCTCGCGAAAGAGTCTTTCACAGGTGGAGGCTACTGCCAGCACCAAGCCGTCACGGCCGTGAGCCGACGCAAGTTGCATTCCCATCGGCAATTGTCGCGGCCCCGTCGGCATAGGGAGCGAGACAGCGGGTACGCCCAGCGCGGTGAACGGTGCGTTACAGCGCGGATCTCCGCTGGACTCCAGGCCCTGCGGAGCGGGGCCGAGCGCAGCGGGGGTGGCCACGACGGGATGCTGGCTTGCCCACTGTCGGTAAGCTTCCCGGGCCGCGCGCAGAGTCTGCAGGGCGCTGGCGTACCCGCCCCTCCCAATCCCTAGGCCTTCGTCAAGCAGCGCGGCGAGTTTGGCTCCCATTGCTAGACCGTGTGCGCGATAGCGCTCGCCGTGCTCGAGGGCGGCCTCGTAGGCCATGACCGTGTGAAGCGCCGCCGGAAGTGCGTCCAGGAATTCGGGGCGGGGAACCCGCCGGACCTGCAAGCCGCCCCCCGCCAGAGTTTGGATTGCCGAGCGAAAGCACATCGCCATGTCGGGATCGAGTCGTCCTTGTGGCGGCCAATCGATAATCGATAGCCATTCGGGGCTTGCTTGCTCGGTTTCAGATCCGAGCGCCCGCCAGGTGAACTCCATGTCCGACGCAGAAGCCGCAAATAGTCCCGCGTGATCCAAGCTAGGAGCGAACCGCATTACGCCGGCGAGTGGCAGCGAGCCGAGGGTCGGCTTGAAGCCAACCACCCCGCAGAACGAAGCCGGTCGCAGAACCGAGCCTTGAGTCTGGCTGCCAATGGCCAGTGGCACCATGCCGGCCGCCACGGCCGCGGCCGACCCGCTCGACGATCCGCCCGGAGTGTGCCCGGCCGAGTGCGGATTCCGGGTTGGGCCCGTGTCGTAGTACGCATACGCGGTGGTGTGCGTCTTGCCTGCTAGAACGCAGCCGAGAGAGTCCATTTCGGCGACGAGGTCGCAGTCTCTGCTTGGAACGCGACCGCGCTGCGTCGCGCTGCCCCATTCGGTGGGCAGCCCGGCGGTGTCGAAGATGTCCTTGGCGCCATAGGTCACACCGTGCAGCGGGCTGCGTGGCTGGCCGTCTTTCAACTCTTCAGCCAGGGTTTCGGCCCGCTGCAGGGCTGAGTCCAAGTTCAAGTGGCACCAAGCTTGGACCGCCGGCTCGGCTCGCTCGATGGCTCTGACTGTGGCTTGCGCGATGTCCAGCGGCGAGAGTTCGCCCTTCCGGATGAGCGGACTGATTTGACGCAAAGACCAAGGAAACGAGGGCATCGCCACGAGCCGTTGCGGCAATTGTCGCACCCGCGCAGGGTACTGGCCGCTCACGCCCCGGCGCAGTACAATGGCGCTTCAGAACGCCATGCCCGACGAGAAGCCAGAACTGACCTTCGAACAGGGGCTGGAGTCCTTGGACAAGATCGTCGACAAGCTCGAGAGTGGAGACTTGGAACTGGTGGAGTCTTTGGAACTCTTCGAACAGGGCGTACTGCTGAGCCAAAATTGCCGCAAGCAACTCGAAGAGGCCGAGACCAAGGTTGAGGCGCTGATCAAGCGGGACGGCAAACTCGAGCCCGAGCCCTTCCACCTTGAAGACGGGGAGCCCGTCTAGCCGGTGCCGCCCGAGGCTCTCGGCCACTACTTGCGCGACCGGCGCCTGCGGGTGGATCGCGAGCTGGATCGGATCCTGCCCCCGGCAGCTGACCCGCCGGGCGCGATCCATGCGGCCATGCGCCACAGCGTGTTTGCCGGTGGCAAGCGCATCAGGCCGATCCTCGCCATTGCCGCCGCAGAAGCGTGTGGCCAGGATGGCGGCGCAACCGCGGCGGGCTGCGCCTTGGAGTGCGTCCACACCTACTCGCTGATCCATGACGACCTGCCGGCGCTCGACAACGACGAGTTGAGGCGCGGTCAGCCGACCTGTCACAAGGCCTATGGCGAGGCGGTAGCCATCCTTGCCGGCGACGCTCTGCTCACGCTGGCATTCCAGTTGCTGGCCGAATTGGACGCCCCGGCCCGCATCAGAACCGCCTTGGTCGGCGAACTTGCCTCGGCCGGCGGCACGCTGAACGGAATGATCGGCGGGCAGGTCGAAGATCTCGCGGCCGAAGGCGGCGTGCCGTCCCCGGCCCAGGTCGAGTACATCCACCGTGCCAAGACCGCTGCCCTAATTCGGGCATCGGTGCGCTTCGGAGCCCTGATCGCCGACACCGACGCCCGCCGCTTGGAAGCGATGGGCGAGTTTGGGAGCAGGATCGGGCTGGCTTTCCAGATCGTGGACGACATACTGGACGTGGTCTCGTCATCGGAGGAATTGGGAAAGACTGCTGGCAAGGACCAAGCCCAGAGCAAGGCGACATATCCCGCGGTCCACGGTCTCGCCGAGTCACGGTTGCGCGCCCAGCAGTGCGTCGACGGCGCCGTGGCCGCGCTTGAGGGCTTCGGCGAATCCGCCTGGGCTCTGCGCGAGATCGCCGGATTCATCCTCACGCGGACGAACTGAGTGGCGCTGGATCGTCCCCCGCGGGCTCAGCCGGGTATTCCACGCTCGCTAGGAAGAGTCCTCGAGCCGGAGCGGTGGGCCCGGCCGCGCGGCGGTCGCGGGCAGCTAGGATGCGGTCAATGTCGTGGGGCTCGAGATTGCCTCGACCGACTTCCAGCAACGTGCCGACGAAGTTGCGCACCATCCGATACAGGAAGCCCGAACCGCGCACGCGGTAGACCAGCAAATCGTCTTCTCTCCTCAGGACGGACGAGAACACCGAGCGCTCGGTGGATTCTTGGGAGTCTCCGCCACTAGATGCAAACGAGCGAAAGTCGTGGTCCCCGACCAGTCGCTCCGCCGCCAGCCGCATCGCGTCCTCGTCTAGCGGATAAGGGTGCCAGTAGGTGTACAGGGCCTCGAATGGCGGACATATCGGCGCCCTCTGAACCCGGTATTCGTAGGTCTTGGCTGAAGCCCAGTGGCGAGCGTGGAACCCTTCCGGCGCCAAGCTCGCATCGCTCACGCGGATGTCAGTCGGCAACAGGCGATTGAGCGCCTTGAGCAGGCCATTGGGGGGAATCGGCTTGCACAACGTGCATGACGCCACTTGGGCCAGCGCATGTACGCCGGCATCGGTGCGTCCCGAGCCCGTGAGGCTGACGGGTTGGCCCTCAAGCACCTCAAGCGCAGCTTCGACAGTCCCTTGGACCGTGGCTGCGGCCGGTTGGACCTGCCAGCCGCTATAGGCGGTGCCGTCGTAGGCCAGCGTGAGTCTCCAACTGCGGCCCGCGGACACAACATACGCAGATTAGCGCGGTTCGGGAACCTCCCGCCCGCGCCTGTCGCGTAACCAACGAATCACCCCCAGCGTCTAACTTATCTGGGATTCTGCATTCAACCGCAGTGCCTTGGCCCTTATTCCCTCCCCCATGAAGATTTGGACTGGCCAACTATCGCTGTTGTTGGTCACAGCAGTGCTCTTGCAGCCGATCGCGAGCGCACAGGAGATCAAGTCGAGGCCGATCGACTACAGCATCGGCCAGTCGGCTTGGCCGCCGCTTACCGGGATCTTCAAAGCTCCGACTGTCCCGGATATCTCGCTGCACAACTCCGGACGGCTGGAAGGCCTGCTGGACGACGCGAAGATCTACCTATCGCTAGCGGACGCACTGGCGCTGGCGATCGAGAACAATCTCGATATTGCGTGGGCGCGCTACGGCCCGCAAAGCGCCGCCAATGACGTGATGCGGGCCAAGTCGGGCGCGCAGTTGCGCGGCGTGCAGAACCAGATCAGCACGCTTTCCACCGGTTTAGGCGACACCGGTGGCGGAGGGCCCGCCGGCCAGGCCACCGGCATCACGCAACGCGCGGGCGGCGGTGGCGCGGGCGGCGCGGGCGTCGGCCAAGGCGGGGCTGGGGCCATTGGCGATGCCAGCACCTTCTTCGGCACCCAAGCCGTGAATTTGGATCCGTCGATCTTCGGCAACGTCGATTGGGGGCATTTTTCCAATCCGCAGACCAGCGACTTCGTCACGGGCACCAACACGCTCGTGCGCGAGATCAGCAATTCGCAGGTGGGCATTCGCACGGGATTCGTCTCGGGCGCGACCGCCGCGCTGGTATGGAACAATTCGCGAAGCGACACCAACAGCCTGCGCACCAACTTCAATCCGTCGCTGATCAGCGCCCTGACGCTGCGCGTCACCCAGCCTTTGTTGCAGGGCTTCGGCGTGGCCGTCAACACGCGCAACATCAAGGTCGCCAAGAACAACAACGAGATCTCTAATCTGCAGTTCAAATTGCAGGTCGAAGAGGTCGTAGCCAGGGTTGCCGGGATCTACTGGGGACTGGTGTCGCTGCGGGCCCAGGTCGAGAGCCAGAGGCAGAACCTGGCCTTGGCGAAGAAGCTCTACAACGACAACAAGCGGCGCGTGGAAATTGGGACGCTCGCGCCGATCGAGATCATCCGGGCCGAAGCCGAGGTGGCGGCCCGGGAGGCGGACCTGACAGCGGCGCAGACCGAAGTGCAGTTGCAAGAGACGATCCTCAAGGACGCGATCAGCGTCAATGGCATCGCAAGTCCCACGCTGCTGCATGCCGAGATCGTGCCGACGCAGGACATTGAGATCGACCCAGACGAGGTTATGGAGCCCGTTGCGAATCTGATGGACATCGCGCTAGCGGCGCGCGCCGACATGGAGCAGAACCGGATCCGTCTCGAAAACACCGATCTGGGCTTGGCCGGTGTCAAGAACGGCCTGCTGCCCAGTGCGGACTTGGTCGTGGACCTGACCAACAACGCTCTGGCCGGATCGGAGAACGCCCTGTTCCGCGGCCTCCCGGGCGAAAATTCGATCATCTCCCCGTTCTTCCTTGGCGGTCTGGGCACGGCGGGCGGGCAGTTGCTGCGCCGCAACTTCCCGGACTACCAAGTTCGGGTGCAGCTCAACATTCCGTTGAAGAATCGCCAGGCCCGTGCCGACTACACGGCGGCGCTGCTGGAGAAGCGCCAGCAGGAGATTCGTTTCGTGCAGGCTGGCAACGCAATCCGCACCGAGGTGCAGTCGGCTACGATCCGCATCCAGCAGGCGCGCGCGCGCTACGCCGCCGCGCTGAAGGCGCAGGAATTGCAGGAGCAGACGCTGGATGCCGAGCAGAAGAAATACAACTTGGGCGCGTCAACAATCTTTCAGGTCGTGCAGGCCCAGCGGGACCTGGCCAATGCCCGCACCAGCGTGATCGCGACCCAGAATGAGTACGCCAACGCGCAAATCAACTTGAATCGCGCCACGGGCCACATGCTGACAGCGCATAATATCTCTATCGCCGAGGCTTACGATGGAGTCGTCAACAGGCGGCCCGATCCGTTGCCCGCTTCCGCCCAATAGCTGCGGCCGGGGGCGGCCGGCTCGTACTGGCTAGGCAGCTTGGAGGCAGTGGAAACGGGAATGGCAGAGAGTGAATACGACGTAGTCGTGGTGGGCGCCGGTGCCGGAGGGGGCACTATGGCGCGCGTCCTCGCCGAGAAGGGCATCAAGGTCGCCCTCCTCGAGGCGGGTCCGATGCTGGATCCGCAGAAGGACTACAAGACCCACAAGTGGCCGCATGACTACGGTCACCGCACCGCCGAGGACGGCGGCCGGGCCTACTTCGGGACGGGTCAGGCCTACGGCTTCATGACAGCTGTCAGCGGCGGTTGGGAGTTGGAAGGCGAGCCATATACCTCCGCGCCTGGCACCGAGTTCGCCTGGTTCCGCTCGCGGGTGGTGGGCGGCCGCACCAATCATTACGGCCGGATGTCGTTCCGCTTTTCGGATCTTGACTTCAAGCCCTACTCCCGCGATGGCATCGGCTGGGACTGGCCGATCAGCTACGACGACATCGCGCCTTGGTACGACCGCGCCGAAGACTACATCGGGGTGACCGGCACGATCGAGGGCATCCGAAGCGCGCCGGACGGCAAGTTCCACGAGCCGCCCGAGCCGAAAGTGCACGAGCGCCTGATGCGCGCCGCCGGCAAGAAGCTCGGAGTGCCGTTCATCGCGAACCGGCGCGCCGTCATCACCCGCGCTCTCAACGACCGCCCCGCGTGCCATTATTGCGGCCAATGCGGGCGCGGCTGCCTGACGGCCTCGAACTATTCGGCGTCCCAAGTGGATATTTTCCCCGCCATGGAGACCGGCAACCTGTCCGTGATCACCGATGCGATGGTGCGAGAGGTCGAAGTCGACGAGCAGGGACTCGCCAAGGGCGTGGTCTACATCGACAAGGAAGCGAGGACGGAAAAGCGCTTGCGCGGTCGAGCCGTGGTGCTGGCGGCTTCGGCGTGCGAGACGGCGCGGCTGATGCTCAATTCCAAGTCCAAGCATTTTTCCGACGGGATTGCCAACGGTTCCGGGCTGGTCGGACGGTATCTGATGGACACGGTGGGCTTCAGCCTGCGCGGCACGTTGCCGGCCCTGGAGAGCCTGCCTCGGTATGACACCGATGGTTTCGGGGGGGCCCACTTGTACGCCCCGTGGTGGCTGTGGAATAGTCACGACCAACTGGATTTTCCGCGCGGATATCACATCGAGATGGGCGGAGGCTTCCGCATGCCAGGCCCAAACAGTTTCGGAAGAACTGCGCGAGCGGCGGGATACGGAGCCGAGATGAAGCGCAGGATCCGCCAGGAATACGGCTGTGGGATCGGCCTGTCCGGACGTGGCGAGATGATCCCCAACAACCAGAGCTACATGGACATCGACCCGGACACGGTGGATCGCTGGGGGATTCCCGTCCCGCGTTTTCATTTCTCGTTCAGCGACTACGAGTGGAAGCAGGCGCGCCACATGGAGCGCACGTTCCGCGCCTTGATCGAGGCGGCGGGCGGCAGGGTGCTGGGGATCGGCAATGTTGCACGCGAGGCCCAGGGAATCGCCGTGCCGGGCTCAATCATCCACGAGGTCGGCACGGCCCGCATGGGCGAGAATCCCGGCAACTCGGTGCTGAACCGGTACTGCCAAGCGCACGAGGTCAAGAACCTCTTCGTGGCCGACGGAGCGAGCTTCGTCAGCAATCCGGACAAGAATCCGACGCTTACGATCAACGCACTGTCGTGGCGCACGGCGGAGTACTTGGCCGAGGAACTGAGGCAGGGCAATGTCTAGCACACAAGGATTTGTATCTCTGGAGGCGCTGTCGCGGCGCGACGCCCTGCGCCGCATTGCCGTGGCGTTGACCGTTGCCGGGTTCGGCCAGGGCATGGACGGGGCGGACGCAGCCCAGGTTCACCAGCAGGTGGACGAAGAGCGCACCCTGCAGGGCCAGTACAAGGTCAAGTACTTCAACGAGCACGAGTTCCGCACGTTGGAGCGGCTGTCGGAGTTGATCGTGCCGGCGGACGAGGGCGGGCCGAGTGGTCGCGAAGGAGGTGCGCCGGAATTCATCGACCTGCTCTCGAGCCAGAACCCGGAATTGGCAGGCATCTTTACCGGCGGGATCCTGTGGCTGGACAATGCCTCGGGCGAGAGACATGGCAAGCGCTTTGTCGAGTGCTCCGAGGAGCAGCAGACCGGCCTGCTGGATTCGCTGGTCGATGCGGAGCGGAACGAAACGGGCGAGGATACGCGCTGGGACACGCGGGAGTATCGGCGCTTCTCTGTTTTCGGCGTCAAGTCGCCGTCCGGTGTGCGACAGGGGCTGGAGTTCTTCGGGTGGTCGCGGCGTCTGATCGTAGATGCCTACTACACCAGTCCCGCGGGCATCAAGGATCTGGGCTTTTTGGGAAACTCCTCGCACACCGAGTACAGGGTGCCTCAAGAGGCGATCGACTACGCCGTCAAGCGCAGCCCTTTCCGCGAAGCGTGATTCCCGGTTCAACGGAGCCGTCTACTGACGGCGGGGTCGCCCAAGTGCGCCCTGCGACGGACCCGGTCGGAATGCCGCGCCGCTGGCCCGCAACGGTGCTCGCGCTGGCCGCGCTACTGGCATCGGCGGCCGCGACGCGTGCGCAGGTCTCCGGTCCGGCCGCCGATATCAAGCTGCTGGTGCTTGACGTCAGCCGCTCGTTGCAGTCGGCCAACGCCGCGCTCTTCATGGGGCTTTTCGACCGCGTTTCATTTGATGGCTATGCGGCACTGCGAGAAGACATCAGGGCACTGACCGCCCACCGCCGCATTGCTTCGTCAGTGGCCGTTGGCTTGATCGAAGGCGGGCCCGAGCAGTGGACGACCAGTGTGGACTGGCTGCTGGAACTCACGCCAAAGCTCGATCCGGGACCAGTTGAGCGGCGACGCCAGACAGTCCGCGTCACGGTGCGCAAGCGCGGAAAGCGTTGGAGGATCGTCGATCTTGAGCCGGCCGGGTTCTTCGCGCCAAGCCGACCTCACCAATGAGCGCCCGAGAGTACCGTGTGTGCGACCGCGTTCAGCGAGTTGGCAACCTGCATCGCCGAGTCGCCACCACCGGGCGATTTGCTCTGCGCGTTGGTCGAACATTGTCCACGCAAACACGGCCGGCGGGTACTTGTGCTCGCATTCCCGGGAGTAGACCGCGGAGTCTACCAAGTCCGAATTCCCGCCGAGGACTTCGACGCCCCACGCCTGTGCCTTCCAATATCCCGTTCGCCGACGAGATGGCCGACCGCCGCCTAGGCCAAACCCTCGCCGTGCCAGAGGTACCTTATCTGAATTGCTGCCCTCTCGGTAGAGGGGGCAACGGCGAGCAGCGACCAGTCGAGCGACACGAGGTTGGCCATCACCGGAATTCCGTGCCCTCAGAATTTCCCCAACCGTAAATTGAGAAGCCCGATTCCGGCGGCATTAGCAATGTGCGATACGACGATGTCCCAAAGATTCCAGCGTGGTCCTGGATGCGGATTGAGCTCGGGCAACGGAGCATCCATCGCATCCGGAAGAGACCTAATCACGGCCTGCTGGTTGCGGAAGGTCAGGAGCATTCCACATACCACCGCACGCATTCGCACTTCTGGGGCGAAGCCACTTGCCCCTCAAGGGAAACCTTGGCGGGTGTCGTCGATGTCGCCGATGTGATGTTTCGGTCGCGTTTTTGCGGCTGGTTGGGTTTACCGGTTGAGGATGCGTTTGAGTCCTTCGGCTATAGTGGGCACAAGCTACGGCTGTGAGGCCAGCGAGGGAATCCGAGAGGCCGGTCAGTCGATGTGTGGTAGTGAGGGCGGAAACCGCGACGTGGTCTAGGCCGAACATCATGGAATCGATAGCCACAGCGGCGTGGTGGGAAGTCATAACGTTCAGGTAGACGTAGCCCCACGAGTACGTTTGGTCAAGCGGGATGGACAGCAGGCGTTATTGGACGCGTTGTGCGAGCGTCTTCGCCCGGGTGAGGGTGTCGAGGGCCGGTTTTTCTGCCAGAAGCGCAAGTACCTCTTCTTGGGAAATTACAAGTGCTGGACCATGACCAACTGTCCCGGCATCGCCCTCTACACCGCAGACGAGGTCGTTAACCTTGCGCTTCCGTGCCGGGCTCGCCGAGAATTTGAGATTCGACAGGTGACACAGGCAGGCGCGAATCCTAAGGTGCGACCAAGCCGCATGGCCAGCTTAGCTTCATCAGTCGCCGTTTGGGGTCGCGCTACCTGCATGCGCAACCCGTCCGTCACGAGAAAGGACACGCAATGACTGGCAATCGCAGGACACTTCTGGCGCAGCTCGCGCCTATGTTCGGCCCGCACACAGAGAACCTCGCAGTGGAGTCGCTCGGACACATTCTGTCCGGGTCTGCGGCGGCACGGAGCGGTCTCACCGAACTGCTGAAGACCGGCGGCGCGAGTGTTGGACAAGTCGCCCAAATACGCACACAGGCAGTCGGCGAAGACGGCGCACGGCCTGATCTCGCCGGAGTGGATCAGGATGGCGAGGAACGCGTCTTGATCGAGGCCAAGTTCTGGGCCGGTCTCACCGAGAACCAGCCAGGCCGCTATCTCAGGCGACTTGAGTCGGCTCGACAACCGTCCGTACTTCTGTTCGTCGCCCCAGCCCAGCGGACGGATACGCTTTGGGCGGAGTTGTGTCGCCAATTATCGAAATCGGCATCAGGGGTTGCTATGGACTCCCAGGCCGACGCGGATGGACTCCGGAGCACCAAAGTCGGCGGTGGTCCGTACCTGATGCTGACCAGTTGGAGGAGTCTCTTGAGTTTCATGGCGGCAAGAGCCTCGGCCGCGTCCGACTCTCACACGGAGATCGACATCCGCCAATTGCAGGGTCTGGCTGAGCAGCAGGACGAAGAGGCGTTCTTGCCGTTGAGGCAGGAGGAACTCGGCCCTCAGCTTCCTCGACGAGTCATCAACTTGACGGGCATCGTCGATGATTCGATTACTCGCGCCGATGGGACCGAGTGGGTGAGTAGGGGTGCCCGAATGGTGGCCACCAAATCGGGCTACGGGATGTGGCTGAAGTTCTCTCGCGCAGAACAGGTGTTCGGCAAGGCCGAGGTGTGGTTCGGGTTGGATTACAACAGGTGGGCTCGATATCGAGATGCTCCGCTGTGGCTCCACTTCGCCCCCGATTTGACCGCGCCTGAGGTGCGCGGCCGTCTGGAACCCCTCCGGCACAGAAGACCGCCCGAACTCTTTGGGTCCGGTGGCGGCCGCGACATTCCGATACACTTGCCGGTGGCGAAGGAGCGCGAGACCGTCCTGGATGCGGTGGTAGCGCGTCTTGAGGAGGTTGCGCGACTGATCACGCCTGAGCCATGAGTCCACCGAGGAGCGCGCTTGATCCGGTACTGCTCCTTCTACCTCATATGGGAGGGCACTCTGTCGAGCTGTGGTTGCCTTGCTCTGTGAAGAACCGCGGGGAAAGGTCCTCCGAGGTTCGCTTCGCGGCCCTCCCGGACTGGCGTGAGTAGACACAGGTGCCGTGTCGGGGCCACCGAGTCAAGCAATTGGGCACTGACAAGGATCTGTCGGCTTGAGCGAAAAGCGTGCAGGGTCCAAGTCACTGTAGCGATGCGATGGGCGGGCGATTGCGGTAGGCTCACGGCTGGCGGCCGTGCCCCATACTTTGGGTTAGCTGCCCCACGGCGTGCGGCAGAAGCTGGTGGCACGGAACCATGCAATATCAGTCCAGAGGCCCTGTACGATCTTATTCCGGCTGGGGTCAAGACGCGTGTCAATGATTTGTTGGTGTGCCTCAGGAATCGCGATCAGACTGTCCCTCGTGATGGCCAGATCGAAGCTCATCACGGCTCGCATATACTAGTTGCCATGGCGACCTCGAGAATCTCGCATCCGGCTGCCGCAGTTTCGAGCCTTGGCGCGCTCGCGGCGCAAGCGATTGCCCAAGACGACCAAGGGCGGGGCATACCGACTCGTCGGCTCGGACGCACGGACGAGCAAGTTTCGATCCTGTGTCTCGGTGGGGCTCACCTAGGCCGCGCCGCCCAGGATGATGGCGAGCCGGTCGCACTCAAGCTGGCCCATGCCGCGGTGGACAACGGTGTCTTCTTTTGGGACAACGCTTGGGCGTACCACCAAGGGTATGCCGAGGAGTTCATGGGCAAGGCTCTCAAGGGTCGTCGGGAGCAGGTCTTCCTGATGACCAAGAACTCCGGTCGCGACGAGAAGTTCGCCAAGCAGTGCTTGGAAGACAGCCTCTCGCGCATGCAGACGGATTACATCGACCTGTGGCAGTTCCATGAGATCAACTACGACAATGACCCGGACTGGGTGTTTGAGCGCGGCGGTCTCAAGGTGGCGCTGGAGGCGCAGCAGGCTGGCAAGGTGCGCTACATCGGGTTCACCGGGCACAAGCATCCGCGCATCCACCTCAACATGCTGGCCAAGGGCTACGAATGGGCTTCGTCGCAGATGCCGATCAATCCGATGGACTACTTCTACCGGTCGTTCCAGAAGGAAGTCGTGCCGATGTGCTTGGCCAAGGATGTCGGCGTGATCGGGATGAAATGCTTGGGCGGCGGGCCGCGGATTGGCGAGATCCCGGCGACCACCAAGGTGACGGCCGAGATGTGCGTGCGCTGGGCGCTGAGCGTGCCAGTTTCGTCGATCGTCCGCGGCTATTTGACGATGGAACAGCTGATGGCCGATGTGGAGATTGCCCGCGGATTCCGCGGGCTCTCAGATGAGGATCGCGCAGCGATACAGGCTCTCGCATATCCCGAAGCCGGAGATGGCCGCCACGAGCAATTCAAGTCGACCCAGCGCTACGACAACTCGATCTACCGGGAAATGCACGGGTTCGCCGCCTGAGGGAGCGCTCACCCTCGGGCTCGCACTGTGTCGCCGGCAAGTCCCCAAAAGTCTTCCACGTAGTAGGAGGACAGCACGTTCCCGAACAGGAAGCAGGTGTTCTTGCATTCGGGCACCTCTCCGTACAGCTTCCGTCCTCGCTCGAAGGCTGCCGCGATCGAGCCGTCCTCGAGGACGTTTCCGGCGATCTTGCGCAGCACTTCGCAGGGGTAGAAGACATCGCCATTGGGATAGATGCGCGGGAACATCGTCGGATAGCACTTGAACTCCTCGAACAGCAGCAGCGTGCGCAGCAGCTTGGGAGTTCCGTTGATGCGAGCCGTGCGCTGCTCGCGCATCGCGATCAGGCGTTCAACGAATTCGCGGTACCGCGGATTCTGCAGGAGCGCGAAGTTCGGGTACTTGCCGTTCGTCAGTGCAGATTGCACGGAAAAGACGAAGCCGTTCTCGGCGCAGAATTCCAAGATGCGCTCGGCCTCGGAGAGGTTCCACTCTTCCAGCACGCATGAGACCGTGATGGCTTGAGGCGGCAAGATCTCCCTTGCCATCAGCAAGTTGTCGATCACTCGCAGGACGGCCGCCGACTTGGACTGCGGTTCCGTGGAATTGTGCGTGATGGCGTCTAGGCTGCAGATGAGGCCGTTCAAATGCGGCAGCATCCCGCGCCGGACGTCCAACAGCACGCCGTTGGTCACGACGAGCACCGAGCGGAATCCGATGTCCCGTCGCGCCGCCGCAACCAGATCCTCGATATCGGGTCGCACCGTGCATTCGCCGCCCGTGATGAGCAGCGTGTCGACGTCCTTGCGAATATTGCGTAGCAAGCGGATCGTGTCGCGAGTGCCGAGTTCGTCGCTGAAGACCTCTGGGTTCTTCTGCGTGCAATACGAGCAGTCGAGGTTGCACCGGTGCGTGGCGTAGAAGATCGCTGAGTATGGGACCACTACCGAGGAGCGCAGCACGCGCCTTCGGTACAGGTTGCCGGCATACGCCTTGAAGTTCTTCAAGACGAACGGGTAATTTGCGAGCGCGCCCCGCAGGGCAGATCGCTTCGGCGTCGGAGGCATGGTCGGTCCGCCAACCGAGTGTAGCGAACCGGGGACAAATGGACCCTACCCGTCGCCCACCTCGGGCCGTATGTCCCGCCACACGCGGTCTCACCGGTTTGAAATCGCCCGAAAGTCGTACAATCAAGGGAGTTTCCGCCCGTTTCGGAGGCCTCCCAAACCTATGGCTTTCAAGCTTTTCGGCACGGACGGAATTCGCGGCCGTGCCGGCGAATTCCCTCTCGACGACAAGACCGTTTACGCCGTCGGCCTGGCACTGGCCGGCCAGATTGCCAGATCACGCAGACCCACTGTCCTGATTGGCATGGACACGCGGCTGTCGGGCCTACACATCGTGCGGCTGCTGGCGGCCGGACTGAAGGACGGCGGGGCTGCGCACGAATTCGCCGGTGTCGTTCCCACGCCAGCGGTTGCCTACGGCACACAGCAGGGTGACTATTCGCTCGGCATCGTGGTGTCGGCGTCGCACAACCCGTTCGACGACAACGGCATCAAAGTGTTCGGCCCGTTCGGTTACAAACTGCCGGACGAAACGGAGTCGGAAATCGAAGCCCGTGCGGAGAGTCTGCTGGCGCAGCAACTTCGAGTGCGGGCGGACGAGCCGCACGATGCGCCTGACCTCGCTGCGCAATATGTGCGGCACCTGCTGCGCGCGGGAGCCGTGCCACGGCGAGCGCGCAACCTGCGTTTCGTGGTCGATTGCGCGAACGGGGCTGCATCCGAGGTCGCCCCGATCCTGTTCGAAGCGCTCGGCGCGGACGTCAAGTACATTGGCTGCGCTCCCAATGGGAGGAACATCAATCTAGACTGCGGTGCCTTGCACTTGGAAGCCTTGGCCGAGGAGGTCGTCTCCAGTGGAGCGGACTTCGGCGCGGCCCTTGATGGCGATGCGGATCGCTGCCTGTTCGTGGACGAGACCGGCCACGAGTTGAACGGCGATAACGTTCTGCTGTTGATGGCACAGGCGTTCAAGCGGAGAGACATGCTCCCGGACAACTTGGTGGTAGCGACCGTGATGTCCAACCTCGGCCTCGAATTGGCCTTGCAAGATCAGGGAATCAAGCTGACCCGCACCTCGGTCGGCGACAAGCATGTCATCGATGAAATGCTGACCACCGGCGCGGCACTGGGTGGCGAGCAGTCCGGCCACTTGATCTTCGGTGACTACTCGACCACCGGTGATGGCTTGCTGGGCCTGCTCATGGTGTTGCGCACCATTGTCGAAGAAAGCGTGCCGTGCAGCGAACTGCGCAAGCGCTTGAAGGTGTCCCCGCAAAAGATGATCAACGTGCGCGTGCGGGAGAAGCGCCCGCTCGAGCAGTTGCCCGAAATCCGCGACGCGGTAGCCGATAGGGAACTTGAGCTAGCCGGGCGCGGTCGCGTGGTGATCCGTTACTCGGGCACCGAACCGGTGGTCCGGGTCATGGTCGAGGCAGAGAACCAGCAAGACGTAGTGCAGCATTGCACTGATATCGCAAGACTGTTCGAAAAGCACCTTGGGCAGTGAACCGATGGCGGGTGTCCGCCCGCTGCGCGGGTGCCGCTTGGGCTCCTAACCCGAGAGGATCGCTGGTGTTTGCCTCATCGTTGGTGCAGGCACTGCGCAAGCTGCGGATCCTGCGCCGTCGTCCGGTTTGGAATTGGCTGATATCGGAACGTTCCGATATTTGCCGATTGGAGCGGGAGGTTTCCTCCTGCATACGGCGTTGGAACTGGAGGAAAGACGGAGCTTGGAAGAAGAAGACCGACAGGGCGCAGGAAGCGGCGTCGGTGAGGGCGTAGCGCTTGTTGCTGCCCCGGCGGGGATCCGGCAAGAACGACCGTGTTGGATTGGTCGCGTCCGATCGTGATTCGGGCCTGATCGAGGTTGACCTTATCGTCACGGCCCTTGATCGCCAATTGCAGCATGTCT
>Ga0209021_1000444_pt1 | contig 51155 bp, 49 predicted proteins | sample PinacodermFT_FD_187299 | JGI IMG/M metagenome (GOLD analysis project Ga0209021, IMG submission 187299) | Host-associated microbial community of the marine sponge Aplysina aerophoba from Gulf of Piran - sponge pinacoderm, lysed by freeze-thaw... | ecosystem: Host-associated > Porifera > Sponge >... | reverse complement strand
TCCAAGACGGATCGAGTTCATCCTGGTCGCCGTCGAAGACTATGTAAACGTGGACGTACTCATCGCCATCATGGTCATATTCCCTCTCGACGATTATGGAGTCGAAGTCAAATGTATCCCCAAACCGCTCGGATAGGAGATGGCGTACTATTCCAGTGACTCGGTCGGTGTCCAGTAAGGTAGTCATGACGTTATCCCTGAAGGCGATTATCGGGCTCCCTGCCAATCTGGCATCATCGTAACACCCCTGAAGTTTACGGGATCAGATGATTGCTGGGCCTCCGCGGAGAGCGGGTTTCGTAACTTATGACGACATGCCTCAGTGGATCCCGTCAGTGTTCCCGGCTTCCTCTATCCAGTAGACCGCCCTGCATACCCGCATCCCGCCTTGCTGCCGCATCTCGAGCATCCTGTGGCTGTCATCGCCGTCGCTAAAGTGGGATTGTGATTATTCTTCCTGCTGCAGTACCGTATGTGGTTGACAAGTTTCGCATGGGCGGAAAAAGTGATTAGGGAAGGTAGTCTCCTGCCAAAGGACGGTCTCGGCAATTGTCTCGAACTCGAACCACCTTTCTCGTAGCCAAGGTTCCCGCCCTATGTTCCAAGGGATATGCTGACAATTACTGTAATGAAGCCTTATGAATCCACGCTCATTGTATGAGTTGGCGACAAATCGCATTTACTTCCCTCGCAGACGTTGCTCTAATGCAACGCCATAGGGCGCTTGTCGATACAATCGCTGCACAACCAGATGCCGCGGGGCGTTCCATCCGGCCGTTGCTCGAAGAATTGGAAACACCAGCCGCGCTTGCGGCAGTCCAGGCAGTCGGTGATTCGCGTCAATTTGCGTTTCATATCCGTGCCCTGCTGTGGAGTCCGCGATGGTGGACGGCTTGTGTGGTCACTTGGATAACCCCTTGATTCAGCGCAGCATTTTCTCCGGCAGTGGAGGCCCGGCAATAGCCTGATTTCGTAATCCAGCACTTAGTCATCTAGTAGTAGATGTACTTACGCCTACCGTACTTGATGTACCTACGTCTGCCACTCCCCTTGACGACTCCTAACAATCCAGCGCCGGCCATGATTATTCCCATCACCAGTATCACCATTCCACCAAACCCGATAAGCCAGTGTACAAACCACAAGTGAAGGACGAACTTCATCACTAATCCCATCACAGAAACTGCAATGCCCGCAATCAGCAGCGCCACCCCGACTATCTTACCCACCAGGTCTCCAAAGATCACGGAGGCGCCGCCAATCACCGCCGCCGCAATCCCGCAGAAGATGAACAGGTTCCCCGTCCAGTCGATGAGGGACTGCATAAGGCCCGACATGGTAGATAGGCCTATCAGAGCCAGTATGACGCCCATCACCATCAATCTGAGCAAAGCCGAACTCCCTCACCATTTCCTTAATAGACTCACTCTATGATTTTAACACGGCGTTGCTGGCGGCCATTCAGGCAGCCGATAGTTGGGCGCAATAGTTGCTTCGATAGATCATTGCAAAACAGCCGTATGTTGTCCGAGTTAAGGCCGGCGTTCAGCTACGGGGTGTGGTCATGAATGCAGAGAAAATATGACTTTGTTGCAAAGGGAAGGACTCATAAGTGGTGCTCGAATACTTCGCGAAAGCGTGGACTAGCCGCGTGATACAATGGTGGCAGTCACGGCATTGTGTTAGGCACATTAACAGTTGAAATACTTGGGGCGTGGCGATATTCCACTCTAAGGTCTGCCCCGCGAGTGCGGGGATTTATCTGACAGGAGCGAGCCAGCGTGACATTTCCAGGGGTCCGCCCCGCGTGTGCGGGGATCCATCGCTGTCCTGCCATATCCAGGCATCAAGGCTGCCGTCAGCCCCGCGAGCGCGGGGATCCATCTCGCGTCGATCAATGCGCAAGGAGACTGCTGCAGTTTGCCCCGCGACCAGCCTGTCTGCCCCGCCGTATGGGGGATAAGTCCTTTTGGCTAGGGGGCATCTTTGTGGTGCTGGGGTCTGCCCCGCGGGCGCGGGGATCCATCGCGCCTTTAAGGGTGAGAAATTACGCGGAATGGATTGCCCCGCGAACGCGGGGATGGGTCCTAGAGATGATGGCTAATCAACGCCCTTGGCTAGTCTGCCCCGCGAGCGTGGGGATGTGTCGTAGATGCCGGAGTTGAGTCTGTAGAGCGGGCATGTCTTCCCTGCACGGGCGGGGATGAGTCGGCAGTTGACAACCTTTTTCTCCATGATTTAGGGTCTTCCCCGCACGGGCGGGGATGTTTCCCGTCTGCTGCTGCCCGACAAGGGTCTGTGATCTCCTCCTCCTCCGCGGGGATGATAGATGCACGATAATGGCGTCGGGGTCTCCCTCGCCAATCCGGGGATGTGTCGATGACTAGGGAGTCCTGCGGTAGCAGTTTGTTGTTAGCCCTGCATACGCGGGGATGTGTCTGAATTTGAAAACGTCAGCCGGGGTGCTGTCGAGTCTCCCCCGCCCATGCGGGGATGGGTCGTACCTGAAGCAACTTCCACCGCTCCGGATTCGGTCTCCCCTGCACACGCGGGGATGGTGCCGCATCGTATCTGGAGTACCGACTACTTCAACAGTCTCCCCCGCCAATGCGGGGTGGTCATCAAAGGCGCTGGCACTCCACCAGCGCCTTTTCGCGTTACAGTTCGTATGCTTTCGTAACGCTTTCGCCCCTCCCCCGCGCGCCCTCGAAGCTGTGGTTTGACATGGGATTGCCGCGCGGTGTTACGATTCGCACTATGCGAATCGTAACACTCATAGCCAACTCTCACACCATGCTGGGCGCGCAGCGCGTTCGGTTACGATACGCATCTCTCCTCTAGCCTGTTGCGCCCGGCACACACACAGAGGAGGGTTCCCATGGGAACAACAATCGTTTTGGGCGGGTTGTCCGCAATAGTGGCGACCTGCATCAGCGCCGGCCTGATGCTAATCGCAGCCGGCGGATTCCGACTCCGATGACGACGCTCACGGACACCAAAGCCCACGCTTTTCTACAAGTCCAGGTAGACTTGCGCCGCATGTACGAGCGCTTGCATCAAATGTATGACAGTCTGCACGATATGGACGAACACATGCAGCAGTGGTCCGACCAGGCAGAGAAGGAATACGACGCCGCTGGCGCTCTCTGCGAAGCGGTTGGAGACGACCTTGCCGACATCGTGGTGCCGGACGGACTCTTCGAGGAGATCGACACGGACCTGAGTTGGTTCGAGGAGCACATCACCGATTTGAGGGCGAGCATGCGTCTGTGCGATAGGAACTTGCAACGCTTGATGTTTGAGGTGAGCGCCGACTTGTCCGAGATCGAGCAGGCGGACCAGTGATCAGCCGCATTAAGGCAATCTTCCGCAAGCCTGGCCGCGCCGCGAAAATCTCCAGACTCGACCTGGACGCGGCGCGACTTGGCTTCGACCTGGTCCCGGTCCATCACGAGTACGCGGGCTGTCCCAACTCCGTGACCTACGTCGCCTGCGAGTCTTACGCCGAGGGGTACCAGCGCGCCAAGTCCAAGTACCATTACCCCACCGAGCAGGAGTAGGGCTGACAAGCGACATTTTGTACAATCAAGGCCCTGGCATTAAACCAGCGCCTTTTGCTACCAGGGAGAACTCGACATGAAGATCATCCACCCCGGCACTGCCCTACATCTGCGCCGTGATTCTGGAGGACATCCATGCCCGCGCGGTCGTCGATTACGACAGCCGCAAGGCGCAGCCACCGCCAGGCTCTCCACGTAGCCACCAGCCCACACAGCAGTACCGCGGCGTGGAGCAAGCCCGACCACCACACTCCTGCCGCACCGTCCTGTATCAGTCCGGTGACGTATGCCACGATGATGAACGCAACGTAGAGAGCGGAAAGCGCCATTGAGGCGACACACCCGGCACGGACCGTCCCGCCCGCCAGACCGCCCGGCGGACGACAAAACGCTGCAAGCAACAGACCTGCCGGAACCGCCAGCAGCAACAGCAGGCCCAGCGGCAGCGCCGCGAACAGTGTCACGGCGAACAGCGCGTCGGTGGCAACTTCCTCGGATGTCCCGCTCAGAACGCGACCGACCTGCGGGACCAGCACGAGAACGTAGAAGTACAGGCCGAAGACGCCTGACACTACCGCGTACCAGGGCACTACCGCGGCCCCCAGCAAGCACACGCGGGTAAGCGCGTCAGGCTGTGTATCGCATTCCGTCAGGGGAAGATTCTTTCTGCCGTTCATCAGGTACTCCAAAACAGCAGCGCGTAAGGGTGCCGCGGTACACCGAGTCCTCTGACAATCGCAATTCAGCAGTCGCGACAGCGGAAGGGTCTGCTGTACCAGAAAGGCTCATCACTCATGAGTAGCGTCCCGCCACCCCTGCCAATCCTGTGAGAGCGAAGATTCTCAATCATGGGCGGTCCCATCCCTTCGTCGAAGTCAGGCTGCCGCTCGGTTTCAGTCTTGAGCGCGCGCAGCCAATAAGTCTGCTCAGCATGCCACGAATCGAGCATAGTCCACCCGGCGGCTGACTCGTACCGATTCTGTTCTGCGGTCAGCAGACCGCCCAAGCTCAGGTGAACACCGTCCCACTCTTCCGACACCGCCCCCCAATTCGGCACAAGCCGGTTGTCCTCTGTCCCTTTCGCCGGATACCTGACACAGAGGTCATGCCAGTCGGCAGGTCCGTGAACCTCGAACACCCGCACTTTCTCCATGAAGCGCATCGTCCACCACGCAAGAGGAAACTCGCACATGTAGTCTCCAACACGGTCATGAAGACCTACGAGTTTGGATGTCAGGTGTGGTCCGTACAGTGTCGATGTAGTCTGGTTGCCATAAGGCTTCTGTGCATAGCGCTCCCAACCTCTCGACGGGTTTTCCGGTCGCTGCCACGCCATAGTATCCGGTGGTGTGCCATAGATGAACTTTTGCAGAGTCCCGTGTATAGAGACCCATGCCTGAGCATCGAGGTCTATGTCATCGAACCACCATGCGGTGCCCGGATGCTCCAAGACCGCTCGCGCCTCAGATGCCTTCTCTCTGGCGAGAGCGGGCAGCTCGGCGGCTATCAGGTGGTGGTCAGCACGGAATCTCTCTACTGAGTCTGCGGACGACCCCGCCAGCCATAGACTAGCCTTCGGGTCTGCCAAGTATTCCGGCGACAACCCGCTCTCGACCAGCGTGACCAGAAACTCACAGCCAACCAGGGAGTTCACAAGGGCTTCTGTTCGCGTGTCGGTGTTTGCCACAAAGTCTAGCCTCCTTTCGCAATTAACCAAATTCCGAGGCTAGTCAATATAATTGTGACCGACCCACCATAGAGAACGGATATTAGTTTTGACCCATATATGCTTTTCATATCCGCATCGAAAACTAGCTGTTGTTGCGACGCAACTCCGAATCGAACCTCGACTGGGCGATAGTACCTTCGTAATGACCGGTATCTCTCTGGTACGAAGATAAGCAATATCATTACGGCCATAAGAATTGGCACTACGGGCGACTCAAAGACAGTCAGCAAGAGCAAAGCACCTCCGACGGCGATGAGCAAATAAAATAGTGCAGAAAGCGCGACTTGCTTCCAAATTTCGCTGTGAGTCGTTTCCTGCGGCATCGTGTCTGTACGCAAGAACCTTGTAAATCTGTTCGGCTTGCTTCGCCAGAGGTAGGCACGGACTACGAAATCGACGGTGACGGACCCTACCAAAATCGCCATAAGTAAATGGCTATTGGTTACTCGAAAAACCCACCAACCTATGACAGCGGCAATAGCATAGGAAAATAGAATTCTTGGCCACTCTTGTGGTAGCACGTTCTCCTCCTCAAAGTCTCATCCGGTCTTCCAGTTCGTCCTATTCCGGGCTTGACCATAGAGAACTCCCGTAGCACGTTCCGCACTTTCGTTGATCTTGGGAACCGATACGGTCATACTCTACAGCATGGAATACCTTACATTGTCGCCGCCAACTTTTCTCCTGCCGGTCGACATCGCTGTCAGCGTGGTAGTCGGCGGCGCCATTGCAATGGTCAGGTGGCTATCTCGTCCAAAAGGAACGCTGGGAAGTCTTGCCCGAGCACTGCTGCTCTGGATCGGCTTCTTGTTCGGCTTCAGTATGCTGAGGTCAATACTTACTATCCTGGTGTGGACGTATTATTGACATGCCGCACGAGCAGCGCCATTGCTAACGGTAAGGTAATCGACTTAGGACATTCAGGCACGATCTAAACGCCCCGTTCGGTTCCTTCAAATACCACACGCCCCGTTTGGAAGGGATTTGGAAGGCAGCGCGGCAGAAGGTGGTCTATGCCTGTTTCTTCCTTTGAGTGACAGGGCGATTTCGGCCTATTCTCTGTGTTACGAATTATATGCACCAAAAGGACGCTCGGGTTCGGTCTTCTGTGCCCGCAACCAGAAGGTCTTCCAGCCGTGCATCGGTATCTGTCATCTTAATCCTCCCGAATTGTCCGACACCCTCCGCATCATCGAACCCGCGTCAGCCGAACCGCGAAGTTGCTCACATCCGGCTCGATGATGCGAGCCGCATCGACTACGCTGGCGAGTACCCACCCCGCCGCGCTCGCGGTCCATTCAGGCAATGTAACCGCTATACCGATGTCCGAATGTGCAGGAGATATGGAACGTATTGGAGTTTCGGCTCCCACTCCAATAGAGTGCTGTTCGGGCACTGCAACTACAGGTCCGAATTGGAACGACCCGGTGTTCCTCCATTGGAGGTTGGCGACCAGTTCGGCCTCGGTGTGGCTTCCTAGGAGATTCTCGTCGAACGCTATGAGCGCATCTGCTCCCCCATTCTTGGTAGTATTGAACCAGTTGAGCACGGACACGAGGTATCCAATGCAGGACTGTGCATCGGACTCCAGACCACTTGCCGTCACCTGGAAGCCTGACAACTCGACGCTGCCAAAGCGGCGGAGTGCGTCGCTGAAGCATTGTACCAATGCCGGCAGCACAAGAGCCGGCTCGATGTCACGCCGGTGTACCGGAAGTGGCGCATAAGCGAAACCTTGAACGGGCCTCAACGATGGTCGGGCTGACACGAAATCACCGACACCCAGCCCGACTTGCACGAATCCGATCCGGTATGAGTCGGCATCGGCGGTTATCTCCGCTTCCTCCATTGACCACAGAAGCGGGCTGTCGTTGGAAGTAGTTGCCCAACGCATCAGTTCACCTCGCGCTCTGAAAACGCTGTAGAGGTCTTCTTCCCGGGAGTCAATGGCTGCCGAGCCTGAGAGCTGTCCGAAGGCTTCAAGGAAGAGGGTTGTCGGCATGTCTGCTATTCTCCGTATACGGGGGCAGGCGGGCGGCTACGGTCTGCTTCTCGTCCTGAGTCAGGTAACTCTTGTGCTTCGAGATGATGAGCACCTTCGTGGCTTGCCTTGAGCAGAGACTGACCACTCAAGTAATGATAGCACCGCCTGGATGAGCACGTTGGCGAGCTGAGCACAAAGTGGCGTTGGGCTTAGGGTTACACCTGGTTTGGGACGCCGTGATGGTGCGAGCGGCGTGGTACAAGCGCGTTAGGCGCGTCATTGCGCTAAGCACCTATTAAATGTGATCTACAAGACAACCATTTCCCGGAGGGGCATCCACCTCGGCTACCAGGCGCCACTAGGGAGGCGACCCTAAAGCCAGTGGCATCGACACAGTGGCGGAATTATTCGAGACGCAGGAGCGAAACTCATGAAAACCCAATTCGAGCGCGTCAACTTTCCGCTGGAAGAACTTGCTCACGGTGCCCAGCTGGTCGCCATTCGCGACCTGTTGGACCGCCAGGAGCGGGCCGACCGGGAGCTATCAGACCGGATCGAGGAAGCTGACGAAGTTGCGAGACGGGCCAGGGGCCGCGCCAATGAACATGCTGTTGATGTCTGGGTGGAACTGGCGGAAATGTCCTGCTATCGGGATACGGCCCATAGCATGGCGGCGGTTGGCATGCTTGCCCCTCGCAAAAAAGGGTCTGTCGAGTCTCAAGATAGGGGCTAATAAAGGACTTTGACGAGGACACTAATTTTGCCCGGCCCTAATTCGGTGACTCCATGGCACAATCAGTGGCTGTCGTCAGGTTTCGCAACCTTGGACTCATAGTGTCTTTGGATCAAGTTGTCAGGGATAACACGACCATTGGCTGACATGCGTCCGGGCCTGTGCCTGACTATTGACCACGGAGTACCGGGCGCATGTGTCATTGCGGATAGTTGAGGCCCGGATAGATTTCCGTATTTTCGCCAGACCTGTCCGATCAGGTCCTTCTCGTATTCGTCGAAGTTCTCAGTTTCCACAGATTTGATTGTTGTTCTAATGGGCGATCCACCATATTGCTTGAGGCTCCTGTATACATCGCCTACGACGGGTCCATACATCCATGCTTCTACCCGTTGACGAAACAGTGGGCGACCATAGAGTCCTAACATCCAGGCGTGGCAGAGGTAAGTCAGTTTCAGAACCTGCATGGGTGTGACGGCGTGTTCTTCTTCTCGCGCCAGCCGGATTAGTTCGTTGGCCACACTTCTCGCATCGTGTGACATGTTCAGCTTCCCTTTTCTCCCAGACTACTCATATCAGTTCCCGCGTCAGTTACAACGCGGCCATTCTCTTCTGGCAGAGTACACGAACGACTCAATCATCAGTGTAACTGCGTCAAGAAGAGCGTTGATGTCGGTAAGGTCCGCCTGCTCAGCTTGCGGGAACGGTACTTACGAGGGGGCGCATCCGATTCAGAAAATCCGTCGCTCGGGTAAAGACATCGTCCGCAGTCGCCTGGTCGATACTGGCCAGCAGGGAATAGTCGGCATCCTTGCGAAGTTCATACAACTGGCTGAGTTCCTTGCCCCACTTCGCACAGATCGCGCCAGTCTTAACCAGCTCAAGTCCAAACACTATCCGCAACTGCCGATGACTCTTTATCTGGATCTGCTTGGTATGCAGTAGAACTGCCTGGGCCGCGTACTTGACTGCATAGTAGTACCGGGAGACGGCTACACGGTAGAAGCCCTTCAGATGGCAAAGTCGCGCGGCCTTCAGATTGTCCTCAGCCAACTGCCACAATGCTCCACTGCCGCCTACCGTCATATAATCTTGACTCCGGCATCGACCGCTGGCTGGAAAAGGGGGTCTCCGTGCTGCCTGATTTCATCCCACTCCGAAGAGGTACGAACGGTTATGGAGGGGGCGACGAAGTAATCGGACATATCAAGCTCAAGTCCGATGTCACTGACTCGGTCAGCCACAGAGCCATCATCTTCACAGATAACCACGAGCGTGTTCAGTTCCAGGTCACTATGGGCATAGCCCTCAGCCCGTGGCCCATAAACGATCACCTGCTCAACGCAGTCAGGGAAATGCTCCTGGAGCTGTATGCAATACGCCTCAAGCCAAGCCCTTTCGACTTCCGTCAGGACAAGCATGGACGAAGGCCATTCAATGTCCTCCGGGATGATTTGGACCTGAACTTCGTAATCACCAATCTTGATGGGCCGCTCGACGCCGGAAAAGCGACCAGTCGTGTGCTCGGCGGTCATGGCTGCTTCCCCTCTTTCATATTCTTCCTAAAAGCGATGTCTGACTTTTGAGATGACACCTACCCAATACCGTACCATGGACTGGTGTCAATTGAGTTTAGGTTGGAGGTTCCGTATATGAACCTCTTACTAAAATGGTAGCATTGTTTGGCTTCCAACCTGGTCTGAAGACGCTACTGTCACCGGTGATTTACGGCCTCACGCGGCTGGAGAGAACGGGTGTTTCAAATATCTGTATTCGCCCCATTGTATGGCATTGGAAGGGGTGTTGCAACGAAGAAGCAAGGGCGTAACCGTCCCAGATATGGTGGGACGGTTACGCCAGTGCAAGTATCGCAATCAGCAGAACACGCGAAGCCAGCAGGCGGCGTGCGTGGGAGATGGGAGATTTAGGTGGCTGCGCGGCGTCTGATAGGAGGTTGTTATCGGGAGAGTCCATAGGAATATATCAGGGTTTTCCCGATGTCACCCTGAACGGAGTGAAGTGTCTAAAATCTCTGTGGCAAGACAATGTTGATATTGGTCAAAATCTTAGATTCTTCGTCCGCTCCCTCAGAATGACAATAAAGAAACCCAATAGGCATAGATTAAGATGCGCTGCTAACGAGGATTGCGGACGACCAAAGTGCCTAGCAGTTTATCATGAAGCGTCTGCATCTTCTTCTCCCTGTCCCACAGCGGCCACAGGTAGTCCACCAGCCAGGCAATGCCAATGGTAACTTGGGACAGGAGTCCTAGGAAGAAGAATTTGACGACGAACTCGCGCAGGAATGTGTATCCCCAGTCGGATGGCGTGCCGTCGTCCTTGATGACGCGGATGCCGACAATCTGCTTGCCGGGCGTTTGGCCGCGTCCTAGAGCGAACAGCCACCACACGATATAGCCTATTATCACTATGGCGAGAGTCCCCACCACAACTATGCCGATAGTCCCCAACAAAACAAATGCTATAGCACTGGCTACATAGGCTATTCCTTCTGGTTCTTCTGAATCGAGTAAAAGAGCCAGAACGAAGACCACAACCCCAACTATCAGCAGAATCAAGGGCAAAACAAATCCCACAAAATCCAGCGCCCATGCGCCCACTCGCTGCCCGTAGCTCGCCAGTACCCAGTCCGGTTCGTTCGTCTGCTCGTCGTTGGGGGTCGTGGTGTCTCGCTGCATTCACTCGCCCCTTTCATTCTCTACTTTTGTCCCCGCCCCAGCGCAATCAACCACCACACGATGTAGCCCTCTTCAAAATGTAACCGTACCAGATATGGTGGGAGAAGGAAACGGCTGGGGATCCTGATAAGATTTTGGAAGCACACGCCAATATCTGTCAGGGGTCCCAGCCGATGCCAAGAGTACGATTTACGCTGCCAGAGGTGAACAAGTATCCGGATGCTCGTCCGTTGAACTGCCCATATTACGCCTGAGTCGCCTTCCACAAGCAGGCCAGCCTTGAGAAGCGGATAAGAGACCTCTACATCAAGCGTCTTACGGCCGTCAGATACAAGTGCGCCGACTGCGGCAGGACATTCAGGCGCTACCCTTCGGGCGTGGACAGGCACCCGCAGAGCAAGCGCTTGAGGGCAGTGGCGGCGCTGAGTTGGGCGCTGGGACTGTCGCACAGGTCTGTGGGACACTTGCTGAATGCGCTGGGGTGCGAGTTGGCTAGGATGTGCAGTTGCGAGATGTACAGGAAGCGGGAGTCGCCGCGATGAGGGCGCTCGGTCGCAGGGTGAGGGAGCGTGTAGAGGTTGTGGGAGCGGACGAGACGAAGCTGAAGTTGAAAGGCGAGAAGGTAGTGGCCGGGTTCGTGGTGGACGCCGGCAGCGGCAGGCTGGTGGGCAAAGACCTGCTGATGAAGCAAGACAGCGCGGGCTTTGTTGACTGGCTGAGTGGGTATGTGCAGGAATTGGGAGTGAAGGCGATAGTCAGCGATGACCTGAGTACATACAAGCCTGTGGTAGAAGAGTTGGGCTTGGAACATCAGATATGCTTGGCGCATGTGAGGAAGAATGTCTCTAGACGCCTGAAGGAGATAGAGGGATGGGAGTGGCACAAGGCAAGGATATGGTTGTTGCTGAATGAATTGCCGGAGGGAGGAGGCGGGGAGTTGATGAGGATGGAGCGCAAGGTGAGGGGGAACGCGGAGCTGAGGCGGTTAGTGGTGGAGTTAAGCAACAAGTGGAGGAGTCTGACCGGATACAAACGGATAAGAACTCTTCCTGCGACGAACAACTGCACAGAGAGGGTGATAGGAAGGAGCAAGGCATGTGCCTGACTTGATCAGGTATAAGGTACAAGACGGTAAGGGGATAAGAGCGTTGAGGGGATGCTGAACGGATTAGGGTTGACACAATGGATTTGGACCGGTGATGACGGTCTGTCGCTGAGTGAGTTGGTGGCGGCATAAAGGCACAGCGTAGTAAGCCGCACCTCTTCGATTGCTTCCACAACTCCACACCGCCTTTGGGACGGTTACTGGGGACCACAAAACTTGCGTGTCAAGCGACTATGGCGATACAATGGAAGTCCTAGTCTATTAGGCATAATTCAAGTAGGAATCTTCTTATGGAAGCACATCAGTTAGTTCAGTTGGAGCCCAACCCAAATATTGAAGAGTTTCAACCGGGTGATACGGTGCGCGTCGATATCAGGGTTACTGAGGGTGAGCGTACGCGCTTACAGGCGTTTCAGGGCGTTGTCATTCGCAAGCGAGGCGGAGGCCCAGGGGCTTCCTTCACCGTTCGGCGCGTTAGCTACGAAATCGGCGTAGAGCGCACTTTCCTTATGCACTCCCCCAATGTGGAGTCCGTCAAAGTCACGCGCCGCGGCAAAGTTCGACGATCCCGCCTATATTACCTTCGCGGTCTCTCAGGGCGCGCGGCCAGGATCAAAGAACGCCGCTAATTCTTCTTGCTTAACTAAGTAATAGCTGAGGGGCAGACACTAACAGGTCTGTCCCTCTTGCCATAACGAGCGAACTATATACTGCTAGCATGTCGGTCAGAATGGTACTGTGGAGACTTGAATGGTCGATTCTGCCAACATGAGATTTGCCGAAGTGGCCGTGGATGTTCCGACCGCTCCAGGTCGGACGTTCAGTTACCGGGTGCCTAATGGAGTCAACATACTACCCGGGCAACTGGTGCGCGTTCCATTCGGCGCTCGCACTCTACAGGGAGTAGTATTTTCGCTCGGCAGGCACTCTCAGGTGTCCGAGGCTGAAACGAAGGACATCGCTGGACCTGTGTTCGACGAGCCACTTCTTGACGATGTTCGGCTTCAACTTGCCAGCTGGGTGAGCGACTACTACATTTGCTCCCTCTTCGAAGCAACCGCGCCTATGCTGCCGCCCGGGGGGCGTGTCCGTGCCCGCATCCACCTCACTCTGGCAAAGCCAAAACCAGACCGCACTTCACTCACTCCACTCCAGATTCGCATCGTTGATTACATCGCCAAGCGCAACTCCGCGACGCAGGACGCTTTAGTCCGAGCAGTCGGCGACAGCGCGGCAGCGTCCATAGCAAGCCTCGTTCGCAAAAACATCCTCATTCGGGAATACGCCCTACCCGACCCGGCCATCAAGCATCGCTATCGCACATTGATAAGCATAAATCCCGACGCCGCCTCTAAAATAAATGGGTGGCTCTTAACTCTAGGTCGCCGGGCAAAGAAACAGTCCGCATTTGTCGAACACCTACGCGATATTGACAAGCCTCTCGACATCACTGAGGCCCGCCAGGAGTTCGGTGGCAGCATAGTCAAAACAATAATGGACAGAGGCTGGCTGACCACCAGAACCGCGCTCATAGACCGCGACCCGCTTGAAGGAAGGATTTTTGAGGACGTAGGTCCGCTCCGCCTGACCGTGGAGCAGTCCGAGGCGGCAACGGCCATACACGGCGAATTCGAGCAGTCGTCCAACCTTGGTAAGACATTCCTCATAGAGGGAGTAACCGGTAGTGGAAAGACTGAAGTCTATCTCGACGCGGTAAATTGCTGCCTGGAAATGGGCAAGCAAGCCATCGTTCTCGTCCCGGAGATTGCCCTTACATACCAGACGATAGAGCGCTTCGCATCTCGGTTTCCCGGTAATGTGGCAGTTCTGCATAGCGGACTTACTGATGGCGAACGATTCGACCAGTGGTGGAAAATCAGTCGCGGGCAATACGGCCTCGTTGTCGGATCACGCAGCGCGGTATTCGCCCCAGTTCCTGATCTCGGTCTCATCGTCCTCGATGAAGAGCACGAATGGACTTACAAGCAACAGGATGCCCAGCCCCGTTACCACGCACGGCAGGTCGCCCTGAAACAATCGGAATTAAGTGATGCTCTGGTAGTTCTGGGAAGCGCATCTCCCGAAGTGGGGACATGCTATGCAGGGATGCAAGGAAGGCATCGCGTCCACAGACTCACTAAGAGGTTCGTCAGCAGCGCAAGCAGGCCGGAACATTCAGGCGCTTTACCATCAGTGGACATTGTTGATATGAAAGAGGAACTGCGGGATGGTAATACGGAAATGTTCAGCCGGGCTCTCAGCAAATCTCTGGAAGCTTGCCTAGAGGCAGGTGAGCAAGCAATGCTCTTCCTTAATCGACGCGGCACATCCTCGCACTTGCGCTGTTTCAATTGCGGATACAGTTTGCGCTGCCGAAGCTGCGATGTAAGTGTTACCTATCACTCAGCATCGAAGAGCTACGTGTGCCACTACTGTGGTAGGCGTCGCAGAGCGCCCCAAATGTGTCCCCAGTGCATGAAACATCGCCTTCGGAATTACGGCATCGGTACGGAGGCGGTAGCAGATGAGGTTGCTACGCGCTTCCCAGATGTGGGTGTGTTGCGTTGGGACCGAGATGTTGCCACATCCCCGAAGGCGCATGAGGAATTGCTTATGAGATTCCGCTCAGGTGAGGCGCAGGTTCTAGTGGGCACGCAGATGATTGCCAAAGGACTACATTTCCCATCTGTGTCCCTGGTGGGAGTAGTCTCTGCCGATGTCGGGTTGACGATTCCAGACTATCGCGCAGGCGAGCGCACTTTTCAGTTACTGCATCAGGTCGCAGGGCGCGCGGGACGAGGGAGCAGCGAGGGCAAAGTCATCATACAAACCTTCCAGCCTGACAACTACGCAATACAGGCTGCTGCTGCACAAGACTACCAAGCATTCTATCTTCGTGAAATGGCGTATCGCAGACAACAGCAAAATCCACCCTACAGCCGTCTGATTCGCCTTATATACACCCACACTAGCCAGGCAAAGTGCGAGGCGGAGGCATCAAGGCTTTCGGGACAACTCCGAAAGCAACAGGCCGAGTGGGACATCACGGAAACAGATATATTGGGACCAATTCCCGCATTTCCGGCTCGGCTGCGCGGGCGCTACCGCTGGCACATCATCTTGAGAGGCGACGATCCACGGACGTTGCTTGATAAAATCGATGTCCCCAGGAACTGGTCCGTTGACATTGATCCCGTTGTCCTGACCTGAATGCCTGCAGCAAAATAGAAGGGACGCATCTGAACAGATGCGTCCCCTGTGTCGTCTAGTCCAGCTTTGCCGAGCTAGAGATTGAATTGCGGGTCCATGTAGTCCTTCTCTTTGGCATAGACTTGAAGGCGACCGCGTGTGCTGTCGGTGACAATTAAACGGTCTTCCTCGTCGACTGCAATTCCAACCGGTCGCTCAAACAGACCGAGCGGCCTGGTGTCGCTTACTCTCCGGTAGGCTTTCACCACGTCCGGGTTAGACTCTACCACCTCTTTAGCCCACTTAGAAAACTCGACTGCGTCCCCTTCGAGCTGCGTGAGAACAGGGCCGTCGTTCTCGTATATCTTGACGAGCTTGTTGCCCCAGTCCGAGACATAAACGTCGCCCTCGCTGTCCACCGCAACATCTGAAGGGTGGTTCAGGGCGCCCGCCGGGCCACCGGTCTCTTCGCCATAAGTTACGCGGTGCTCACCGTCGGCGGAGAACTTCTGCGCGCGGTTGTTGCCCCAGTCGGCTACATATACGCATCCATCTGTGCCTACAACAACGCCCCACGGCCTGTTAAGTTGGCCAGGCGCACTTCCCGCGCCGCCGAACGAAATCAGGTGCTTACCATCGCTCGTGAATTTATGCACTTCGTTTGAGGCGGCGTCAGTAACATAGAGATTGTCCTCAGCATCGCAGGCGATCCCAGAGGGGCTGCCCAACTTGCCGTCGCCGTCCCATTCGCCAGCGCGCTGTCCGTCGGCATCGTAGACTTTTACTTGCTTGTCAAATTCGTCAGCACAGTAGATGTTGCCGTGGGAATCAACGGCGATTCCCATTGGCCATACAAGCTCTTCACGGGCGAAATCACCGATGAAATCCTCTTCAATGGTGACTTTACCTATTCGCTTGTTCGGCGCCTGAACGCCACCTGCACCTTCCTGGCCTCTACTTAGGACGTAGAGTACGCCGCCTGGAGCCACCGCTACATCGGTCGGCTGAGTGAAGCCGTTCCCAGCCGCAGCATTCCTTCCGATGGCGTGACTGAAGTTCCAGGTCCGGCCTGAAACAGTTGTCGTTAGCATCTTTTCACCTTCCGATTCATCCCGAAATACGCTGCTTGCCCCGCAGTCCAGTGTAGTCTAGGACTGCGGGGATAATTAGCGAGCGAATAAGTTCTAACGCTTCGGCTTAGTGCCCGTTACCGTTGGTATGGATGAATCCAGGCTGCTCGAAGTGACCGTTAACCACACTCGGCGCGTCCAGCTTCATCCAGTCCTCGAGGATAGTCGAGTAAACGCCACGGAAGTCCTGGTTAGGTACCAGGTCACCCTGTTGCAGAGCCTCTGCACGCGTCTCAGGGTATTCGCTGTAGAAGCCGCCATTTACGCTCGGCCCCATTGCGAAGGCAACCCCTGCCGCGCCGTGGTCTGTGCCGGAACCGTTGTCCCGTACCCGGCGACCGAATTCGGAGAACAGGAACATTATGACGTTGTCATCGGCATCGTGCTCTCGGAGGTCATCCCAGAAGTCCGCGACCGCCTCAGAGACATCTGTCCAGAGCTGGGCATGAGTTGTCGCCTGTGCCGCATGGGTGTCGAAGCTTCCATGGTCGGTGTAGAACACGCGCGTGCCCACATCTGCTGTGTGGATCATGGCTATGTCCCTAAGCTTCTGGGCAATCGGGCTTGCACCGTATTCCACACTGGACTCATACTGCTGCGGTGCAACCTTCAGAATGTCTGCGCCCTTGAGCGCGTCCAGCCCTGTCTGCCCGAGATACTCCATCACCTGACCCGTACCCACTGCAGGGCCGTACATGTTGGCGAAGCGCTCAAGTACCTGCAATCGCTGCTCTTCCTGCTCGATGTTCGTGAGCAGGCCATAGGTAGAGACATCGGCAACCGACGCGACTGACACGCCGGGGGCGACCAGTGCGCGAGGGAGAGCCTGCCCGACATTGACGCCGGTTACAGGATTTTCAGACGCGGGATCAATCTGCTTCATTGCGCGTCCCAGCCAGCCTTCTGTCCCGACCTTATCCGGCTCACAGGTGTGCCAAATGTCCATCGAGCGGAAGTGGGAACGTGGAGAGTTCTCATAGCCGATGCCATGAATAACCGCCATGTCGCCGCTCTCGAAGATTCCCTTCATCGGCGCCATCGCAGGGTGCAGGCCAAGCTCGTCGTTGAGCTTTAGCACACGGTTCTCCGAAATGCCAAGCGAGCGCCTGCTGTCGTAATAGTTTCCGTCCGTGTACGGAATCACCGTATTGAAGTAGTCGTTGCCGCCCGTGAGCTGCAGTACGACCAACACCGGCGGTTTGTTCGTATTTGCCATTTTTTCCTCCTGAGGATAATTCCCTGTAACAAGCCGTGGCTCTAACCGAACTGATACTCTCGGGTTGCGCCGATGAGGGCAAGCATCTCTCCAGCGCGGCGCGCGGAATCGTCATAAGCGTCTTGCCAGTTGACAGCGCCCTCGCTCTCCGCCTGGCTAATCAGCTCTTTAAGCGTCTGGTCCGACACGGACATCGGTCCCATCTGGTCAAGGCAGTTTTCTACCAGTTCCTCTGGTGTCATGGTCGGGCCGTTGGCTGATGCAATTCTCTCAACGATTCGCTTCACTCCCGGCAGGTTCGTGTCGCTTATCCTATCTGCAACGAAATTGACGCGCTTTACAAGAGAACCGCTGTTAATCCACTCGTGACCGGTGTGCCAGCCTTCCACGCTGGGAGGATCGAGGATGTCCTGCCCCATATAGCCGGGCTCCCTCGCAACGGACTCCAGTCGCGGATCCGGACCTTGCAGGTCGCCGGTGAGTCGCAACGTTCCAACAACAACCTCAGTCGGGTTCTTGACCTTTCTGTACATCGCATCCTTGAAGAAGTCCGAGTTGAAGAGAACGCGCAATACAGGCTTTATGTCGTAGTCGTTCTCGACGAGGGTCTCGGAAAGCAGACGAATTGCCTCAGGGTTGCGCGGCTGCTCAATATTCCATGCCGGAACCTGTGGTTCATCCTCAACGAAGAAATTATACAGGTGCCGGGCGATGAACCTAGGGCAGGCGGGCTGCTTCAGGATAATTTCGATGATGTCTTCGCCATTGAAATTCCCCGTGTAACCCAAGAATGACTTGTCGGTCTCGTCATGGTCTTCTGAACGATACTCGAACCGCCACGGATGCCTACCATAGGGATATCGAGGCATTTTCGCCGAGATTGTCCAGCCGGTGAAGGCCCGCGAGCACTCAAATACGTCCTGTTCGGTGTAGTTGCCGACGCCTAGCGAGAAGAGCTCCAAAAGCTCGCGACCCCAGTTCTCGTTGGGGGCGACTTTGTGGTTCTCATTGTTGTCCAGCCAATAGATCATGGCGGGGTTGCTCGCCAGTTGTAGCAGCAGGCCACGATAGTTCTTCATTCCAACATCTCGGAACATCTGAATCTGTTCGAGAAGGTGATTGCAGTTGTCAACCTTGGAGTTGCCTGTGGCGAAAACATGGTGCCAGAAGAGAGCCATCTTCTCATTCAGCGGCCTCTGAGTATTCACCATGAAATACAGCCAATTCGCCTGCCCCGGAGCGGCTGCACCGCCGGGCACCTCGGTTATTGGGTGGTACCTGTATAGCGTGTACTCATCTACGGGGGGTTGACTTTCGTAGTCAAGCAGTTGCTCGACTGTTGTCTCATATCCCTGCTCTGCCATCGCCTCGAGCTCGTCGCGAGTCGCACCAAAGCCGGCACGCCTCATAAGGTGGGCTAGCAGGGCAATTTCCTCTCTATTGGACATGCGCATACTCCTTTCGCAACATGTGATACTAACGCTGGTGACAATTGAAAACGGTTTGATATCGCCAGAACTATAAGCACCCCCTTTCGCCCGAAAGCAAAGGTGATGCGGAGAGGCACTCGGGGCATGTGCCATAGTAATCTGTGCGGAGTCTGACGATTTCGTATCCGGTAGCCCGCGATACACGGTCTAACGGGTGGTGTTGTGCCGCGCCATCCATAGCTCCATCCATGTCCTCTACCTTCTCGCATTGCAAGCAAACAAGGTGTGGATGGGAAACAGGTATCCTGCCGTCGTATCGATTGGCGGAGGCACTGAATTCAATCTCCAACACCTGACCCGTTTCCTTTAAGATCTCAATAGTGTTGTAAATTGTGGCGAGACTGGTGCCGGGGTATGCCGCTCTGACACCTTCGTGAATCTCGCTCACGGATGGATGGCGATCGCTGGCAAGTAAAACTTCTAGCAGTTTAGCCCGCTTGCGCGTTACCACCACGCCCCTGTCTCTGAGCGCGGCCTTCATCTCAGCAAGGCGCAATTCCAATCCGCTTTCCCGCATATTAGATCCTGTGGCTTGTTCGGATGATTGGGTAATCACAATTAGGACAATAAAATGTGATAATTAGAATGATTCTAAATGATATTGCGTGTAAGGTAAGTCAGACCGAGCGATATGTCAAGTGCAATTCCGTGAATTGATGGTCGACATTGCACAGTTCCTTACGATGCTCTAAAAGAGGCCCGCGTTGACCTGTCGATTTTGTGGCTCATATAATAGCATCCACCTTCAATCAACTCTGCGGTTACACCACGGAACCATTCATGAGGCCAGACATGCCCCTGCATCCAGTAATATTGGCCGGAGGTTCTGGCACTCGGATGTGGCCGCTTTCCCGAGAGGCACACCCCAAGCAGTTCCTACGCCTCATGGGCGAATATTCACTGTTGCAGGACACAATTCGTCGCCTGGACGGGATGCAGGACATCGCAACTCCGCTCGTAGTTTGCAACGAAGAACATCGCTTTTTGGTGGCGGAGCACCTTCGACAGTTGGACAAGGAAGCGCTGGCAATCGCGCTAGAACCCGTTGGGCGCAACACGGCTCCCGCCTTGACACTAGCGGCACTCATGTTGCTTGACGAAGATGCCGAATTTGCAAGTGGCGACCCAGTGATGCTTGTGCTGCCTGCCGACCACGTTGTGCGGAACACGACAAGATTCCAAAAGCTTGTCGAGGACGGCACCGCGGAGGCAAGAAAGGGCAACATAGTTACATTCGGCATTCTTCCTGATTCACCCAAGACCGGATATGGGTACATCAGAAAGGGTGATCAACACTTGCCCAAGAATGGCGTCGAATCATTCGAAGTGGCAGAATTCACGGAGAAGCCGAGCGAGAGCGTCGCCAAGCAGATGGTGGAGTCCGAAGCTTACCTATGGAATAGTGGAATGTTCCTGATGCGAGCATCAGTCTGGATGGGGGAGATTCGTCGCAGACGACCCGACATAGAAGGTGCCTGCATTCAAGCGCATTCCAAACTAAGACGCGATGGAGAATTCTATCGACCGGATGCGACACATTTCGCGCAGTGCCCTAGCGAGTCAATCGACTATGCTGTAATGGAACATATGGGTAAAGGCACAACAGCGGATGAAGGGGCGAAGTGCCTCGTACTTCCGATGGACATAGGCTGGACCGACCTTGGAGCCTGGTCGTCGCTGTGGGAAGAGAGAGCGAGGGACAATGGAGGGAATATCATTGAGGGCGATGTTTACGCCAAGTCAATGTCAGACTCACTCGTAATTAGCCAGCGGCGCCTAGTCGCGGCAGTTGGCTTGAAGGATGTGATAATAATAGAGACCCCAGACGCCGTATTGGCGACTCACAAGGAGCATGTTCAGGAAGTGAAGGAGTTGGTGGAGCAGCTTAAGCTCGAAGAGCGACCGGAGCAGGAGAATCATCTCGAGATAAACCGGCCGTGGGGCTCGTTCGAGACGGTCGATGCCGGAGATCGTTTCCAAGTCAAGCGTCTCACGATTTCTCCGGGGGAAGCGCTGTCACTGCAGATGCACCACCACCGGGCGGAGCATTGGGTTGTGGTCAAAGGAACTGCCAAAGTCACCCGGGGAGACGAAGTGTTTCTGCTAACCGAGAATCAGTCAACATACGTGCCGGTAGGTGTTGAGCACCGGTTGGAGAATCCAGGCACACTTCCGCTCGAAGTCGTAGAAGTGCAGACAGGTAGCTATCTTGAAGAAGACGACATCGTGCGATTTGAAGACAGGTATGATCGACACATCCGCGACAATACCTAAAGGGCTGCTGCCGATATCTTATGAGGAAAAGAAATTAAGGTGAATACATGACTCAGAGTTGCGTACCCGGATCGAAAATGCCGGCCGTTCCCTCTCGCATTCTGCTGGGACCCGGTCCAAGCAATGTCAGCCCTAGGGTCCTGCAAGCAATGATGCAGCCAATGATTGGATACCTCGATCCCGACTTTATGTTGATCATGGACGAAGTCCGGGAGTTGCTGAAGGCAGTATTCGAGACTGACGATGCGAACACCTTAGCAATCTCCGGCACAGGCTCCGCTGGAATGGAAGCCGGTCTGAGCAGCCTGCTGGAGCCCGGTGATACCGTTGTGATGTGCATTTACGGCTTCTTTTGTGAACGAATGGTGGAGATGGCTACTCGCATCGGAGCAAATGTCGTGCCGATACGCGCGCAGTGGGGGCGCCCTTTCCCAGAAGAGAAACTGGAAGCAGAACTGAGAAACCGGACGGATGTGAAGCTGGTAACAGCCATACACGCGGAGACATCGACGGGCGTGCGTCAGCCAATGTCAGAACTTGCCCGCATTGCGAAGGACCACGACGCGCTCTTCATGGTTGACACTGTCACTTCACTTGGCGGCAATAGAGTGGAGTTCGACGAGTGGGATGCAGATTACGCCTACTCCGCAACACAGAAGTGCCTCGGATGTCCTCCAGGCCTCTCTCCCGTCGCGATGAGCCGGCGAGCGATTGAAGCCATGCGAAGCCGAAAGCAGGCACCATCGTCTTGGTATCTTGACCTAGCACTTTTGGGCAATTATTGGGGCTGGGAGGAGCAGCGCGTATATCACCACACAGCGCCGGTCAGCATGATACTGGCGTTGAGGCAGGGGTTGCGAGATGCGCTGACGGAGGGCCTGACAAATAGGTTCCAGCGCCACACGCTAAACGCTAAGGCTCTTGCTGCCGGGCTGGAGGCTCTGGGTCTGGAATGCGTAGTGCCTGAGGACCACCGCCTTGCTCAGATTACCGTTGTAAGTATCCCCGACGGAGTTGACGATATTCCGGTCAGGCAGAGGCTTTTACGCGGCTACGGTATCGAGATTGGTGGCGGGCTGGGCGAACTGGCCGGCAACGTCTGGCGCGTCGGCCTTATGGGAGAATCGAGCAAGGCAGAATATGTGCTCGCGCTACTCTCTGCTCTCGAGAATGTACTCCCGAAGGAAGGTTACGAGGTGGCTCGTGGTTCTGGAGTCGCGGCAGCAAGTGCTCAATTTGGAGCGGCAATACCACAGGGCGACTAAGTAGATCTAATTTTGCTTGGCACTTAGAAAAAACGGTTCAATTCTGTATGCGAAGGGGCGGAGTTTTCAACTCCGCCCCCTCTTTTTCGGTGCAGAAGACATTACAGTTATGACCGCTACTATGCAACGAAGTCGCGCAAATCGTCCGAATGTCGGTTTTCATCTGTATTTGCGTGCCCGATGTCGGACATATATCCGCACTGAAGGCAGTGCAAATACCTACCATACTGGTCACTGCCGACTCCCACATCGCCATTACAGCGCGGACATTGTTTCAGGTAGATGGTTCTATTGTGGCTCGCTATATGCATATTAAGTACGTCCTCCTAATCCAAGAATCAGTTGATGTTGAAAGATTAGAACAGTCGTACTTAGACGGTCAAGGTGTTTTCTGAGCCTTTAGATAGTTTATTCCAAACACTTGTGTTCCTACTCGGCCTCTGCCAGTGCATGAAGCCCCTAAAAAGGAAAGTGGACCGGTTTAGCCGGTCCACTTAGAATTGCCCTGATGAATTGTGATCGCTCTGCTATTGCTGAGCAGCCTTACTGAGTTCAGCTCCAGCGGAAAAACCAACGCGCTTATGGGCAGGCACTTCAATTAGATCGCCCGCCTTACTGCCTCGTATGGGCCGAACCTTACGAGCCTTTACATCTCGCAACTCGAAAGAACCGAAGCCAGTAAGCACCACTCGATCCCCGGCTGCAAGCGCTTCTTGAATGCTCCTCAAAACGGCGTTCAACGCCGCCTCGCCCTGCGAATGAGTGCCGCCTAACTTTCTAGCCACATCCCTCGAGATGTCATTCTTCCTAAGGGTCGCCATTTATTCCCTACCTCCCTTGTCATTGTGCCAGTCATTACCGATAATGACCGTGGCCCTCACGTACTGAGCCAGTTTCTGTGGTGTTTCTTAGCATTCATCGCGCCGCAGCACATCCGAAACATGGCTTGCAGCTCACTCTATACTTCGATTTACAGACTCTGAAACAGCATCTCACCTGTAGATGCAATGAATATATCCCAAACGACAAGGAATTGTAAATACTTAGTTCGCAAATTTGCAGCAGGAGCCGTAAATGAACCTTGAGCTTATAGCAGATTACAATTGCATCGTGGGCGAGGGTCCTATGTGGCATCCCATCGAGAATGCGGTCTATTGGGCCGACATTCCGCAAGGCAGGATTTTCCGATACGATCCAAACACAGGTGAGCACGGTCTCTTCTTCGAAGGCGGTGAAGTGGGTGGATTTACGGTGCAGGATGACGGCTCATTGTTGCTCTTTATGGAGAGCGGCACGGTCGCATCCCTGCGCCAGGGTAAGCTCGAATATCTCATAGACGAAATTGCATCGGAGCGCGACACACGATTTAACGATGTCATCGCCGATCCGGCGGGTCGCGTGTTCTGCGGCACAATGCCTTCTGACAGTCATCTGGGTAGTCTCTACCGCCTCGATACAGACGGGTCGATAAGCCACGTCCTAGGCGGAATCGGCATTTCGAATGGAATGGGCTTCACTCCGGACGGCAAGCAGATGTACTACACGGATTCGCCAACTCACAACATTTACATTTTCGATTACGACATTGCCACAGGCGAACTCTCTAATCAGCGTGTGTTTGTAAACACGGGGGAGAATGATGGCATACCAGACGGCATGACTGTGGACGCTGAGGGGTATGTCTGGTCCGCCCGGTGGGACGGCTCATCACTGGTCCGCTATTCGCCCCAAGGCGAGCAGGTCAATCGAATCTGGTTCCCCGCCCGCAAGGTGTCAAGTGTCATATTCGGCGGCGGCGACTACACGAACATGTACGTTACAACAGCAGGGGGGCAGGATAAGACCGGAGAGGGGCCCGGCGCCGGATGCCTATACAGGATCAACTTAGGCATCGCCGGCAAAGGGGAGTATCTGTCGAAGGTCGGACTCTAGGAAGGCGGGCAAGTACGCCCAATGGATGACCTATCCGGTGTTTTGACCGACCATGAAGCCCATGCTAAAATGAAGCATCCTAACATACCCGTAGCTCTGTAGAGGTTGCCTTATGTCAGGTCATTCCAAATGGTCCACGATTAAGCACGCCAAGGCGGTAACGGACGCGCGAAGAGGCAAGTTATTCACCAAGCTGACTCGCGAGATAATCATCGCGGCGCGACAGGGCGGTGGCGACGCCAGCATGAACATTCGGTTGCGGATGGCCGTGCAAAAGGCTAGGGACGCCAACATGCCCAACGACAACGTCGACCGCGCCATTAAGCGAGGCACCGGCGAGTCGGGTGAGCAAGACCAGATGGTAGAGTTCACCTACGAGGGATACGGCCCGGGCGGTGTTGCAATAATGCTGCAGACACTGACAGACAACCGCAATCGCACCGTATCCGACATCCGTTCTACCTTGACGAAAGCAGGTGGAAATCTTGCACAATCGGGCGCGGTGGCATGGCAGTTCGAGCCAAAGGGAATAGTGGTGGTCAATGCGGAACCCGACGACGCTGAGGAGTTCGCGCTAGTCGCCATCGACGCCGGCGCAGACGACTTCGAAACATTCGATTCGACTCTGCAGATCTACTCACCAGTGGAGAATTTGGAAGATATAAGACGAACCCTAACCGAAACGGAAGCCGCTGTCGTATCTTCTGAGTTGTCCATGATTCCCAACAGTACGATCACTCTCGATGCTAGGGCTGCTAATCAAACGCTCCGCCTGCTCGACCAGCTTGAAGAATTGGACGACGTTCAGAAGGTGTACTCCAATGCGGACTTCCCGGATGAAGTCCTGGATCAGTACCGCGACGAATAGCAGACTGTGCGTTCACTAGGTATCGATCCCGGCACGTACAACATGGGCGTAGGCGTGGTGAATGTGGATCGAGATGTGCTTTCACTTGTGGATGCGAATGTGCTTAAGGTACGGAGAGGCATTGCCCGCCCTGAGCGACTCCATAAATTGTACTCCGAGTTGCTAAAGTACATCGCCCTCTACGAGCCTGACGAAGTCGCCATTGAAGAACCATTCGTCGCGCGTAATGTTCAGTCAGCAATTGCAGTTGGACAGGCACAGGCCGTAGCGATGATTGCCGCCGCTGCCTCGGGTCTGAATGTGGCGTCATACGCCCCACGCGAGGTCAAGTTAGCCGTCACTGGCTTCGGACATAGTTCCAAGGAACAGGTACAGGAAATGGTTTTCCTCACGCTCGGTGTAATTGAACAGCCGATGTCCCTCGATGCCTCCGACGCTTTGGCTGTGTCAATATGCCACATCAACTCTCGGCGGGTACAAGATCTCACGCTGGAAGAACGGCTGTAAAGTTATGACCTCTCTGATTTCGTCAGTGCGCGGCACACTCGAAGGCACGGGCCCTGACTGGGCGGACGTTTCTATTGGAGGCATCACTTTGCGACTGAATGCCCCCTCCCCTTCAGTTGACGCAATGGGACAAGTGGGCAGTCCAGTCCGGCTGTTTACCTCGCTGCAGGTCAGGGAGGACAGCCTAAGCCTGTATGGTTTCGAATCAGAAGAGGCTCGACAGACCTTTGAGACACTAATCGGAATCAGCGGAATCGGGCCGCGCGTTGCATTGAGCATTCTCTCCATATTCAAGCCCGAAGACCTCGCAGGTGCAGTTGAGGCCGGCGACATCAAGAGCTTCACGGCGGTGCCCGGAGTTGGACGCAAGACAGCCAGTCGTATCGTCCTTGAACTAAAGGGCAAACTCGAGCTTGACTGGAGTAGCGCTGGCACATCGACACTCGATGCAGACGCTCTGGATGCCCTGACCGCACTGGGCTACACACCCGTCGAGGCACGGGAAGCTCTATCTGCGCTGCCGAAAGATGGAAGTCCTACCTCTGAAGACAAGGTTCGTCTCGCGCTTCAGCAGTTGGTCGGTTAACTGCCGATATGGCTTTTTCACCATACGACGACTGGGCAGACACTTACGATGCCGTGTTCTCGTATGTTATGGAAGACATCCCCTTTTATGTGGACGAAGCTAAGAAGGCGGAAGGTCTTATTCTCGAACTGGGATGTGGCACAGGGCGAGTGGCAATCCCGATGGCGCTCAACGGCGCAAGAGTTATAGGCATTGATTCGTCGGCAGCTATGCTTGAACGCGCGCGAGAAAAGGCCTATGAGACAGACGCGTCGAACCTAACGCTTGTACAAGCTGACATTCGAGACTTCGAGCTGGAGGAAAAGTTCAGTCTGGTAGTAATCCCCTTCAGGGGCTTTCTTTCCCTGCTCTCCGTCGAAGATGAGCTACGCACTCTATCGAATATCAAACGCCACTTGGAGCCAGGCGGGAAAGTGGCACTGGACATATTCGTGCCCGACATTAATATGTTGGTGCAAGAAGGCGATGTGCCTTACCACTTTCAGGATGTGACCGACCCGGCAACTGGACAACGCCTGGTTATCTGGAACCAGGCAAGCTACGATCCTTTCAGCCAGATAATGAGCATCCGGACTACAATTGAGAAGCTTGACGATGTAGGATATGTGTCAAGCAAGATGTACCGCGACTTCTCACTTCGGTATATTTTTCGGTGGGAGATGCACCACCTCCTCCGCGCCTGCGGATACGATGTACTTGCGCTCTACGGTGACTTCGAAAGAGGAGATTTCGACGAGGGCAGTACTGATATGATCTGGGTCGCGACACCAGCGGATTAGCCTGAGTTTTTGCCCGATCTACATTCCGTCACGAGAATCGGAATGAGCGCAATCGGATGTCGTCGGCGACCCACTCTTTCTGCCTTGTGGGCACATGCTATCCAAGAGCCTAGGTTCCTCGTTATATGCTATATGAATAGCGTCCATCCGCTTGCGCAGGATGGCGTTTCCAGAATGGAAGCTGTCACGGACTGAAATTGGGGCTGACACGACATGACAAATACGCATAGACGCTCATTGCCTCTGATTCTCGCCGGGCTGCTAGCCGGATTGGCGGCTATGCTGGCATGCGCTGTCACCCCAGCCACCTCGGTCAGGGACGACAAAGCGCGGGAGAGCATTTCCGCCGCACACGATTCTGACTCGGTGGAGATTCAGGAAACCTCATGGCAAGCGCCTGCCAGCAGTCAGGCTTCTGTTGAAACACTAAATGACGCGGGAACATCAGAGGATCGAAGCCCTTCCGACAGTACTGAACTAGATGCTGACAGTGTCGTCGCCGCTTACGAAAGGGTGATCGGCGACGTTCATGAAAGTGTGCTGCCATCCGTAGTAAGCATCTTCGTTCTCAATCGCGTTGAAATTTCCGGAACTCTACCGGGTTTCACAGTTCCATTTCCATTCAACCAAGGCACGTCACCTGACGGCAATTCACAGCGAGAATTCTACTACCAGAATGGGCAGGGTTCGGGATTCGTCTGGGACAACGAAGGCCACATTGTAACAAACCGCCATGTGGTTGCAGACGCCGAGCGCATCAGAATCGTGTTCTCCGACGGAAGAGATGCTGACGCCGAGATTGTCGGCATGGACGAAGATTCGGACCTAGCCGTCCTCAAGGTTGACAAGGACGTTGAACTTCTCACTCCTGTAAGCCTTGGGGACAGCAACGAGGTACGTGTTGGACAGCTCGCGATTACTATCGGAAATCCCTTCGGTCAAGAATTCTCCACGACAACAGGAATTGTCAGTGCCATAGGCCGCACCATTCGCACTGGAGATTCTCACTTCTCATTGCCGAAGGTGATTCAGACTGACGCCTCGATGAATCCAGGCAATTCCGGTGGACCATTACTTGACCGTAAGGGAAGGGTAATCGGAATCGACGCGCAGATAATTTCCCGCGGTGGGGCAAGCACGGGAATCGGATTTGCCATACCCGTCAACATCGCCAAGCAAGTTGTGCCTGAACTAATCAGTAGTGGCACATTTACATATTCGTGGCTTGGCATTCGAGGTACGACCATCTCACCGGAAGCAGTTGAATTGATGAGCGCTCCGGAAGGTACCCGTGGCGCTCTGGTAATAGCTCTTGCAGATGACGGACCTGCCGACAATGCGGGTCTTGAGGGGAGCACAAAGACGAAACAGACGGACGAAGGCGGCATAAGATACGGTGGTGACGTAATCACGGCAATCGACGGCAATGAAATTTCCGGTATGAATGAACTAATAATATACCTGTTGGAAAACACCCGGCCCGGAGATGCGATTTCGGTCAGTGTCGTGCGCGACGGAGGCGAAACAGCTGAAATAGCGGTTACGCTGCAGGCCCGCCCCGAGTAGGTTAATTGGTTTGTTCTCCACTGACTTTTCGAGTATGCTTTCCTCCACCAGCGGAATGGCTTGCTTATGCTCATTGCGTTGCGCCATCAAGAGATTCAAGGCTGAGAGATGAAAATCAGAAATAGGCTGCCGTTGCTAGGGCTCGCCGCATTCACCGTGGTACTCTTGGGCTGCGGCACAGCACCCGCAGCTCAGACAGCCGAAATAGAAACAGCCTCAGTTGCATCAAAGGTTGCCAGCGTGAACACCCAGCCGGCAGAGTCTGCTCCTGCTGCAAATGTGCTCAAATCAGAATCCTCGCCCCATGAATCTACGCAGGCCAAGGAGAGCAAGCCTGAGCCTGAAGTTGTGGAAGTCGGTTACAAAGTAGGAATGCAGGTGCCGGAATTCGGAATGAGCCTGCTGGAGGGCAACAGGGTAACATCGGCCAATCTCCTTGAGGAAGGTAAGCCGGTGTTCATCTACTTTCACGCGACTTGGTGAGGAACGTGTAGCTTCGAGTTGCGACGCATAAAGGAAGATATTGGCGACAGGTATAATGATCAAGTGGCTTTCTACATCGTAGGCACAGACCCGTCCGAGAGCTTAGAGATTCTGGAAGCTGACAGGAAGCGCCTGGATCTGCCGTGGATCACTGCATCCGCTGAAGAAGGCATGCTGGACACCCTTCAGATTTACACGCAGGCGTCCAAGATGGCAATCGGAAGCGACGGGAAGATCATCCACCGCTACGGCTTCGGCAAAGGTGACTTCGAAAGCTGGGCTGACCTGTTCGAGGATATTGCGGCCAACTAGGAGCGCGGTCACATCACGCCTATCTCTGGCAAACGGAGAATACTAAATGCCCGTATATCCTCCTCAGTCATGCTTATCCGGTTCGCACGGTTCTTTAGGCTCCGTTCCTGCCCTCATACAGGATTGTATCGGGCTTGAACACCGCCCACGCAAACCAGAAGTGGTTGCCATGTACAACCGGCGAAAGACTCTGACCGGCAAGAGGTCCATCGATGGCAGTGCCGAGAATGTTCCAACTGCTGCCCGTTTGGTCATCGACAATCCCTTCATCCTGGATACTGAAGGTGAGCAGTTGTCCGTCGAGCACCGCGTCAAATACCCCAGCCGATCCTACATCGCGCGACTCGGCGATTACAGTCGCGTCAAGTGCAGAAGTCGTCCCAAACTTGTGAAACACGGCAATCTGGCGTTTTCCAATCTCGTAATTTATAACGCCTTCCTCCTGCACTACGCCAAGAGGAAATGCCACATCTACTTCGTCCACCGTCACCGCGATGACGCGGTCAACCGGAAGCAGCCTGCCATCTAGGTCTCCTGTAAACAAGAACGGATTGCCGTCCGCAGTGTCGTAACCCGCATAGGGATTTCGGCCATATTGCCGTGCAAAGCCCGTGTCACGCGACAGCACCTTTCCGTCTGGTTGCGCCTCTTTGAAATCAGCAAATGAAACGATAGACGCCGATAGATGCTCCAGGTCTCGGCCGGCGTGTTGGCCGACGATCCCCTCACCGGTGAACTGCTGCCACCAGGAGTGCGTTTGCCTGTCATACATAATCAGGTCAGAATTGCGAAGGTTGCCAGATACGCCGAATTCAAGCACCTCGCCATCCAGTCGCCTGTCAAACGCGATCGCCGAGTTGCACAGGGGACAGAAGGTAACCGCTACAGGCACGCCACCGACGCTATCATTCACTATTTCATGCCAGGTCAGAATCTGAAGCGGGTAGGCACGAGCATCGCCGAATATCTCTAGTGCGACTACAGGCTCAACATCTTTCAGCCACGCTGACGCCTCTGAAGGTCCGATGAACTCAGGGGAGTCGATAGAGGGAATATTGTCGCGTGGAATGACGAACCTTATCTCGCTGTAAGGCACTGTATGCAGCCTGAAATCAGTGTCCCACCCGCGGGTGTTGAGTCTGGCGGCATTCAACGCGCGTTCAAAGTCAGCATCAGGCATAACACCGCCTTCATTGACTTCCGAAGCCGAAAGGGGCACAGATGTAGCGGTGGCGGACTGTACGGTTGCCGTCGCAGCAAAGGGTGTCGCACTAGGCGCTACGACTGTTGTACTCTGCGGCGCCGGCTCAATCGTCGGCGCAAGCATGGGCGAAGCATCCGACGCATCGGACTGAGGCGTAACTTCGAGGACAGGAGTAGCCGGCGCCTGCTGGCTGGGAGCACCGGACGACTGAGTTAGCTGTTGCTCGGACTCTGGTTCGGGTGCCACGCTACTGCAGGCAACCGTAATCGCGAAGACGAACAAAACTCCAATCAGGAGGATTCCTGCCGACAATGATCGTGAAAGTCTGATTTGCAAGTGATCCTCCAATTGAACTATGGCCTATGTAAGAACAGATTATGTCCGCCCTAAGATGCCCGGACGTTGCCAAGTTCTTCAGGCTCCAGCCCCATATCTCTGTCATAAGATTAGATGCTGGACGAAATGGAAGGATGCGGAATCTCCACCCACGCACTTTGAAGTTGTGGGAAACGCCAAGGAAAGATGTGCCCAACTCGCACTATCGTCAGAAATCTGCAGCGACTAATCTCGGCGCAGCCACTCCCTACCGTCTCTGGCGAGTAGTTCGTCAGCTGCCGCAGGCCCCCAGCTTCCGGGCTCGTAGATATGCAGAGGTGATGTGTCGGCTTCAGTCCACGCCTCTATGAGAGGGTCAACTATTTTCCATGCCTCTTCAATATGGTCGTTGCGAATGAAGAGGCTAGCGTCCCCAAGAAGTGCATCTTGAAGCAGGCGCTCATAGTCCTCAGGAATGGAGAGGTCTCTGAATGCGGATCTGTAGTGAAACTCGAGATTAGTCCGCTCCATCGATCCCATGTCGGTATCAGGAGTCTTGGTCTGGAATCCCAGGTGAATTCCCTCATTTGGTTGCAGAGTGATCCTAAGGAAGTTGGACGGAATCTCTTCGCCGAATGTAAAGGGAAACATAGAGTGAGGGGGCTTCTGAAACTCGATGACAATCTCGGATGTCTTCTCTGCCATAGCCTTTCCCGTTCTCAGATAAAACGGCACGTCCCTCCAGCGCCAGTTATCGACGTCGAGCCGCAAAGCCGCGTATGTCGGCGTGATGGATCCCTCGGGCACTCCATTCTCTGCAACATAGCCTCTGTACTGGCCCCGCACGGCATTTTGGGCCATTTCGAATCCGTCATGTCTGCGAATGGCTTGCAGGACCTCGACTTTTTTGTTTCGAAGCGACTCCGAGTCTGCATTGTTCGGCGGCTCCATCGCCACCAGCGTAAGCAGCTGTAAGAGATGGTTCTGGACCATATCGCGTACGACACCCGACTCGTTGTAATAGCTCCCTCGATCTTCTACCGTTAACGATTCGGCGACAGTTATCCGCACATTATCAATGTAGTTCCGATTCCAGAGTGGCTCGAAAATGGCGTTGGCAAAGCGGAACACCAATAAGTTCTGCACCATGTGTTTGCCGAGATAGTGGTCGATGCGAAATACCTGTCTCTCGTCAAACACCTCGCCTACAAGACTGTCCAGCTCAACAGCCGACTTCAGATCGTTACCAAACGGCTTCTCGATGACTACCCTGCGCCACCCGGTCCGTTTCATCAGCGAGCCCCTTCTCAGACATGTTTCTCAGTGCCGGCTCAAATAGCCAAGGGGCAATGGAAAGGTAAAAGAGCCAATTCGCAGGAACATCATCGCCACCATCCAACTTATGAAGCCCATTCTTCAATATGCCAAGCCCTTCGGGATCACCGAGGTCTCCGCGAATGTAGTGAATGCGCCGTGCAAATTCGCTCCAAGCGTCCCGGTGCGCCGCAAGGTCAAGGAATTCACTCACCTTGTTCCACATGAACTCCCGGTACGACTCACTGGTGTAGTCTGACCTGGCAAAGCAGACCACCCGAAGGTCATCGGGAATTCGCTTGCGGTATGTAAGTTCAAAGAGCGCGGGAATCAGCTTACGTTGGGCCAGATCCCCTGTGCCGCCGAATATGACAATGCTCGTGCTTGCGCTGGTCATCCGTCTGTCTTCCTGACACTGTGCCCACCGAACTGGTTTCGCATTGCTGCGAGCAACCTAGCTCCGTATGGCGAGTCCTGCCTCGATCTAAAACGCGCCTGAAGCGACGCAGCAATTACAGGAATGGGCACCGCCATATCAATGGATTCTTCGAGCGTCCATCGGCCCTCGCCCGAGTCTTCCACATACGCCTGAATGCTATCCAGGCTCGCATCCTCATCCAGAGCGGCCGCCGTGAGATCCAGCAGCCAAGACCGCACAACGCTCCCATATCTCCAGATGTGAGCGATCTGCGCGAGATCTAGTGCCAAGTCAGTCTTTGCTTCCATGAGTTCGAACCCTTCGGCAAAGGCTTGCATCATGCCGTATTCGATTCCATTGTGAACCATCTTAACGAAATGCCCAGCGCCTGAAGGCCCAACACGACCATATCCGATGTCTTCGCCGGGAGCCAGCGTCTTGAAAATAGGTTCAAGTCGAGAATACGCCCCGTCGTCGCCCCCAATCATGAGGCTATACCCTTCGGTTAGTCCCCAGATACCGCCGCTTGTGCCGACATCGAGCATCGAAATGCCCTTAGCCTGCAAGGCGTTGGCGCGCCGTATCGTTTCCTTGTAATTGGAATTTCCACCGTCGATCACGGTATCGCCGAGGGACAAGACCTCGCTTAGGTTCTCTATCGTGTTGTCGGTAATCTCACCGGCTGGAACCATTACCCAGACGGCTCGTGGGATCGACAATGCATCGACGAGTTCCGCTACGGAGTTTGACGCTACTGCGCCCGCATTCGCAGCTGACCGGCGTGCCTCATCATCATGATCGTAAACAACAACCCGATGGCCGCCTCTCAGCAGGCGTAGCGTCATATTTCCGCCCATCCGTCCCAACCCAATCATTCCCAGTTCCAATTGTCACCTCCCCGGACGGTGAATACCGTATCAAGTCAGTCAAGACTGTTCGCCAAATCGTAAATTACAACTCCGGCATCGTGGCGAAGGTCAATCCGGGCAACCGGACGGCCCAACGCAGACAGGGCATCCAAGTCGCCCTTAGCCTGTGCTGCGGCGAGCACGCCGAAAGTGAATGCCTCGCCCGGTATTGTAACATCGCTGTCCCCAGTCTGGACCAGTTGGAGAAACAACCCGGAATCGGTTCCACCCTTGTGTAACTGACCAGTGGAATGCAGGTAACGCGGACCATACGCGAATGTCGTGGGTATGTGGCTCTGATTGCTGATACATGCGCGCAAGACAGCAATTGCCTGCTCAAACTGCGGGCTTGGCTCAACGTAGGCAGTTAAGGACAGATAACAGCCCGGCTTCACTTGAGCAATCAGATCGTCCAGGGAGCCGACGGGATTCAGCAATGGACGGACTCCTCCAGTCTGGTACTCCTCCAGCAGACGAGCGGTGTTATCTTTCGCCCTCTGCACATCAGGTTGGTCGAATGGGTGAATGCCCATCAGGCTCCCCACAACTGCCGTGGCAAACTCCCATCGAAAGAACTCCGCACCGATTTCGTACTTGTCGGAGAGGCTCAATCTTATCGTAGGAATGCCGGAAGCCTCGATCTCATCCATATATGCATCAATCTCGTCTGCATTGTCGCCGTCAAGTCGCACATAGACACAGAATCTGTCGTTGCCAAGGACATCTGGCGCAGGCCGCGGTTCTCCTATGATAGGGATAATCCCCCTGCCCTCCTTGCCAGTGCTCTCAGCCAAGAGCTGTTCAACCCATAGGCCGAACCCAGCAAGAGATTCTGTAGTAACCAGCGTCAGCTTGTCGCGTCCCTGTTTGTATAATCCGGCAATCGCGGCGCCAAGCCACGCGCCGGGATTGTCCTCAGAGGCGACCGTAGCAGCGCACTTCGCTCCCATGTTTTCGACCTGCGACAGAAATGCCTCAATATCGATTCCAATCAACGAAGATGGCACCAACCCGAAAAGGGATTGAACTGAGTACCGTCCGCCTATATCGGCCGAGTTGATGAAAGTTTCGCGGAAGCCCTGCTCTCGAGCCAGGCGCTCAAGCTCCGTGCCTGCGTCGCAGATGGCTACGAAGTCTCTGCCGGCATTCTCAGTCCCGACAGACTGCTCAACGAGTGCCCTGAAGTGCCTGTAGAGCATGTTCGGCTCGATCGTTGTCCCAGACTTGGATGCGACGATATACAGTGTCTTTGTGTCACGGCTAGCCGCTCCCACGCTAGCGACCATATCCGGAACAGTCGAGTCTAGTACGACAAGCTTCGGATACCCAATGGCGCTGCCAAAAAGCATCTCTAAAGCGAGTGCGCCCAGGCTACTGCCCCCCATGCCAATAAGCACGACCTGTTCGTAGCCCTCGTTCCGAATCTCTTCAACGAAGGCTCTCAGTTCAGCAATCTGCTGGTGCATTTCGCTCGCGACCGTGAGCCATCCAAGCCTGTCGCTGATCTCGGTCGGGTCGGAATCCCAGACCGAATGGTCGCGATCCCATATCCTGCGTACAACTTCACGCTTTTCAAGCTCCGCGATTGCAGCGGCGACATAGCTTTCCCAACTAGGCACCGAGCACCTCCCTCCTTACAACCCGCCGGCACTAGTACCAAAAGCACTATTGCATCAATGATATCAGGCGGACGAGAATCAGGAGGAAGTCTTCTTAACCAGTCCGAGTGACACTTTTGCCGTATAGACGCGGAGAAAGTATAATTCTGCACAATGAATAGACTGATTTCTGTACTATTTTCTGCGAGAGACCGTTGGCATTAGGCGGCCCTCCCCGTAGAGAAAGTTCGCAACTTCGAGGCAAAGGTCTCCCAGCCGGCAAGAATCCACGACCTTGGTCGGCGCTCGCATTCCGAGACTATCGCATGCTCTGGCTGTCTGGTGTTGCCCAGATGGTTACCATGCAGATGAGAACGCTGATAAGCATCGTCTGGCTTTACGATGTAACTGGTTCTGGACTGCAGCTTGGCCTACTTGGAGTTGTGCAACTGGTCATGCAGTTACCGGCGATCCTCTACGGCGGAGCTCTTGCCGATCAGATCGACCGCAAGAAGCTAATGGCTTATGCCCAGTTGGTCAGTCTGATACTCATTGCAGCAATGACAGCACTGGCAGCTACAGACAGTCTCAAGCCTTGGCACATTTACGCAGTCACCGCAGTCCTGAGCGTAGCTAGCACACTTGGAAGTCCCTCACGCTCTGCCCTCACTGCAAACGTGGTGCCTCGCACCCACCTGATGCATGCCGTAGCGCTGAACACTGCCACATTTCAGGTCGGTGCTGTCGCGGCGCCACTGGCTTTTGCTGCCGCTATCGAGCTATCCCAAGGGCAATATGTCTATATCTTCGCAATAACAACTCTGATCGCGATACCAAGTGTCGTGCTGCCCCTTATGATTAGGGTATCCGGCATTCCCGCCGATCGACAGCAGGGCGCCTCGGTTCTCAGGCGCATGTGGGATGGCTTCCTCTACGTCCGGACACACCCAATCCTGCCTGGACTGTACACTATGGACATTGGCGTCACCATCGTAAGTCACTACCGCCAGATATTGCCGCTGTTCGCTGACAGGCTGTTCAAAGGGGGGCCCGCCACGGTTGGAGTTCTAACGGCAGCGAATTCCGCAGGTGGCATCCTTGGCACATTCTCCGTCCTGTTTCTTACGAGGTTTCGCGCTAAGGGTATGCTAGTCGTTTACGCCACCTTCCTTTATGCGATTCTTCTCATTGCATTCGGCTTCACAACCGCACTGTGGCTAGGAGTTCTTATCCTGGCGGGCCTAGGAGCATCCGACGCCGTAGGCATGGCGACGCGTCAGACAACAGTGCAGCTTACGACTGCGGACAACATGCGTGGAAGAGCAGTCAGTTTCTCGTCGGTTTCTGCAATGACTGCGAACAACCTCGGGACCTTCGAGGTGGGGTATATGTCCGAGGTAATCGGCGCGGATAACACGCTGATTCTTGGAGGAGGTGTCGGGATCGTTGTTGTGCTCATAGTTTGGCTGATGGTACGTGGCATTCGAGAGTATCGGTATCCGTAGAGTTCGCAACCGGTCCTAGCCAGGGTGAATTCTGATATAGTTAGATGTACTGAAAACTCGGTTGTAGTCTGAACGAACAAGGTGACAGAAATGACGACCCAGGGATATGTCAATCCGGAGCTTCTGGTTGAAACCGACTGGCTCAATGCGAGGCTTGACGACCCCAACCTTCGCATTGTCGATTGCGACCCATACGACGCCTACGGTCGCGCTCATATTAAGAACGCGATCGGAATTCCGGTTCACCACTACATCAAGGAATCGGGCTACGATGACGATCCTCGCGGCAATCCGCTAGTCGCCCCTCCCGACACGATGAAGGAACTCATGGAGAGAATGGGAATCGGCGACGATGACCTGGTAGTGGTGTATGACAGCAACGGGGGCCTTTGGTCAACGAGGTTCTGGTGGGTTCTGAACCATCACGGACACACCAACGTTAAGGTGCTCAACGGTGGTTGGAAGAAATGGTATGACGAGGGACGCCCAACATCGATCAGCGTGCCCAGTCCGGCAGAAGTGACATTTACGCCAAGGGGCGATGACAGCCTTGTTTGCACCCTCGATTATGGAGTTGCCAATGTCGGGAATGACGATGTTGTGTTCCTAGATGTTCGCTCGGACGGCGAGTGGGACGGCAGCAACTCGCGAGGCAACTCCCGCGCAGGACGCATTCCCGGGTCAGTTCATCTCGAATGGTTGAATTTCATAACAGATGACAGCCATCAGACGATTAAGCCGGCTGACGAGCTGAGAGAAATGCTGGAGCAAGTAGGAGCGACGCCGGACAAGGAAATCATAACCTATTGACAGGGAGGCATCCGTGCGGCGCACGGTGTATTTGTACTGAAGCTGCTAGGCTATGATCGGGCACGAAACTACGACGGATCAATGGGCGAATGGGCAAACAGAGAAGGAACGCCGCTCATCGTGTAGTTGCGTTATTGCAGTAGAGTAATCAGACAGCTGTCACCAATCCGAATCAACAGCGTTTCCTTTCAGATGTAGAGGAAACGCTGTACTGATATTAGACACTCCTGCCGAATGACTTCCAACAAACTTGTGGATGGATAGTGAAGAATTGATAAAGCATGAGATTAAGGACCGCACATCGGAGCTTGAGCGGATTCTTGAGCAGCGAATAATGGTTATGGACGGTGCCTGGGGCGTATTGCTTCAGGGCATGCAGTTTACGGAGGATGAATACAGAGGGAAGCGATTCGCCGAACATTCGCACGAACTGCGTGGCTGCATAGACGTACTCTCGCTGACACGCCCGGACGTTATCCGCAAAGTGCAGCGTCAATACCTGGACTCAGGTGCAGATATCCTGACGACAAATACCTTCACGTCAACGCGATTCGGTCTGGCAGAATTCGGACTGGAAGACCTCGCCTACGAAATAAATCGAGAGGCTGCCCGTCACGCGAGAGAGGTAACCAATGAGTTCACCCTGCGAAATCCACAACATCCCAGATTTGTCGCGGGGAGCATAGGTCCTACAAATAAGACACTTTCGCTCTCTCCCAACGTAAATGATCCAGGATTTCGGGATGTCAGCTTCGATGAAATGGTTGAGGCTTATTCTGAGGCGGTCAAGGGACTGCTCGATGGCGGCGTTGACATCCTGATGATAGAGACCGTATTTGACACGCTGAACGCCAAGGCCGCGCTTTATGCCATAGAGGAAACTTTTGAGAAGATTGGCGCTCGCGTCCCCGTCATGGTGTCTTTTACGGCCGTTGATCTGAGCGGTCGCAATCTGTCGGGACAGACTCCGGAGGCGTTCTGCGCTTCGGTATCTCACGTCCCGTTACTCAGTATCGGCATCAACTGCTCGCTTGGTAGTGACCAGATAAGGCCTTTCCTTACGGCAATTTCGGGTGCTGCTCCCAATTTTATTTCCTGCCATCCAAACGCGGGACTGCCGAACGAATTTGGCGAGTATGACGAAACGGCAGCGCACATGGCAGCCAACCTGCGGGAGTTCGCTGAGTACAGTCTCACTAACATAGTTGGAAGTTGCTGCGGTTCGACCCCGGAGCATACAAGGGCAATCTCAGAGGCGGTTGAGGGCATAACTCCGCGCCGCAGACTTCCGCCAAGTACAAGCACAATTCTTAGTGGACTCGAAGCACTTGAGTTACGAGCGGATTCCAATTTCGTCAACGTCGGCGAACGAGCAAATGTTACCGGCTCAGCTCGCTTCAGGAGGCTGATTCGGAGAGGCAGATTCGAGGAGGCCGTGTCCATCTCGCGCCAGCAGGTTGAAGGAGGCGCGCAGATTCTGGACATAAACATGGACGAGGGACTTCTGGATTCGGAAGCAGCCATGGAAACCTATTTGAAACTGCTTGCTTCCGAGCCGGACATCTCCCGCCTACCTGTCATGGTTGACAGCTCTAATTTCAGCATCATTGAGGCCGGACTCAAGTGCCTCCAGGGCAAGGGGATCGTAAATTCCATATCGTTGAAGGAGGGAGAGGACGAGTTCGTCAGACAGGCGCTCACAGTTAGACGTTACGGGGGCGCGGTCGTGGTGATGGCATTTGACGAGGATGGACAGGCTGACACCGCCCAACGCAAAGTCGAAATTTGCGCTCGTTCATATGACATCCTCACTATGAAAGCGGGCTACGCCCCTCAGGACATCATATTTGACCCGAATATCTTCGCAGTCGGTACTGGAATTGAGGAACACGACAATTACGCTGTCGAATTTATCAACGCCACAAGGGAGTTGAAGCGCCGTTTCCCTCTCTCTCATATCAGCGGAGGGGTGAGCAATGTATCATTTGCATTTCGAGGGAATGACACGGTCAGAGAGGCGCTCCACTCTGTATTTCTCTACCATGCAGTCCAGGCCGGAATGGACATGGGTATAGTAAATGCCGGTCAGTTGGCGATTTACGAGACAATTTCACCTGAACTTCGCACGGCAGCCGAGGATCTCATACTGAACAGACGTAGTGACGCCACGGAGAGACTCCTGGCGCTGGCTGAGAATGCCGAATCAAGTGAAAGCAGGGGTGCAACAGCAACTTCAGTTCAGGTCGATGAGTGGCGCTCTTATGCCGTGGGCGAGCGTATCCGCCACGCCTTAGTGAACGGTGTTGATACATACATAGTGGATGATGTAGAAGAGGCGCGGCTGGAATCAGAACGCGCCCTGCATGTCATCGAAGGCCCTCTCATGGATGGCATGAACACGGTTGGCGACCTCTTCGGCTCGGGGCGCATGTTCTTGCCGCAAGTTGTTAAGAGCGCTCGCGTGATGAAAAAGGCAGTTGCAGCGCTTATTCCTTATATCGATGCTGAGCACGAAGACGGTGAAGTCTTACGCACCAATGGAAAGATCGTCATTGCCACGGTCAAGGGTGATGTTCATGACATTGGCAAGAACATCGTTGGCGTGGTCCTGGGATGCAACAACTTTGAGGTCATCGACCTGGGAGTGATGACGCCATTCCAAGACATTCTTGATAGCGCCAGAGAAATGAATGCCGATGTGATCGGTCTAAGTGGGCTGATTACCCCATCGCTGGACGAGATGATCACAGTGGCGCGTGAGATGGACCGGCAGGGCTTCGACATTCCACTGTTAATCGGCGGCGCCGCTACTTCCGCCGCACACACTGCCGTGAAGATTGCCCCCGAATACTCCGGTGGCGTTCTACATGTGAGGGACGCTTCGCGGTCCGTGACCACGATGAACGCTCTCGTCAGCGAAGACTCACGCCTCAATACACTGGCAGATACTGAGAAGCGCTATGTCGAGATTCGCGCGGACCGAAGCACACGCAGGGCGCAGTCCACACTGCTGCCCCTATTCGAAGCACGGTCACGCCACCTCAAAGTAGATTGGGCCTCCACAACTCCTCCTACTCCAAGCTTCATTGGTGTAAAGACGTTAGAAGACTACCCACTGGACGAACTTATAAACTACATAAGCTGGACGCCTTTCTTCGGGGCATGGGAACTTCGCGGCGCATATCCGGCAATCCTTGATAGCTCAACATACGGTGTTGAGGCGCGAAGGCTGTTTGAAGATGCCCAAGTGTTGCTCCGGGAGATTATTGACCAGAGCGTGCTTACCGCTAGAGCCGTATTCGGCTTCTTCCCCGCTAATGCGATTGGTGACGATGTTGAGATTTATGCGGATAACGGCCGCAATGATATTGTGGCCAAATTGCATTTCTTGCGCCAGCAATGGGACAAATCTCGACAGCGAGCCAACCTCCCACAGGAAGACTTCTGCCTTGCGGACTTTATCGCTCCAAAGGAGTCAGGTGCTGCAGACCATATCGGTGCATTCGTAGTGACGGCGGGAATAGGGGGAGACGAATACGCAACCTCACTGGAAGCTGCGAACGACGACTACAACGCGATACTCTCCAGAGCGCTTGCCGACAGACTGGCAGAAGCGTTTAGTGAACTTCTACATCAGCGAGTTCGGAAGGAGTTCTGGGGATATTCTCCCGACGAACACCTAGACACGGAGCGCCTGCTGAAAGAGGAGTATCAAGGAATTCGCCCAGCCTTCGGTTATCCGGCCTGCCCCGACCACACCGAAAACGCGACGCTCTGGAGAATTCTAGACGCCGAAAGGCGCATCGGAGCGCGACTCACCGAGAACTTTGCTATCCTGCCTACCGCTTCAACTGCCGGTCTGTATTTTGCACATCCCGAATCCCGGTATTTTGGCGTCGGCCGCATTGGTAACGATCAAGCTCAAGACTACGCGAAGAGAAAGGGTATGTCATTGAGCGACATGAATCGCTGGCTAGCGCCGAACCTAACTTAGCAAGCGACCAAGAATTCAAGCGAAGATTACTTTTCTACTCAGTTGTATAAGGTCTATTTGATGCTCGGTGACCTTCTGTTCCTGTGTGGAGCCGACTCAAAGCGGACTCAACGGTAAGGGTAAAGTACATATCATCTGGATCGCTACATTCATCTTCATCGTCACAGGCGCTCACTGAAACCGTTGTCGTACCCACTCTGGCAGCTCGCAGCCTCAATATACCGGTGTCGGTGATACTGCTACCGACTGCTGTGCGGGGCCTTGACAATCTGTACCTATAATCTACGATGCGATCGTCATCTGGATCACTGAATGCCCCAGACACATCAAGGGTGATTGACTCCCCAACTACCATAATGCGGTCTTGGAGAGCGCCTATTGCTTCGGGGCTGCTGTTAAGTTCCTCGTCTGGATCAGTCACTATCAGAACGAATGACAGCTCCGAAAAGTTGCTGCATCCGACATAGCTGCAAGCTCTTACAGAGACCCAGCTCTTGCCTTCCTCAGTTCCCTTGAGTGTGAGTACTCCGCCCCTTGTAATTTTCCTGTCGGTACTAACTTCTGAATCCTTCAGAAAAACATCATATCGAATAATTCGGTAAGGGTCTGGAGCTTCGAAGGCGTTAGCAACAGAAAGTTCGACCGATCTTCCCAGATTTACGGTCTGGTCGGGAACGGTGCCCACCACACTGGGTGGATTTCTTGACGGCTCAGTTACCGTCAATTTGAATGTCAGATCCGGCCTAATGCTCGCCAGAGGGCCATCGCTCGCATCCACAGCAACGGTTGTCGTGCCCTTTCTGGCGCCTTTGAATATCAATTGACCGGTTTCTGATTCGATCATGCCAGTCGCTATGCTTCTGTTAGTCAGGAAGAAGCCATATTCCCGGATAGGGTCGCCTTCGGGATCGCGGAACAGTGAAGACACGTCCAGTTTGAGTGTATCACCCACATGGAGCCGCTGGTCAGAAATGTTCCCAGTTGCGATTGGCGGTTGATTAGGTGGAGGCAGCACGTCGAGGGTGAATCGCAGGGCCGACTGACCGCCGCTGCAACCATTGCTGTCGCAGGCAACGACGGACACGGAAGTAGAGCCAACACGAGACCCGTAGAATCTGATGTTACCGGAAGGTGCATCAACCTGCGCTGTGGCCAGGTATTCTTCTCCAAAGAGAACGCGATAGTTGGTTATGTTATCGCCCTCAATATCCCAGAAATAAGACGCAACTGATGACGTGATCTCTTCTCCTACACGAACTTCCATATCTTCAATATCCCGGACCGCCTGGGGAGGGCGATTGGGAGGAGGGACCACTTTCACGTGAACCGTCACGTCACCCAGTCTGGAGCAAATTAGACGTTGGCAGATCCTCAAGGCGACCCAAGATGAACCCTCCTTGAAAGCCCTGATATTAAGCTCCCCCGTATATCCATCAATCTCCCCGCGTGCAACCGCCGAGTTACTAAAAATTGCGCTGTACCGCACCGTGCTATCACCTTGGAGATTGTCGAAGGCTTGCGAAGCATCCAAAGTGATCGATTCCCCAACAGCAACAGAAACTTCGCCTCCACCCATAGCAAGCGTCTGTTCATCTGTCAGGACAAGTTGCGGCGTGCTTTCGGCAACGTGTGTTGGGGAAGGAATTGCAGAGACTGTCGGCGCGCTCGCCATCGAGGTAGGTGTTACTTGAGGAATGATGGTTTCTGTATTCGAAGAGCGAGATTGTGTGGGCTCAGTCACTGGCGTTGACTCAGGTAACGATGCTTCCTGAATTTCGTCTGGAGCTGGAACATGTGAAGGGGTTGGAGATGTCGCTGGCCCTTGCGGCGTCGGAGCGGGCGAAGGCACTAGAGCAACTTGTTGCTGCACAGGGACGCGAGTGGCCGTCGGTGCGTCGCCAACAAGAGCAATCAGATCGGAAACCCTGACCGACTCCGAAGGTGTACCTGACAGTTCGATTTTCCAGGTACCATCCTCCTGCCTTCTTGCGGCAAAGTCATAGGCCTGATTATTTATCGTCGCGTTCTGTGCGTTTATTTCTGAATTCGCAGTGAAGAAGAGAAAGTGCCCAACACCCGTGTCATCCACCCAGAATTCATCGGAAGTGGCAGGATATGTACAGCGGTCCCCAGGCTCAAGCACTTGTCCGACTTGGCACTCAGAGGAATTTTCAATTGCTGTGTCAACTGTCTCTGGTCTCTGAGAACTATACGGCGTCGGTGAACGTTGCGCTGGCTGCTCCTTTGACCGCGAGACCGTTGCGAGTTCGGTCGGCGTCGGAGTTGAGCTTTCGTCCGAACACGCGGCAGCCGCGGCTAACGCCACGATTGCGATAATGAAAGGGGTTATGTAAGAGTGCTGCTTGAAAGAATCCAATATCCTGCTGAAATCCTACGTGCAGTCGTAAGGTTTGACGAATTATAGACGGCACATTTCGCGCTGTGCAAGTACCACCTCTTAGCTTGTGTTCGCACTACATAAGTAAGTATTGGATTGCCTCCGTAGACACGACAACTGAAACAGACTGCGGAGAGACTGTCAGGATAAAAGAGGGACATCCGACTCTCCTTCGCGCTCAAGTAGAATGACGACTCTCACTACTACTTCGTTCTGAAGAATCATACTGGCAATGCGGGATGCTCCAAGTTGGCAGAAGTCGCCCCAGCTCCTGCTCAACACCGAAACCGCGGCAGGGAAAGGTTGCATCGATTAGGATCAGCGACCAACTTTAGCGCCTGAACGCGGCTCTACATAGCTGGAGGACGGCTGCTTGAAGAAGTCCGCCCCTAGGAACGCCAATTGCTCATAGTTAAAGTAATTGGTAGTTGGAAATAGCTGGTTCAGCGGACGAGAAAGTACAAACAGTGAACAATTTGGCTCCGCAGGTAAAAGCCAAGTTGAGATTTCTGTACGTCCCTAATGTTCCCTGTAAATCCCTTGTTTGACTACTAAATGGAAGATACACAATCCCTTGACATCCCTTAAGTTATCGTATAATCTCAGTAAAATAGTGATAACTGAGGTGATATTCATGAAACGACCAAAGCGTCTATCCGATACCTTCATACGCACTGTGAAAGAACCTGGGCGCTATGGAGACGGGCGCGGTGGTTATGGTCTGAACCTGCTGGTAAAGCCAATGTCTTCGGGAGGCTTTTCAAAGTCATTTTCACAGAGACTCCGAATCAACCGAAAGCCTTTCAATGTCGGAATTGGACCTTACCCTATCGTAACACTTGCGGAAGCCCGCGAACAGGCTCTGGAGAACGCCCGCGCTGTATTCAAGGGAATTGACATTAGAGCTGAACGCAAGCGCAAGCCAATACCAACTTTTGAGGAAGCGTCTGAAATTGTTATAGGTATCCATGCCAAGACATGGAAGCCGGGTTCTAAGACGGAACGATATTGGCGTTCGCGCCTTGCTGAATACGCCTACCCCAAAATAGGTGACATGCCCGTATCAGCTATCACTACATCGGATGTGCTCTCTGTGCTGCTACCAATTTGGGCGGATAGGCGTGAGACCGCTACGAAAGTCCGTCAGTACATGGGGGCGGTGTTCAAGTGGGCCGTTGTCGAAGGACATCGTGGGGATAATCCGGCAGGTGACGTTATCAGCGAAGGATTGCCAAAGACAGCGCCACCTCGCAAGCATCAGAGGGCGCTTCCTTTCGCTGACGTATCAAGCGCACTCGATAAGATTCGTGCATCCGACGCGTGGCAAGTCACGAAGTTGGCTGTGGAGTTTCTGACTCTCACTGCTACCCGAAGCGGCGAAGTCAGAGAAGCGATATGGGATGAATTCGATTTGAACGACCGGACATGGACAATTCCAGCCGAGAGGACGAAAGGTAGGCGTGAACATCGCGTACCACTGTCAGACGGGGCGATGGCGATACTTGAACAGGCGCGGCCATTCGGGGATTCTAGCGGCTTGGTCTTTCCTAGTCAGCGCGGCAAAGTCATGTCAGACAACACCTTGTCGAAGCTTTTGCGCGATTTGCAGATACAAGGGACACCGCACGGCATGCGCTCTAGCTTCAGAGATTGGGCGGCTGAAAGGACGAGTTATCCGTCTGAGATTGCCGAACATGCCCTGGCTCACATCGAGGGGACAGCAACTGAGAGGGCATATCGCCGGACTGACTACTTTGATCTTCGGCGCGGGCTTATGCAGGCGTGGGGTGACTACATATCTGAACGCTCAAAGTGACCTCGAACTTAAAGTGCTGCCCCGTCAACTTCAGTTGCTTCCTTGAACGCTGCAGGCCTCAGTCAATATGTGCATTTCGGTCATACAAGCGGCGTGAGAGTCGTCAGGCTCTTCTACTGGGCCCCTCAATGCCACAAGTCTATTCTCAGCAAGGGAAAGGAAAGCAGCACGAGAAAAACAGGCGTCGTAAAAGGCAGAGGCTCCGCTCATTTTCGTAAGCAGGGCTGTGAGTACGGGGATAGCGAAGAACGCAAGGTTATGTGCTTCAAGGATAGGTGTCGCGTACCATATTGCTTATCTGAATGTCGCCGCTATCGAAGAGCGAGTATGAAATAATCCATTCGCCGTCCGAGTAGATAATCGTACCACCCAGTGTGGCGAATTCATGCTTGAATACATCATCCGGTTCAGGATCGAATAGTATCTCGAATAACACGAACCAAGCCAAAATCCCATGCCCGTTCACTTTGGCGTTCAATTCTTCGGACAATAGCAATTCAGGGATGTGTTCACCCGTCAAAGCGCAGTCTCCGCTTGATTTCGTCTATGGAGTAGCTGACATAATTGCCGCGCGCAATCTCGTCGAAGCCGTCCATCATTTCCTTGCGAAACTCAGGAGACTCAAGCAGTTGCTCTAACTCTTCTCTAGTTCGAGGTTTCTCGCCATCGGTCAGTTTATGCGACTCGACTGCCATGAGCGCCTCCTTGAACGTATCCATATCCTTACTTGTCAAACATAGCGTAAATTTGTAAGCTCGTCCACTTACCATTATACGACCTCCCTATCAAAGTTATCCTCATGTTCCAGAGCCGACAGCGATTCGCGCAAGAATCTGTCGGAGAGCGCGTCGGCAGCACGTAATTTCTTGTAGTTATGTCCGGCGCCCATGTTCGCCAGGCGCAACATGCCGCCGTCGGGTTCGCACAGCAATAATACCGACTGCCCGCCGTCATAAGGAGCGTCTATCGTAATCTCGCTGTCCGGCGTTTTATACACTTCGAAGTGGCGCGGAAAAATTTCACAGATCACTTTCAACAGCCGCTCAGCGCTGAACAACACCTGACCCGACGGAATATGATGGGCAGGCGCTCCCGAGCCGCTTCACACAGGGGGTGCCTCGATGCGCAACGGCTTTAAGCTGCATCAGAGACTTGCGCGCCACTGCTATCACCGCTACTTTCTTCGGTTTGCCGGCTCCCAGCAACGGTTGGTAAGAGTCCCGTAGTGCAGAATTCCACCGAGTGGCCACCATCGCACCCATATACAGGGTTGAGTGCACCGTGACTCGACCACCCCATACCGTCCGTCGTCTTCGTATGGTACAGCTGACCGGTTGAAGGGTGCCACGCCGGTAAGAACGGCGACCTACTTGCGGTTTGGTCTGCCAGTTCCAGCATTTATGCCATAAGTGTCAATGACACCTGTGGTCCCACGTCGGGCACACTGTGCAGCAAGTCGTCCTTCTCACACCATGCCGGGCTGCTGTATATCCTCTGTCGCAGGTCGATGCCCAGACCGTCAAGATTCTGGTTCAGCCAACCGATATGCGCCTAGATGCTGCACTTACTTCTGGAGTGGCGTGTCCTAGTCGGTTCTTCACTGCTCCACCACCTTCTATTCCCACAACATCCCAGAAAGTCCCTGTTTATCCCTTATTTGACTGCTTTATTGGAGTCTTATACTCTTGCAAAGTTTCAGACTTTCCTGTATTATCCCACGCAAGATGTGGGAAACACATAGGAAAAAGCAATGTCCAGACTAACAGTTGCCAAAGTCAAGGGCCTTCAGACGCCAGGGCGATACGCAGATGGCAGTGGACTGTACCTAAATATTGCGAAGCGCGGTTCCAAGAGTTGGGTTCTACGCATTACGATAGATGGCAGACGACGAGACATGGGGCTCGGAGGATTCCCAGACGTTGGCCTTGCACAGGCTCGTCGCCGCGCTGCTGATAATCGTGCTGCCGTTGCAGATGGCCGAAACCCAATAGAGGAGAAACGTAGGGCTTCCACGCCTACATTCAGGGAAGCGGCGCGAATGGTCCATACCATCAAAGCTCCTACGTGGCGTAACAAAAAGCATGCAGACTCTTGGATGCAGACAGTTGAGCGTTACGCGCTTCCTGTAATTGGCGACTCCCGCATCGACAACATAGGCAAGCAGGATGTTCTTCGCATCCTCACTCCAATCTGGACGAACAAGCCCGAGACCGCACGGCGTGTGCGGCAACGCGTGAGGGCTATTTTCGATTGGGCGATCGCGCACGACTACATAGAGTACAACCCTGCGGGAGAGGCGATTAAGGCGGCCCTCCCGGCGATGCCCAAGGTGAAGGAACACCTTCGGTCGCTACCCTACAAGGAAGTTCCGGCGGCACTGAAGGCGATCAGCATGACGGAGTCCGCAACGGCGTCCAAATTATGCCTGCGATTCGCAATCCTGACAGCCTCCCGCCCCGGGGAAGCTCGTGCAGCCGCCTGGGAGGACATTGATCCGGTCGCGTCCCTCTGGGTAATTCCCGCGCAAAGAATGAAAGCCCTGCGCGAGCATCGCGTTCCACTTTCTGACTTAGCCCTTTCTTTACTCGAAGAAGCAAAATCACTTTCTGACGGATCAAGCTTGGTATTCCCCTCCCCGGTTAACCGCGGGAAGCCAGTAAGTGAGAACACTCTCGGCAAGGTCCTGAAGTCCGCAGGGCTGCACAGCAGAACCACGGCGCATGGCTTTCGCTCCAGCTTCAGAAACTGGGCGCAGGAGCAGACCGGAGCGTCGCATGCCGCGATGGAACTGGCGCTGGCTCACGCGGTGGGTTCTGCGGTCGAGCGGGCGTATATGCGCTCCGACCTCCTGGACCAGCGCCGGGAGTTGATGCAGCAGTGGGCGAATTTCCTCGCCGAGCATCAATTTAAGGAAAACTGCCTGAATTCAGACACGTGCTGACAGGCACGGTGAAGGGCAAGAAGGCTGAAGATGCCGACAACGCTTAGAGTTCCCTGCACTGATGTTATACGAGGCGACTGGGACAGAAATAACTGTTGGACTGCTTGAAATCCGGATGGACATGTCAGGACTTGACGGATAATCGATAACGTTTTAGGCTTGAATTCATAATGCCAAAAACCTCACTTGATCCTCACATAACGGGTCCACGAATCAGTGCCGAACAGCTGGTGATGGTTGCGCTCCTCGGCTTGATACCACCGCTGGCGTGGTTCGGCCTTGGAGCCGCAGGAATTGCGGACTTCAATTCAGGTGATTTTGGAACTTCCATTTCGGTTCTGGCCATTATGGAAGTCGCCTATTCGACTCTAGTCGCTTATATACTTACGGTCGCTACCGGAGCGTTCGAAGTCCTCGTCAGATCGACGCGTTTCTTCATCCAAGACTTCCCAGCGTCGATGACAATTGGCCTTGGAATGATGGCGATCAAGTATTCCCAGACGACCTCAATTCTCCAGGCATTTCCCCCGGATATCACGCATGGCGCGACCTCCGCGCCGCTAAGCTGGAACCGGTTCCTCCAGACTCCCAGGATCCTCGCCCAACACTGGGTCGCCGGCACAAGCCCCCACCTCATCTTCCACTAATCCACCTCGTCAGGATGCCCCCCTACAGGGGCAGGCTCCGGCTGAACTGGATTGCACAGCCAGGTACAGCCCTTGGACAGGTCTGACACACCCAGTCCATAAAGAGTCCGAGGACAATGTGCAAACCCCGCAAACCAATTCCCTACTGGAAGCCGTCCAACTCGGAACCCATCTATTCAGAAATCCCTCATGGACATGGGTCCTCAGGCAGAAATGATTAGGCGATTCGCAGTTCAAGGGGAGATTATCGTAGCAAGTTGAAGAGGAGAAAGTATCGTGCTTGACCGGTTAATGAGATTGGAGGAAGTCCTGAGTTACACGGGACTGAGCAGGTCTGAACTTTATCGCCAGATCCAGGAAGAGACGTTCCCGCGCCCCGTCAGGGTCGGCAAGCGCGCGGTACGTTGGCGTGAAAGCGAGGTGGAAGAGTGGATCGCGGAACGACCACGAGCCCTAATGCAATAGGAAGGGCGGAGATTCAGGCCTTGCGAGTTTGACCACCGCACAAGGCCTGGACCGCAAACAGCCAGGAAGCTGATGCATTGTGAATACTATCATGCAGCGCTCGGCCTTGGGTAACGTGATTGCCCGGCAGGAAGGCGTGCGACGGGAGGGCGCCGACCGTCACTCCCTCTCCTGCCTGCCGGGACAGGGCAAGATGAACGCCCCAGACGCCCCCCGTGTCGACCGAGATCAGTGGGGCGGCGTCCGCCGCCGCGTCTCCGGTCGCCACCGGGGGCTGCGGCGGACCGTCGAAAGGCTCGGGATGCCCGGCGGCGGTATTACCGTCAAGGGCGCTCACGCCAGTGACCATCCTTACGGCGTGCGACGCATCGCCCGTCGCGGCGATGGAACGGGCGACGGGCGAACCCTGCAGTCCGGGGATCAGAACTCCCGCCGCATACTCGTCGCCTTTGCCGAACGGCACATCCACTCGCGCGTCATGCGCCGCCGCCGTTCCTCTCACGGGAGGTGCCGGCATGGGATATGAACTGAGTGGTTGGGCGCAGACGGTGGAGCACCCCTGTCTCACACCGAGAACGAGGCAGGTGCTCAGTGCCATATGCCTTGTCGCTCACGACGACCACGGCGAATTCTGGATGAGGGGCAAGCGACTTATCGAGGAGTACCTGCCCTACATGTCCTACGGCGGGTACCGCAACTGCCTCGGCAGGCTGGTGCGAAACGGCCTGCTCATCAAGGTCGAGCACGGCGGCGGGCGTACATCGTCGGGACGAGGCACGACAACGCGCTACCGCGTCAACTCCCCTGTCGTCAGGAACCCGCACCCGGCGCAGGGCGTGCTGCCTGAGATCACGAGGGCACCCGACGCCCAGGCGCGACGCCCCGAACCCGAAGCCGGCGACGAACGGAGCTCCGTTTCCACGGGCGACGTGTACAGGCGCGTTGACGAGCTGCTGGCGGTGGGAGTCACACCGGAGCGGATGATGGCGTCCCTGGAGTCCGTCGCCGGGGCCGTGACAGGTTCGAGAAACATGTCACGGTCCGGCGAAGAAACATGTCACGATCCCGAGAAACATGTAACAGATCATGACAGGTTTCCCCAAAACACGTCACAGATTGTGACATGTTTCGGTCGAGAAACACGTCACGACTCCGAGAAACATGTAACGGATCATGACAGGTTTCTCAGAAACATGTCACAAATCATGACACCTCTTCCTATACATGAGGAAAAAATACATGAGGAGAAAGAGGAAGCTGCTGCTGCAGGAAACATGTCACGGTCGGAGGGCGACCGGTCGGACTTCTTCGAACTTCTCGCCGGAGGAAGCCCACGCCGCTGCAGACGGCCAGGTGGAAGGCGGTGCAGAAGGCGAAGCGCAAGGGGCTGTCCATGCGTGGGATCGCCCGGGAGT
>Ga0209021_1000442_pt1 | contig 51329 bp, 33 predicted proteins | sample PinacodermFT_FD_187299 | JGI IMG/M metagenome (GOLD analysis project Ga0209021, IMG submission 187299) | Host-associated microbial community of the marine sponge Aplysina aerophoba from Gulf of Piran - sponge pinacoderm, lysed by freeze-thaw... | ecosystem: Host-associated > Porifera > Sponge >... | reverse complement strand
TTATACGCTTATACGCTTATACGCTTATACGCTTATACGCTTATACGCTTATACGCTTATACGCGTGCCGTCCCCCGGCTTGCTTTACCCCTTGGTTACCGGTCGTTATGGGGGGGCGCTGGCCACAGCCGCCCCGTTTTCTCTGAGAACCTTTCCTCCGGCGCTGCCCTCGGCGGTCCGCATCCGGCAAAGCTGCTCAGCGGGACCGGCATCTTCGCTCAACGCCCGTCCGAAGGCGACGGGCTATCTGGTCAGACCCGGAAGGCTTCCAGCGCATGCGTCCAGCCTTGCAGCTGGTCCTCCGAGACCAGCAGGTGAACAATGCCAGAACCGCAATCGGCGACTTCCTGTATGCCAACACGGGCGAAGGCACGCTTGTCCATGGTGCAGGCCTTTTTCAGTTCAACACGGATACGGGTACGGGCGCAGGCGCTTGTTTTTTTGATATTGTCCTTGCCGCCCAACAGCCGGAGAACTTCGTTGATATCGCTGGTCGCCAGGGTGAAGTGACTTTTTCCTGAGTCGGAGGTGGCAGCAACGGCGGAAACTATGGGCGCCGCCGTCGGACCTCGCCTGCCGCTGTTGAGCCAGGCTTCCATATCTGTCTTCAGGTTGTCGGACCTTGTGCCGAATACCGCCTGAATGCTGTTGCTTACCCTGACAACGCCGCTGGCTCCCAGTTGCTTCAGACGTTTCTCATCGGCCAGTTCCGGATTGGAAACACCCACCCGCAGACGTGTAATGCAGGCATCCAGACTCTGGATGTTGTTGGCGCCACCAAAAGCGGTCACCAGCTGCGCCCCCATGCTGTCCGATTCCGGGCCGGCCGTCTCTTCCGTGCTGTCCTGGAGTTCACGCCCCGGCGTTTTCAGGTCAAGGGCGGCGATGATCGCACGAAACAGTCCGTAGTAGACAAGCGCGTAAACCAGCCCCAGTGCCACCACGCCCCAGCCGCGCGTGGAGTGTCCGTAAAGCAGTGTAAAGTCGATGAAGCCGTGCGAGAAGGTCATGCCGTGCTTGATGCCGAGCACGATGCAGGCATAGTAGGCCGTTCCCACCAGAAAGGCATGGACAACATAGAGCACCGGCGCGACAAACATGAACGCAAACTCAATAGGTTCCGTTATGCCGGTCAGGAACGACGTCAGTGCTGCTGACAACATGATGGCACCCGTGCGCTGCCGATTCTCCTTTCTGGCACTGTGCCAGATGGCGATGGCGGCAGCAGGAAGGCCAAACATCTTGAACAGGTAACCCCCAGCCATATTCCCGGCGGTGGGGTCGCCGGCCACATAGCGTGCAATTTCCCCGGTAAACTGTTTCCCGGTCTCAGGGTCAATGTACTGCCCTACCTCGAAGAAAAAGGGCACATTCCATATGTGGTGGAGGCCGAAAGGAATCAGCGTGCGTTCCACAAGGCCGTAGAGGGAAAAGGCTAGCGCAGGATTGCCCGTGGCGGCCCAGCGCGAGAAGCTGTTTATGGCCTGGTCAACAGGGGACCATATCAGAACCAGCAGCATGCCGAGAAAAATGGAGGCAAAGGCCGTACAGATAGGAACGAAGCGTTTGCCAGAGAAAAAGCCGAGCCAGACCGGCAGTTCAATACGGTAATAGCGGTTGAACAGCCAGCTGGCCATGCCGCCGGCCAGGATGCCACCCACCACGCCGGTGTTGATGGACTCCATGCCCATCACAAGGCTGGTTTCCAGATCCAGCGCGTCAGCCATGGCTCCCATGCTGGCGGTCATGACCACAAAACCCACAACAGCGGCCAGCGCTGCGACACCATCATTTCTGGAGAAGCCCAGGGCCACACCTATGGCGAAAATTATGGGCAGGTTGGCAAATACAGCACCCCCGGCCAGGCTCATGAAGCTGCTGGCCAGGGGGGGGATCCATGGCAGGCTCGCCGAGCCCACCCCCAGAAGAATACCCGCCGCCGGCAGTACCGACACAGGCAGCATCAGGGCCTTCCCTATCTTTTGCAATCCAGAGAACAGGTTGGAAAAAAATGACATGACAGGCATGCTCCTCAGGCTGGTAACAGTGACTTCTCTTCTGCCAGAAGTGCGCGTACCTGTGTTGGCGTTTCCATTTCCAATGCTTGCTCGGCAAGACTACGGCAGGTGTTCATGTTCAGCTTGCGTATATGGGCTTTCACCAGGGGCAGTGAGCGTAAATCGGCAGATATTTTCTTCACGCCCAACCCCAGCAGCAAGGCCGTGGCCCGGGTATCACTGGCCAGACCGCCGCACACCCCCGTCCAGCAGCTGTCAGCAGCCATGCTGCCTTCAACGGTCATACGGATCATGCGTAAAACGGCCGGATGCAGCCCGTCAGCCCTGCCCGCCAGGCGCGGGTGTCCACGGTCAATAGCCAGGGTGTACTGGGTCAGGTCATTGGTGCCCAGAGAGAAAAAATCGGCCTTCTGGGCCAGCTCCCGTGCCATGATGGCGGCGGAGGGAACTTCAATCATCACCCCGACTTCCACCTGCGTCTTCAGCTTCCGGGCCTCGTCGTTCACCAGCTCGCGCACCAGGGTCAACTCTTCCGTGTCTGTCACCATGGGCAACATGATGCGCAGTTTACCGTGTTTGGCACTGCGCAACAGCGCGCGCACCTGGGTGCGTAGCAGGGCAGGATAGTGCATGCTGACGCGAATGCCGCGCTCGCCCAGAAAAGGGTTGGCCTCGGCTGGCAGCATCAGGTAGGGCAAAGGCTTGTCTCCACCGACGTCCAGGGTGCGTATCACGACCGGGCGCTTCGGCCCCATGGCTTTGAGAATGTCGCTGTAGAGTGCGGTTTGTTCATCTTCCGAAGGGGCATTGGGGCGTCCCAGGTAGAGGAATTCGGTGCGTAGCAGGCCTACGCCTTCAGCGCCCAGTTCGACGGCTTTGACGGCATCCGTCAGGCTGCCAATGTTGGCGGCCACCTCCACCCGGACGCCATCCATGGTAATGGCTGGCTTGTCGGCCTCTTTGAGTGCTGCCTGGAAACTGGCTTCTGCCTGACGCCTTTGCAGCTCACAGCGTCGCAGCTCCCGGGTGTCCGGTTGCGTCAGGAGAATGCCCTTGTCGGCATCAAGAATCACCGGATGCTCGCTGCCTTCGGGAAGCTTTCTGATGCGCGCGTCCATGCCGGCAAGGTACGGGAGTTTCATGGAACGGGCGATGATCGCAGCGTGTGAACTGGAGCCGCCCGCCAGGGAACAGAGGCCGACCACCTTGTCCAGGTCCAGACCCAGAAGGTCGGAAGGCGTCAGGTCGTCATAGACAGGGATGGCCTTGTCCGGCCAGTGGTCGGTGCCTGCCGAGGTGCCGGTCAATGCTGTCAGAACCCTGTTGCCTACATCCCGGATGTCCGAGGCGCGCTGGGCCAGCACTGCATTGTTCAATCCTTGCAACGCCTGGACTTCATTGTCTGTGGCGGTACGCCAGGCTGCTGCGGCGCAGTTGCCTTCCTGTATCAGCTTTTCGGCCACCAGGGCAATGGCCGGGTCGCCCAGAATTTCCTGGTGCGCATTGAAAATGCCAGCTTGATCCTGGCGTTCCTGGCGCACCAGGCGTCGAATCAGGGTATTGAGCTCGCTGCGCGCCTGGGCGATGGCGTTGGTCAACTGTGCCTGTTCATACTGTGGATCGCTGTTCTGGTGGGGCTCCAGCACAGCATCGGGGCTACTTATATGCACCAGGTGGCCGATAGCGAGCCCGGGAGACGCTGTCACACCCTGCAGCTGCCCCTTTTTTTTGTTGGGCGGCTCCAGAAGAGGTGGTTCGGCATCCATGGCAGTCTGGCTGCCGCCACTGGAGGCGACCACCTCGTCACCCAGGCCGCCTCCTATGGATGTGACCAGATCTTCAACGGCTTCTTCTGCCTCCATGCCCCACGCCTTGATGGTGAGTTGGTCTCCAAGGCGGGTGTTGAGTTTCATGATTTCCGTCACGCTGTCGGCGCGGCCCTCATGGCCATTGCACGACAGTGTGATGTGGCACGGGAAGTGGCGCGCACCACGGGCCAGCAAGGCAGCCGGACGCGCGTGCAGGCCCATCGGGTTGGGAATGGTGACCGTGGACTGGGCATCGGGTTTGCCAGACACGTCTGCGGTCAGCGAGGAGGCCACTACAGGGCGGCCCTTGCCGCTGAGCGTGAGCAAGTTTTCCCGGGCTGCCTGTACATGGCCGTGCGCCTTGTGCACGAGCTCCATGCCAGCCGACTGGGTCAGCACCAGCACACTGATCAGGCTGCGCGCGTGGCAGGCCAGGTAGTCCATGTCGAATTCAATGAGCGGCTGTCCTGCCTGGACGGACTGACCTTCGCTTGTCAAGGGTTTGAAGCCTTTGCCCTCAAGGGCGACCGTATCCAGTCCAATGTGGATAAGAATTTCTACGTTCTCAGGTGTTTTCAGGGTCAGGGCATGTCCTGTTTTGTACAGCTGGACAATCTGCCCCTGTGCCGGGGAGAGGAGGACATTGTCAACAGGATCAATGGCGACGCCATCGCCGAGCAATCGTTCTGAAAAAACGGGGTCTGGTACTTTCTCTATAGGGACGACCGGACCAGTAAAGGGGGCCAGCAGTACCAGCTTTTCCGCTTGTGCGGCTTTGGTTTTTGAAGCCAAGGCAGGACTCCTTGTTGGTCGCGGATATGACAGAACGGGCACTGTTGCGCGTTCGGGAACCGGCCTGGCGCCCGCCTTGGGACGGTTATACGGGTCTCTTCCCTGAAACAGCACAGTCTATCTACGGATTGTCTACGGACGGGCAGCATTTTTCAGTTGCCAACGCAGCCCACAAAATCCGGATGATTCTACACAAAAAACGGCCGATGCGTACAGTTTTCGCCCGGAAGGTGGATCTGTTGGTTGTGGCGTTGTGTCGTCTGATCTGTGCGGCCTTGTCTGTTTTCTCTACGACTTTGGTTATCTGCGTTTTTTGGCCGTGGAAATTGTGACAAGGAGAACAACGTGAAGGAGCGCTACGGAACACTGGTGGGGCTGGGCTGCGAGCGTTTTTCATTGGGTCAGGCCGTCTGGCAAGACTGTCAGAACCTTCCGGGGTGGCGGGTGTTCCAACGCCAGAACTCCATTGAGACTCGTCCTGGTGGCGAAGAGGCAGATGTGATGCAGGCAGATGTGAAGCAGGCAGATGTGAAGCAGGCAGATGTAGAAGGAGGGGCAGTGCTGACAGGGGCGCTGGAGGTATTCACAGTGGCTGCGTCTGTTACTGGGCTGGCAGCCATGACAGCACCGGGGGCAGTCCCGTGGACCGATTGACATATTCCGCCGGGTCCAGACCACCGCTGCCGTTGATCGCCGGGGAGGAAGAGGCGCGTGCCGATGCCAGACTGCGCTCGCCAGGCGTGAGCCAGGTGTCGTCCACGGGAGCCCTGACCACTGCCTTGCCAGGTCAGCAGTTGGCAAACTGGTCTGAATCGTTGTTGGCGTTGATTTTCCGCCATCTGGCTCCAGCGGACCTGGCGCGTTGTTGTCGGGTGTGCAGCCGGTGGCACAGGGCTGCCAGTGATCGGGTACTGCAGGCGCATTGCTTTATGCAGCTGTACCCGGTTGCTCACCGGCAGCAGCTGCAACGGACGCTGGATGCCGGTCTCTCCCGTCACTACCTGCAGCTGTTGTGTGAGAGCAGTGCACCCGGCTGTGCGCACAGGGCTGGCCTGCTGGAACTTCTCGCCCGGGAGAGTCTGCCGTACGGGAGCCTCTTCCATGCCTTGTCGCAGACGTGGCTGCGTGCCGGGCGTTTGAGCTGTGACACTGTCGATTTTGCCAGTGCCGGGGACGCACCTTTCATGTATCTGGCGAACAGTCCGGATGGAAATTACCTTGCGGGTGTTGCGTGGAAACGGGGGGTGGGGCAGGGCGTTCGTATCCATATTTTGCGCTATGGCGGTTGCATCGTACGGCCGGTGGCCCAGTTCGAGGGTGCCTGGCATCCCCATCCCCATCCCCAGGGGCTGATGTTTGCCCCCGACAGTCGCAGGCTGCGTCTGGTCGATGCCACAGGGCAATTGCATGCCTGGCGGCTTGATGCTGATGGTCACTGGGAGAGTGTCGGTCATGGTCCCTTGTGGCCGGAGGCGGGGCGCCATGAGGTGCGAGCCATGGCAGCCAGTCCTGACGGTGAGTATCTGGTGGTGGAGGAGGGCGTTGTCGGGGTGTCTGTTTGCGGTCAGACAGCGGCGGGAGCCTGGCAGCAATATACCTGCTGGCGTTGGCGTTGGCAGAATGAGGGCGAGACCGACAGGCCTGCGCCGCACTCTGTGGATATCCGTTTCAGTCAGGATGGTCGGGCCTTTTTGCTTGCCAACAATCTGTTTGCCTGCGTCTGTCGGCGGGAGGGGCGCGACTGGCGTTGGTGTGCTCTGGACAAAATAGAAATAGCCTACAGAGGGGCGACTCTGGCTCCCAATGGTCTTGTGTTGGCCTTGTTTTCTTCAGATCGGGAGACCAGTGCTACTGAACGCCATGTGGTCGCACCGGGTGTGTTGCGGCTGTGGTCTTGTGCCCCGGAATGGGAGCGACAGCGACCTGAGGTGCCGCAGGAAAAACAGCAGGAAAAGCAACAGGAGAAACAGGAGCAACAGGAGCAACAGGAGCAACAGGATGGGGGCTGGGTTTGTTGGAGCGGTCGCTATACACGCGGTGCTGTCCGCAGGGACATGGCGGGTTTTCCCATGGCTTTCAGTCCTGACAGCAGGCAGCTGGTGTGCCCGTACGGCCTGAGCGAGAGTGATGAGCGTCTGTGTGTGCTGTCTGTCAACAAACGGGAAAACTGTCATGTGCGCGATGTTCTCTGGTTCGCGTCAGCGGTCGCCTGCCGGAGTGATCTGACACCCATCTGCAGCAGGCCGCAGTTCAGCGTCACGGGCCTTTATCTTGCTGCCGTTACCCAGCGCGGCGTGCAGATATGGGTGTGTGGTCCCGCCCGACACTGGCTGGCTGCGGTCTGGATCGACAGCGACAGGATGAGCATGTGCAGGCTGGCTTTTTCTCCGGATGGCTACCATTGTGCAGCTTCTGTGGGCATAGGGGGCAAGGTCACTGTCTGGGGGCCGGGCCCGGGGGGAACATACACTTGCAAACTGTCCCTGACTCTGGGGGTGCGCGTCCGTTGGTTGCGGTTCGCACCGGATGCTACGCGACTGGTGATCGTCTCCAACGATACCAGACTCCAGGCAGGTGTTGATGTCTATGGCAATGAGCTGCGTTGTCTGCGCCTGGCGCCAGACGCCAGCGGGGGGGCACGCGCTGGTCTGCCGGAGCCCGGGGAGCAAGGAGAGCCTTGTGCCACAGGGGGCGAACCCGCCCCTGACTCACTTCATCCTTGACCTGAGGTTGCTGACTTTGCATGTATCCCCCACTTCCCCGAAGGCGTCACTTGTCCCTGTCGCCGCAGGCGGGGGGCCTGTGTCGGGTTCCGGTCGAATGTCCTCGTTCCTGTCCCTGCACCCTGTGTCGTCTTCATCGGCGAAGATTGCGTCAGATGATGCCAGTTGGCACAACCGGTCGCTGGCAGACTGGTCTGAGCCACTGTTGGCCTTGATTTTCCGTCAGCTAAGGCCCGTGGACCTGGCTCAGTGCCGGGCTGTGTGCAGCCGGTGGCACAGGGCCGCCAGTGATCCGATGCTGCAGGCGCATTGTTTTATGCAGATGTATCCGGTTGATCACAGGCAGCGGCTGCAGCGGGCTCTGGGGGCAGGTTTTGCCAGCTCATGTCTGCGGCTCTGGTCTGGGAGTCGTGCGCCTGATGACACCCGGCGGGCCGGGCAGCAGGAACTTGCCGTCCTGGAGCGTCTGTCATACCGGAGGCTCTTTCATGCTCTGGTGCAGGCGTGGCGGCAAGCGGACCGCTTCAGCCGTGATGCCATTGATGAGGCTGGTTTCGGACATACGCCTTTCATGTATTTTGCGAGCAGTCCGGATGGACGCTTCCTGGTGGGTATTGCCTGGCAGTACGCTGTCGGCATGGGCGTTCATCTCTACATTTTTCGTTATGGAGAGGACGCAGTACGGCTGGTGAGCCGGATCGATGGCGCCTATAACCCCCGGGGAATGGTGTTTGGTGCCGACAGCCGCCGCCTGTGCATAGTTGACACCATGGGGCGGCTGCATGACTGGCAGCTGGATGCTCAGGGACACTGGGAGAGCGTCGGTAACAGCGTCTTGTATCCGACGGCGGGCGGCCTGCGCGTGTGCGGCATGGCAGCCAGTCCTGATGGCCAGTACATGGTGGTAGAGGAAGGCGAAATCGGGGTGTCTGTTTTCGGTCTGACAGCGGCGGGTGGCTGGCAGAAACAGACCTGCTGGCGCTGGCAGGAGGAGGGCGAGCCTGGTCTGGAGCGGCTGTCTCTTGCGGACATCAGCTTCAGTCGGGATGGTCAGGTTTTTGTGCTTGTGAACAATCAATGTTGCTGTGTCTGCTGGCGAGTGGGGCGCGACTGGCGCTGGAGTACTCTGGAAAAAACAGACGTTCGCTCTGGACGAGGTGCGGCCCTGACAGCTGATGGTTTGCAAGTGGCGTTGTTTTCCCCTGATCGGGCACAGAGGGGGGCTGGACAGGGCGGCGTAACGGCGGGGCGGCTGCGACTCTGGTCTTTGGCCCGGGGAGCTGCGCGCCAGGGGCCCGGGACACAGGAGGGAGTCTGGGTTTGTGTCAGCAACCGCTGTACACGTGCTGGTGTTTTCTGGGGCGCTCACGCGCCTCCTGTGGCATTCAGTCCGGATGGCGGAGAGCTGGTGTGCCCGTACGGGGACAATGAGCGTGATGGCCGCCTGTGTGTGCTGTCTGTCAGTGCACAGGGAGCCGGTCATCTGAAAGATGTTCTTCAATTCCAGTCACCGGCCAGGAATCAGAGCGATCGGGATCCTGTCTGTGATACCCCGCAGTTCAGTGTCACGGGCTCTTGTCTTGCCGCAGCTGCCTGGCGCGGTGTGCAGATCTGGCAGCGCGGGGCCGATCTGCATTGGGTGGCGGTGGCCTGGGTTGGCAATGAGAGCTGGATTTTTCATGAGAGGATAGGCAGTTCCCTGCTGGCTTTTTCTCCGGATGGCTATCATTGTGCCGCCTCTGCTGGTGGGCAGGTCGCTGTCTGGGGCCCCGGACGCGATGGAAAATATCGCTGCAAGCTGTCGCTGGCGTTGGGGATCGATATAGGTCGGTTGCTGTTTTCGCCGGATGGCACCCGGCTGGTGGTCGTCTCCGATAAATTCAGCTTTCCGGGAGCCAATCATGACCATAACAAGGTGTACTGTCTGCGCCTGACGCCAGAATATCCAGGGGCGGAAGAGGTTGACTGACAGGTTCGGCTGGAGAAGGAAAGGGAGGCCGCTTGAAGGCTGCGGGGAGCCCGGGCATGGTCCCGTAGCTCTTTGGCATAAGGATCCGGGCGTTACGGGAAGCACTTGCCTTCGCTTGCTCTTGTGCCTGGCACCGCATGGTCGTTGCTTGTGTCGAGTGCTGACCGATATGCGCTGGAGTCACAGGGCGAGAGGGGAGCTCTTCTGAAACCTGACAGGCGCCGGGCATGATTCCAGTCTCCCTTTGAGGTGAGGGTATTTTCCTGTGAATAACGTACCTGCTTCTTGAGCTGCCCACCACATGGTCGTCGCCAGTATCAGATTCAGATCGCATTCACCCCTCCCCGTCTGCGCATCCGCAGTGAAGAAGGGTGAGATCACTGCCTGGGGACGGCAGCGGTGTCCGGCTCAGATGCAGGTTGCCTCTTTCTTTCAAAGGGTATGTCGTATGCGGTTCTCGCCAGATGGGACTCCATTGCTGCTGTGCGTTTGGCATCTGCCAGATCTGCATCACAATAATTCAATTCGCTCGCTCCAAAAGCCCTGAGAGCACGTCGGAACCTGAAAACAGGTTGACTCGTCTGTGGCTTCCTCCAGGAAGCCAGGGGGCCGGTACTCTCTGCGGGACCTGATGCACGCAGCGGGTGAGGCTGCAAGGGTGTGCAGCGCGGGGCGCTTGAACAGGCTCAGCCTGTCCTTTGTGCCTGCCATCAAAAGGGCTGCACCTGTGGCAGCTTGTGACCGGTTTGTCCGCCGGCACCTGTGAGTCTTGTGTCGTTTTTTGCAGTAGCGCGGTTTCCGCTGATCTTCCACCCTGCTGCGGTTTTTGTCACTGGCACAGCAACAGGAAAATCCGGGGCCTGGGCGCGTGCGGACCCGGCGGGCCTGGGCAATGGCCGGGTCTTGCGGCTGTTGTCGTCATTGTGGCTGCTGCCTTCTGACCTGGTGCGCGGCAAGCTCCGTCCTTCAGGGCGGGGAAGGATAGCGCGTCTCATCTCACTGGCACTATTCGCAGACCTGACGTATGCCCCATGGCTCAAGGGCGGGACACGCCCGGCTCGCCTGTGAAGTGAGCGGTGAGCTAATGCCGCCAGCAGCAACCCGCCGAAGCGACTCACAGGCGGCAGCGTGAAGCTGTCACCTGTGAGCGCAGCAGGAATCCCCGTCCTTCCGGGCGGGGAGGATGTCAATATGCGGCTGGCAGCAAACGGGAATGGGAGCCTTTTATCTTGTCGTTTCAGCCATCTCGGCAGGTGTACTGTGCAGGGTGTCCTGCTGCGCCCGGGACTTTTCGTCAAGAGTGCGACGCTGTGCTCCGCCGTCTGACCTGGGCGGCACAGGGACAGCCAGGGCCAGCACCAGGTCTGAGCGGGGTTCGCAGCAGCAGGGCAAAACGCGCCCATCAGGAATAAAAGCCAGCGGAGGCTCCCTGTTGTACTCTACCTGCCCTTCCACCAGCTGGAGCTGGCAGCTGCCACAGTAGCCTTGGCGGCATTGGTACTCCGTCTGGATATTCTGGGCTTCCAGCACCTCCAGCAGGGTTTCTCCCTCGCGCACATAAAAACTGTAGCCGTCCTGTATTTTTACTATATGAGCCATGGAAGAAGGTCCTCAGGCTGGCATGAAGAACAGGCTGACTTCCCGTGCAGGAGAGCGGGGGCAGCGTTTCACAGCGTAAATTCCCTGAAGTCATCGTGATGAACGTCGCTGTCAACCTGGCCGACCAGATAAGAGCTCACCTCGACCTCCTGAGGGGCGACCTGAACATGATCACTGTTGAGCCAGCTGTTCATCCAGGGCAAGGGATTTTGTTTGACCTCGAAAGCCGGCTCAAAATTCACGGCGATCATGCGCTGACAGGTGATGTACTCCACGTACTGCTCCAGTATTTCACGGTTCAGTCCGATCATGGAGCCGTCGCGGAACAGATAGGCGGCCCATTCTTTTTCCTGGCGTGCGGCTTCCACGAAAATCTGGCGCGCTTCTTCTTTCAGCTCCCGGGCTATTTCGGCCATTTCCGGATCGTCCCGACCGCTGGCCATCAGCTGCAACATATGTTGGGTGCCGGTCAGGTGCAGGGCTTCGTCGCGCGCAATCAGCTTGATAATCTTGGCATTGCCTTCCATGGTGGCCCGCTCCGCAAAAGCAAAACTGCACGCGAAGCTGACGTAGAAGCGGATCGCCTCCAGCACGTTGACCGAAACCAGGGTCAGGTACAGCTTTTTTTTCAGATCACGCAAGGACACAGTGACGGTTTTGTCCGGGAGCTGATGCCTGCCCTCTCCCAGGGTCTGGTACAGCTGTATGCCCGTGATCAGCTCGTCATAGTGGCAGGTGACTGCGGCCGCCCGGGACACAATGGCTTCATTGTTTACTATGTCGTCAAACACGCTGGTGGGCTCGTCCACCAGGTTGCGCATGATGTGGGTGTAGGAGCGCGAGTGAATGGTCTCGCTGAAAGACCAGGTCTCAATCCAGGTTTCCAGCTCCGCCAGGGAGGCAATCGGCAGCAGGGCCATATTGGGCGACCGCCCTTGCACAGAGTCCAGAAGGGTCTGGTATTTCAGGTTGCTGAGGAAAATATGCTGTTCATGTTCGGGCAGGTTTCTAAAGTCGCTGCGGTCACAGGACAGGTCCACCTCCTCCGGTCGCCAGAAAAACGACAGCTGTTTTTGAATGAGATGCTCGAAAATAGCGTGCTTCTGCACGTCGTAACGGGCCACGTTGACGTTCTGGCCGAAAAACATGGGTTCAGCAGTGCCGTCAAAAAGGTTTCGGTTGAATGTTGTGTAGGTCATGGTGGTCCCCGTTGTGTGTTCACCCGGCCGCAGTCAGCACGCCATCAGAAACGACAGGGCGGCAATCTGTGCCGGGCAGAAGCAAAGGCTCCCCGGGGGGGCGGGCCCGCCGGCTTGCGCACCAGGGCGGGCAGGCCAGGCACAGCCGCCCGGGGAACATATATGACTACGCAGGATGCCCACAGGCCAGGCCTTGCGGACACTTGTGTCAGTGCCTGCTACAACACACAGGCACCGCCAGCGCAGGCCTCATCACCCGCTGACCCCTCAGCATGCTGGGCATCGCCGGCACCGTCCCGGGTGTTATGGTAGTAGAGCGTCTTGATACCCAATTTATAGGCCGCCAGCAAGTCCTTGAGGATCTCCCTGACGGGCACCTTGCCTCCTTCGAAGCGGGCCGGGTCGTAGTTGGTGTTGGCGGATGCTGTCTGGTCGACAAACTTCTGCATAATGGCGACGAGGTTCAGGTAACCGGTGTTGTCCGGAATATCCCACAACAGCTCGTAGTTGTCGCGCAGCGTCTTGTAGTCCGGTACCACCTGCTTGAGTATGCCATCCTTGCTGGCCTTGGTGCTGATGTAGCCGCGCGGGGGCTCAATGCCATTGGTGGCGTTGGATATCTGCGAGGATGTTTCCGACGGCATGAGCGCTGTCAGCGTGGAGTTGCGCAGGCCGTCTTTCTTGATGGCCGCGCGCAGGCTGTCCCAGTCCCGCTCCAGCGGCACCTGGCAGATGTCATCGAGCTCTGTTTTGTAGGTGTCGATGGGCAACAGCCCCTGGCTGTACTGGGTGTCATCGAAGAATGGGCAGGGCCCCTGCTCCCGCGCCAGTTGGCAGGACGCCTTGAGAAGGTAGTACTGTATGGCTTCGAAGGTTCTGTGGGTCAAGGCATTGCCCGAGCCATCGGAGTAGCGCGCCCCGTTTTTCGCCAGATAATAGGCATAGTTGATGACGCCTACGCCCAGGGAGCGGCGTCCCATGGTGGCGTGCCGGGCGGCCTCGACCGGATATCCCTGATAGTCCAGCAGGCTGTCGAGTGCCCTGACCAGCAGATCTGCCAGTTCTTCCAGTTCTTCCAGGTTGTTCAGCGTGCCCAGGTTGAATGCGGACAGGGTACACAGGGCAATTTCGGCCTTGTCGTCGTGTATATCACGCAGCGGTTTGGTCGGCAGCGTGATTTCAAGACACAGGTTGCTCTGGCGTATCGGAGCCCGGGTCGGATCGAAGGCACCGTGGGTGTTGCAGTGGTCGACATTCTGCAGATAAATGCGGCCGGTGCTGGCGCGTTCCTGGGCAAACAGGGTGAAGAGGTCCAGGGCCTTGCATGTTTTTTTCCTGATGCTCTCATCCTGCTCGTAGCGGACATAGAGTTCCTCGAAACGCGACTGGTCCACGAAGAAGGCCTCGTAGAGATCTGGCACATCGCCTGGAGAAAACAGGCTGATCTTTCCGCCCTCTATAAGACGCTGGTACATCAGACGGTTCATCTGGACGCCGTAGTCCATATGGCGCGCCCGGTTCTCCTCGACCCCTCTGTTGTTTTTCAGCACCAGCAGACTTTCGACCTCGTAGTGCCAGAGCGGGTAGAACAGTGTTGCCGCGCCACCGCGCACGCCCCCCTGGGAGCAGGACTTGACGGCTGTCTGGAAGTGTTTGTAGAAGGGGATGCACCCCGTGTGGAAAGCCTCGCCGCCACGTATGGGGCTGCCCTGGGCCCGGATGCGGCCGGCATTGATGCCTATACCAGCGCGCTGGCTGACATACTTGACTATGGCGCTGGCCGTCGCATTGATCGAGTCCAGAGAGTCGTCGCACTCGATCAGTACGCAGGAGCTGAACTGGCGCGTCGGTGTGCGCACGCCCGACATGATGGGCGTCGGCAGGGAAATGCGAAAGTGGGATACAGCATCATAGAAGCGTCGCACATAGTCCATGCGTGTCGAGCGGGGGTAGCTGGCAAACAGGCAGGCACCGATCAGAATGAACAGAAACTGGGGGCTTTCGTAAAAGTCACCGGTCACCCGGTTCTGCACCAGGTACTTGCCCTCCATCTGTTTGACGGCGGCGTAGCTGAAGTTCATGTCGCGGTCGTGATCCAGAAACGCGTCCATTTCGTCCAGCTCGGCGCGGCTGTAGTCTGCGGCCAGGGCGGGATCGTACTTGCCGGCCTCAATCATCTTGTTGACATGGTCTGCCAGCCTGGGAGGTTCGAACTGGCCGTACGCCTTCTTGCGCAGGTGGAATATCGCCAGCCTGGCTGCCAGATACTGGTAATCCGGCGCGTCGCCAGAAATCAGGTCGGCGGCGGATTTGATGATGGTTTCGTGTATCTCTGTCGTTTTTATTCCATCGTAGAACTGGATATGGGATTTGAGTTCGACCTGGGACACAGAGACGTTTTCAAGGCCATCGGCTGCCCAGGTGATAACTCTGTGGAGCTTGTCAAGCTCGATGGTTTCTTGGCGGCCGTCTCTCTTGGTGACCTGAAGGTGCTCGTTCATGTTCTGTCGATTTCTGCAAGAAAAACTGGAAAGCCCGGGCCTGTGTCGGGGGACACAGGATGGACTCGCGTCCATTGAACCCGCGCAGGGACGGGGTCGCGCCTGAATTCTGTCCGGCACCGGGCGTGGCGCAGCCGGCGGCTGGGCAAGGGGCCCGCCCCGTGGAAACACCCGTGGAAACAGTCGGTGTCACAGCCGGCCGGCAGATGATACCGGGAGAACACATGGAGGAGAAGGTGCCAGGCAATATTTCGCGCGAACTCTTGCTGTGCTCCCGGGAGTGCGGGCCGATAGTGGCTTGAAATGGTTTCAGAAAAAAAGGCAAGGAATTTTTTGCAGACAGGCTGGTCGAAGGGGAGTCCGGGCCGGGAAGCAACAGGCTGTTCCTGTGTCTGTTCGTCTTTTTTCGTAAGGGAGGATGTCGCTTGTTACAGACATCGTCTTCAGAAGATCCGGTGCAGGAAGAAGTCACTGGTGTTGTACTTTTCGTGGGCGGCTGCGGCCCCTGGTGTGCACAGGCCTGTGCGTGTCTTCGCCAGCCAGGCGAGCTGACCCTGGTGACTGCCGGGACGGCTCATCAGGTGCGTACCTGCCTGGGTGGTCAGCGTCCCGATCTGGTTGTGCTTGACATGAGTCTGCCTGACGATGCCGGCCTTGAGTTCTATTGGCAGGTCAGGGCCGAGTCCAGCCTTCCTGTGCTGGCTTTGGTGTCGGGACCTGATGGGATAGATGAAGTGCGCTGTCTTGACCTGGGAGCCGACGACTGTATTGAAATGGGAGGTCCGGTCAGGGCGCGTGTGTTGCTGGCCCGCGTCCGGGCCTTGTTGCGCCGCCGTGCCGTCTCCGGGGGGCTGCGCAGGGTGCTGGGACCGCTGGTTGTGAATGCAGCGGCGCGGGAATTGTACGTCAGTGGCAGGCAGCTCAGCTTGAGCGGGTGCGAATTTGATTTGTTATGGTTGCTGTGTACCCATGCCGGGCAGGTGATGACTCGCGAAGATATTTTCAGAAGCTTGCGTGGCATCGCCTACAATGGGCGGGACAGATCCATCGATGTTCTCGTTTCCCGGCTGCGTTCCAAAATAGGTGATGATGCGCGCAAGTCACGGCTTATCAAAACCATTCGGTCGCGAGGCTATATGCTCGTCAACTACGCGTCCAGGTAATCTGGCGAGCAGTCTGCTGTGACTGTGGTAAGCTCAGCGTCCTGGAGCCGGGTCAAAACACCGCCAGGCCAGCACGCCGGAAGAAATGCGTTGCCCTGGTTTGTTGTCCGCAGGAGGGTCTATCCTCGGGCAAGCTCCTTTTCCACAGCTGTTCGGAACACCGTCATGATCAAAAAGAATGGCCGCTCTGGCTGGTTCCCCGCGTCTGTACGCCGCGTGCTGTCCCTGTATCTGGGGGCCTTGCTGCTCGGCGGTTGTTCGCCAACAGACTCGCCTGCCACCACGGCCTTGCCGGAGGCAGAGATTGCCTGGGAACGTTTCACGCTGCCCAATGGGCTGACAGTCATTGTCAACGAAGATCACAGGGCCCCGTTGGTGGCCGTCAACCTCTGGTACAAGACTGGCTCAGGCAACGAGGCCCCGGGTACCCGGGGCTTTGCTCACCTGTTCGAGCATCTGATGTTCCAGGGGTCGGAAAATTATCAGGATGAGTTCTTCATTCCGTTTCGTGCGGCAGGCGCCACAGACCAGAATGGCACCACCAACAGCGATCGGACCAACTACTTTCAGACCGTGCCCCGTCCCGCTCTGGATATGGCCCTGTGGATGGAGTCTGACCGCATGGGGCATTTTCTCAGTGCCATCAGTCAGGAGCGTCTGGACGAGCAGCGCCGGGTAGTGAAGAACGAGAAGCGTCAGTCCGAAAATCGCCCTTATGGGCGTTTGTGGGGGCGCATGGCTGAGCAGACCTTTCCCCAGGGGCATCCCTATTCCTGGCCGACGATTGGTTACATGGAAGATCTGGACGCAGCTGATCTCGAACAGGTCCGCCAGTGGTTTGCGCGTTGGTATACGCCCTCCAATGCCGTGCTCGTTCTTTCCGGTGACATTGACCGGCAGCAGGCCCAGGAGAAGGCCGAAAAGTATTTCGGCGATATTCCGGCCGGTCTTATGCCTCCGGAGCGCCTCCGCACCTGGATTGCAGCCAGAACGCAGGATAAACGGGACAGCTTTCAGGACAGGGTTCCGCTCGCGCGTCTGGTCAAGGTCTGGAATGTGCCGCCCGACGGTACACTGGCGGCTGAGGAATTATCCCTGGCGGCCAGCGTGCTGGGTGATGGGCGTAACAGCCGGCTCTACAAGCGCCTGGTCATAGATGACAAGCTGGCGGTCAGTGCTGGTGCTTTTCTCTACGCGCGGCTGCTGGCCGGGCAGTTGATTGTCTCGGTGGATGCGCGTTCTGGCGTGTCCCTGGCCGACGTGGAGACGGCCGTGGATGAAGAAGTCGATCGTTTTTTGCGGGAGGGCCCAACGGAAGATGAGCTCAACCGGGTGCGCTTCAGTCAGGCGGCGGCTTTTGTGCGCGCCACTGAACAGGCCGGGGGACTGGGAGGCCGGGCTGACATCCTGGCACAGGGCGAGGCTCTGCACGCTGACCCTGGCTTCTACAAGACCAGCCTCAACAGGATGAAGGCTGCGACCCCTTCCAGCGTACGCTCCTGCGCTGCGCAGTGGCTGGGTCAGGGGGCGTATATTCTGGAGGTTACGCCCTTCCCGGAATACAGTCATGCCCAACAGGGGGCGGACCGTCGTCAAGTGCCTGAGGTGGGGCAGGAGATGACCATGGCGCTTCCCAGGCTGGAGCGTGCTGTGCTGGATAATGGACTCAAGGTGGTCCTGGCCCGGAGGTCATTGACGCCTGTCGTTCAGATGGGGTTGCATTTTGACGCAGGGCTTGCGGCGCATGGTGACAAGCCCGGGTTGCCGGGGTTGACTCTGGCCATGCTGGATGAAGGCACGAGCCAGCGTGATCACTTGAGCATAGCGTCCGAGCTGGAAGCCCTGGGGGCCCGTCTGGAAACGGATAACAGCCTGGACAGTTCCAGCGTGTATCTTGATACCCTGACAGTCAGTCTTGATCCGGCGCTGGCCATTTTTGCCGATGTGCTTATGGATCCGGTGTTCCCCAAAACCAGCCTGGAGCGGGTGCGCAGCCAGGTGCTGGCAGAGATCGCGCGGGAAAAGGCCAATCCGGGTGCTCTGGCCGGTCGCTTGCTGCCGGGGCTGTTGTACCCTGATCATCACGGCTACAACACGCCATGGAGCGGAACGGGCGTTCGCGCCTCAGTGGAAAGCATCACCCGGGAGCAGTTGGTCGGCTTCCGTAAGGCCTGGCTGCGTCCTGACAATGCCACGCTGGTGGTCACCGGTGACATCACTCTTGCGGCTCTGGTGGAGAAGTTGACGGATGTGCTGGGTGAGTGGAAGGTGCCGGACAGTGCCCCTCCGCGCAAGCCGCTGTCGTACGTCACGCCGCCGTCCCGTTCTGCTGTTTACCTGGTGGACTATCCCGGGGCGCAACAGACGGTCATTGTTGGCGGCCAGCTGGTCATTGATGGCAAAGATCAGCGTCGGTTGGCCTTCGACCTTGCCAATGACATTGTGGGTGGGCAGTTTGTGTCCCGCATCAATCTCAATCTGAGAGAAGACAAGGGCTGGGCTTATGGCGCCGGCAGTCAGTTGCGCCAGGCGCGCAGCCAGCGTCCCTGGCTGGTAACGGCGGCTGTTCAGGCTGACAAGACGGCCGCTGCCCTGACCGAGTTGCTGAAAGAGCAACAAGGTTTTGCTGGTGACAATCCCCCCAGCCAGCAGGAGCTGGAGCAGGCCCGGCAGCACAGGATTCGCCGTCTGCCTGGCAGTCTGGAGACCAATGGTGCCCTGCTGGGAGCCATAGAAACGCTGGTCAAGCAACAATTGCCCGATTCTGATTTATATGACTATGTCCATAGAGTCCGGAGCTTGTCGCTGGATGAAGTGCAACAGATTGCGCGAGACTACATGGCACCTGACAAAATGATCTGGTTGTTGGCTGGTGACTTGCAGCGTATCAAAAAGCAACTCAAGGCAGCCGGATTGCCAGAGCCTCAGGTTCTGGACCAGAGCGGCAAGCCGGTGGTGGGCCGTCCTTCAGAATCCTGAAGGGGGGAGCAAGAAAAGGGCAAGAAGAGCAAATGGGCAGAGGGAGGCGCCCGGCTTCATGTCGTGTCCGGGAATCTCCTGTCTCATGGCAGGAGGGGAGCCGGGGCCACAGATCTTTGGCTGGGCGCTTTTTCCCCGGGGTGATCCTGCTGTGACCTTTTGTGCGGCAACGCCAGCAGAGGCTGTCCGGGGACGGTCTTGCGCCGGGCTTTGCATGACTCTTTCGCAGTCGTGTTTTTATGTGTTTTTGTGATGCGACTATTCCTGCTTGTTGAATTTATCAGGCTGCTGATGCTGTCTGTGACCTTTTGTGCGGCAACGCCAGCAGAGGCTGTCCGGGGACAGTCTTGCGCCGGACTTTGCATGACTCTTTCGCAGTCGTGTTTTTATGTGTTTTTATGATGCGACTTTTCCTGCTTGTTGAATTTATCAGGCTGCTGATGCTGTTATAGAAAGCTGATGCTGTTATGGGAAACAGTGCACTACAGGAGGAAGTCTGCAATGCCCAAACTGGGACTGCTTTCGTGTGAGACCAGGCCTTCGAATAACGGACAACCCTGCCCCTCCTCTGATGTCGCCCTGGTCAACATGATGGAGGAATGTGATCCGGGTTTCTGGCAGTACTGTGTCTATCGTTGCAGTAGCGGCGATGTACCTTTGGCTGGTGACCACTGTGATGCCTGGATTATCAGCGGCAGTCGTGCCAGCGTGTACGATGACGAGCCATGGATTGCGCGCCTGAAGCAATGTGTGCAGCACCTGGCATCACAAAAAGTGCCGATGGTCGGCATCTGTTTTGGTCACCAGCTTCTTCATGCCGCGCTGGGCGGGCAAGTGGTCAAGGCGCCGCAGGGTTGGGGTGTGGGTGCCTACCCTATAGTGGCGCGCAGCCGGCTGGCCAATTTTTGCGCTGGAGACACCATTCGGCTCTTGTCTTTGCATCAGGATCAAGTGGCGTCCACGGCAGAGGGTTTTGCTCTTCTGGCTGGTAGTGACTTCTGTCCAGCCGGGATCACGCGCAAGGACGCGATTCTGACCATGCAGGGGCATCCTGAATTGAACGAGGCCGATTTTCTGGCTTTCTGGAAGCGTGAGCGCCGTTATATAGGTGAGCTTCGGGCACAGCGGGCTCTTGAGCACCTGGGGCAGCCGGACGACCGGCAGCAGGTGCGTCGGTTTCTGGCGAACTTTCTGCGTACCGGTTGTATGGAGGCCTCTTCATGGCATTGAGATAGCATTGGGTGTCCTGATTCTGGTCGGCTGGGGCGGCAGTAAAATCTGAGGTCGTTGCCCATGGCGTTGAGTGCCTGGTGCCGGGTGAGAGGCTTTGTCCCGGGCAGGTCCGCTGGCTGGCCGGGGTCGGGCTGCGCAAAGGGTCCTGGTTCCTGCGTTCGGGCCTGCGGACGTACCAGCACACAAAGGGCGACAGTGGTGCGATAATGGCGGTTGTCCGCTGGTGTCGGTGACGTCAGGCAAGCCTGCCTGGCGCGCGCTGTTCTTCGTCTTTCTCTTCGTCTTTCTCTTCGTCTTTCTCTTCGTCTTTCTCTTCGTCTTTCTCTTCGTCTTTCTCTTCGTCTTTCTCTTCGTCTTTCTCTTGCGTTTTACGTCTGATGTTTTTCGTCCATTGTCTTGTTTCACCGGTCGCGTGATTCTGTTGTGGCGTTTTTTTGTTGGCGATCCTGGCGGGTGTCAGCAGGTTGACGAAGTTGGTGGTTTGTGCCTTAACTTGAGGTTAAGCACGCCGGTAAGGAGTGCGTCACTCTTCCTCTCTTCTCGTGCAGCTGTTCGACCCGAAAGAGTTACTGTTAAACATGGACGGTTGGCTACTATGGGTGACTCCAGTCGTGTTCTGTTGCTTGAGGATGATCAGCAGCAGCGGCAGCAACTTCGGACGATTTTCGAATTTATTGGCTATGATACGGTAATTTTGTGTTCCGGTGGCTGGGAGACGCGGATTGGCGTCGCCCCGGAAGGCTGTCTTGCTGTTGTGGTGGGACGTTCGTCCCGGACCATGGATGTTCTTCGACAACTCAATCGCCAGTGCCCGGGGCTTCCCATCCTGGTCAATGGCACTTTTGATACGGGTACGCTGCCTGGTAATCTGAAGCGGCAGGTGATAGGCACGCTGAGCCAACCCCTGGCCTATGGACAGATCGTGAGCGTTTTACACCTCGCACAGATTTATCGGTTGCAGTGTCGTCAGGGGCAGGTTCTGTTGGAGAACAGCAGTGTCAGTCTGTTTCGTGGTCTGGTAGGCAACAGTCGTGCTGTCCGTCATCTGCGGGCACTGATGTCCCAGGTGGTGGACAAGGATGTGGAGATTCTGGTCACAGGGGAGTCGGGTGCCGGCAAGGCTGTGGTTGCACATAATCTGCACTGTCATTCTTCGCGCAAGACTGGGCTTTTTGTTCCCGTCAGCTGTGCTGCCATCCCGGAAGACCTTCTTGAAAGTGAGTTGTTTGGACACGAAAAGGGGGCTTTCAAAGGTGCCATAGCCGAACGCAAGGGCCGTGTTGAGTTGGCAGAGGGCGGCACTTTGTTTCTGGATGAAGTGGGCTCCATGCCCCTGGCTATTCAGCTCAAACTGCTGCGTGTGCTGGAGGAAAAGAAGTTTGAGCGTATCGGTGGCTCTGTCTCCATCAACAGTAATGTCCGGGTAATGGCAGGCTCTCGTTGTGATCTGGAGGCGCTTGTGGCCCAGGGGCGATTCCGTGAAGACCTCTATTACCGACTGAACCTGTTTCCCATCGAAGTACCTCCTCTGCGCCAGAGGCCTTCTGATATTCCATTGATAATCAATGACATTCTCAATCGAATGGCCTGTGAGAAACGGAGTGGGGTGCGTTTTCATTCTTCGGCTATGCTGTCCCTGTGCCGTTATGGCTGGCCCGGAAACCTGCGTGAACTGGTCAATCTCGTGGAGCGGTTGGCCGTCATGTATCCCATGAGCATTGTGGGTATTGATGAGCTGCCGGAACGGTTTCGCGTGGAAGAGAGTGCCGGGGAAGGGGACGCTGGCAGAGTGTCGTCTTTTTCGGGAGCCATGCAGTCTGGAGGCCTGGGCGGGCTCGATGAGCTGGCGGTTCTTCCGGTCGATGGCATGGATCTCAAGCAGTTTCTTGCTGATCTTGAACGTCGTCTTATCCGTCAGGCGCTTGATGACTGTGGCAATGTGGTGGCGCGTGCTGCCGACAGGCTACGTATCCGCCGGACAACCCTCGTTGAAAAAATGCGCAAATACGGTTTGAATCGCTATGAGTCGGCTGATAATTCTTCTTCTCTTTCTTGAACTGCTGCCAGGCGTGATGCTTTCGGCCAGTGCTGAGGTGGCAGCTGTCGACCCGGTTGACCCGGTCGCGGAGCGTCCGCTCGCTGACAAGCTTGAGTCCGGATCTGCTGCTGCAGTGTCCGGGGCGGCGGTGCGTCAGGAGCCAGGTCTTGGGGATCTGGTCAGGACCCTGTTCTCTTTTCTTGCTGTTCTTGCTCTTCTGTTTGCTGGTGCCTGGTGGTTGAAGCGCTGTCAGCCTGGGTTGGCCCCCGGTCAGGGAGGCTTGCAGATAAAAGGAGCGCTGTCGCTGGGGGGGCGTGACCGGGTTGTCGTTGTTCAGGCTGGCGAGCGTCAGTTGCTGTTGGGTGTATCTCCGGGAAGGATCATGATGCTGGGTGAATACGAGCAGTTGCTGACACCCGAGCCGCCGCGCGAGGATGCTGTTGACCGCTTTCGTCAATTGCTGAAAAGGGGCTGATGCCAGTGTCTGGCAAAGACGTCCGTCCCGTTGTCGGCCATTGTGTTTCTTCTGGTTTTTCTGGCCGCTGACGCCTGGGTGTGGCGGCTTCATTGTTGGCTGTTGTTGAGGTTGTTTTATCTTGTCGTGGCGGTGTTTTTTCGTGGTAAGGCGGCCTGTCCCCGGACAGTTTTGCTGAGGCCTTGCGGTTCTCCGGTGTTTTGTGTTGTGGCACAGAGGGAAGGTCTGGATCAATAGCGTTTAATCTCGGTCGTGAGCACTGTGGATCATAAGGGACTATGAACACAAAACCTGTAAGAGTGATTGCACTGGCCAGTGGCAAGGGCGGTGTGGGCAAGAGTTTTCTGACATTGCATCTGGCTGAGGCGCTGGCCCGTATGGGGCGGTCTGTTGCGATTCTGGACGCTGATCTTGGGCTGGGCAACATTGAGCTGATGGCCGGCGTTGCGCCCCGGCACACGCTGATGGACGTGTTGTCCGGTCATTGTACTCTGGAGGATGTCATTCTGGAGGGCCCGGTCGGGATCCAGATTATTCCGGGGGGGCGCCGTTTGCCAATCCTGTCCAGGCTGGACACCTTGCTCGTGGCAGGGATGATTCAGGCCATGGACAGCCTGGCTGGCAAGGTTGATTACCTGTTGGTTGATACAGCAGGTGGTTTGTCGCCCATTGATCTGCAACTGGTGCAGGCGGCAGGTGAGGTGCTTGTTGTCCTGACGGCGGAGCCTGTCTGCCAGCTGGATACGGCAGATTATATCAGGGTGTTGCGCCAGCACTGTCGTATTGAAAGCTTTGGCATTCTCACTAACATGGTTCGGCGTCAGCGGGAGGGACATGCGCTGATGCAGACACTTCAGCACCGGCTGGGGTTTGATCTGGACCTGGTGTTGCATCATTGTGGTCAGGTGCCCTTCGAGCGCAATGGGACAGAGCCGGGGTTTCTTTTTACAGGTGCTGACAGGGAGCAAAGCTGGCAGGAGTCCAGAGTGCTTCGGTCCCTGTCCATGCTGGCGGTTACTCTGGATCGCTGTAGACCCAGAGAGTGCTCGTCAGCGGGTATGCGCTTTTTTCTCGAACAGACCCTCAGTGCAGGAGGCGGCAAGGCATGGAAGCGCTAGCCCACAAAATCAGTGAGACCGGTGAAACCAGTGAGGTCCGTGAGGCCAGTGAGGCCAGTGAGGTCCGTGAGACCAGTGAGACCAGTGAGACCAGTGAGACCAGTGAGGTCCGGGACAGTCACAGTAAAGCCAAGCTGGCTGACCGGCATAAAATGGTGGAGAAGCATGCCGGGTTGGTCAAGCGGATTGCCTGGCACCTGTCGGCCAGAATGCCTTCCTGTATTCAGGTGGATGATCTTGTGCAGGCCGGTATGGTGGGGTTGCTGGAAGCTGCCGGCAAATACGACAGTGACAAGGGAGCCAGTTTTGAGACCTTTGCGGGTATCCGTATCAGGGGGGCCATGCTTGATGAAATCCGGCGCGGCGACTGGGGGCCTCGCTCTGTGTACCGTAACGCACGCAGGGTGAGTGAGGCTGTACAGGCGGTAGAAGCGAAAGTGGGACGGGATGCCAGGGACTCTGAAGTGGCAGCCCAGATGCAAATATCCATGGTGGAGTACGTCAGGATTCTCAAGGACCTCAAGGGGTGCCGTCTTTTCAGTTTTGAAGATATGAATGAGGGTGAGGAGTGCCGTTTTCAGTACTCTGGCGTGGCACGAAAACCTGATGCTGACTTGTATAGTGATCGCTTTCGCCATGCGCTGATCGGCGCCATTGAGTCTCTTCCTGAGCGAGAGCAGTGGGTTCTGACATTGTATTATGACCAGGAGCTGAATCTGAAGGAGATTGGCAAGCTGATGGGAGTGAGTGAATCGCGGGTCAGTCAGATTCACAGTCAGGCGGCCCTGCGTCTCAGGGCGGCCCTGCAGCATTGGAAATAGGGCGGCAGAGCGCAACTTCGGGCCCTTCCTGTACGGCGTCAAAAGCAGCTGGAGGGGCAGGGCAGGCCGGCAATACGGGAAATCAGGCGAGCCGGACTTCCAGGAAACAGTGTCATCAGGTAAATGCTGTTTCCCCTTTCGGCTCCCAGCCGGTCTTTCACATAGCGGACGAGCGGTCTCTGGCGCGGGGGGAGACCGAAGTCCTGGTAGAAGGCGCGTGCCAGGTTGATGATGTCCCAGTGGGCGGCGGTCAGGGTAATCTGCTCCAGATGTGCCAATTGCTCGGCGGTTTCCTTGTTCCAGTCCTGCTGGTGAAGCAAGTGTCCGTCCGGGTCGAGGGGGGGCAAGTTTTTCATCATGTCCGGGTCTGCAGAAATCGGGCTCAGAACCAGCTGAGTGTCCGTGAATGTTGTTCCGTCAGAGCGACAAAGCCATCGTAGTCGATCAGAGTCACCCAGTCTGGCAGAAGGTCCAGCAGGGCGCGGGCCTGTGCGTCCTCTTGCAGGCAGAAGATCTGGTTTTCTTGTGCCACAAGCTCCAGGCGAGCGGCCCCCTGACTTCCTGTGACAAGTGTCGTGACGCCCTCCTCCAGGAACAGCAGAACATCTCCATGCGCCAGACTGGTCAGAGCAAGGTTGAGTGCCTGGTGGTGCGCTCCCTTGTTGATGGTGTGTAAGGTACTCAAGCGGGTGATGTCTCCTGGTGTCGTCGGCAAAGGGGGACGCGAGGGCGAGCTGGTCGCGCGCTTTTGAGTCACATGTTACCGAATATTTTTTGCCCTTGCGGAAGTTCCATTGGTCCATAGGCTCCCGGGAACACCGGGAACACCGGGAACACCGGGAACACCGGGAACACCGGGAACACCGGGAACACCGGGAACACCGGGAACGCACTGGGGCTGTCCAGAAGCGGCTGGTGTCCTGCGCGTCAGTTGAGTCTGATGGCTGTTCGGTTTGTCATGTCCTGGTTTTCATCAAGGAGCATCAGGACTCGCTCTGGCTAGCCAGTAGTGTGCTCCCCGGACAGTCCGCGCCAGGGAAAGATGTTACGCCTGTCTCGCCCCGGGCGCTCGTTGCGGACAGTCTCCAGGCATTGCGCATTCTGTCTGGAGGTTGGGAGGCGATCAGTGCCACTCCGCATTGCATGTATGTCAGTGCCTTTTGCTGTCCAGACGAGCAGCGATGGATGCTCATTCTGTTTTTCAATGTTCTTCAATGTCTTTTTTTGTTGCGTCTGTCAGCCCGCCTCCTGTACTGAAAAGGGCTGCTGTTACGCAATACTGTGGGCTGAGCACTCAGTCGCAGCAGCTAAAAGTTCAGTACCCAGTGCTGCTGTGCCAGCAGTTGGGCGATTTCCTTGCGTGGAATTCTTTGTATCTGACCGGCCATTGGGCAGCCGTCCAGGCCCCGCTCTTTTATGTCTTCCTCACAGGCGTATACCCTGTCTATGCCATAGAGCGGAAGCAAGCCCAGCATGGCTCCTGTGTTTTTTTGCGCCACATTTTCCGGATTCTGGTTTGCCAAAAGCTGGAATACGCCATCGCCGAGTGCCAGCAGGGTGCCTTGCAGATCGCAGGAGGCAGCGGCCAGCAGCGTTTCGAGAGCGTCCCGGACGGCAGTGCTGGCGTAAGGGGCGCGGGTACTGATGACGCAGAATTTTTTCATGGCTTCTCTTTGAAGTCAGGGCAAGGCTGCCTGATGATCGAGCATAACGCCCGGATTGCCTTCCCGGAGGCTATTGGGCTTCCTGATCAGGTCCCGTGCCAGAGCCACTTCCTGCCAGGGATGGTGTCAGGGCGCAAGCCAGATTGTGGGAACAGGCCTCTCGGCCAACAAGTCGAATGCGTCCCTGTGGCGGCCGCCGCTCCCGGACGCTCCCCCGGTGTTGCCTTTCGTCTGAAACTCGGGTGACGATCAGCAAGCGCCCTTTTTCATCTGTGTTACTGCCTTGTGTTGTCCAGATACAAGCGGCGATGGGTGCTTGTCTGTTTCAGTGTGTTTCGTTATAGCGGCTGTCATCCAGGCTCCTGGGTTGGCAGGGTTTTACGTGATGCGCAAAGCCAGACCGATAATTCAGTCATAATGCACCAGCGTACGGCGGCGTTTTGCCTGCAACCTGTGTTGGCAGTCTTGCCGTGACGCGACAAACACAGACCGACCATCCAGCCGTAGTGCATCAGTGTACGCTGGCGTTCTGCCTCGAACTCGCGTCGCGATCAGTGCAGCTGTCTTGTCACCTGTACCTCTGTTTTCGGCCCTCGAGACCAGCGGCGCTGGATGCCTGTTATGTTGCTTGATGCCATTGTCTGGCTTGTGCTGGTGCCTGGCAGCTCAGCTCCCGTGTCGGCAGGGTCGTCCTGACGAGACAGGCACCGGCGGATCACCTGCTCGCAGTGCACTAGTTTCCGAAGGTAACGACACGATCTGCCGTGACCACCGCATCCACCAGCTGCCCAAGTCCAGACAGAACAAAGGGCTGCACAAGGTTGCCGACACTGCGTCCGTAGCGGTCGGCCTGCTCCTTGTCCAGCACCCCTCTTTTCAGAGCCGCCGATACACACACAACCAAATCTATTCCCTGCTCGCGTCCCAGGTCGCGCCACTGGGCAGAAAGATCCTGCTCGTCCCGGGGTAGCACGGCCAGCGCGGATCCGGCATGAACGCCGTCCCTGAAAAAAAAAACCCTCTGGATGCGGTGTCCGCGTTTTATGGCAGTGCGGGCAAAAGTCAACGCAGTCTGGCAGGACTGGGATGAAACAGGAGCACCCTGAACAACCAGTGCGTAGTTCATGTCGGTGCCCTGTCTCTGCGGGGGCACCGAGCCAGACGCCCGGAGGCTGCTGTGCACCCATGCGTCTTGCCGCCGTGTGGTGCTCCAGTGCCCCGGGTGTGCGCCGGTTCTTTCTCAGTCATGACGCTCGAAAATCAGACAGGCGTTGGTGCCACCAAAACCGAAGCTGTTGGACATGATGCGATGCAGCTGCATTTCTTTGGCCTGGTTGCACACAATCGGAAGCCCCTCTGCCTGGGGGTCAAGGTTCTCGATGTTGGCCGAAGCGGCGACAAAACCGTTCTGCATCATCAGCAGGCAGTAGATGGCCTCGTGCGCTCCTGCCGCTCCCAGAGAGTGGCCGCTGAGTGACTTGGTGGAGCTGATCAGAGGACAGTTTTCTGCTTTCGGAAACACTGTCCTGATAGCCTTGAGCTCCGCCATGTCGCCGATGGGAGTGCTGGTTCCATGGGTGTTGATGTAGTCCAGTGGTCCGCCGGCCGTTTCCATGGCCATGTTCATACAACGAACGGCCCCTTCACCGGAAGGCGCCACCATATCGTGTCCGTCAGAGGTGGCACCGTAACCGGTCACCTCAGCGTAAATTTTTGCGCCACGCGCCAGGGCGTGCTCACGCTCTTCGAGTACCAGAATGCCAGCACCGCCTGCAATCACGAATCCGTCCCGTCCGGCATCGTAAGCCCGGGATGCCTTTTCCGGCGTCTCGTTATAGCGACTGGACAATGCCCCCATGGCGTCAAACATCGCGGTTTGGGACCAGTGTTCTTCTTCGCCTCCTCCGGCAAACACTATGTCCTGCTTTCCAGCCTGTATTTGCTCCATGGCATTGCCTATACAGTGTGCACTGGTCGCGCACGCGGAGGTGATGGAGTAGCTCAGGCCTTTGATGCCGAAGGGGGTGGCCAGACAGGCAGATATGGTGTTGCCCATGGTGCGGGTGACCCGGAAGGGCCCTATTTTTCGCGTGCTCTTTGTGTCCAGCAACGTGGTGGTGCTGTCCACAATGTTGGCTGTGGAAGCGCCGCCGGATGCTGCGATCAGGCCTGTGCGAGGCGTGGAAATCTGCTCCGGCTCCAGGCCAGCATCAGCTATGGCTTGCTGCATGGCGATATAGGAGTAAGCCGCGGCATCCCCCATAAAGCGCAAGGATTTGCGATCAATGTGCTCATCGAATCTTATATCCTTGACTGCGCCGACGACATGGCTGCGCAGCCCTTTCTCTTTGTAAGCTGCATGATTCTTGATGCCGGAGAGCCCCTGGCGCAGGGCACTCGTGACAGTCTCTGCATCGTTACCCAGACAAGAGGTAATACCGATGCCGGTAACAACAACGCGCCTCATAGTCAAACCTGTGTCGTTGAGTTTTTGGTGTGGCCAAGGGGATGGCCCTGGGAGTCGAGGGCAGAAACAGAGAGCGACTGGGTTGCCGGGCTCTCTGTCTGCGTAAAGAGACCTACTCTCAGATTCTTGGCCGTGTAAATCTTCTGGCCGTCTACAGACACCAGCCCATCTGCGATGCCCATGATCAGCTTGCGATTTATGACCCGCTTGATAGACAGTTGATAGGTGATTTGCTTGTTGACAGGCAGTACCTGACCTGCGAATTTGACCTCGTCGGTTCCCAGTGCCCTGCCGCGGCCTGGATGGCCCATCCAGCCCAGATAAAACCCCAGCAGCTGCCAAAGTGCGTCCAGGCCCAGGCAGCCGGGCATCACCGGGTCGTTCTGGAAATGGCATTCGAAAAACCACATATCCGGTGAGATATCGAGCTCGGCAACAATCTCGCCTTTGCCGTGTGTGCCGCCGTCGGTGTTGATGTGGCGTATACGGTCCAGCATGAGCATGCCGGGCTGGGGCAGCTGAGCGTTGCCGGGGCCAAACAGGTCTCCCCGGCTGCACTCCAGAAGCTCATCATGTGTGTAACTGTGTTTCTGTTTCTTCATTCGAGCGTCATGCATCCTGACTGGGTGAAACGATCATCGGCGTTCGGGCTCATCGGCTTTCGGGTTGTGACAAGGAACAATGCCGGTAAAAATAGCCGCCAACAGAGGCCGGGCTGAATATATCACTGGCTGCGCAGGGTTTTAATGGTTATTGGCCCTGAAATCGAAAAAAAAACGGGAGGCTGGAGGCTGCTGCCAGGCAGAGGGGACTGCAGTCACCAGACAAAACGCCCAGGGCGTAGTGGGGTGCCCCGCTTTCATGGGAAGCGGAGTGTAGTATCATCGGGCCTCCCTGATCAATCAGGCTAGTGGGTGAACGGGCAACATGGTCTGCCGGAAAATGATAGAAAAACGTGCCGTGACAGTTGTGGGCGGTGGAAGTTTCGGCACAGTCCTGGCCGATCTTGCTGCGCGTCGAGGACACAGTGTCCGCTGGTGGATGCGCTGCGCGCAACAGGCCAGCGCTATACGGGAAACAGGTATCAACAGTCGTTATCTGCCACAGCGGCCGGTCAGCGACGGGGTCACGCCCACGACGGATCTGGAATGGGCTGTGCGTGGCAGTGATCTGGTGTTTATGGCGGTTCCCAGTCAGTCGTTTCGCGGCGTCGCCTCCCGTCTGGGAGCCTATGTGGGCGCGGCTATGGTGGTGAGCACTGCCAAGGGCATAGAAGCGAATGGATTTCATCTGATGAGCGACATCCTGGCCGGTGAGCTTCCCGGCTCCCGGACAGGGGTTCTCAGTGGTCCCAATCTGGCGCGGGAGGTGATGGATGGCCATATGACCGCGACTGTTGTGGCCAGCGAGCACAGCGAAGTTTGTCGCTCGGTGCAGGAGGTTTTGCGCAGTCACAGCTTTCACGTGTACAGCAGTACCGATTACCGTGGCGTGGAGCTTGGAGGAGCCCTGAAAAACATCTATGCTATCGCGGTCGGTCTGGCGAGTGCGCTTGAGTTGGGAGACAACACGCGCAGTGCGCTGGTGACGCGTAGTCTGTCCGAAATGACGCGTTTTGCCGTCACTTTGGGTGCTGATCCTGTAACTTTCCTTGGTCTGGCGGGTGTTGGCGATCTGATCGTGACCTGTGGGTCGCGCTTGAGTCGCAACTTCCGGGTGGGTTATGCCTTGGGAGAGGGAAAGAACCTGGAGCAAATTGGCCAGGAGCTGGGGCAGGTAGCCGAAGGGCTCGACACCCTGGTGCTTGTGCGTAACAAGGCGCTTCAGCTGGGGGTCAGCATGCCCATAGTCGAAGGTCTTTATGCCGTCGTGGTGGGGGGAGGCAGTGTCAGGAATGTTGCGGATGTTATGGCAATTTGGGAACAAAAAGCTGATACAGAACTCAGTCTGCCGACAGGCGGCGAATGTCTGGTGCCGCGCCAATCCATACAAGAGGTGTAACCATGAGTGAGTCCGATGCAAGCAATGGCTCCCTGCAGGAGCGAGTTCTCTGCAAATCTGTCTGGATGCGTATTCTGTACATGCTGCTGTTCTGTGTGGCAGGTTATGTATCCCTGAACTTGTTGTTGCTCTCTGTGTTGCTGCAGACAGTGATGGTGCTGGTCACATCGCAGCCGAATCAGAATGTCCACAAGCTGACTGCGGCCCTGACGAACTACCTGTATCAGATAGCTGTTTTTGTCAGCTTTCACGGTGACACCAAGCCGTTTCCTTTCTCCGATTGTCCCAGTTGTGACATAGGTGGTACCGGAGAGAAAGGACCGAAAGGACAAGAGGAGAGCAAAGCCGGTACAGGGAAGACCTGACTGTTTTTTTTGCGGTAACTGTTTTGGGATGAGGCGCGGAACGAGAACAATAACGAAGGCTGCACAGTTAATTTCATGGGGGCGACCTGGAAGTTGCCTGGAAACGGTGCCTGTACCCATACCCACGAAGAGTATGATTCCGGTGTGAGAGGGCTTCGGGCGTGGTGGTGTGCCGATTCAGGACGCGCAGTGGGTTTGTTTGGTTGTAAAAAGAGTTGACAGAGAAAACCGCCGGATAGGGCTTGTAGGTGGAGGAGTCTTATGTGGCGGTGCTGTCCGTTGGTTGAAACTTCCTGGTTGTCTTTCCTGCTATGGATTCGGCTGAGGACTGGTCTGCCTGACACGTCTGTCCTGCGGCTTTGTGCTGCGGGCAGTCGCAGGCTGAAGGTGCTTCAGAGAGGAGTCCTCGGTCTTCAGAAAGCTTTTTTCGGGAGTAGAAGTGTCCCTGACGAGTTACTGAAGGAGGGGACAAGAGTGGTTCTGGAAGAAAGCTTCTGGGGAACAGGTTCCTGGAGAAGTCTTTCGGAAGACCGACTCCCGAAGAAAGACTCCGATAAAAGCTTTGCTGAGGGAAGGTTCCGGGAGAAGCCTTGCCGAACTGAAGGAAAGTTCCGGCAGAAGGGTTCCTGAAAAGAGCTTCCGGGAGATCCGGGAGAAAGACTCCGGCAGAAGAGTTCCGGTAGAGGCCTTACTGAAAAAAAGTTCCTGAAAAAGCTTCAGGGACATCCGGGAAATCCGGGAAAAAGGCTCCGGCAGAAGAGTTCCGTGAGAAACCTTGCTGAAGAAAGGTTGCGGCAGAACGGTTTTGGAAGAAAATTTTCTGAAGCTGCGGCGGGCGCCTCCAGTGAGCCCTGTGCTGTTGTTTTCAGGATGATTATGGTGAAGACCTCCCTTGTCCTGCGCCTCCAATCAGAGTGAGAGCCGTTCCAGGGTGAACCTGCTCGGGCTGTGGGCATTCGACAACCCTCAGGTGTACCGGCTCGCTGTGATTCCTCTGTCCTGTCTCTGTCCGCCTGTTGAATCTATTTCGCTATGAGTGCTGTCTTTGAGTCAGCCTCGTGGCTTGCATCGTTCTTTTTTTTATGGAGGCACTGTTTTCATGCAGGAGCCTGGTTCGACTCTGGAGGCGGCGTCTGTGCGTCGGGTGTGGATTTATCTGGTTCTGGGTGGGGCTGTCGGTTTGCAGTTCGCGCTTCAGGGCGCGCTCAGCCTGATGCTCCCTCAGCTTCATGCGGATCTCGGCAGCGATGAAACAGAACTGGGATTATTGTCCTCTCTGTTTTTTCTTCCCTATGTTTTGTTGCAGGTGCCATCGGGCTATCTGATGTCGTCGTTCGGGCGGGCACGCCTGCTGATGTTGTCGAGTCTGCTGATGGTCGTTGGTTGTCTGGTGCAAGCCTATGCGCAGAGTTTTTCCACCATGGTGGTCGGGCGCTTGCTGATGGGAGTGGGGGCCTCTCCCATCATTGTCTGCTTTCTGCGCACCATTGAAATTCTTTTTCCGGCGCGGCTGTTTGGTGCCCTGGCGGCTGGCATGGAGGCGTTCGGGATGTTGGGCGCGGCTTTGGGCGATGCGCTGCTTCCGACCGCGATCAGTGACTGGGGCTGGCGAGGTGCTATGGAAGTGCTGGCGCTCTTGTCGATCATTCCCGCGCTGGGGGGTATCAGCATGCCGAGGGAGAAGCGCGACAACCCCTGTGACAGACAAGAGCAGGCCGATGGAAGGGGGTGGCGGAATGTGCTGTGCAATTCTGATATCTGGTGCATAGCTTTCTTCAGTGGCTTTCTGTTCTCTATCGATAACGCGTTCGGGGCTCTGTGGGCGATTCCCTTTCTGGAAAGCATGCCTGGTGTGAATGGCGATTCGGGGCTGATGGTGAGTCTTCTTTTTGTGGGTACGGCCATGGGGGCTCCTGCGCTGGGTTGGCTGGTGGATCATCGGTGGAGCGGCCGCCGGACCATGATTGGCTTTGGGCTGCTGACCGCTGTTTTGCTGGTTGTTGTGATATCCGGCAGCTTTTCGGCTGGATTCTACTATCTGCTGATGTTCCTGCTGGGTGCTGTTTCGTCCTGCTACATACTGCCTTTCACTCTGCTACGACACTGGTTTTCAGGAAAGGAGCTGGCTGTCGGGCTGGCGCTTGTCAATTCGGTGTGTGTCATGGTCGGCTCCCTGTTTTATCAACCGCTGATTGGTGTTCTGCTGGGTTTTTTCGAGCCCGTCAACCAGGAGAGCTACAGGCTGACCTTGTACACATTGCCGGTCGGTATTGTGCTGGCGTGTTTGCTGGTAATGAGGCTGCCTTTGAGAGTGGGCGTGTCTGATGGGGCCGCTCACCAGGCGGGTGAACAGCGAGCATGAGAAGCGCTGTGATCAGGAAACGGGAAGCACGGCCTGTGGCAATGGGGCTACAGGGTGGAGACTGTCCCTGGCTGGCATAGCTGCTGTTGTGTTGCGGCGTTCATCACCCGGGGTTCTGGCAGGTTATCCGTTATCTGTTTTGTATTGTCTTCTGGACGCGGATCCGATTTGTGTGTACTGGGGAGCATAAGAGGCATGGGAAAAACTGTTTCGCTGGCTCTGGGCAGTGGTGGCGCCCGGGGGTATGTGCATATAGGCGTGATACAGGAGATTCTGGCTCAGGGCTATGAAATACAGGCTGTGGCTGGCAGTTCCATGGGGGCTTTGGTGGGAGGCATTTTTGCAGCGGGTCGTCTGGATGCCTACTGCGACTGGGTAAAAGAGCTCAACTACCTGGATGTGATTCGACTTCTGGACGTATCGTTTCGTAGTCCGGGGGTCATCAGTGGTGACAGGATATTTGATGTTATAGGGAAAATGATTGGTGACCTGTGCATTGAAGACTTGCCCATCGCTTTCACAGCCGTTGCCACAGACCTTGACTCCCGCAAGGAGCTCTGGTTTCAGAACGGTGATTTGTTGCAGGCGATCCGGGCTTCCATTGCCATCCCCAGTTTATTTGCGCCAGTTGTCTATAACGGACGCACGCTGGTAGATGGGGGTGTTCTCAATCCGCTTCCCATCGCGCCGACAGTGTCTGTGCACAGTGACCTGATTGTGGCAGTGGATCTTAACTCTGACATTGCACCCATTGAGCTTGATTGTGAGGTTCCACCAGCGAAGAGTCTTCAGCAGCGCGCGGCGTCCCGTTGGTTCCGGGGCTTGTTCCGGCGTGCCCGCGAATATAGCGGGAGAGAAATGTCCTCATCGGAAGGCCCGTTTACAGGGGGAACGGGTGAGGCAGAGGCGGCAGTGACGGACAATCGAGACACGCTGGTGGTGCGCTCGGGCATGCTGGATCTTTTCAACCAGTCACTGGAAGTGATGCAGGAGACCATAGTGCGCTATAAAATAGCGGGTTACGCGCCGGATATTTTTATTCCTGTTGCCAGAAACCAGTGTCGGTTCTATGAGTTTCACCGGGCGGAAGAAATGGTGCAGGTCGGGCGTTTGGTCACCGCCCAGGCGCTACGGGAATTTGAGTCACGCGGGGGGGAGGCTCTGTCGCAGGAAGGCAGAGAGAGCGTTGCACGGGGTGCAAGCCAGAACTCCTCCCGGAAATAAAGTCTGTGGTGGAAATGGCCTTGTAGGGGAGGCGAGGAAAATAGCGTGAACGCAAGAAGTTTTGCCAAACGGTTGGCTTTCGTGCAGAATGCACCACCGTTTTTGCTGCACGTGTGAGGCGTACTCCGATGAGAACAGTATCAGGCATGTTACATGAAACAGATATTTGCGAGGTGGCAGCCTGATGGCAAAGGAAGAGCCTATTGAATGGGACGGGACGGTAACAGAGGCCCTGTCCAACGCAACGTTTCGGGTCAAAGTTGATGAGAGCGGCCAGCTTCTTATTGCCCACATTGCCGGAAAAATGCGTAAACACTTCATAAAAATCTTGAAAGGGGACAAAGTCAAGGTAGAAGTGACGCCGTATGATCCCACCAGGGGGCGTATTACGTATCGTGCGCGTTAGTTGTCATGTCTGCTGAGATTGAGAAGCGCCAGGCTGACTCCCCCCGCTCCTTTTCTTTGAGGCATCGCTTGTTCTGTGTTCTCGTCGGCCCCCGGTAGAATTCGCAAGGGGCGGCGGGCTTGGCCTGTCTGCCAGCCTCTTGGGCTTGTGTTGTGGGGATGTGATCCGGAAAAGGGATGTCAAGCAGTGATAACTGGCGATAAAAGCCAGGAGGATGTTCCAGGAGAGCCCTGTGGACAGGAGAAGGCCTCTGGATATGCAGGCTGGTTGCCGAGACTTTTTCCTTTTGGTCAAAATGCGCACTAGTTTTCTGGAGCCAGCTGTTTTTCCAGGTTCTTCGAGGTTTTCTGTGGATGTGTGAATACTGCTGACAGGGCTTTCTGTCATTTAGATCATCATAGTGACAAGTGAGATTCAGCCTCTGTCCCCTCGCGCGCGACTTTTGGGGGCTGATATAGGTGTGTGCCGTTGTGTGTGGGCATATTGCTCAGTGAACCTGACAAAAACCATGCAAGAGGTGAAGAGTAGGGCTTGAATGTCCTGGCTGCCGGTGCGTCATTCCGCCTTTTCTGCCATTCTGCCATTCTGCCTTTCCTGCCATTCTGCCTTTTCTGCCTTTTCTGCCTTTTCTGCCTTTTCTGCCTTTTCTGTCATTCTGTCATTCTGTCATTCTGTCATTCTGTCATTCTGTCATTCTGTCATTCTGTCATTCTGTCATTCTGTCATTCTGCCATTCTGCCATTCTGCCATTCTGCCATTCTGCCATTCTGCCATTCTGCCATTTTGTCCTTTTGTCCTTTTGTCCTTTTGTCCTTCTCCCCTTCTGTCCCTCTATCCTTGCGTACTTCTGTCATTTCCCGTAGGTGGAATCCAGCACCCGCAGTAAATATCTCGCCTTCTCTGGACGAAAAAGCACACGAGGATGACGGTGGGGAGGTCCCCTTGTGTCTACATACCGGTCGGGTAACCTGACAACATTCGGAGAAAAGGGCAAAAAGTCTTTTGTCATCACTGCTGCAGTGCGTCCGACTTTCGGGCGCACAGTCTCCGGGGACGGACGATGACGAGTGTCTTCCGCGCCCGGAGCACTTCGCGTAATTTCAATGATGTGTAGGGCTCTGCAGTGTTTCCTGAGGTTTTGGCAGTCTACTTTTGTAAGTGTTATCGGTGTGTTGATCGCAGGAAGGGATACTGGGTAGTGGTCTTCTCGCCGGGAATTTTGATGTTTATCTTCTTTTGATCGTCGCAGGGCGACTGCCTTTTCCTTCGGCTGATGCATAGCTGTCAGGTCCCGGTTTTCTTTACCGTCCTCGCATATATCTCCCTGAACTTTGTGTGCTGCCTGCTGTCGAAGCAAGAGGAGATTGTTGGGGGAATGGGTTCCCGAGTGTTGAGTCCTGAGAGTACAAGGCGGTAGAGGAAGTTTATGAATGATGCGACAGCTACCGCGTTGGCTGGTGCCCCCCTGCCGCAGCAGAGACCGGCGTCTCCCCCTGCTCTGACAGCCACGAAAGCTGTTGCGACTGGGGGGGCATCAGGACTGATGGTGCGCGATTGTGTTCTGGACGGCACGCAAGACGCCCGTGTGTTGCATCCGGACGTCTTATCGCCATCCCACTGGCCCGATTTGATACTGGAGCGGATATTCAGGGAGCTGAATATCGGTGATCTGGTGGCCTGCAGTCAGGTGTGTCGTCGCTGGCAGCAGCTGGCGGGTACAGGCAATGTACAGATGAAGTCGCTGTTGCAGACCTACACCCCCAGGCACCGGCAGCAGATGGAGCGCGCTCTGGATTCGAACCTTGTGCGCACCAATCTGATGCCCTGGTGTGACAACCCTGCCTCTGCGCCAGAACGGGTTCCGGCGGCCACTGTGGCCCGGGGGCGGACAGCACAGGATCTGCTGTGCAGTGCCCTGCAACGGATGCTGCTGACGGAGTGTTTTCATCCCGGCGTGTTCCATGAGAGCACCTTGTCCCCGGGCTTTATGCAAGACCTGCTGTGCAGCCCTGATGGACGGATGATTGCCTCTGTGCAACAGGCCTGGGGGGTGCCAAAGGGCACAGTCAACTTATGGGAAGATGCTGCCGCTCCGATCGGGTTCAGACCCGGGCCCCCCACCGTGAACAGAAAGATTTGCCAGCTGGCCTTCGGTTCAGACGGCAGCAAGCTGCGGGTTCTTTACAGGAATGGGATGGTGGAAGTACGCCAGCCCCATCAAGAGGGCGGTTGGTATACAGCCTCAAGTACTCGCTTGTTTGCGGATCTGGTGCACAAGTCAGTGCTGAGCCCTGACGGGAAACACCTGGCTGTTGTGTTGCGGGGATCTGTGCGGATTTATCGTGAGGGGGGGCAGGGCGGCTGGAAAGCAGAGCCAGAGTCGGTGCAGGTTTGGCCTTGGGGTAATGGCATCTTTACTGAGTATGATCCTGATCAGATCGTCATGGGGTTCAGTGATGCTGGTTATCATTTTGTGCTGGGGATTGAATATCATGCGCTGTTCTGGATCAGGTTGGGGGACGACAGCTGGGCGGTGGAACCGCGCAATTGTTCACGCCCGGTTCGGGGAGAGCCTGTTTTTGATTTGCAGAATCGTTTAGTGGTGCTGACAGCCTGTTACGACAGTGAGCAGGGCTTGTCTGTGCCTGTCGCGATCCTGCTCTTTCGCTGGGGCGAGGTGTCAGAGGAAGCGGCCCCGCTGCGGTGGGAGCATGTGACTGAAATCGGAGCCCTTCGCAACCGGATGTTGTGCACCAGTGCCCACCCCCGGACCGGCTACAAAGCTCCTGTGGCATTCAGCCCTGACGGTGAGCTGATGGCCCTGCTCCACCATGAGGATTGCCAAAAGGTGTGCGTTATAGTCACCACGGGACCTGCGGCCTGGAATACAGGATTTGTGCTGCGGGACAGGCCGAAAACAAAGGAGCCGGACAGCTGGGAACCGGTGTTGTCTTTGCAGTTCAGCGCCAACAGTCGTTATCTTGCTGTGGGTACGGATGGGACCCTCACCCTGTGGGGGCGCTTTTCTGGCTGGCAGATGTTGCTGCGAATAAACGACAGCACGCGCCGCGCCGGGGTGCCATTTGCTTTTTCTCCGGATGGTTTCCACTGTGTGACAAGCCATGTCCTGGAGGGGCGGGACAGCGTCCGCATCTGGGGTCCGGTCAGCGGGGGGGCTTATGGGTGCAAGTTGAGTCGCACTCTTGCGTGCAACACCAGGGTTGAGAAGCTGCTTTTCACGCCTGATGCTACCCGGATTCTGATAGCGGTATCTTGCCGGGATCTTGTGCAGAAGGAGGGGGGCGTGCATCAGGATTTTCGCTTTGGCAGTCGGCTTTTCTACTGGCATCTGGTGCCGTCAAAAGTCTCATCGCCGGTGTCTGAACCGGTACACAATGCCGGGGCCGGCCCTGCCTGATTGAGCTGCTGTTACCTATGTTGTTGATCTGTTTCTGCCCTTGCTCGTCTTGCTGGACTCCAGGGCGAGGCTGGAAGCGAGCGGGCGGTCTGGGGCGGTGGTGCCGACATCGGGGACGCAATCAGTGGTGTGTCGTCACAGCGCAACGGCCTGTATCCGGAACTCTTGTCATGGAGTCAACACGGCTTGTGCTTGTGGAAAACGCTTCTTTCTTATCAGGGATTCTGAGAGCGGGATCTATAAAAGCCGCATAAAGGACTCAGTAAGCTGTTCGATACTGGCGCCAGTATCGGGTAGTGGGTGCCATGCATCCTGTGCTGGTTCAGATGCCGGCAAGAGCATGGGTGGTGATGGCAGGACCGTTTGCTGTGGTACCAGCGGGGCTGTCTGTGAGGACGGTGAGGCTGTTGGCGGGGGCCCCGGGGTTGTTTGCGGGTCCAGGTGCACACACAGGAGGCGACCGACACTGGACCACCGGTCGAATGATGGCCTTGGCGGCAGTAATGGTCCCTCATCAGCCACGGCTATCAGGACCTGGGTAGCATCGGGTGTGAACATGACTTTATCCACCGACATTTCTTTGTGGAGAACGGCCGCATACTTGCACTTGTACTCCCCACGCGCGACGGGACCCCAGACGTTGATGCGATTGAGGCGCCCGTCCGCGACAGTGGCAGCCACGCAATGACAGCCATCCGGAGAAAAAGCAAAAGGAATTTTTCCATGGCGCTTGTGCTGGTCTATCTTCAGCACCAGGTGCCAGGTGGGGCAGCGGCGCCACAGCCACAGGGTTAGCGACTTTAGCGCATTGCCTTTGGTGCGCACGGCAAGATATTCGCTGCTGGCGCTGAACCGCATGGACGATACCAGCTCATGTGATTGTGTTGCGCTTGTTTGTGCTCCCCGGATCCTGGCTGCTGTTGCCTCTGATCCGCAGGTCAGTGGGACCCCGGTTTCCCAGGCTTTGGCTCCATGGACAGGAACAACGAAGACTGTTGCGCAATCTTTCCAGTAAGGCAAGGCCATCAACTGACCGTCAGGACTGAATGCCATGGGAACTTTGTATTGGGTTCTGGCGTCGTAGAGAGCCGCCAGGCCGGAGCGCTGCAGGCGGCCGAGTGCTTTGGCCGGCTTCCACTCTGGTGGGCCATCCGGCTTTTGTTCGAAGTGCCAGAACAGGATGTTGACGATGCCAGACTGATCCCGGGCGGCGTCGAAACCGCCTGCCAGATCCTGGGGGGAGTCGAAGCCGCCTGCCAGTGCCAGCAAGCGGCTGTTGGCAGCGAAAAGGGGTTTGCCCCGGAAGGGGGCAGGCAGGGCGATTGGCTGTTCGCTCCAGCCGCTGTCCTTGACCTGGGTGCAAATAAACGCCTGCCGTTTGAATGCCAGCACGAAATGACGACCATCATCGCTGAACCGCATGCCGACCACCTCAGGGTTATCCATGGGAACATAGTGATCTTGCGGGGGAAATACCTTGCTCCACTGCGGATGCACGGCCCAGTCGCCAGCTTCCCCTGCGCCATGAATCAGGACGCGGTCGCGTAGCATCAGAGCCATGTGCTGCCCATCGGGACTGGCAATGGCCTTGCGTGCGTACTGGTCTGCGATGCTGCCCTCGAACAGGCGAGCGCCTGGCGCAATATGCCATGAGCCTCCTGGCTGCTGTTGCCACACTTGTACATCCCCTTTTTTGAAAAGGGCCCGCAGCCTGCGGCTGTCTGGACTGAAAGAGCGCAGGATTATGCTGCCAGGGGATGGGTTGTGCAGGGCATCGGGGTGGACGGATTGCGGGGGGCAATGGATGGGAGTGAAAGCCGATTTCCACAGATAAAGGTGGCGATCTGGTGGAGTGCGCGAGATCTGACTCTGCTGCGAGGCGATCCACCGACCATCCGGGCTACACAAGAGTTTCTTTATGGACGATTCCATCGGGTCACCTGGGTTGCACAGGTCCGGGTGGAAAGCGGTGGCCTGCAGCATCCGGCTTACCGCCCCGTACAACAGCATCTGTGGTGACGGCTTGCTGTGGGCCGATGGTGCACTCCCGGGTTCGACAGCAGGGCTGTCATAGCCGGGCGTCCGGCTGGTGTGCATGACGTTTGAATAGAGCGCGCGCTCCATCCGTAGCCTGTGGGTGTGGGTATAGGTTTGCAGCAGGCAGTGGGTCTGCAGGCTGTGACCTGCGGCCATCTGGTGCCAGCGGCGGCACACTTGACGGCAGGCTGCCAGATCACTGAGATTGAGAGCCTTGAAAATCTGCTCCAGTACCAGGTCGGGCCAGTTGGAGGGCTCCTGTCGGGCCGAATTCGGTAGCTGCTCTTTTTGCGAGTCGGCCTGCCACTGGCGGTCCGCAAGCGGCTGTTGTGCACCGCAAGGCTGTGCCGGAATGGTCAGTGCACGCTTCGCAAAGCTGACAATGTCGGTCGGGGAAACCAATCTTTTCTGTGGCAGTTGCGAGCAGTCGGCCGTGGGGGGCGTGGTTGTTGATGGCAACATAAAAGGGGGCCTGCTTCTGCGTTGTTCTTTGTTCTGTAGCCATCGAACAACCATTACCGGACAGTCTTGAGAGACTTGGAGTCTGGGCACGCACTAAAGTTCCGGAGGGACTGGTGCGGATGATCCATCCAGAATTCTCCCGTTTGTAATCTGGGATGGATCCGACCGGCAGTGAGCGGCAAGAGCCTGACTTTTCTCAATGTCCAGGGTATGGGTGCAATCGGGAAGTGGTTGTTTACGCTTGCTGCTACAGAGTCGCAGATGATGTCGTCTTGTAGCGCAAGCTGTTGATCGAGAGTCCAGAAAAGGACGGTTTTTACGTCAAGAGTGTTCGACAGAATGGGCGTCAGAGGCGGGCTATACCGCCGGTCGGGTGGACGGCATGATGATGCGTGCGCTGCGGCACGGGCCACTCAATACCAGGGTCAGTTTTCTGCTTGTCACAGGCTGTTGTCTTGCATGGGCCAAACCCATCCAGGGCGCGATGATAATTGTCTCGCTTGTGCAGCAGAGTCCACCAGAAGAGTCCCGCCTGAGCCCCTTCCAATCAGAAACTCAAAGGGTGGCGCCCTCCCGGCAGGGTGCTCCCACTCCTGATCAACAGGCGACTGAGCGAGCCGCCCCGGCACCAGGGGTGCCGTTGTGCATTGGTGAGAGAGTTGGGATGTGTACGGTCATACCAGCAGCTTCCCTTTTGTCTCCAGCGTACAATTTTGCTCCCGGCGTACAAGGTCCTGGTTCTGCGGCAGCCGTGCCAGAGCCCTGGCCCTGCGGCAGCCGTGCCAGAGGTCGGTCCCGCCATGCTCTCCTGGCTCGCGCTTGCCGCATCGCTCTCTATTCGTTACAGTGCCTCAGCCCTGCGAGGTGAATACAGGGTCAGACCGGGTTGTACCAATCCGGTTGCAGTCAATTGCCATTACCATTCTGATGCGCGTTTGCGAGACGAACACGAGTGGCAGACCCTACAGGGGAATACCCTTCTTGGGTTCGGCTCCTTGCAAAGCGTAATGGTGGTGCTGATGACCAGCCAGTCTGGTCCAGTCCCAGAGCCGTAAGAAACGGAGATACACTGTCCAATGAAAAAAACACTGCTTGCAAGCCTGGTGCTGGTGTGTTTTCACGTCGGCGTTTGCGCACAGGCTGCCGAGGTTCCTGAGGGCGTTCATCTGGACAGTCGCCAGCACCTTGTCAGGGGTAACGGGGCCGAACCTTCCAGCCTGGATCCGCAACTGGCGCAGGATCTTCCCGGTCACCATATTCTTGTGGACCTGTTTGAAGGACTGGTAGGGCAGGATGCGGCCGGAAACGTCGTTCCAGCGGGCTCAACGCACTGGGATGTCACAACACAAAAGCAGGAAAACGCGCAGAAAGACAGGCAAATATACACCTTTCACCTGCGCAGGGATGCCCAATGGTCTGATGGCAAGCCGGTCACAGCCCGGGACTATGTGTTTGGCTTTCGCCGTGCTGTAGATCCGGAGTTGGCCTCGCCTTATGGTTGGTATATAGCCATGCCCGGTGTGCTCAATGCCAAAGCCATCATGGCCGGAAAGGAGCCGCCGGCGGCACTGGGCGTCAAAGCACTGGATGACTACACCTTCCAGGTGACACTGGAACAACCCGTCTCTTTCTTTGTTCGCATGCTTGCCTATCCGACAACCTTCCCGGTGCCAGCCCACATTGTGGAAAAATACGGCAAGCAATGGATTTCACCGGGGAAGATGGTATCCAACGGTGCCTATGTGCTCAAAGAATGGGTTGTGAATGAGCAAATCACGGTGGCGCGCAACACGCGCTACTGGAACGACAAAAAAACAGTGATCAACAAGGTGACCTGGCTTCCTCTGACCTCGGAAACCGCCGAGCTGAATCGCTACAAGGCCGGTGAGGTGGATATGACCAACCATACGCCAGGCCCTCAACATATCCGGGCGCTGCGCAAAGAAATTCCCGACGAGATTCGGATCAGCCCCCAGATAGGAACCTATTACTACACCTTCAATACGCGCAAGGAACATTTCAATGACGTGAGGGTGCGCAAGGCATTGACCTATGCTATCGACCGTGAAGCCATAGCCACGCGCGTGATGAATCATGGTGAGCGCCCGGCTATTGGCCTGTCGCCGACCTCTGTAGCCGGCTTCAGTGGCTTCGAGCCTGAATGGGTCAGGATGACGCAGTCTGAGCGTGAACAAAAAGCGCGGGAGTTGTTAAAGGAAGCCGGTTACGGCAGTGGCACGAAGAAGAAATTGTCTTTCACACTGCTCTACAACACCGATGATATGCACAAAAACGTCGCTTTAGCTGTGGCCCAGATGTGGAAAAAGGTTCTGGGTGTCGAAGTGCGCTTGCAAAACCAGGAGTGGAAAGTCTTCCTCGACAATATGCAGAAGGGGCGGTTCGATGTAGGGCGCAGCGGTTGGCTTGGTGATTACAACGAAGCTTTCACCATGTTGAATTTGATGACCAGTTCGAACGACAGCAACTATTCGCGCTTCAGCAACGACGAGTACGACCAATTGCTTGAGCAAGCCATGCTGGAGGTTGACGACAGCAAACGCAAGAAGATTTACGGACAAGCCGAGCGTATTTTGTCGGAATATATGCCTGTCGCTCCTATTTACGAGTATGTCACCGGACGTCTGGTCAAATCCCATGTGGGTGGATACCCGGATCAAAACCCGCAAGATACTGTCTACTCGAAGGACTTGTACATCAAGAAGCACTCCTGAGTTGGGCAGGCACAGGTCCTGGGCTTTGTACCGGCTGCAGGGCGGACACAAAAGTACGGGTGACGGTGCGGCCGTGTCAGGAGGCGGCCTGGTCCTGATGGCCTGCGCTCTTGTTTCAGACTGGCTTGCTGTCTGCCCGCCCGATTTTTTCTTCCGGACCGGTATCCGGCCCGGAGGAACCCTGGAACACAATGGCGAGGTCGCGTCATGCTGAAGTTTATCGTCAAGCGCTGTGCACTGGCTGTGCCGACGCTTCTGATTCTTGTCACCATTACCTTTTTCCTGATCCAGATGGCGCCCGGGTCGCCGTTCACCAGTGAGCGACAGCTGTCGCCGCAGGTTCTGGCCAACATCAAGGCCATGTACCACATGGACAAGCCGCTCTGGCAGCAATATCTGTATTACCTTGGCAATCTGGCCCATGGTGATCTGGGGCCTTCCTTCAAATATGCGGACCACACGGTCAACCAGCTGCTGGCGAGCAGTTTTCCTGTCTCGCTGCGGATTGGAGCCCTGGCGTTTATTGCCGCGTTGGTGCTGGGCGTGGCTATAGGGACACTGGCTGCCTGTAAACAGAACAGCCTGCTTGATTATTGCGTGATGGCTGTGGCCATGACGGGAATTGTGCTGCCCTCGTTTGTGTTGGCGCCGCTGTTGGTGCTTGTGTTCTCAGTCAACCTGCACTGGCTTCCTGCTGGTGGATGGAACCACGGACACTGGGCCAATGTCGTACTGCCAGTGACAGCCATGACCATCATGTATATGGCCTCCATAGCCCGTATCCAGCGCGGCAGTATGATCGAAGTGCTCAACAGTCACTACATCCGCACTGCACGCGCCAAGGGACTTCCCTGGCGGATTATCATCATGCGCCATGCCCTGCGCCCCTCCCTGCTACCAGTTGTATCTTATCTGGGGCCGGCGTTTGTCGGGGTGATTACAGGATCGGTCGTGGTGGAGACTGTCTTCGGACTGCCGGGTACCGGACAGCATTTTGTCCACGGTGCCCTGAACCGCGATTATTCCCTGGTGCTGGGGTTGACCCTGGTTATAGGTGCTCTGACCATCCTTTTCACAGCGGTTGTTGACATCCTTTATGGATTGATCGATCCCAAAGTACGCTGCCAGTAGAGAAGTGCGTTGCCAGTAAGAAAGCACCTTGCCAGAAAACCTCTCCCAGTAACCCTCTCATTGGAGAGCTGCCCATGACCCTGACTCCTGATGCTGGCGACAAAGAAGCTGTCGTCCAGTTTGCACAGGCCCTTGAGATTGAAGGCCGTAGTCTCTGGAAGGATGCCGGCATCCGTTTCATGAAAAATCGCGCGGCTGTTGCCAGCCTGATTATTCTGGCCCTGATGGGTCTTGCAGTGTTGGTGGGCCCCCTGCTGTCTCCGCACAGCTACGACGCCATGGACTGGAGTGCCATGACGGTTCCGCCGACTCTGGAAAACAGCCATTGGTTCGGAACAGATGCACTGGGACGTGACCTGTTTGTGCGTATTCTGGCGGGAGGACGCATTTCCTTCATGGTAGGCCTGCTGGGTGCGCTGGTTGCTGTGGTTATTGGCATACTGTTCGGCGCTGTGGCGGGCTATACCGGCGGCCGGGTAGACAGCATGATGATGCGTGTGCTGGAAATACTGCAGTCATTTCCTTTCATGTTCCTTGTCATCCTGATGGTCACACTCTTTGGTCAGTCCCTGATGCTGATTTTTATTGCCATAGGAGCCGTCTCCTGGCTGGAAATGGCGCGTATAGTCCGCGGGCAGACCATCAGTCTGAAAAGCCGTGAGTTTGTTGAAGCAGCCCTCGTGTGTGGAAGCCGACAGACCGCTGTCATTGTGCGCCACATAGTGCCCAATATTCTCGGTATCGTCGTTATCTACGCCTCTTTGCTGGTACCTGGCATGATTCTGTTCGAGTCTTTTCTCAGTTTTCTGGGGCTGGGTGTCCAGGAGCCCATGACCAGTTGGGGGGCTCTGGTCAACGAGGGAGCCCAGTCCATGGATGTTGCCGCCTGGCAATTGATTCTCCCGGCCGGATTTCTGACTGTAACCCTGTTTTGTTTCAACTACATAGGAGATGGGATGCGCGATGCGCTGGATACGAAAGACCGGTAGGCCGTCACACCAGTAGCCAGGAACATTTTTATGAATCTTCTTGAAGTCAAAGAACTCCAGATCCAGTTTTCAACGCCGGATGGCAAGGTCACTGCGGTAGACAACCTCAGCTTTTCCCTCCGGGCTGGAGAAACCCTCGGTATTGTGGGCGAATCCGGTTCGGGCAAGAGCCAGACAGCGTTTGCACTGATGGGACTGCTGGCGGGTAACGGGCACGTCAGTGGGACGGCCCTGTTTGAGGGGCAGTCACTGCTCGGGCTGTCGGAGACGCAACTCAACCGCATTCGTACTGAAAAAATCGCCATGGTTTTTCAGGATCCCATGACAGCGCTCAATCCCTATATGCGGGTGGGCAAACAGTTGACAGAGATTCTGGTGACCCATAAGAAAATGACAGCCTCTGACGCCTTCGAAGAGGCAGTGCGCATGCTCGATGCGGTCAAAATGCCGGAAGCCCGTCAACGTATGCGTATGTATCCCCACGAGTTTTCTGGTGGTATGAAGCAGCGAATCATGATTGCCATGGCACTGGTGTGTCGGCCGCAGTTGCTGGTGGCTGATGAGCCTACCACGGCTCTGGATGTTACCGTCCAGGCGCAGATTCTGGAGCTGCTCAATGAGCTCAAGCGCGACTTCAATACCGCCATCATCATGATTACACACGACCTGGGCGTGGTGGCAGGTATCTGCGACAAAGTGCTGGTGATGTATGCGGGGCGGACTATGGAGTATGGAACGGTAGACGATATTTTTTATCGCCCTGCCCATCCCTATACCCTGGGGCTGCTGCGTTCGATTCCACGTATAGATGCTGATACCAGCGAGGAGTTGTCCAGTATTCCCGGCAATCCACCCAATTTGCTGGCGCTTCCCACCGGTTGCCCATTTCACGAACGCTGTCAGTATGCTCAGGACCAGTGTCGCCAATTTGTGCCGCCACTGGAGACGGTTGCGCAGCAACGCCAGAAAGCCTGCTTCCGGGACCTGTTCGACTACAAGGAGATAGCTGAATGACCAGCTGTTCATCGACGTCAGAAACCCGGGACAGCCTTCTGAGTGTTCGTGACCTGTGCGTGGAATTTCCTTTGCCCAAAGCGCGCACCTGGCCCTGGCAGCCGGTGCCTCGCCTTAAGGCCGTCAACAAGGTCAGCTTTGATCTTGATGCCGGGCACACTCTGGGGTTGGTGGGTGAGTCTGGCTGTGGCAAGTCGACTCTGGCACGGGCTCTGGTGGGTTTGGTGCCCGTGCGTTCCGGTGATATCTGTTGGCAGGGAACCGCGTTGCAAGACTTGGGAAAAAAGGCATTTCATGAGCTGCGCAGAGAAGTGCAGATGATTTTCCAGGACCCGCTGGCCTCTCTGAATCCCAGGATGACGATTGGCCATATTATCGCCGAACCTCTGAGAAACTATGAGCCTCATTTGAGTGCCCATGACAGGAAGCTGCGTGTCCGGGCGGTGATGGATCGTGTTGGCTTGCTTCCGAATATGATCAACCGTTATCCGCACGAGTTTTCTGGTGGTCAGTGCCAGCGGGTAGGGATTGCCAGAGCCTTGATTCTGAAACCGCGGCTTCTTGTCTGCGATGAGCCGGTCAGCGCGCTGGACGTTTCCATTCAGGCGCAGATTATCAACCTGCTGAGAGAGCTGCAGCGGGAAATGGGACTATCGCTGTTGTTCATTGCTCACGATCTTGCTGTGGTTCGCTATATAAGTGACACCGTAATGGTGATGTATCTGGGCAATACCGTAGAGATGGCTGACGCAGAATCTTTGTACAGCCACCCAGCCCACCCTTATACCCAGGCTCTGATGTCTGCGGTGCCTGTGCCAGACCCGAAGGCGGCAAAAGCCGCAGAGATCTGTATGCTCGAAGGGGATCTTCCTTCCCCTGTCAATCCACCGTCCGGGTGTGTCTTTCGCACACGCTGCCCACGGGCGGTCGGTGCCTGTGCCGAGGCGCGGCCGCAACTCAGGGGTACTGAGCGCCAGCAAGCAGCCTGCATTCTGGTAGAGGAGCTTTAGACGAGGGCGCAGGACTCAGAGCACAGGACGTTGTTGGAAAGAGGTGGTGGTTTGTTCCTCCGGCTGTTGCTGCCGGCCAGGGGGCAGCAGGCGCCATCTCTTGTCGGTGGCTGTGATCTGGGTGTCGAGGCTGCTGAACCTGCTGATGCGTGCCCCGTCCGTGTCACGCGGCTGCAGCTGCACACGCAGTAGCAGCGTCCCAGTTCGCAGAAAAGCTGGCCATGTATGCTGCGGCAGCAGCGTTCCCCCCCCCTTCTTGCCATTGCGCGAGTCTTCTTTTTTATCTTTATCCCGTGGACGGTAACTGTCTTCATCGCGCGCAATTCTTCCTTGTGTGGTCGCTGAACTCTACACATGGAAACAGAAAAACAGTTGTTGAATTTTTCTGCTGTTCTGCTGTGAGTCACAGCGGGAGCCGTTGATATCTGCGCCTGGAAAAAAACGGCTGGATTCCAGTGTTGCAGTCTTTGGGATGAGTCCGTTTTTAAAGGTGGTCAAAGAGAATTCCTCGCTGCGATTCTGGCATTGTATTGATGGACTGGATGAGGGAATCATAGCTGTGGGAGTTCATGGCCTTGCGAATCCAACCATATGGTCTAACTTGTCCGACAGCCAGAGAGCATGGTCGGTCCGGGTGTGACCTTGTGGGTCGCACAGCGTCCGGGTGGCGGTGCTCGCCAGGAGGTGTGCCTCCCGATCCAGGTGTTTCGTGCAGGCTGGCGAAGGTAGGGAATCCCCAGGAGAGACTGGTGGTGTATGAACGAGAGGTGAGCCGATTGCAGGCTCGGCTCCGTCTCTTTGGAGGTATCTGAAAGATGTCTGCTAGAAGGTGCTTGTCGCGGAAGAGCTCTCTCCCTGAAGGTTGTGATGGCGTCGAGTGTCGGTTTTCCCGGTCGCAGGCCTTCAGTCTGATTCCGCCGGGGAGGTGTGCCGTTCCCAGTGCCCTGGCATTGGCTATAGCGTTGAGTCTTCAGCCTGAGGCGAGTTTGGCTCAAGCCTCAGCAGTTGCTGTGAGCAAGCTGGAGACGTCGATGTCCCCCCGGGCTACTGCCCTCTCTTTCAAGTGGGGGGGTGGGCAAAAAGAACTGGATGAAACATCGGACCTGATTCGTGGCTCGGTGCGTGCTGCCAGAACCTGTTTCAACACATACCCAGCCCCTGCCACAGACAAACTGCCGACGGTGTCTGCCTATATTTCCAACTGGGGTCAGTACGACAGGAACGTGAACCCCAAACGTTTCGCTGGATACTATGACAAGCTGGTGCTGTCCTTTGCAGGGCTTTGTGGCGACAACATTTCTGTTATGCAGGGCATTTGCAAAGGCGAAGGGGAGTACAACCTTCCTCTTGTTGATGATGATAAAGGGGAGGGAGTCGATCAGGAGTTTATCGGTGCTCGCCAGGATTATGAGGTAATGACTTCGGATTGGTCCGGTGATCTTGCCTCTGGTGTTGCAGGTCAGCAGCCGGTACGCGGAAAAGCGTTCTGGAGCTGGGTGGACCCTGAGAGGCAGAAGGGCTATGCCGGGATGATGGGTTTTGCCAAACAGTTTGCCGAGCAAAATCCAGACAAAGTTGTGGCTGTAAGCATAGGTGGCTGGAGTCTTTCCGGCCTGTTCAGCAAGATGGCTGCCGATGCGCAAGCAAGACAGGTTTTTGTGGAAAGTGTCGTGCGGCTGCTGAGGGTCTTTCCTTTTATCGGGCAGATAGATATTGACTGGGAATATCCGGGTTCTGCAGGGGCTACTGAAAATTACAGTGCCGAGGATGGAGACAACTTTGTCCTGCTGATACAAGAGCTGCGGGAAGCTCTTGACGCACTGGAGCGGGACAAGAAAACGCAAATTTCGGTTGCCGTGCCAGCGGATGTCGAAAAGCTCAAAAGTGCGAAGATTGGTCAAGTTGTTGCAGCTGGGGTAGACAGTCTTCATCTGATGGCTTACGACTTTTTCGGCAGCGGCTGGGGAGAAGGTCTGGGTCACCACGCCAACCTGAAATCTGCATCAGCAGAGGTCCCTTCGGTGGAGGCTGCTGTCGATTTTTTAATCGATGAGGAGCAGGTGCCGTCTGACCAAATACATCTTGGTTATGCTTCTTACACACGCAATGCCGCTGGTGCTGAGATAACCCAATATGCCCCACTGCAAGGCACCTACGATGACTCTTTGACACCGGGAGGTTCCTGGCATCCAGGACGTCTGGAGTGGTACGACCTGGCCGGCAGATTTTTCAATACGAAGAAGCGAGCTCAGCAGAAGAAAGGGCTGCAAATACAAGAGAAAAATATTTTAGGGCGCGGGTACTCGCTTTACACCGATCCGGTCAGTAATGCCGATTATCTGTACAGCCCCGAGACACGCTACTTCATTTCGCTTGATACGCCGAGAACAGTTTTTCTTAAGGGACAGTATGTTCGCAAAAGGAAGCTGGGAGGGCTTTTTACCTGGCTGGCTGACTATGACAGGGGCCATTTACTCAATGCGGCCCGGGAGGGGCTTGGCTACAAATCCGGTCGCAGAGCTCTGAAAATGCAGGCACTGACGCATACGTGTGGCACGGATGGTGAGTCGCAAATAAGCCAGGAAGTTTGCCGCAAGCTGACAGACATTGCGGCAACAGAGACAGAAGAAACAGTAGTCGACATGATGGATGCAGGCACTGGAGCCGGAGCTGCGCTCGACCAGGTTCTGGACGACACCAGTGTTGAAGCTGTTGAAGCTGTTGAACCTGTTGAACCTGTTGAACCTGTTGGAGTTGAAAAAGAAGCAGCAGAAGTGCTGGAGGGGCTGGAAGACGAGCCTGACTTGATAGTTGGTGGTGAGGAGTCGGTTCTTCCGTCAGAGGCTGTAGAAATAGAAATAGAAATGGAAGAGGAGCCTGATCTTGATATCGCCGGAGAAGAGCCTGATCTTGATATCGCTGGAGAAGAGCCTGATCTTGATATCGCTGGAGAAGAGCCTGATCTTGATATTGCTGGAGAAGAGCCTGATCTTGATATTGCTGGAGAAGAGCCTGATGTTGATATCGTTGAGGATTTTCTCGATACGGACGAGGAAGCAGCTGTGGAGCCAGAGGGAATGGCTGCGCTGCCTGCTGAAGGAAAAGCTGTAGAGCCCGGTGTTGGCGAGGCCGAGGTGCTACCCGTTGATGCCGAAGGCAAAGAGCCTGAAGCTGGTAAAGAACCTGAAGCCGGTATAGACGATAAGGCAGCTGCTCTGAAGCCAGAGGATGAGGTGGCGAAGGCTGCTGAAGAGAAGGCTGTGGAACCCGGCGCTGGTGAGGCCGAAGTGCCACCCGCTGATGCTGAAGGCAAAGCGCCTGAACCCGGTGTGGACGACAAGGCTGCTGCTCTGAAGCCAGAGGGCGAGGCGGTCAAGCCTGCTGGAGAGAAGGCTGCAGAGCCCGGTGCTGGCGAGGCCGAGGTGCCATCCGCAGATGCTGAAGGCAAAGAACCTGAGCTCGGTGTGGACGACAAGGCAGCCGCTCTGAAACCAGAAGGTGAGGCAGCGAAAGCTGCTGAAGAGAAGGCTGTAGAGCCTGGTGCAGACATGGGCGCGGTTACACCCGCTGATGCCGAAGGCAAAGAGCCTGGTCCCATACTCGGTGGCGAG
>Ga0209021_1000439_pt1 | contig 51628 bp, 40 predicted proteins | sample PinacodermFT_FD_187299 | JGI IMG/M metagenome (GOLD analysis project Ga0209021, IMG submission 187299) | Host-associated microbial community of the marine sponge Aplysina aerophoba from Gulf of Piran - sponge pinacoderm, lysed by freeze-thaw... | ecosystem: Host-associated > Porifera > Sponge >... | reverse complement strand
CGTCAGGCCGTCGCCGCCCGAAGTGGCCGTGTCGGTGTCGTCACCGCAACCGGCGAGGAGCGCAGCAGCGAAGAGCACGGTGAACGGCAGCCAGCGGAGCGGATGCGTTGGTGCCGTCGGTGGCGTAGCCCGTTCCGTCATCCCGTTCCGTCATGAGGTCCCTATGGTGTCAGCGGGACGGCAAGAATCCCCGAGCACAGGCGTCGCCGCGCTCTAGATTCAACTCCGCAATGAACGAGAAGGGTTCCGGTTCCGGCGAGCCTCCAGCACCGGCGAAGGGGTTCCGCGTGCCGGGACGGGTGCTCGTGTCGCGGCCCTTCCGGGCCATCGGTCCTCGCGTGATCCCGCCGTTCCACCGGGTGGTCAGCCGGCTCACCGGGGGCCGCACGCTGCTCGACTCCGCCGCGCAGCCCATGCTCATGCTGGTCACGAGGGGTGCCAGGACCGGACAGCTGCGCGAGACCCCGCTGGCCGCCGTCCCGCTCGAGGAGGGCCGCCTCCTGGTGGTGGGAAGCAACTTCGCCCGGGAACACCATCCGGCCTGGACGGTCAACCTCATCGCCAATCCCGAGGCCGAGATCGTGTTCCGGGGCGAGCGGACACCGGTGCGGGCCCGGCTCCTGAAAGGCGTCGAGCGAGAGCGGCGGTGGCAGACCGCGGTGGCCTGGTTTCCCGGGTGGACCGACTATGTCACCGTCACCGACCGCGAGTTCCGCCTCTTCGAGTTGGAGCCCCTGACCGATCCCGCTTAGGAGGGACGCCGCAGCGTCAGCTGTGGATGTAGTGGGAGGGATCCTCGCTGGGGTCGGGAGTCTGGTTGACGGGGCAGTCGTTGGCGATGTCCAGGATCGCCATTGTCCGGCCCATGGCCACGCAGTAGCCGACCAGGGTGAGCAGTTCGAGGATCTGCCGGTCGGTGAAGTGCTCCTTCATGCGAGCCCAGTAGTCCTCGTCACCCGTCATCGCCTCGTGGTCCCAGCAGAACCGCTCGGCGGTCTCGGCCGCCAGCTTCTCGGCCTCGCTCTCGGACGGGTCGCGCACGCCGCCGCTGGAGCGGTGAAGTCCGCGATGGCCCACATCGTTGCCACCGTGAGCGGCGGGCACGGGTTGGCGAAGGGGAACACCGACGTGTCGCGATGCAGCACCTGCTGTTTCTCGCCGGGCCCGAGATGCATGCCGTCGCAGCCGCGCCAGCGGGCCGCGGCCCTGTCGGCTCCGTTGCAGTGCGGTCCTGCGCAGTAGACCACGAAGAGCAGTGAGGAAGACCTCGACGTTCGCGACTACCCCGCCTCGCCCGTCACGACGTTGTGTCGCAGCGGCTGCCACCTGCGGTAGGTCGCGCAGCGCCATGCCCATTCGAAGGGCCCGTACCGGAAGCGGGCCAGCCACCACGTCGACCACCAGAGCTGCAGACCCCAGACGCCGAGGATCCAGACGGCGATCATCGTGCGGCTCAAGTCGATGCCGTCCCACCACAGCGTGAGCATCGTGACGCCGAGGATGGTCTGGGCCAGATAGTTCGTGAGTGCCATCCGGCCGACGTTGCGGAGGAGCTCGACGTGGCGGCCGTTGCGCCGGTTCCACATGATGATCAGCGCCATGTAGCCGAGGGCCATGGGGATCGTCCCGAGGCCAGTGAGCACGTGTCCCGTGAGCGCGTAGTCCGGTGACCAGTCGTTCGCGATCCGGAGCACCGACTCGGCTGCGGTGACCGTCGTTCCCGCCACGAGACCCCACCACGCCATGCGCCGGTAGTACCAGTCGTCCCGCTGTCCCTGCACGATGCCGAGACGGAACAGAGCGACGCCGATCAGCATCAGCCCCAGGGCTCGCCCGGAGACGTCGAGGTAGAACCAGCCCGCGACCGCGTCCGACCTGTCGCCCGCGCCGGCGGACCAGTAGTCGCCGAGTTCGGTTCCTTCGGCGCTCACCGTGTTCTGGAACAAGGGCGCCGCCAGGCTGCCCGCGAGGGCCAGCACGACCCCCGAGCTCATCAGCAGGCCTGCCGGGAGCTTGCGGACCAGCAGCACGATCGGAGCGCATAGGGCGTAGAGGACCAGGACATCGCCCTCCCACACCGCGGTGTGGGCGAGGCCGACGATGAGCAGCAGCACGAAGCGCCACAGGCTCAGCCAGACGACCCGGCGACCCTTGGCTTTGGCCCGGTCGGCGAAGACGACCACGCCCACGCCGAACAGCAGCGAGAACAGTGCCATCATCTTCTGGTTGACGAAGATCATGGTCGCCACGCCGGCGACCCAGTCGAGGGGCTGACGGATCCCGCCGGCGGAGACGTTGAAGTAGGCGGCCGCCGCCAGTCCGAAGGCCAACGCGTTCATGGGCAGGATGCCGAGCACGGCCACGCCCCGGACCGCGTCGAGCGAGGAGATCCGTTCGGTGGCCGAGACAGGCCCCGATGCCCGCCTGCGCCGGGATCGCGGAGAGGATGGAGTTGCCACGGGTCAGTTTGCCAGCCGCCGGCGTGCGCAAGGCAACCGCAGAGGGCCTGATCGACTAGGTCTCGCATCCGATCGGCAGCGTCGAGCGCCGCCAGCCGGTCGACTTGTAGTCACGCGGTTTCGTCTTGTAAGGTGATGGTGTGACGATCGTTCGCCATCACGTCTCGCACCGGGGCCAGGTCGCGCTGCCCGCGGAGACCCGTCGCCGATGGAACATTGCCGACGGCGGACCAGTCGATATCGCCGATCTCGGTGCCGCAGTGCTGGTCGTGCCCGCAGACGGCGGCGGGCTGCGCGGCCTGCTCGCGCAGGCAATTGAGGAAGCGGGTGGATACGCGGCGCTGGCCGCCGACGTCGCTGCCGAAGATCCCGACTTGGCATGACTGTCAGTGGGCGGCGCTGTCCTTGTCGATGACCACTTGCTGCTGGCACTGCTGCTCGGCAGGGAGCCGGCGGCCCTGCGGCTGAGCGATTCCCGGATCGCGACGACGGGTCTGTGGTATCACCGATTGTGCCGGGCGGTGATCGATTCGACGGTCGTCGGTTCGATGTCACGGCGACTGTCCGGGCTCACCCCTGCTGCTGCCTCAGCGGTCATCGCGTCGGTTGTGCGACTTCCACCGGACATCGAGATGGTGTCGTTGCGCACGTTGGGGTGGCCGATGGCCGAACTGCTGTCCGGGGGGTTGCGGCTGAACCTGCTGTCCCTGGAAGCAATCGCGGCGGCACGCGCCATCGAGGCCGAGATATGCCTCGCCGAGGCCGACCGGAACGAGGCGCTGATGGATGCCGCACGCACACTCGGGTTGAACGTGCGGACAGTCGAAGCCTGAGCGTTCTGGGCCGTGCAGCCCCTGTTCAGCGCCACCGGCAACGACAGCGAGGCCGAGGGAGATTCCCGTATTCTCCACGAGGCGCCAGAAGTAATGTCAGGCGACAATTGCTCGACGGCTAACGCTGCCTCCGGCGCGAGCGCGCAGCGCGGAAGGCTTCCGCTGTGGCGCGGGCTCGCTCTGAGCCCTTCTCCATCTCCTTGAGGACACCTTGCAGCGTCCGGCCCAGGGTCCTTACACGTATCAGCTGGCCGAAGAGTTCACCCGCAGCTGGACTGGCCTCTGGAAGGTGGGTGACAGCCGCCGAAGTGATCTTCCTGGTCTCAAGGCTGGCGCCCTGAGTTCTAGCATTGTGCAGCACGCGGAGAGCCGATATGAGCGTCGGCGCGTCCTGCTGGAATTCCGACAGCGCCGCCTCGACAGCAGCGTCGAGATCCTCCAAGCTCACGTAGCTGGCAGCGGTGGTCACGACCTCCGCAGCAACATCGGCAGTGCTGACGATCTTGATGAGCGAAGCTTGCGACATGGCAGTGCGACGCGACCGCGGCAAGGACTCAAAGAGGCGTCTCGCGGTGTCGGCATCGGGCGTGAATTTGGCGATGGTCTCGGCCCTCTCGACTTCGTCGGCCTCGACCCACGCCTGTGTCGCATCTGCGTGCTTGCCGCTCGCCGCGATGTATAGGGCTGCGCGGTTCCGTGCACTCATACCGTGTATCACTTCGACAGCTACACGGACCACGCCTCCGAAAGGGTCCGCCTGTACGGCCGTAATGAGCCGGTCATGCAACCGCGCCCGCGTGTCGGCGTCGAGCTCGGTCCGCGTGCACAGGTCGAAGGCGCGCAACCTGGTTTCGTCTGACACGTTGTCCCAATGTGCATCGATGACCGCCACGGCTTCTGGCTGGAGCGCAGCGGGCCACGGGAACGTGGCGATGGTGTGGAGCCTGTTGGCGGGATCGTCTTGACGTTCGATGTGGCTACGGAGATCCTGCAGCGCTAGCTGGGCGTTCTCCTCGATGATCTCTCCGAGATCCTCAGGCAGCGCCTTGAATCCCGCGGTGACGGCCCTGCCGTCGTGGTGGCTGCTTTGGCGAAGCTGATCCCGCCATTCCGCAGCGATCAAGGAGAGAACCTCAGGGCCATCGTCGGTTTCGGCGACCGAAGGTATGAGCCTGAGAGCCATCGCCACTTCGGGGTCTGCGGGGTCGTTCTGGCTGCTGATGGGGTCCAGCAACTGACGGGCCTTGCTGTCGAGAAGATCCCTGTCATAGCCAGCGGCCTCGATGACTTTGTGCAGCGCTTGCCCGGCTGCATTGACGCCATCTTCGTCGAGGAGGCCCTTCGCCGCGGTGGTGACACCGTCGAGGAGAGTGTCTGCAGTCTCGTCACCTGCGAAACGTTCCATGATCACTGGCAGCCCGTTCGATACCGCAGACAGGACCTCGATGTCCTGCGCCGCTGTGACGAGAGATTCGACGATCGGATTTCGAGCGTCGTACACATCGTCAGGGTCCTCGGCGCCCTCCTGAAGTAACTGTGCGGACTCCCACACGGGTGTCCACGCGGCCACCCGCTCAGCGGCCACTCGCCGCGCCGCGGCGGGGACATCGGTGTTGGCCGCGGTCTCTGCCGCGAACTCGCTGTCGTCAGCATCTCCTTGATGGCCGGTGATGTCCCAAATCCGTACTAGCGCTGCTCTGGTGTTCGGACCCGCCTCGACGAGAGCGGAACTGTTGGGCGCAGCATCAGCGTGGCCTCGCACCGTTGCGGCCGCCAAGGCTACGAGCCGGTCGCGGTGTTGTTCTGTGAAGTTCCGCTCAGAGCGGATGCACCTGGACATTGCAGTTACCGCAGAACACCGCAGATCGCTGTAGTCGATCGCGTCCAAGTTCTCCGCGGCATCGAGCCACTCGCTGCCGAGGTCCCAGCTGCCCTCGTCGGGGAGCGCGACCAGCCAAGCCGCTGCGGCGCCCTCGACATGATCGCGAACACGGGGATTGCCGCTGAGGTATCGGGCGGCGTGGGCGTGGCGCCCATTGGTCTCTTCCGAATCGGCGCCATGCGCCAGAAGCCTGTTGCACAGGGCTTCGTCGTGCTCCACGGCGGCATAGTCAAGGATCTCAGTGAGGCACGACGGGGGGATTTCTGCATCGGGGGCGCGATCCAACAACTCGACACATGAGTCCGCCAAGTCTTGGGCGACGGCGTCCTCGAAGGTGCGCAGCGTCGGAGTTACCGCTGCCACGTAGGTGCTCGCGTCAGTAGGCACCGCTTCTTGAAGCATGTATGAGATCTCGTGACCCGCCGCCGCGATCTTGTCAGAGGGGACACGCGACAGTACATCGGCAAGGAAGTCGTGGTCCCCGGAGGCGACACCACTGCGAAGTTCAGAGTGCGTCTGCCGGCCCAGCGTCCGTCCTGCCGGCGTCGCAGTCATGTACACAAGGGTGCTGATGTCTGCGGGGTAGTCGACTCGGCGCGCGGTTGACGACAAGTAGAAGCTCAACTCGGGATCGACAAACACGAACTCGCCGTCGCTGTCACGCTCGAATTCATTGGACTCGTCCAGCGCGGCGGTCTCGCTGGGCGACAGACCCGTCTGGCGCAGAGCGATCTTGCGGGCAGCCACGAGCAGTACGGGGTCGGCGAGGACCTCAGCATGGAAGCCGACGAACTCATCGACCAGCACGCACAGCTGAGCAACAACATCGGGGTGATGGGTGATGTCGTGAAGAAAGACAGAGCCCTCATCCTCGCGGGCGCGGCCGAGCAGGTAGGCACCAACGAAGCCGTTCAGCAACCGCACGACAGCCCTGGGGTCGTCAACCTTGTCGTGTATCAACACGGGAATCAGCTCTTCCAAGTTGATGTGATCCTCGCTGCGAAGGGGGTGTGCTGGACCGATACGGTCGTGAGCGAATCGCCGCATGTCGCCGCGGATGGGAGGCGGCATCCGCACTCGTGCCGTCAGCAGCTTGTCTATGAACGCGAGCGCGGGTTCGTCATGGATATCTGAATCTCCATTGGCCGGGCCGGATGGCAGCGGCGCCGGTGCAGAGCGCGCGGCCTCCACAGCAGCCGTCAAGATGCTCTCATTGCAGGAGATGACGAAGATCGGCTCCTGGTGACGCGGGACCGACTGCAGAGATCTCAGTACCCTCAATGCGTCCAGCAGGTCGTCCTTGCTGAGCCGGTCTATGTCGTCGATGATCACCACCAGCCGTCTCTTGCGCTTCTTGCGGTGGTGTGCAATGAGCGCACCGAAGACCTCCTCAATCTCGTCTGCTGCCTCTGCGCGGGGCATCTGGTCGGTGACCTTCGCGGGCACCCCAAGCGAGAGCGCCGGCTCATTGAGGCGCCGAAGCAGAAGCAGCAGCAGCCACAAGAAGACGCTTAGACCCGATCCGAATGTCAAGGCATTGGCCGCCCACCCGCTGGCAAAGAACGCGAGAAGGGCCAAGATGAGGGCTGATCCCCCGAACGGTGCCAGAGATGCCGCGAGCTGCCTCTTTGAGTAGCGGCCGGATATGGCCCGTTGCCACGGGGTGTCGGTCGGGTCCACAGCCCGAACCTGGGTCGCCTGCCGCAGAGGACGGAGGATCTCCGACACATCGCTTTGGTCGATCTTGTTGAGTTGCTCGATCTCCGCGGCGATGCCATGCACCAGGTTGCGAGCGCGGGCGTTGCCAGAGTGCTTGTCAGCAGTCACCGTCACGACATCGTGGGCGCCCTTGGCTCGCAGCATCTCCGCCGCGATGTTGGTAGTCGATGACTTACCGCGGCCGAACTCGGCCAGCAGGCCGATCATGCACGGAGGCTTCGCGGACTCGATCGCGTTGCTCAACACTCGTGCCACCGACCGGTAGTTGAGGCGGTCCTGCTCGGCCTCTCGAATCGGCCGGTCATCGAAGAACCAGAGTTCAGGGGCCTCGCTACTTGTGTCTCTACTGCGCACGCGTGGTGCTCCTCGCTTGGCTTCCCACCAACAACAGGAGGCTAGCGATGGGCTCTGACACTAGTGGAGATTCACGCACTGAGGACACAGGGTTGGTCGCTCTCGGCGATCACCCGCGGGACGCCCCCAGAAGGACCCTATGCGCTGGCACGCCTCGGGAGGGGGCGGGGGGCGATGCCAGGCACGCAACCCCTCCACGACACCAGCACCCCTCGCGGACGTGCACCCACTTGCGGACAGACCGCACCGGACTTGGCGTCGGAGTGGCCGAGGAGATGATCGGGCTGCCGATCACCGTTTCCCATCGCTTGTCGGCATGGCGATTGTTCGAGCGCGGTTCCCGATGCAGAGCGACTTCAGCCGCTAACAGCGTACGAGAGCCAGGGGTCCTGAGCCACATCCCGTGCCCGGTGCGGCTGAGGGGCGCATGGTGTCTGCGAAGTCGGGCCACGGCGCAGTCAGGCGAAGATTGTTAGAGCCGGGCCGAGATTCTCCGGGCGCATGGTGTCTGCGAAGTCGGGCCACGGCGCAGTGGCCCGGTACCATGGCAGGTGCCGTTCCGGTATTGGGACGGCGGTGAAGACTCATCCGAGGGCCACTGGTGGCGTAGTAGTGGTCGGCGTGTCTAGGAGTTGAGGGGAGCAACGCCGATGAACCCACCCGGCGCGATCAGGGATGGGCAGATCTTGAGAGGTCGGGCGTTCAACGAGCCGATGCGGGTCGTCACTGTCCGCGCTGGCAGCGACGGAGACATGGAGGCAGGCCTGGTCGGCCAGCGCACACAGCAGTTCCGCCAAGTGACGCTGAGCGCGGCCGATATCGAGGCTTTGGAGATCATCGACCCCACTCCGACTTTCGACGGAGACGGGCGGCATCTGCGTCTGGGCCTTCACGCTTACGCGCTCGGCATCGTCTACGAGTTCGATCCCTACTTCAGTCTCTCGATAGCGAACGTCGATGCGCTGCCGCACCAGCTGGAGGCGGTGTTCGAGCACTTCCTGAAGCTCCCCAGCGTGCGGTTCCTGCTGGCCGACGACGCGGGCGCGGGCAAGACGATCATGGCCGGCCTGCTGGTGAGCGAGCTCAAACTGCGGGGTCTGATCGAGCGGGTGCTGGTCGTGTGCCCGGCGAATCTCAGCTTCCAGTGGCAGCGCGAGCTGAAGGAGAAGTTCCACGAGCAGTTCGTGGTGCTCAAGGGCGGAGACGTGCGCGACCAGTTCGGGGTCAACCAGTGGCTCAGCCAGGATCAGGTGATCACGTCGCTGGACTTCGCCAAGCGCGAGGAGATAATGCCGGGGCTCGCCCAGGCTCAGTGGGACTTGGTGATCGTCGATGAGGCTCACCGCATGTCCGCGCGCGACGAAGCGCACAAGAGCCAGCGTTACAGGCTCGGGGAGTTCCTGCGCGACAGCACCGACAACCTGCTGCTGTTGACCGCGACGCCCCACAAGGGCGATCCCGACAACTTCACGCTGTTCTTGCAGTTGCTCGACCGGGACGCCTACGCGGACGTGACGTCGGTGCGAGAGGCGATGAGCCGGGGGGCGGCGCCGTTCTATCTGCGGCGCACGAAGGAGGCCATGGTTTACTTCCCGGAGCGCCAGCCCGACGGGTCGTGGGCGGCGCGGCCCGTGTTCACGAATCGCGTTACCCACACGGCCGGCTTCATAATCGATGACGATGAGTTCGCCCTCTACCGGGCGGTGAGCAGGTATGTGACGCGCCAGAGCATGCGAGCAGCGGCCCGGGGCGATGACAGGCGGGCGCGCGCCGTGGGTTTCTTGATGTCGCTGTATCAGCGACGCCTGGCCTCCAGCACCCAGGCGCTGCGCCGGTCGCTTGAGAACCGCGCCAACCGGCTTGAGGACGGCCTCGATCAAGCCCGCGATCTGGTTCAGCAGGCGCCCCCGGGGCTCGACTGGGACGACCTCGAAGAACTCGAGGACGCCGAACGCGAGCGGCTGGAGCGGATTCTCGAGGCCATCACCCTGACAGGCAACGAGGCCGAGATACGCGAGGAGATCGGCGAGTTGCGCGATCTGGCGGTACAGGCGCGCTCGGTCGAGGACTCCGGTGCCGAGGCCAAGTTGAGCAAGCTGCGGAGCACCCTTGAAGAGCAGGGCTTCTTCAGCGACCATGCCAAGCAGCTGCTGGTCTTCACCGAGTACCGCGACACGCTCAACTACCTGCTGGAACGCCTCCGGGCCTGGGGGTTCGAGGCTGATTGCATCCACGGCAGCATGAAGCCCGGCTCGCGCGAAGAGTCAGGCACGCGGCTGCACGCCGAGCAGCAGTTCCGCGACGGAGCGACTCAGGTGCTCGTCGCGACCGAGGCGGCCGGTGAGGGCATCAACTTGCAGTGCTGCCACATCCTGTTCAACTACGACATCCCGTGGAACCCCAACCGTCTGGAGCAGCGCATGGGGCGGATCCACCGCTACGGGCAGCGCTCCGACTGCGTAATCTTCAACTTCGTCGCCGTCAACACGATCGAGGGCCGGGTGCTTGAGCGGCTGCTGACCAAGCTCCAGGAGATCCGCGACGCCCTCGACGACGACGCCGTGTTCAACGTTGTGGGCGAGGTGCTGCCCGCGGCCCAGATCGACCGGGTGTTCCGCGACTTCTACGCGGGGAACCTCGGCGAGGAAGACCTCCAAGATCGGCTCCTGCGAGACGTCGACGCGGACCGCTTCCGCGCCATCTGCCAGACCGCACTGGAGGGCCTGTCGACCCGCCGGCTCAACCTCGACATGTTGAACGAGCGCAAGGCCCGTGCCCAGCAGCGGCGGGTGGTTCCCGAGCGGATCGCCCGCTTCATGTCCGAGAGCGCCGGCGCGGCCTCGTTGAGTCTCCAGCCGGTGAAGGGCTTGGCGCACACCTTCGACTGCGGGCGCACACCGCCGACACTAAGACTGTACGAGCGGCAGACGGACTGGTCGCTCCCGGCGCTGACGACGCGCTACGGCCGGGTATCCACCGACCGCGAGACGGCCGAGAAGCGCAACCTGGAATGGGTAACGCCCAGACATCCGCTCTTCGAGGCCCTCCGCCGCCACAGCCACGACATCGGGCAGAAGGCCTTCGGTGCTGGCGCCTGCTTCCACTCCCTGGAGCGGGCGTCACCGGCGAGGCTCGATTTCTATCGGGCGCAGGTGGTCGACGGCCTCGGGCACACCGTCCACGAGCGTCTGTTCGCCGTCGAGCTGGCCGAGGGCGCTGAACCGCAACTGCGCGACCAGGGTGTCATCGGCAACCTCACGCCGGCGTCCGAACCGGACACCCTGCCTGCCGCGGCATCGTTGCCCGAGCGTGGCGACTGGCTGCGCGAGCAGGCGCTCATGCCGTTTCTCGATGAGGTACGGGCCGAGCGCCTGCCCTACATCGAGAGGGTCGCAGCCCATGTCGACATAGCGCTAGAGGCGGTGCTGCTTCGCGCCGACCAGGAGATCGGCCGCGCCAGCGAGGAGGTGGACCAGCAAGTGACCGGCGCAGAGGGCCGTCTGGCCCGAGCCGAGAACCGACACGCAGAGGCGACCGCTCGGCGCCAGCGCCGTACCCAGGAGCTCCAACAGCAGCGCACCCTCACGCTCCAGGGAGTGGAGCGGCTCACCAGCGTGCTGGTGCTCCCCCATCCCGAGCGTGAGTCTCCTCAGTTGCAGAACTTGCGGCCCAATCCCGAGACCGAGTGGACCGCCATGCGCGTCGCCATGGAGCACGAGGAGGCCCAGGGCCGCCTCGTGGAAGATGTCCACGAGCAGAACCTCGGATACGACGTAACCAGCATCGATCCCAAGACCGCGGACCTGCGCCTGATCGAGGTGAAGGGCCTTGCCGCCGCCGAAGGCACCATCCTGCTCACGCCCAACGAGCGCAACGTGGCCGAGGATCGCCCCGACTGCTACTGGCTCTACGTTGTCACCAACTGCGCGGACGTGCCCCAACTCGAAACCATCGCGAACCCGGCCCGGTTCCCATGGCACGAGGTGAGCAAGGTCCAGCATTACTGGTTGGACATCGCAACAATGCGGGAGACCCCATGAACCGACGGGGACGGAGGCAAGGCTATGGATAGGCAAGTCGTCACATCCACCAACATCCACTCAGTTGGATACGATCCAACGACTCTGACTCTAGAAATCCAGTTCCGCAAGACCGGGGACATCTATCAGTACTTCGACGTACCCGAGCACGTCCATCGCGGGATAATGGATGCTGACTCGCACGGCAAGTACTTCCATCGATATATTCGTGGCAGTTTCTCATATAACAAGATCGGATGACGACGACAGTGTTTCTCAAGGAAGTCTCTGTCAAGAACTACCGTTCAATATTGGACGGGACCCTCATATGCGATGACCTAACGGCCCTAGTCGGAGCCAACGGTTCAGGAAAATCCTCCTTCTTGAACGCGATACAACTCTTCTACAACCCGACCGCGAAGGTCACGCGAGAAGACTTCTTCAACAACGACACGAATCAGGATATCGAAATCGCCCTGACATTCACGTGCTTAGGCCCGGCGGCACAAGCGCACTTTGCGCATTACTTGGATGGAGAGACGCTGACGGTGACCCGCGTCCTGCCTGCTCCAGATTCAGCTAGGAAACCCACCTATCATGGCTCTCGGTTCCAGAATCCAGATTTCGCCGAAATCAGAAACACGACGCCTGCTATACCCAAGCGCGAGAAGTACAAGGAGCTACGGAAGACTGATCGATACAAGGATCTTCCCGCTGCTAGTACAGCCGAAGCTGTCAATGCAGCTATTGATGATTGGGAGAGTGGGAATCCTGACAGCTGTCAACGTCTTCTGGACGACGGACAGTTCTTCGGATACAGACAGGTGGGGAACAGTTACCTGACGCGGTATACGCACCATATTCACGTGCCGGCTGTTCGAGAGGCATCGGATGACGCAACCGAACAAAAGGGATCAACTGTCACGGAGTTGATGGATCTCGTGGTAAGAAGGGCGCTGACGAACCGGCCTGAAGTAGAAGCGTTCAAGAATCGGATGCTAGTAGAGTACAAGGACGTGATGGTTCCCGAGCAGTTCAGGGAACTAGGCACCTTACAGACTGACCTGTCGAAGACGCTTCAATCATATGTGCCTGAGGCCGCAGTCCAATTGCAATGGGCTGAGTTATCAGAACTCTCAATTCCTATGCCACGAGCAGAAGTCAAGCTGCTAGAAGACAACTATGCTTCCAGAGTGGGGGCCGCGGGCCACGGCGTACAGCGAGCACTGGTTATATCTCTGCTGCAGCACCTCAACACTGTTCGCAGTTCAACAGAAGCGGAGGCAGCATCCTCCGATTCGCAACTTCCAAACCTCGTATTGACAATCGAAGAGCCTGAACTCTATCAACATCCCAGCCGGCAACGGCATTTTGCTGAAGTGCTAATCAAGACTGCAACTGGCATAGAGCCGATGCTCGGCGGCAGTACACAGGTTATCTATACGACACATTCTCCGCTATTCATCGGCCTAGATCGATTCAATCACATTAGAGTCTTGCGCAAGAGCAGTCAGATTGACAGTGAGCCCAAGGTCACGACACTCAAGAAGGCTGACATGGATTCTGTAGCGAACGAGCTACAGGCTGCACAACTCGATCCAACATCAGAATTCACTGCCGAGACACTGCGTGCGCGCCTTCAGGCCATAATGACTCCTTGGATCAATGAGGGCTTCTTTGCCGACGTTGTTGTTCTTGTTGAAGGTGAGACGGACCTGGCTGCTATCACCGGAGTCGCACGCTCAATGGGCTATGAACTCGACAGCCTAGGAGTGGCTGTCATCCCTTGTAATGGAAAGACCTGCCTCGACAGACCTCTAGTTATCTTTCGGCAGCTTGACGTTCCTGTGTACCTCGTCTGGGATGGCGATTGTAACAGGCCCAAGGCCAAGGCTGAAGACAATCGATATATATTGCGGCTTCTCCAGTTGGCCGAAGAAGACTGGCCTGAGTTCGTCGGCGATGCAGGTGCTTGCTTCAAAGTCAAATTGGAACAGACACTAGCAGGCGAAATCGGTGAGCAGGAGTTCGAAAGATTGTGCTCTGCAGCGCAGAAGCACTTTGGTATCTCCGAGAAGGACCGCGCGCTCAAGAACCCGGCGGTTATTCAGCGGATCATGGAGGAAGCTAACGCGAACGGTAGATCCAGCACATCGCTCACGAGTGTTGTCGAGAGAATCGTCGCTCTTCGGCAGCAGACTGATTCGGCTTCATGATCCCCAAGGAGTGCAAGCGGCTGGCGGAGGTTGACTTTCCGATCGCCGCGGTGGGCTCGGCTGTCATGGACCGGGAGAAGAGGTTCCCGGTACCCCGGGGACTGCCATCGACGATGCACCACTGGTGGGCGCGTCGCCCCTTGGCCTCCTCGCGTGCCATGTTGCTTGCACTGCTTCTGCCGGACCCATGCGACTCGCAGTGCCCAGAGCGTTTCAAGGAACGAGCTCGTCATGCTCTGCTGGCGATGCATGGCCGGCCAGCCGAATGGCAGCAGCAGGTCGCAACCGATGGTGGCTTGCGTCGCACGCTGATACGCTTCATCGCCGACTTCGCTGTCTGGGATAACGCAGCGATACCGTCCTATCTCGATACAGGCCGTGCCCTCGTGGATGCCGCCCATCCAGGTGAATCGCCGTTGGTGGTGGATCCCTTCGCCGGCGGTGGCGCTATCCCCCTTGAAGCGCTGCGCCTCGACTGTGATGCCTTTGCCAGCGATCTGAACCCAGTCGCCTGTCTCATTCTCCGGGCATTGCTTGAGGACATCCCCCGCCATGGTCCCAGCCTGGTCGAGGAACTGGAACGAGCGGGTGAGCGAATCAGAGCCGAGGCCGAGCGGGAGTTGGCCGAGCTGTATCCCAAGGATTCCGACGGAGCGACTCCGGTCGCTTATCTCTGGGCACGAACCGTCCGATGCGAGGCCCCCGACTGCGGGGCGGAGATTCCTCTCATGCGCTCCTTTTGGCTGTGCCGCAAAGCCAAGCGCAGAGTGGCGCTGCGACCCACGGTCGCCAGGGACCACGGCACCACGCCCCAAGTTGACCTTGAGATTTTCGAGCCGACGGCTGCCAGTGAGGTAACCGGCAGCACCGTGTCCCGCGCGAGAGCCACCTGCCTGTGCTGCCGCGCCGTGCTACCCCCAGAACGGGTACGCGCCCAACTCGCGGCCCAACGAGGCGGCGCCGACGCTACCTTCGACGACAACGGAAACCGTACGGGTGGAGCAAGGCTGACTGCCGTCGTCACGCGCCGACCTGGAGAGCGCGGGCGCCGCTACCGGCTTCCGGCCGATGCCGACTATGTAGCAATTCGAGTCGCCCAGCGACGAGTCGCTACGCTTCTCGAAGGGTGGCAGCGTCGCGGGCGGCAGGGCCTCTGCCCGGTGCCGGATGAGCAGACACCTGCTGGCGGCGGATCCGGCGCAGGCCGAGCTTTCAGCGTGCAACGGTACGGAATGCTCCAGTGGGGCGACTTGTTTACCGCCCGACAACAGGTCGCCATCTCGTGGATGGCCGAGGAGATCGCAAGGATCTACGACTCCGACACCCAGCAAATAGCCGAGTTGCTCGCCATGGCTCTCGACAAGGTTGCGGATTTCAACTGTTCCTTGGCAAAGTGGCGAGCCTCCAACGAGGATGTAGGGGACCTGTTCGGGCGGCAGGCGCTACCGATCGTTTGGGACTTCGCAGAGACGAATCCCACGGGCGAAGCCTACGTCGGCCTCCAGCGTGCACTGGGCCATGTCCTGAAGGTCGTGGCGCAGACATCGGCTGCTGTGAGACGGCCGGGCAACGTCCAGCAGGAAGATGCCACGAGGCACCCGCTCCCTGACGAGTCGAGCGCCGTCTGGTTCACGGACCCGCCCTACTACGACGCCGTGCCGTATGCCGACCTCTCAGACTTCTTCTTGGTCTGGCTGAGGCGCAGCCTCCCCGGACACCCACTGCTGCGGGATCCCTTCGACCCTGACAACCCGCTCTCGCCCAAGTGCCCCGAAGTGGTCCAGGACGAAACCAAGCGTGTTGATGGCGTCCCCAAGGACCGCGACTGGTTCGAGGAGACCATGGCCCGAGCGTTTGCCGAGGGGCGGCGCGTGCTGAACGAAGACGGTATCGGTGCCGTCGTCTTCGCCCACAAGACGACCGAGGGCTGGGAGGCTCTGCTCTCGGGCATGATCCGCGGCGGCTGGACCATCACCGCCTCTTGGCCCATCGCGACCGAGATGCGTTCGCGGCTTCGGGCACAGGAGTCCGCTGCGCTCGCCACCAGTGTTCACCTCGTGTGTCGGCGCCGGGCCGAGGAAGCGTCTGTCGGTGAGTGGGCCGACGTGTTGCGGGAGTTGCCCCAGCGCGTGGGCGACTGGATGCAGCGGTTACAGGGCGAGGGTGTTCGGGGCGCTGATCTGGTATTCGCATGTGTCGGGCCAGCGCTGGAGATATACAGCCAGCACTCTGCGGTGGAGATGGCCGATGGGCGTGTGGTTTCTCTGGCCGAATACCTGGAGCGAGTTTGGGAGGTGGTGGGCCGCGAGGCGCTCGCGCAGATCCTTGGAACGGCGGAGGCTAAGGCCCGCAACGGAGCTACAGGTGCTCTGGAGGAGGACGCCCGTCTCACAGCGCTGTTCCTGTGGACGATGCAGAGCACCAGCGATGAAGCGGATGGGAGCGACGACGAGTCAGATGACGATGACGCGGACGCGGTACCGAAACCGGGATCGCACAGTCTTCCCTTCGATGTGGTGCGGCGCTTCGCGCAGCCGCTCGGAATCCACCTCGATGAATGGGAGTCGCGCATTATCGAGACCGACAAGGGAGTCGTGCGGCTGATCCCGGTGCGCCAACGCGGCAAGCAACTCTTCGGGGAGGCCGGCGCCGATGTGCTGGCCGACGGGCTTGAGACTGCCGCCGCCCACAACCCGCAACTCAGTCTGTTCCCCGACGCGGCACCGGAGGTTCGCGGCCGCGGCCGCAGGCACGGCGCAGCCGGCGAACTGGACGATCTCGACGCCTCTTCGAACGCCACGACGCTGGATCGCATCCACGCCGCCATGCTGTTGCAAGGCTCGGGCCGCACACAGGCGCTTCGGGCCCTGCTACAGGCTGAGCAGGAGCACGGCCCGGACTTCCTGCGCCTCGCCAACGCCTTGTCCGCGCTGTACCCGCGTGGCAGTGACGAGAAGCGGCTCCTCGACGCGATGCTGCTGGCCGCGAGGTAGCGTTCTTGTCATGGATGCCACCGACGGCAGACCGCTGACCGACGAGGATGAACTGCTGAAGCGCATCACGGTGCGCTCCGACATCTTCGGCGGCAAGCCGATCATCCGCGACATGCGCTTCGCGGTGGAGCACGTCCTGGGGCAGCTGGCCGCTGGAGACACCGTGGAGGACATCCTCGATCAGTACGAGCTTCTGGAGCCCGAGGACATTCAGGCCTGCCTGGTTTTCGCCTATCGCTCGATAGTGGGTACCTGCGTATACGACCGCATTCTCGTTCACTGAGCGAGCGTGAAGTTCCTCATCGACGCGTGTGTGGATTCACGCGGCCTCCGCGCCCTGCTGATCGGCAGGGGTCACGACGTGGCCTTGGCAGCGGAAATCGGGCCTCGCACGCCAGACGACCTACTGCTCGCGCGGGCCGCCCAGGAACAGCGAATCCTGATCACCGCGGACAAGGACTTCGGTGCGCTGGTGTTCGTCCACCGGAGGCCGCACGCAGGCATCGTACGCCTCACCGCCATGTCGGAAGGGCAGAGGGTCGTGGCGATGCGCGAGGTGCTCGACTACTACTCGGTCGAGCTCGGCCAGAACAGGATCCTGGTGGTGTCGCCCAAGCGAGTACGTGTGAGCCGCGCAGAGCCCGAGGGCGGTACCGGCGATTAGAGTGTCGAGGCCCTGGTGGGAGCGATGAGCATGAGGCCCTGGTACAAGATCGTCGAGCTGCGCAAGGAGGTTCGCGAGGGGCGGTCGTTCAGCCCCGACGAGTTCGCCATCGCGCTCGAGCAGGTCGTGGCCAGGACGGCGCCGCGGGACTACCGCGACCCAGAGCAGTTCTTCTCGCGCACCTGCTTCACCCGCGCCTTGACGGAGCATTCCGGCATGGTGCTGAGGCGCCTGTCGGGCCAAACAGAGAACACTGCGCCGGTCCTGACGCTGATCACCCAGTTCGGCGGCGGCAAGACCCACACGCTGACTTCGCTGTACCACCTCGCCAATGCGGGGCGCGGAGCCGCGTCGATGCCGGGCATCGCGCAGCTCCTCAACGACACGAGCGTCGTGGAGGTTCCAGCGGCGCGTGTCGGGGTGTTCGTGGGCAACGCCTGGGATCCCGCTCAGGGGCGGGAGACGCCGTGGATCGACCTGGCACGGCAGTTGGCGGGCGACCGTGGGATCGAGGCTCTGGGCGATGCGGCGGCGACCGCGCCGCCGGGAACAGAGGCGCTGTCGAGGGTGTTCGCCGCGGCGAACGGGCCTGTGCTGCTGCTGTTCGACGAGGTGCTCAACTTCGTCAACCGCCACCGGGCCATGGCCGAGCCGTTCCACGCCTTCCTGCAGAACCTGACTGTCGCGGTCACCGGGACGACCCGGGCGGCGGCGGTCATCAGCCTGCCCCGCAGCCAGGTCGAGATGACGGCGTGGGACCAGGAGTGGCAGGACCGCATCACCAAGGTCGTGCGGCGAGTCGCCCAAGACCTCATCGCCAACGACGAGTCCGAGATCAGCGAGGTGGTTCGCCGCCGGCTCTTCGAGGACCTCGGCCCCGACGGAACCCGCCAGCGGATCGCCAAGGCTTACGCCGACTGGTGCTTCGAGCGCTCTGCCCGGCTGCCGGCCGAATGGACCGCGGTCGACTCGACCAGCACCAAGAGCAGAGGACGCCAACATCTCCGCAAGCGCTTCGAGGCGTGCTACCCGTTCCACCCGGCGACGCTGTCGGTGTTCCAGCGCAAATGGCGGGCGCTCGCGCAGTTCCAGCAGACACGGGGGGCGCTGGCGATGCTGGCACAGTGGATCTCCTGGGCGTCGCGCGAGCAGTTCAAGACCGCTCGCAGTGAGCCGCTGATCACGCTGGGGTCGGCGCCGCTGCACATTCCCGAGTTCCGTGCTGTCGTGCTCGGACAGTTGGGCGAGCCCCGTCTCGACGCCGCCATAGATGCCGATCTCGCAGCCGAGACGGCCCACGCCCGCGCCCTCGACTCCGACACCACGGGAGCGCTGCGCGACATCCACCGTCGGGTGGGCACGGCCGTCCTGTTCGAGTCGTCAGGCGGGCAAGTGGACAAGGTGGCCCACCTGCCCGAGCTGCGATTCGCACTCGGCGAGCCGGAAGTCGACACCACCACCATCGACAACGCGGCCACCGCCTTGGAGCGCTCCGGTTTCTTCATGCGCAAGGTCGGCACCGACGGCTACCGCATCCACCACCAGGCCACCCTTCGAAAGGTGGTCAGCGACCGGCGAGCTTCCCTCGACGACGCGACCGAGGTCGCGCCGGAACTGCGCAAGATCGTCAAGGGCGAGTTCGAGCGGGGCGCGACCCTGCCGCTGGTTTGCTTCCCCAGCGACGGAGACGCCGTCGCGGACTCGCCGCGCCTGACCCTGGTAGTGGTGGACCCGGCACAGGAGTGGCACCCCGGCGAGAACGACCTGGCCGAGCGCATCGGCGGCTGGACCTCCCAAAGGGGCAAGACGCCGCGGCTGCACCCTTCTGCGCTGGTCTGGTGCATAAAGAAGCCCGGGCGCGACCTCAAGGACCGCGTTGAGTTGCTGCTCGCGTGGCGGCGAGTGTCCCACGAACTCTCACAAGGCATCCTCGGCACCGAAGTCGAAAGCGCCGACATCACCGAGGTGAGGGCCCGGGTTCGGGAGGCCCAGGAGGCCGCCAAGGACGAGGTGTGGGCGGGATACCGCTTCGTGGCGCTGGCCGACGCCAAAGAACCCAGCGGTCTCAAGGTGATCGACCTCGGCGCGGGCCACTCCAGCGCCAGCGAGACGCTCTGCGGGCGGATAGTCGCTGCCTTGAAGTCCCAGGGCCTGCTCAACGAGACCATCGGGACGGGCTACATCGAGCGCAACTGGCCGCCCGCGTTCACGGACTCGGGCGCATGGCCGCTGGTAAGCCTGCGCCAGAGCTTCCTCGATGGATCCCTCACGCGGCTCGCAGACCCCGACAGGGTCATCCGCCAGCGGGTAGCCGAATGGGTGCAGGCCGGCGACTTCGGCCTCGCCTCAGGAGACCCCGACGGCACCAACCTGCAGACGGTGTGGTACGAGGAGCTCGTCCCAACCGAGGAGATCGCCTACGAGCCAGGCGTGTTCCTCCTCACGAAGGCTCGGGCCGAAATGCTCCGGCATCCGACAGATCCCCAGCCTCCCGACCCGCCGGCACCCGATCCCGAACCCGAGGATCCTCACAACGTCGAGCCCGCTCCTCCCACGAGCCCCAGCAGGGCCACCCTGCGAGTGACGGGAACGCTCCCGCCGACAGCCTGGAACCGCTTCGGCACCAAGGTCCTGCCCAAGCTCCATGCCTGCGACAGCCTCTCCGTGAGAGTAGAGCTACAGGCCAACGCCAGCGGCGACCTGGCGGCCAGCATCGAGGCGGACCTTCGTCAGGCAGTCAGCGAACTGAATCTGAATGACCAGCTGCAAGTCGAGCGCGAGGAATCGCCGGACAGCGAATAGGCGGCCGCGGTTGGTCCGTTCGACGGGGCCTCAGATACATCACGACCGACTTGGACGGCTCCTCCTGCTGCATCGATCCGCAAGCTAGAGGCCTGCGGCCGCGGCGGTAGCCTGCTGGTCCTCCAGGAACGGACACCGCACAGCAAGCCGGAGAACATGTGATGGCGCTACAACCGCTGGAACCTGAACTCCTTGACCATCTTCGCGTCGAGTTCGGCCGACACGGCCATCGGGCTGCTGAGTTGCTGTCCGACGCGCACGCTCACCTGGTGTCGAATACTCCGACGTTCCGGCTTCGTGAAGTCGTCGCCCACTGTCTGCGGCAGGCAATGACATCGATACTGGACTCGGTCAGATCAGGTGAGGCTGGCGGATGGCGGCATTTCTCGCGCGAAGTCGTCGACGCTCGACGACGATATGGCATGGCCGCCGGACTTCCGGGCGAAGACGCCGAGGGGGCCCTGCGCAACCTTCTGTCGAGCATCGATGACCTGAGTCGGTTTCATGACGAGGAAGAGGGACAGCATGAAAGGCGGCTTATCGCGGTCATGATGAGCCTCACCGGCACGATGCCGCTCTCCGCTGGGGCCAATCCCGTGCGTGACTGCCAGGATCTTCTGCGCCGCCTCAATAGAGCCGCCCACGGCGGCACGGTGCAGCAAAGCCCTGAGGAACTATGGGCGGAGTGCGCAGTGATCTTGCGAAGACTGTTCCTTCCGCCCGAGATCAGGCATGCCGAGTTGGAGCGGCTTGCACTGATTGCGCATCCCACCATAGATGACACGGAAGCCGTCCTCGGCCTGGTGTCCAGCCCCGGCCATCTGCGGCACTTCTTGGGCAAGGTTGCAAGTCCCGCTTGGCTCGAAGCGCTTGGAGCGACCGGCGTGTTGGCCCCGCCAGACACAGATGGTCCATGGCCTCCGCACGCAGCTGTGGCCCGCCTAGCAGAGCGATACCCCGGCGAGATCGCCGCATGGCTCAAAGACATGTACCAGTCGCATGGCACGAACTCCGTGGCAGCAACGGCGATCTGCCATGCCGCGGTCGAAGCGGGTGGTCCAGCCCTCGGCCTGTTACGGACTGCCGTGCGAGACCACCAAGAGCACGCTTGGATCGTGACGTCGGGCGTTCGGGCGGCTGAGCGAGCCGAAGCGTCCGATGCGTTGGTGGAGGATCTTGCAGATGTGATCTTGAATCCGAATAGTTGGGCTGCGGCCCGCTTCGTCAAGCCACTACTGGACCAGATCGCAGCCGGTGTAGACGAAGACAACTCTCAGCGTCGTATCACCATTCTTGTCCACAAGGTCCGGGCGCTTCCCGACGGCGATCCGCTGTTGCGGAAGCTCAAGCGGGACCGCTCCGGGTCCATAGCCGACACATCTGGGCCTTCGCGCGACAACCGGTCCCGGTCGTTGTTGTCGTGCTTGCTACGCCTGCTGGAGGGCGCGTGGGAGTGGACATCCACCAGCGATCTCCTTGACACTCTCGACAGGCTGCCCGAGACCAGCCTGCGGCAACGGCTGCGGGCGTGGGTGCTCGCGAACGCGCCGGGTGCCGATGCGGGTCTCATCACAGGTGAGATTGAGCATGCGATCTCCTCGCGAGCACCGACCGGCGACGACCTGGCTCTGCTGGACCGAGCCGCCACCGACTGCGACCTGTCCATCTGCGCGGCCAGATGGCGCGACGCCTTGGGTGTCGCACCCGATGTGGAGCAAGCAGGCCGTGCGCTAGCCGCTGACGATGTGCCTAGAGACTGGCTTCGAGCGCGGCGGTGGGTTCCACTGCTGCCCGTCGATGCAACAGGATCATGGGCGACTGCATGCGAAATCCTCGCAGCTCGATACGGCAGGCCTAGCCGGGAAGGCCTAGTCCACAGTCGCCCCGACATCGCCCAGTTCGCAGTGAGCCCCATCAGCGCAGAGGAGCTGCGGTCACAGGACCCTGACGCCGCCGCCGCACGGGTTTCGCAGTGGCGGCCCGGCCCGTCAGACTGGCTCGGCGGGGCACACGAGATCGCAAGAACCCTTGAGTCTGTCGTCAAGGACAACATTGAAGACTGGGTATCTTCCCCGATCCGCACGGTCGTGAATTTGCGTCACCCGACCTACATCAGCCGGTACCTGAACGCGTTGGCATCAGCAACTTCCGAATATGAGTTGCCTGTCAACCACCTACTCGACGTCATCAAGCTTGTCAGGACACGCCCTTGGCCAGTGGAAACTCTCGCTGATAGCCGTCTCGACTACGACACCGACTGGCGTGTGACAGAGCAGGCTGCCGTGGGCCTGATCAAGGCTCTAGCCGACTCAGACAGGAGCTTCGACGACCGCGTGGACGAGGCATGGGCTGTGCTGGCCTCCGAGGCCTCTGACCGTTCAGAGCCGTCCGACATAGTGTCGATCAGCACTGGACCGGATCATCTCACCAGCGCCCTCAACCGACCATGCACTCGGGCACTGGACGCGATTCTCGCGTTCGTTGCGTACGAATACCGCTCTTCTGGCACTGTGCGCCCCGAAGCGATATCGCTCTTCGAGGAAAGCCTGCGGCTCACCGGCGCTGACGGTGCCGAACACCGGGCCGTGCTGGCATCAAGAATCGGGTTCCTGTTGCATGTCCTGCCCGAATGGACGGAGACGAACTGCAATCTTCTGTTCGGACGCCAAGCCCCAGACGGACTCGGCCAACTCAGCGTTGAACTCGCCATCGAATGGAGCCAGCCGAATCAATGGCTCCTAGAGAACTTCCGCGAGGCAGTCCGCAGTGCAGTCAAGCGCGGCACCAAGCGCGCCATGGAGCACATGATCATCGCAATGCTGTGGGGCTGTCCCGGCTACTCGGTGCAAGAGACCGTCGCGTTCCTGCGAACCTCGCCCGATCTGGTGTCGGAGTCCGGACACGCACTGGGCAGCGTCTTGGACGACGCCAACGCCGACCAGCGTCTCGTTGACATCGCCGTCGACTTCTGGACGGTCGTGCTGGACACAGAGACCGGTGCCGCAGTCGAGGGATTCGGCTTCCTGTCAGGAGTCGCCGCAATGAACACCGAAGTGTGGGAGGAACTGACACTACGAACAGTCAGGGCTGCCGAAGGGCGGATCGACTGGAGCCACGGAATCGCCGAGCGGCTCGAGTCTTCGCCTCCGACCACCACCGGCCTAGCCATCCTCAACGAGCTAGTACGTGGCAGCCTCGACCATTGGGACCGCCTGCTCGTCGCTGAGAAGGCGGCCTCCATTCTGTCCAGCGCGAGCGATCTGCAAGAAACCGACGACTACAAGCGGCTGCACACGACGCTGCTCGAACGAGGCATCATCAGCACTTGACCCCTCCCAAGCTCCTGATGTCACGCACAGCGCCCCCTTCCAGCCTCCTCGCCTCGGACGCCCACACACACTCTCTCGAACACAGCTGGTTCGGTGGCTACAACCCGACTAACCGCTAAGCGACTAGCAGAGCGTGCCGGATCTGGCTACGGCCTAGTACCGTCTAGATCATGAGCAGTCGTCGTGGAACACTACTCAGTGCACTCGGTTGGCTTACGTTCGCTGCGATCGTCATCGTCGTGGCGATTCAGGTCTACGGTTAGCGATATGACTGCCTCAGAACGGTAGCATTCAGGAGGCAACTCGCGTCTAGTTCGAGGCTGGCACGGAGGTTGTCGAGTGCGTCGGCTGTGTCCTCGAAGTAGTTGGAGTGGGTGACTCTGATGGCTTCTATCGAGTCAGCGCCCAGCAGGACGACTTCCACTCGGGGGTTGTCGCGGTATTGCTCTTCGCGTTCGCCGTAGGCCTTGAGTGGTTGAGCGGTGTTGCCGAACTCCTCGAGGCTGATCTGCTTCCTTGCGTCATGGTCGAACGCGATGAGGAAGTCAATGGTCTTACGGTCTGCCATCACTGCTCCCCTGCTTCTTGGTGACGAGACCTGACAATGACGCCGAACGCTGCCAGCATAGACGGCCGGGTGAGGACGTCCATGAGAGGCGGCCTACGGCGCGATTGCGAGAAGGAGCCCCTCTTGGGCTTCCTGGACAAAAGTAACACTGCTCCTCACACTGACTTCAACGATTATCAATGTATAGCAAGGTCAACAGGCATTTTTTCCTTGCTGACGTGTCGGAGGGGGGACTTGAACCCCCACGCCCTATAAGGGCACTAGCCCCTCAAGCTAGCGCGTCTGCCAATTCCGCCACTCCGACGTGGGCGTCCGATGCTACCGGCGGGCCTGTCATCCACCACGGACCACGTCCTTAGCCGCAGCAGGTGTCCTCGAGGGAATCGGCCCGCCATACCGCCACCGTCTCGTAGGCGGCGAGGGAGGCGATGAACAGCCCGGCCAGCGGGTCGGCCCACCACCATCCGAGTGCCGCGTTTGCGCCCAGGCCGACTAGCAGTCCGCCCGACAGGAGAGCGCACAACACTGTCTGCTTCGCCTCGGCCTCCACAGCTCGCGATCCCATGAGCGGAGCCTGCCGGCGCTTAGCACGGGCCAACGCCGGCATGACGGCCAGCGACAGAGCGGCCAAGACGATGCCTACCAGCGACTCCTCGGGCCGGTCGGCCAGCACGAGGTCGCGCGTCGATTCGACGCCGACGTAGACGGCGAGCACCGCGAAGCTCAGCGCTATCAGGCGCTGGGCCCGGCGGTCCACCTCCTGCTTGCAGCCTGTGCGGCGCTCCTGGGCCAGCCGCCAGGCCAGGATCAGCGCGGCCGACACCTCGATGCCGGAGTCCAGTCCGAAGCCGATGAGGCTCACCGACCCCGCGGCGATCCCCGCGGCGATCGCAACGACGCCCTCGGCGGCGTTCCAGCCGATGGTGGCTCCCGTCAGCCACCTCTGGCGCGTGACGGCTTTGTCCCGGGTCGGGGGTGTCGTCAGTGCCATCGAGCCGTCACCTCCTCTGGTCCTCCGGCGTGCCGGGTAGGCGAACCGGAACCTTAGCGCCTGCTATTCCATCGCCCGTGACCGCGGGCTGGTCCGTCACGCCCCTTGGATAATTGACAACCAGCGTTGTGCATTCAATTGGGAGTGTGATACATTAAAGATCATGGCATCAGATGACATAGTCATGAATGTCACGTTCAACGACTCGGTGCCGGCCGGCGGCACCTACGCCAACGGCGCGCTCGTGTGGAACACCCCGCACGAGTTCACCATCGACTTCACCTCCCATCGCTCGCCCACCCACGACGACGACGCCCACGACGTGCTGGTGGTGGCCCGCATGAAGATCCCGACCAGCGCCATGTTCCGGATCGTTCAGGCCATGTCGGCCAACATCGACCGCTACGAGCAGCAGTACGGCCGTATCACTCCGAGACCCTCGAAGGAGACACCATGAGCAACAACGGCAGCGGCCCGGCCTTCGCCAGCGCCGGTCGCTTCGACTTCACGGTCAGGGCCGACGACGCCAACGTCACGGTCTCCCGGCCGGTCAGCCGCGAGGACGTCGACAGAGTGCGACGCCAGCTCGCGGAGTGGGAGAGCCGCCATTCCGGGCAGCGGACCTAGCCGACGCGACGGTTGGCACGGTTGAGCCCCTTGGCGTCATCGGAAACCACCCTGGAGCGGCTGGCCAGCGAGGGTCTCGTCACCCTCGCGACCAAGGATCTCGACGAGGTGCTCGAAAGGCTCGAACCGGTGAAGATCCCGCCCGGTGTGCAGCCGCCCAGTGAGCGCCTGGCCGAGCTGCGCCGCGATGAGCGGTGATCTGTGGTGCAGGTCGACACGGGACCCCTTCGGCGATCAGACCCTCGATCGGCCGAGGTAGCTTCAAGCCGTCTTCACCGTCGCCTGACCGGCTGCCAGCGGCCTACGGACCTGCCCGCCTCAGCGAGCGCGGAGGCGCTCAGGCGACCAGCGAGTAGGAGATGGACGAGAAGGCGAAGACCAGCGACGCGATGACGGTGATGCGGTCCAGGTTGCGCTCCACCACCGTGGATCCGGCGGCCTGGGCGCCGAGCCCGCCGCCGAACATGTCGGACAGGCCGCCGCCCTTGCCGCTGTGCAGCAGCACCAGGAATACCAGCGTCAGCGCGGAGATCACCTGCACCGGGGCGATGAACCAGATCACGGCGCTGAGGCTACCAGTCCCCCGAGCCCGCTCCGCGGCCGCCGCGTCCCGTCACGTCCGGCCACGGGGCGTCCGGGCTCAGGCCGCGTACAGGCGGTAGTTCACGATCCGGGCGAAGTCGGTCGCGTCCAGGCTGGCCCCGCCCACCAGTGCGCCGTCGATGTCGGGCCGCTCCATCAGATCCGGCGCGTTCGACGGCTTCACCGACCCGCCGTACTGGATCCGCAGCCCCGTCGCGGCGTCGCTCCCCCAGCCGTCCGCCACCAGCGACCGCACGTGGCTGCACATGTCCTGGGCATCGGCGGGCGTGGCCGTCTCGCCGGTGCCGATGGCCCACACCGGCTCGTAGGCCACCACCAGCTTGGCCACCACCTCAGCGTCGAGCCCGTCGAGACTGCCCGCCAGCTGGCCGGCCACCACGTCGTGGGCCTGGCCGGCCCGGCGCTGCTCGATCGTCTCGCCCACGCACACGATGGGCACCATGGCGTGGCGCAGAACGGTCCGAGCCTTGGCGTTGACCAGTTCGTCGTCCTCGCCGAACAACCCCCGGCGCTCGCTGTGCCCCACGATCACGTAGGCCACGTCCAGTTTGGCCAGCATGGAGGCCGACACCTCACCGGTGAACGCGCCGGAATCCGCGGGGTGGCAGTCCTGGGCGCCGAGCGCGATGGGGATGTCGTCGGCCTGCAGCACGGTCTGGACCGAACGCAGGTCGGTGAACGGCGGGTGCACGGACACGTCCACGTGCTGGTAGTCGTCGGCGTTCAGCGCGTAGGCCAGCTTCTGGATGGTCTGGATCGCCTCGAAGTGGTTGTGGTTCATCTTCCAGTTGCCGCTTATCAGCGGCACGCGGCCCGATGTCCTGCGTCCGGCGGCCGCGGATGCCCGCCCCGCCGCCTTGCGTCTAGGTCGCATTGGATGCTCCTCTCAGTGCCGCCAGCCCTGGCAGGTCGCCCTTCTCTATCAGCTCCAGCGACGCTCCCCCGCCGGTGGACACATGGTCCATGTCGCGGTCCACGCCGAAGCGCCGTACGGCGGCCGCGCTGTCGCCCCCGCCGACCACGGTGAAGGCCCGGGACTCGGCCATGGCCGCGGCGATGGCGCCGGTGCCTCCGCCGAAGCGGGGGTCCTCGAACACTCCCATCGGGCCGTTCCACAGCACCGTGCCGGCCTCGTGGATCACGTCGCCGAAGGCGGCCGCGCTCCCTGGTCCGATGTCCACGCCCATCCAGCCGTCGGCGACGTTGGCCCCGACCTGGCGCACCTCCCCGCCCGCGGCGGGGTCGCCGGGCACCCCGCCAGGACCGAGCGCGGTGAGGTCATAGGGAAGGTGGATCGGCGTCGCGCCCTCCAGGAGCTGCTGGCAGCGCTCCACCATCGAGTCCTCGCACAGCGAGGCGCCCACGCCGTGCCCCTGCGCCTTGAGGAATGTGAAGCACATGGCTCCGCCGATCACCAGCGAGTCCACCATGTCCAGCAGCGCGTCGATCACACCGAGCTTGTCCGACACCTTGGCCCCGCCCAGCACGGCCACGAACGGCCGCCGCGGCGATTCCCGCAGCCCGCCCAGCACCTCCACCTCCCGGGCCAGCAGCCGGCCCGCGGCCGACGGCAGCCTCTCGGGCGGGCCGACGATCGAGGCGTGGGCCCGGTGCGACGCCCCGAAGGCGTCGTTCACGTAGGCGTCGTGGCCCTCGACGAGGCCGTCGACGAAGGTCGGGGCTGCGGCGGTCTCACCGGCGTCGAAGCGCAGGTTCTCCAGCAGCTCCACGTCCGGTGCGAGCTCCGTGAGCCTGCGGCGCACCGGCTCGACCGAGAAGCGGGGGTCGGGGCTGCCCTGCGGGCGCCCCAAGTGGGTGCAGGCGGTGACCGCGGCCCCCTGCTTCCGAAGCCAGCGCAGCGTGGGCAGCGCGGCCCGGATGCGCAGGTCGTCGGCGATCTCACCGACAGCGCCCGGGCCGCCGCCGGCGAGCGGGACGTTGAAGTCGACCCGCACCAGCACGGAGCGGCCGTCCAGCGGGCCTAGGTCCTCCAGCCGGGGAACGGGCAGCACAGACAGGAGCGCCTCGGACCGTCAGCGGTTGGCCGCGCCGACGATGCCGGCCATGTCGACCAGCCGGTTCGAGTAGCCCCACTCGTTGTCGTACCAGCCGTTGACCTTCACCAGGTCGCCCATGGCCATGGTCAGCCCCGAGTCGAACACGCACGAAGCGGGCGAGCCGACGATGTCGGCCGACACCAGCGGAGCTTCGCTGTAGTCGAGCACGCCGGCCAGCGGGCCGCCGGCTGCGGCCTCGGCGAAGGCCTCGTTGATCTCCTCGACGCTGGGCTCGGCGGCCAGCTTGGCCGTGAAGTCGGTTATGGACCCGTCGGGGATCGGGACCCTCAGCGAGATGCCGTCGAGGTGTCCCTGCATGGCCTCCAGCACCAGCCCGGTGGCGCGGGCCGCTCCGGTGGAGGTGGGAACGATGTTGACGGCCGCGCCCCGGGCCCGCCGGAGATCGGAGTGGGGGCCGTCCACGAGAGCCTGGTCGCCCGTGTAGGCATGCACCGTCGTCATGAGGCCCCGCTCCACGCCGAAGGCGTCGTCGAGCACCTTGACCATGGGCACGAAACAGTTCGTGGTGCACGACGCGTTCGACACCACCGTGTGCACCGCCGGGTCGAAGTCCGAGTCGTTGACCCCCACCACGAACGTGGCGTCGGCGCCCGAACAGGGAGCCGAGACCAGCACCCGGGGCGCGCCGCCGTCGAGATGGCGGGCCGCGGCGTCGCGCTTGGTGAAGATGCCGGTGGACTCCACCACCACGTCGACTCCCAGGTCGCCCCACGGGAGTTCCTCGGGATTGCGCACCGAGAGGACCCGCAACGAGTCGTCGCCGACGCTCAGCACGTCGCCGTCCACGGAGACTTCGGTCCCGAGCCGGCCGTGGACCGAGTCGTAGCCCAGCAGATGGGCCATGGTCTCGATCGACCCGAGGTCGTTGACCGCCACAACGTCGAGAGCTGCGCCCTGATTCCGGGCGGCCCGGTAGAAGTTCCTGCCGATGCGGCCGAAGCCGTTGATGCCCACTCGAATGCTCATGGGCCAGAGGCTAGGCCCCGGCGAGCGGCGACCGGGTGGTTATCTGTCGATGTCGCGGTGCACCACCGCCGGCTCGTGGCCGATGGCTGCCAGCACCTTGGCGAAGTGCTCGGTGACCGCCACCGAGCGGTGGCGGCCGCCGGTGCAGCCGAAGGCCACCGTGAGATACGACTTGCCCTCGGCCACGTACTGGGGGACCAGCAGGGCCAGCAGCGACTCCATGCGGTCGAGGAACTCGGCGGTCACCGGCTGGTCCATCAGATAGTCGACGACCGCGGCGTCCAGGCCGCTGAGCGGCTTCAGGTCCTCTACCCAGTGGGGGTTCGGCAGGAACCGGCAGTCGATCACCATGTCGACGTCCAGCGGGATGCCGTGCGTGTAGCCGAAGGACATGACGGTGACCCTCATGGTCTGGCCCTCGCCCTCGTCGAACAGCTCCCCTATGCGGTCGTGCAGCTGGTGGACGTTGAGCTCGGTGGTGTCGATGACCACGTCGGCGGTCGCCCGCACGGGCTCCAGCGCGGCCCTCTCGGCCTCGATGGCCTCGGCCAGCGTGCCGGCCTCCGAGAACGGGTGGCGGCGCCGGGTGGACTCGTACCGGCGGACCAGCGCCTCGGTGGCGGCGTCGAGGAACAGGATCCGCAGACCCGGTATCTGGGATCGCAGGTCGTCGATCATGCCCGCGGCCTCGTCGTGGTAACGGCCGGTGCCCACCACCAGAGCCAGTTGCTCGATGCCCGCGCCGGGTGCTCCGGCCAGTTCGGCCACCTTCGGGATCAGCGACGGCGGCAGGTTGTCCATGACGAACCAGCCGAGGTCCTCGAGGTTGTTGGCGGCGCAGCTGCGGCCCGCTCCCGACATCCCCGCGATGACGACGAAGGCACTCACTCGCCCGCCATGGTAGGCCACCACCTCTTCGACCATGGCGCCCACCTGGGTGCTGTCGGACACGTCGGCCGGGGCAGCCATGGCGGTGCCTCCGGCGTCGGATATTCCCTGGGAGGTGCCGGCTGCGGAGTCGGCGTCGATGTCGTTGACCGCGACCGCTGATCCGGCCTCCCCGAAGCGCTCGGCAATGGCCCGCCCGATGCCGCGGCCGGCCCCGGTCACGAGGACGATCTTGCCCTTCAAGGAGTCGTGCACGGGGCTCCTTCCGCAGTAGCGCTCCGCAGCAGCCTATTCCTCGACCACCACGGCGCGAGTCCTCTCCGGTCGAGTGAATTGGCAGCATTATGCACGCCGTGTGCGCATGGCACTGCCAATTCCGAGGACCAGGTTCTGAGCCGCCCGAATTGGCAGCATTTTGCACGCTATGCGCGCATAGCGCTGCCAATTCTCGGGACGGGGCCAGGCTCAGGTTCCGGCGTGGAACGCGGCGTGGACGTTCTCGGCCACGGTGTCGGGCAGCCAGCCCAGCGCCTTGAGTTCGTGCAGCTCGGCTCGCTGCACGGCCCGAACGCCGCCGAGCTCCTTGGTGAGCCGGGCCTTGCGGACCGGGCCGAGGCCGGCGATGCCGTCGAGGGCCGATCCGGTCATGCGCCTGCCCCGCAGGGTGCGGTGGTAGGCGATGGCGAAGCGGTGGCTCTCGTCGCGGATGCGCTGCAGCATGTACAGGGCCTCGGACTGCCGCGGCAATCGCACCGGCTCCGTCCGGCCGGGCACGAACACCTCCTCGAACTGCTTGGCCAGAGCCGCGGCGGGGATCTCGTCGTCGAGGCCGAGCTCCTCAAGGACCTGCACGGCCACGCCAAGCTGGCCCTTGCCGCCGTCCACCAGCAGCAGCTGCGGCGGGTACGAGAACCTCCCGTCGCGCTCGGTGACCGGCCGGGCCCGCTGCTCCAAGTAGCCGCTGAGTCTCCGGGTCAGGACCTCGTGCATTGCTGCGTAGTCGTCGTTGCCCGGCACTGAGCGCAGCCGGAAGCGCCGGTAGTCGGCCTTCTTGGGCAGGCCGTCCTCGAGCACCACCATCGAGCCCACATAGTCCTGGCCCGACAGGTGGCTCATGTCGTAGCACTCGATGCGCAGCGGGGCCTCGGCCAGTCCCAGGTGCTCCTGGAGCTCGTTGAGGGCCCGGGCCCGGCTGTTGTGGTCGGTGCTGCGCTTGAGCCGGTGCCGGGTGAAGGACTCCTCCGCGTTGCGGGTCACGGTCTGTTGCAGGGACCGCTTGGGGCCGCGCTGGGGCACCCGGACCTGCACCCGGGAACCGCGCATCTCGGTGAGCCACTCGGTGTAGAGACCGGCCGCGGCGGGCATGTCGGGCACCAGCACTGTCTTGGGCCAGCCCAGCGGGTTGTCGTCGAAGTAGAGCCGCTCGAGGGTCCGGCTCACCAGCTCGGCCCGGTCGAGCTCCTCGGCCTTGTCGATCATGAAGCCGCGGCGTCCCATCACCCGGCCCCGTCGCACGAAGAACACCTGCACGGCCGCCTCCAGGGCGTCCTCCACCAGGCCGATCACGTCGAAGTCCTCGCTGCGGGAGCCGACCATCTGCTGGGTCTCGACCGCCTTGCGGACCGATTCGAGCCGGTCCCGGAGCCGGGCCGCCCGCTCGTACTCCAGCCCGTCGGCCGCGGCGGCCATCTCGGCGTTGAGGCGGTCGATCACCGGATCGGTGTCGCCCTCCAGGAACTCCAGCAGCTCGGCCACCATCGCGGCGTAGTCGTCGGGGGTGACGTCGCCCACGCACGGTCCCGAGCACTTCTCGATGTGGTACAGCAGGCAGGGCTTGCCCAGGCTGGCGTACCGGCGGAACTTGCCGTCGGTGCAGGTGCGGATCGGGAACGTGCGCAGCAGCAGGTCGAGGGTCTCGCGGATGGCGTAGGCGTGTCCGTAGGGGCCGAAGTAGCGGTCGCCCTTGCGGCGCCGGCCCCGCATGACCATGGCCCGGGGCCATTCGTCGACCATGGTCACGCACAGGAAGGGGTAGGACTTGTCGTCGGTGTAGCGGACGTTGAACCGGGGCCGGTGGCGCTGGATCAGCGAGAACTCAAGCATCAGGGCCTCGACCTCGTTGGCCACCTGGATCCACTCCACCGACGCGGCCGCGTCCACCATCTGACGGGTCCGCAGCGGCAGGTGCGAGCCGAAGTAGTTGTTGAGCCGGGATCGCAGGCTCTTGGCCTTGCCCACGTAGATGACCCGGCCCTCGGCGTCGAGGAACTGGTACGACCCGGGCGCGTCGGGGATCGACCCCGCCGCCGGCCGCTTCAGCGCTCCCATGCTGCGCGCCTGCTCCCTGCGATGTTTGGCCGTGTTCTCCTGTCGATGCAACCAAGACACGCGACGGGAGCGCCGGGTGTCACAGCATCGAGCGCAGGTACCGGCCGGTGTGGCTCTCGGGAACCTCGGCCACCTGCTCGGGGGTGCCCTCGGCCACGATCCGGCCCCCGCCCGAGCCGCCCTCGGGACCGAGGTCGATGATCCAGTCGGCCGTCTTGACCACGTCCAGGTTGTGCTCGATGACCACCACGGTGTTGCCCTGCTCGACCAGCCGGCCCAGAACTCCCAGCAGCTTGCGCACGTCCTCGAAGTGCAGCCCGGTGGTGGGCTCGTCGAGGATGTACATGGTGTGGCCGGTGGAGCGCTTGGCCAGCTCGCTCGACAGCTTCACCCGCTGCGCCTCTCCCCCCGACAGCGTGGGCGCGGGCTGGCCGAGGCGCACATAGCCGAGCCCGACGTCGGTCAGGGTTCCCATGTGTCGGGCGATGGCCGGCTGGTTGGTGAAGAACTCCCGCGCGTCGGCGCACGGCATGTCGAGCACCTCGGCGATGTTGTGGCCCTTGAAGGTCACCTCCAGGGTGTCGCGGTTGTAGCGCTTGCCCTTGCACACCTCGCAGGGCACGTACACGTCGGGAAGGAAGTGCATCTCGATGCGGATGGTGCCGTCGCCCCGGCAGGCCTCGCAGCGCCCGCCCTTGACGTTGAACGAGAACCGACCGGGCATGTAGCCCCGCACCCTGGACTCGGCGGTGTTGGCGAACAGCTTGCGGACGTGGTCGAACACGCCGGTGTAGGTGGCCGGGTTGGACCGGGGGGTGCGGCCGATGGGCGACTGGTCGATGGCGATCACCTTGTCGAGGTGGCCTGCGCCGTCGATGCGGGTGTGGCGTCCGGGCGGTGCCTTGGACCGGTAGATGTGCTGCATCAGGGCCCGGTGCAGGATCTCGTTGACCAGCGACGACTTGCCCGACCCCGACACCCCGGTCACGCACACGAAGCACTGCAGCGGGAAGGCGACGTCGATGTCGTCCAGGTTGTTCTCCCGGGCGCCCCGCACCACCAGACGGGTTCCGTCGCCGACCCGGCGCATCTGCGGCACCTCGATGCGCCGGCGCCCCGACAGGTACTGGCCGGTGACCGACTCCTCCACCCCGAGCAGGCCGTCGAGCGATCCGGAGTGCACGACCGTCCCGCCGTGCTCGCCCGCGCCCGGCCCGATGTCGACGACGTGGTCGGCGACCCGGATGGTCTCCTCGTCGTGCTCCACCACCATCACGGTGTTTCCCAGGTCGCGCATGCGCACCAGGGTGTCGATCAGGCGCCGGTTGTCGCGCTGGTGAAGCCCGATGGACGGCTCGTCGAGCACGTACAGCACCCCCACCAGGCCCGAGCCGACCTGGCTGGCGAGCCGGATGCGCTGGGCCTCGCCCCCGGCGAGAGTGGCCGCGCTGCGCGACAGGTTGAGGTAGTCGAGTCCGACGTCGAGCAGGAAGCCGAGCCTGGCCCGGATCTCCTTGAGGACCTGCTCGGCGATCATGGTGTCGCGGTCGTCGAGGCTCAGCTCGGCCAGGGTCTTGGCCGCATCGGCGATCGACATCGCGCACAGCTCGTGGATGTTGTGGCTGTCGACGGTGACGGCCAGAGCCAGCGGGTTGAGCCGGGCGCCGCCGCAGTCCGGGCACGGCACCTGGCGCATGTAGCCCTCGATGTTCTCCCGGGCCGAGTCGCTCTCTGACTCGTCGTGGCGGCGCATCAGGTGCGGGACGATCCCCTCGAAGCGGGCCTGGTACACCCGGCGGCGGCCGAAGCGGTTCTGGTAGCGGACCTGCACCCGGCCGGTGACCCCCTTGGCGTACAGGAGCATGTCGTGCTGGCGCTGGCTCAGTTGGCGCCAGGGCACGTCGCGGGGTATGCCGTACTCCTCGCACACCGCCTGCAGCAGGCGCGGGTAGTAGCGCGACCGGCTCTCGGACCACGGTGTGATCGTCCCGCCGGCCAGGGTGGCGTCGGGGTCGGGGACGACCAGCTGGGGGTCGACCTCGAACACCGTGCCAAGGCCGTCGCAGTGGGAGCAGGCCCCGTAGGGCGAGTTGAACGAGAAGTTGCGGGGCGCCAGCTCCTCGAACGACTTGCCGTCGGAGGGTCGGGCCAGGTGCTGGCTGAACACGACACGCCGGGGCTCTGCGCCGTCGCCGTCACCCGTGCCCGTATCGGCTTCGCCGGCTGCGTCGTCGGGCCGCGGCACGATCTCTATCTCGGCGATCCCGTCGGCAAGGCGAAGGGCGGTCTCGACCGAGTCGGTCAGGCGCCGCTCGACCCCGTCGCGCAGCACCAGCCGGTCCACCACCACCGCGATGTCGTGCATCTCGTAACGGGCCAGCTCCAGGCCGTCGGCGCCCCCGGAGAGGCCGGTGGCGCCGGCCATGTCGGCCAGCTCGACCAGCTCGCCGTCGACGATGGCCCGGGCGTAGCCCTGACCGGCCAGGTCGGCGAGGAGCGTGTCGTAGGTGCCCTTGCGTCCCCGCACCACCGGGGCCAGCACCTGGAAGCGGGTGCCCGGCTCCATCTCCAGGATCCGGTCCACGATCTGCTGAGGGGTCTGGCGGATGAGCCGCTCACCGGTCTCGGGGTCGTGGGGCACGCCGATCCGGGCGTACAGCAGCCGCAGGTAGTCGTAGACCTCGGTGATGGTGCCGACGGTCGAGCGGGGATTGCGTGATGCGCTCTTCTGGTCGATGGATATCGCCGGGGACAGGCCCTCGATGAAATCGACGTCGGGCTTGTCCATCTGGCCTAGGAACTGCCGGGCGTAGGCCGACAGCGACTCCACGTAGCGGCGCTGGCCCTCGGCGTAGATGGTGTCGAACGCCAGCGAGCTCTTTCCCGAGCCCGACAGGCCGGTGATCACGATCAGCTGGTCCCTCGGAAGGTCGAGGTGAACGTCTTTGAGGTTGTGCTCGCGCGCCCCCGAGATCACCAGCCGCTCAGCCACGCCCAGACTCTACCCGCTGGCCCGACACCTGTAACGAACGTCTGTTCGTTGAGCGCCGAAGCGGCCGACGGTACAATGGGAGGCGAGGCTTGAGAGCGCGCTCAACGCAGAGGGAGGCCCTATGAGGGCTGGTGTGAAGGAACTCGCGGACCTCGTGGCGACCGCTAGAGAGGCCACCGCAGAACTTGATGACGCCGATCTACGGCGGACCGCGTTCGAGAGGGTGCTCGACCATCTCCTCAGGAACGGTGACGACAAGGAGTTGCAGTACGCAAGCGTCGGCTCGGCGCCGCGTTCGGAGACCTCGGATGCCGCGGCTGCTGATTTCGCGGACGAGGTCTTTGCCGACGAGCAACAGCGCGTCGATGCGGTGTCACGCTACTTCAAGATCGAGCCCGAGGACGTCGGCCACATATTCGACTTGTCGAGTGACGAGCCTGAATTAGCCATCCACAGCAGCAAGCTGGATACCCAGAAGTCGCCAGCGGTGCGGGAGATTTGCCTGATGGTCGCGGGAGCGCGGACAGCCCTGGGACAGGATACGGCGACATCTCACATCAAGTCAGCGGCCGACCATTACGGCCGCCTGGACACCGCCAACTTCATGAAGACACTCAGCGCCATGCCGGAGATTTCGGTCCTGGGAAAGCCAGGATCCCCCAACCGGGTCGTCCGTATGAAGGCGCTGGGGGCGGAGATGTCTCAGGCCGTGGCTCAGCGGCTCCTCGGTGAGTGACTCCGCCGGAGAGTTCGCTCAGCCATCTGAGTCGGCGGAGGTTGCACGGCCGCGCTGGCCTCACCTGATCCACCTTCACCGCGAGTTGGACTCAGCCTGGAGCCTCTATCGCGACGAGTACTACGACGAGGCGGTGCGCAAGGCGTCGCAGCGCTACGCGAATCGTGCGAAAGAGTTGACCAACCGCCCCGACCTCGACGGCTCGGCGCTCATGGAGCACGCCTTCTCCGCTCAGAGCCCGTTGCTGGAGTTCAGCGACCGCGGGACATTGATCGAGCGCGACGAGCACGATGGGTACCGGTTTCTTGCCGTGGGCTTGACGCGGGCACTGCGGAACGTCCTGTCGCACACAGACTCCTATGGTCTGGACGAGGCATCTGCGCTGGAATGGCTCGCATTCATCAGCGCCATGCACCGTCGGCTAGATCAGGCGCAGCAGGTGACGACCGCGCAGGGGCAGTAATCGTCGTTCTCGGACAAGCGCCGGGGGTCAACGCCACAGGGCTGCCGCGATGGTGGCGTTGTCGTTCAGGCCTAGGCGGACGGCCTCGGCCAGGACCCGGCCGACTATGTCGTCGGCGGTCTCGGCACTGGGGCCGCAGGCCGCCCCGATGCCGCTGGTGGCGGCGTCGTCCGACAGCCAATCGGCGCCGTACCTGTAGACGAAGGGCTCCCAGGCGCCGTCGCTGGCCAGAATCACCGCGTCGGGCCGCGACCCCTCGCCGGACTCCCCCACTATCTCGACCTCGACGAACCCGGCCCTTGCCTGGGCGTCCATGGGCGGCATGCCCAAGCAGATGTCGATGCTGCCGTCGGGACTGCGGTGGGGCCGGCCACAGCAGAACCCTCTCAAGCCGTCGGGTCCGGCCGTGGCCACGAACGGCAGCGTGTCGCCCATCCAGCCGATCAGTAGGCCGCCCTTGGGCGTCCAGGCGGCCACGGTCAGGGTGCTCATCGGGAACATGAACAGAGGCAGGTTCCGCTGCCACGATTCCGGACCCGTGAGGGCCAGCACCCGCTCGTTGGCCTCCTCGAACGCGACGGCCATGTCCTCGGGGCTGGCGATCCTCTGCGGCAGCCCTTCCACCGCCGCTTGAGCAGCCTCGTCGCCCCGTGTGTGCCCGCCCAGCCCGTCGGCCACCGCGATGACCCAACTCCCGTCGTGCTCGGATATCACCGCCAGCGCCCGGTCCTCGTTCACCCGCCGAGGCCCAATATCGCTCGCGGTCGCTACCGATGCCTCCGGCCGGGCCACAAGCGAGTCCACTGTCTCAGAGCCGGCCACGCCCCCGATCATGCCACCGCCGAGCCGTCGCCGTCCTGATGCTCGAGGATGGCGACGATGGCGAGGACGGCTTCCGCTCGCCGCTCGAACTCCGCCAACCTGGCCGAGAACGCCCTCGCACGTCGTCACGATCTCGCGAAGTTCCTCGGTGGGAGTCAGTTCGATGTCGACGAGGCGATCATCTCTGCCACATCGACTTCCAGCTGTGTGACTGCCTTGCGTGCTTCCGCGCTGGTGACGCTGCCCTCCGTGACGCTGGCCAGTATGGTCGCGATTCCGGCGTCGATCCGCTGAGCGGCATGCCTCCACGTCATGACGGTGCTAGGTCGCTATGCGTCCGCGAAGAGCGGGTCAGTCGCGTACGAGGTTGAAGTCGCTGCAGTCTGCTCGGTAGGAATCTCCGTCGGTTGGGCCGTTCGAATGGGCGCTCGCCGCCGTCGGGACGAGTTGCCCGGCCCCTGTGACTGCGGCGGTCCGTGGATCGGGGGCGGGTCGGGCGCGCGGGCAGGTCCGTAGCGGACCCGCTTCGGCGGTGCGATCGTGTGAAGGCCCCGTCCGTCGGGCACCACCCGCCAGCCGTGACGATGGACGTTGTCGTGACAGCCCCAGCACAGCGGGATGAGATTGTCGATGTCGGTGGGGCCGCCCTCGGAGCGGGGCCGGATGTGGTGGGCCTGGCAGATGGCGGTGTGGTGGCCGCAGCCCCCACATCCGCCGTAGCGGGCGATCAGCGCGTCCATCTGCGCCTTGGTTGGTCTCGGCAGCGCGGGACCACGCCACAGCGGCTGGCCCTTGCCGTTGAACACGACCCCAACGATCCTGGCGTTGCAGAAGTGCTCCTCCAGCACGCTGGGAGGGATGGTGCCGCCGTCGGCGATCTCCGCGAACGCCTTGTCGCCTTCGGCGTCAAGGTGCTGAACGATGGTGATGTCAGCCGACGACCTGCCGCGGCTGGTCGTTGAGCGGGGGCACTCGGTCAGGGTGTCCAACGCGTCGGCCAGGCGCTGGGGCAGGCTCCGCTGCTCTCCGCCAGGATTCCTGACGTCGCACCGCCGCAGCCGCTCGGCCTCCTTGAGCAACCGAGTGTGCATCTTGGCTCCGATCACGGGATCCAACTCGCCCCGCAGGTGAACCATGCCGTCATCGTCGTCCTTCCAGATGCTGAGCCGACGTCGGGCCCGCTGCCGCCTGTAGACGCTCTCGCCGCCGTCGTCCTGTCGCCGGGCAACCCACCGGTTCGCCTCCTGGGCGAACTGTTCCGGCGACAGCGAAGCAGCCTTCTCCAACAGGCCGCCGTCTTGCTCGACTTGACCAGCGCTCGTCTTCTCCGAAGCCTGGGCGAGGGTCTTGGCGTTGGCCAGAGGGATCTGCCCGCCAGTGAGTGCGTCACGCACGTCGGGCATCGACTGCAACTGCTTCACCGCCCTGACTTGGCCGGCAGCGTGACTCAGGGTGAGCCCCGCAGCCCGGGCCAGCACCCCGGCACCGCCGTCGCCGTGCTGCTCACCCGCCGCGACCAGGGCAGCCGCGTCGGCCTGCAACACCGCTACCTGGGCCGCGAACGCCTTCGACTCCGACAGCACCCGCCGTGCGTCCGCGGTGGAAGCGCCCCCGGAGTTGACCAGACGGATCAACTCCGTAAGCCCTTCCCGCACCCGCTGTGCCGCTTCAAACACCATGTCCACATCATGCCATAGGGGTGTGACATCTGTCAAGCATTGTCAGATTATTTCAATATGTATTATGCTTGACCTCGGTGCGCTAAATCTGCGCATCGAAACCGAGACAACCTGACCCTCCCTCGTCGGAGGCTCGCCGACTCAACGGCCCCCGCTACGGACGCACGGGCACTACCCGGGCCTCCCCGCGGGCACGGAGCACCCGAGGAGGAAACCTGATGACGGGCACTATCCCTTTCGCACGCGAGTCGTGGGTCGCGGTGAACCTGTATTCGATGCGCACCGACGGACGCCAGACGCTGACACTCGACGGCAAGCCGCCGCCGGACTACAACCCGCAGCGCACAGTGGACTACCTTGACAAGTATGAGTTCGGTCCCCACGAGCTCGGGATCGGCGGCACCTTCTACTGCATCAAGACCAACGAGCCCCCGCCGCCGGACATGGTGTCAGCGTTGATAGAAGCGCTGACAGCCAGGGGACGCGGGCGCTGGCTCAGAGTCGTGCGCAAACCGGTACGAGAGCACACCTTCGTGCTGTGGGACGAAGAGGGCCGGCTCCTTGACGACGGCCCCCACAGGTGCACCTGCGGGGCAGGAGTCCTCGTGGACCTCGACACCGTGCGATGCAAGGCAGGCGTCGAGATCCACGAAGCAACCTGACATCGCTAGCTCGGGCGGTAGGCGTGTCGGCGGTGCTGGATGCGGTGGATCACGACGACTTCACTGTCCTCGAGAATCTCGTAGATGATGCGGTAGTCGCCGCGGCGAGCTGATCGCAGCCCCTCTAGTTCGTCCCCGAGTGGCTTGCCCGCCCGGTGAGGGTTCTCCACGATCGGGCCGAAGATTGCTTCCAGGGCGGCTTGGCGCACCTTGTCGGGCAGGCGGTCGAGATGACGCAGTGCCGCGGCCGTGATCTTGGGCTCGTGCACCGCGGACCCTCAGATGTGGTCGCGCAGGCGCAGCAGCTTTCCCTCGGCGGCTTCTTGGCGTGACTCCCGTATCGACTCCATCAACTCGGCGTCGCTCATGATGTCGAGGGTCTCCTCGAGCGATTCGAGGTCGTCGGGACTCATGAGAACGAACGAGGGCCGGCCGTTGCGGGTCACCAAGATGCGATCGTGCTGACGCTCCACCCGATCGGCCATCTCGGAGAGATGAGCCTTCACCTCGGAGAACGGGAGCGTGTCAGTCACGAAAGGAAGCATAGTTCATGATATTGAGTTGGCAACCAATGTCATCCGCGGATCTCGGCCAGTTCCCGGCGGAGGTCCTTGATCTCGTCGCGCAGGCGGGCCGCGTACTCGAAGCGCAGGTCGCCGGCGGCCTCGCGCATCTCCTCGTCGAGCGTGCGTATCAGGCGCTCCAGCTCGGCGTCGGGCAGCTCGCCCAGGTCCGGTCCCTCACGCCGGCGGCGGGCCTCGGCCAAACCTCCCCCGCGCTCGCCGCCCACATCGGCGTCCGGCACCGGAGCGGAGTCGCGGTCCGGCCGGATCATGGCCAGGATGTCGGTGACCGCCTTGCGGATGGTGGTCGGGTCGATCCCGTGGGCCTCGTTGTGGGCCTGCTGCAGGCCCCGGCGCCGCATCGTCTCCGAGATGGCCCGACGCATCGAGTCGGTCACCTCGTCGGCGTACATGATCACCTGGCCGTCGACGTTGCGGGCCGCCCGGCCGATGGTCTGGATCAGCGACGTCTCGCTGCGCAGGAAGCCCTCCTTGTCGGCGTCGAGAATGGCCACCAGCGACACCTCGGGAAGGTCGAGGCCCTCCCGCAGCAGGTTGATCCCCACCAGAACGTCGAACTCCCCCAGCCGGAGGTCGCGCAGGATCTCGATGCGCTGGATGGTGTCGACCTCGCTGTGCAGGTAGCGCACCCGCAACCCCCGCTCCAGCAGGTACTCGGCCAGGTCCTCGGCCATCTTCTTGGTGAGGGTGGTCACCAGCACCCGCTGGTCCCGCTCCGTAGTCACTGTGATCTCCTCGAGCAGGTCGTCGATCTGGCCCTTGGTCGGCTTCACCACCACTTCGGGATCCACCAGGCCGGTGGGCCGCACGATCTGCTCCACCACCTGGTCGGAAACATCGAGCTCGTAGGCGCCGGGCGTGGCCGACATGAAGACCACCTGGTTGAGCCGGCTCATCACCTCGTCGAAGCGCAGCGGCCGGTTGTCGGCCGCCGACGGCAGCCGGAAGCCGTGGTCGATCAGGGTCTCCTTGCGGCTGCGGTCGCCCTCGTACTGGCCGTGCAGCTGCGGCACGGCCACATGGGACTCGTCGATCACCATCAGGAAGTCGGACGGGAAGTAGTCGATCAGCGTGTACGGCGACTCGCCGGGGCTCCGGCCGTCGATGGGCGCCGAGTAGTTCTCGATGCCGTTGCAGTAGCCGAGCTCGGCCATCATCTCCAGGTCGTAGCTGGTGCGCATCTGCAGCCGCTGGGCCTCCAGCAGCTTGCCCTCGGCCTCGAAGCAGGCCAGCCGCTCGGCCAGCTCCTTCTCGATGCGCACCACCGCGGCCTCCATCCGCGCCGCGCTGGTGGCGTAGTGGGTGGCCGGGAACACCACCAGGTCCTCCAGGGTCTCGAGCCGCTCGCCGGTGAGGGGATCGACCACGGTGATGCGCTCCACCTCGTCGCCGAAGAGCTCCACCCGGACCAGGGTCTCGTCGTAGGCGGGATGTATCTCGATGGTGTCGCCCCGCACCCGGAACTTGCCGCGCACCAGGTTCATGTCGTTGCGCTCGTACTGCATGTCCACCAGGCGCCGCAGGATCGAGCGCTGGTCGTGCTCGGCGCCTTCGTGAAGCACCAGCAGCTGCGTCTCGTACTCCTCGGGCGAGCCCAGGCCGTAGATGGCCGACACCGACGCCACCACGATGGTGTCGCGCCGGGTGAGCAGGGCCGAGGTGGCCGAGTGGCGCAACCGGTCGATCTCGTCGTTGACCGACGAGTCCTTCTCGATGTAGGTGTCGCTGGCCGGCATGTAGGCCTCGGGCTGGTAGTAGTCGTAGTAGCTGACGAAGTACTCCACCCGGTTGTGCGGGAACAGCTCGCGGAGCTCGTTGGCCAGCTGGGCGGCCAGCGACTTGTTGGGGGCCAGCACCAGTGTGGGCCGCTGGGCCCGCTCGATGGTCCAGGCGATGGTGGCGCTCTTGCCCGAGCCGGTGATGCCCAGCAGCGTCTGGAAGCGGTGTCCGTCGGCCACGCCCGCGGCCAGCGCCTCGATGGCCCTGGGCTGGTCGCCGGCAGGCTCGAACGGGGCCACCACCTCGAAGGCCCGCCGGTCGCTGGGAACGGTCACCGGCGCCATGTCACCCGATCGTACAGACGTGGCGGATCAGCCGAGAGCGGCGGCCCAGCGGTAGCAGGCGTCGATCTGGGGCTCCAGCTCAGCAGCAGGGCCGTCGTTGGTGATGACGAAGTCGGCGACCTCCAGCCGCGACTCGCGGCTGGCCTGGTTGGCCAGGCGGGCCCGGGCATCGTCCTCGGACAGGCCGCGCCGGGCGACGAGGCGCTGCACCGCCACCTCGGGGTCTGCGTCCACCACGACGATGCCGGCCAGATCCCGGTAGCGCTTCGCGATCGGCTCCCCGCCGGGGCGGACCAGCAGCGGGATGTCGAGCACCACCACCGCGCCCGGCGACCGCTCAGCCGCAGCAGCCCTGCGCTTGGCCATCTCCTCGCCCACCGCGGGATGGACGATGGCGTTGAGGGCGGCCAGCTCGTCGGCGTCCTTGAACACCACCGCGGCCACCGCGGCCCGGTCGAGGGTGCCGTCCTCGGCTACCACGATCGGGCCCCAACGCCGCACGATGGCGTTGAACACGGGCTCACCGGGCTGCTGGAGGTCCCGCACGATCTCATCGGCGTCGATGAGGATCGCGCCCCGCTCGACCAGTCCGGCGCCCACCGTCGACTTGCCGGCGCCGATCCCCCCCGTCAGTGCGATCTCAGGCAGAGCTCAGGTCTCGTCGGCGGTGACGTCGGAAGCCTCGTCGGACGCAGCCTCGACCTCGTCGCCGGCTGGCCCCGCTTCGGCGTGCTCGCCCTCGTCGTCGGGGTGCTCCTCGTCGTCCTCGGTGGAGAAGTAGTCCTCCCAGGCCTGCTGTCCCTCGGAGCCGCCGGTGCCGATGTAGTTGCCCTCGTCGTCGTAGGCATGGTCGCCGAAGTGCTCCTGGTACTCGGCCGCGACCACGCCGCCCTCGGCTGCCTGCTTGATCGACAGGCTGATGCGGCGGCGTTGCAGGTCGAGGTCGATGATCTTCACCCACAGCTCCTCGCCGGGGGTCACAACCTGCTCGGGAAGCTCGACATGGTGAGCCGACATCTCCGAGATGTGGACCAGCCCCTCGATGCCGTCGCCGACCTGCACGAACGACCCGAACGGCACCAGCTTGGTGATGCGCCCGTAGACCAGCTCCCCCACCCGGTGGCTGGCCGCGAACTCCTGCCAGGGGTCCTGCTGGGTGGCCTTGAGCGACAGGCTGATGCGCTCGCGTTCCAGGTCGACCTCCAGGACCTGCACGTCGATGCGGTCGCCGGCCGACACCACCGCGCTGGGGTGGTCGACGTGCTTCCAGGACAGCTCCGACACGTGGACCAGGCCGTCCATGCCGCCGAGGTCGACGAAGGCGCCGAAGTTCACCACCGACGACACCACGCCGCTGCGGATCTCGCCCGGCCGGAGGTTGTCCAGGAACGCCTCCCGCTGCTCGCGCTGGGTCTCCTCCAGCCACGCCCGGCGGCTCAGCACCACGTTGTTGCGGTTCTTGTCGAGCTCGATGATCTTGGCGTCGAGCTCGCGGCCCACGTAGGGCTGCAGGTCGCGCACCCGGCGCAGCTCCACCAGCGAGGCGGGCAGGAATCCCCGCAGGCCGATGTCCACGATGAGGCCGCCCTTCACTACCTCGATCACCATTCCCTTGACCGCGACGTTGGCCTCCCGCTGCTCCTCGATCCGCCCCCAGGCCCGCTCGTACTGGGCCCGCTTCTTGGACAGGATCAGCCGGCCCTCCTTGTCCTCGCGGGTGATGACCAGGGCCTCGATCCCCTCGCCCAGCGCGACCACCTCGCCGGGATCGACATCGTGGCGGATGCTCAGCTCGCGGGCCGGGATGACGCCCTCGGACTTGAAGCCGATGTCGAGCAGGACCTCTTCCTTGTCGATGCGGACGACCGTGCCCTCCACGATCTGGCCGTCCTCGACGACCACCATGGTCGAGGCGTAGGCGTCGTCGAGGCTGATGTCGCCGAGATCGTCCTCGACGATCTGGCGTGGGATGTAGGTGCCGTCCTCGGCGAAGGTGCCCATGTCGGCGGGCGGGGCCGGGTCGAGGATGGCGGTTGCGGTGTCGGTCACGGTGTCTTTCCGGGCAGGTCTGATAGGGGTTGTGGGACCCGGTGAGGCTACCGGCGGGGCGCCCGAGTTGTTCCCGGTCGGCAGCCGGGAAGGGCAGTGGCTCCGCTCAGCCCTTGGCTCCGGCCCAGGTGCCGGCCACCTGGAGGTCCACCTCCAGCGGCACCCGCAGCTCGAAAGCGCCCCGCATCACCTCTCGGGTCAGCTCCGAGGCCGGTCCGATCTCGGCGTCGGGGGCCTCCAGGATGATCTCGTCGTGAACCTGCAGCACGATGCGAGACTCCAGCTCCTCCTCGTCCAGGGCCCGGTGCAGGCGCACCAGCGCGACCTTGAAGATGTCGGCCGCCAGTCCCTGGATGCCCGCGTTCATGGCCTGGCGCTCGCCGGCCTGGCGCAGCCGCACGTTGGGGCTGGCCAGTTCGGGGATCTGCCTGCGCCTCCCGAACAGCGTTTCCGTGTAGCCCTTGCTGCGAGCCTCGGCCACGGTGCGGTCCATGTACTGGCGCACCGAGGGGAACGCCTCGAAGTAGGCGTCGAGGATCTCGGTGGCCTCGCCGGTGGCGATGTTGAGCCGTTGGGCGAGGCCGTAGGCCTCCATCCCGTAGGCCAGGCCGTAGGACACCATCTTGGCCGTGGACCGCTTCTCCACGCCGACCTCTGAGGGGTCGATGCCGAAGATCCGGGCCGCGGTGGCGGTGTGGATGTCGTCGCCGGCCTCGAAGGCCGCGATCAGGCCGGGATCCTCGGCCAGGTGGGCGATGCATCGCAGCTCGATCTGGTCGTAGTCGGCGACCAGCAGCTTGCAGCCGGCCGGAGCCACGAACGCGGTGCGGAAGACCCGGCCGCGCTCGGACCGCACCGGGATGTTGTGAAGGTTGGGTGCGTCGGAGCTGAGCCGGCCGGTGCGGGCCACCGTCTGGTTGAAGGTGGCCCGGATGCGCTCGTCGGGGCCTATCTCGGCCAGCAGGCCGACCCCGTAGGTGGAGCGCAGCTTCTCCACCTCGCGGTAGCCGAGCAGATGGTCGACGATGGGATGCTCGCCCCGGAGCTTCTCCAGGGACTGCGCGTCGGTGGAGAAGCCGGTCTTGGTGCGCTTGACCGGGGTGAGTCCGAGATCCTCGAAGAGCACCTCGGCCAGCTGCTTGGGCGAGTTGACGTTGATGGGGCGCCCCGCGTCGGCGAGCACCTGGTCGCGCAGTTCTTCGGCCTCGGTGTCGAGCTCGTCGCGGATCTGCTCGAGGACCGAGCGGTCCACACCGATGCCGATGTGCTCCATTCGGGCCAGCACCCGCACCAGCGGCACCTCCACCTCGTCGTTGAGGCTCTCCAGGCCCTGCGCCGCCAGCGCCTCCCGCAGCGGCGCGACCAGGCGGTCGACGGCCAGCGCGGCCCATCCGGCCTGATCGTGGGGCTTGATGGAGTCGCCGTCGAGGTCGAGTCGCCCCTCCTGGGGGACGTGGGAGGGCGGGTCGATGCCGGCGTAGCGGCCGGCCAGGTCGCTGAGGTCGTAGCGGGCGTCGGCCGGGTCGAGCAGGTAGGCCGCCAGCATGGTGTCGATCAGCGGGTCGCGCATCTCGATGCCGCGGTCCAGCAGCGGGCGCATGAGGGCCTTGGCCCCGTGTACGGCCAGCGGCCGGTTCGAGCCGCTCTCGGCGCTGCCGGCCGGGCCGGTCAGGAGATCGGCGAGCGCAGCCGACACGGCGCCATCGTCGAGGAGGGGGCCACCGATGAATGCCACCCGGCCGGCGGCCACGTCGACCACCCACGCCAGACCGCCCTCGAGTCCCCCAGCCGGGGCGGCCAGGGCCAGGGGTGTGGCCGGCGCCGGATCCGCGGCCGCAGCTCCGAGCGCTGCGGACGCCGCCGCGGACGTCTGCAGCACTTGGACGTCGGGCGAGAGCGTCCTTGTCGACGGGCCTGCACCGGCGTCGTCCTCGCCGACGGCGTCCCCGAGGGCGTCGCCGAGGGCCTCGGCCAGGCGGGTGTGCAGGGTGCGGAACTCCAGGAAGTCGAACAGCTTGCGCACCGCCGGCGCGTCGATCTCCCCGAGGGTGAGGTCGTCGAGCCCGGCCTCGAGGGGAACGTCGCGCACCAGCAGCATCACTTCGGCGTTGGAGCGGACCTGCTCCTCGGCGGCCGCGAGGTTCTCCCGCAGCTTGGGCGTCAGGTCATCGAGTGAGGCGAAGATGCCGTCGATGCCGCCCTTGGTGTTGATCAGCTTGGCCGCGGTCTTCTCCCCCACCCCGGGCACTCCGGGAAGGTTGTCGCTGTTGTCGCCCCGCAGGGCCGCGTACTGCACGTAGTCGACGGGCTTGACGCCGGTGCGGTCGAGGATGCCGGCCTCGTCGTACAGCTTGTAGTCGGACACGCCCCGCACGTTGTAGAGCACCTTCACCGAAGGGTCCTCCACCAGCTGGTAGGTGTCGCGGTCGCCGGTCACCACGATCACGTCGTCGCCGGCGTCGCGGCCCTCGGTGGCCAGGGTGGCAATCACGTCGTCGGCCTCGAAGCCGGGGGCGTCGACGGTGGGGACGGCCAGGGCCTCCAGGACTTCCCGGACCAGTCCCATCTGCTGGCGCAGGATGTCGGGCGCGGAGTCGCGGGTCCCCTTGTAGGTGGGGACCATCTCGTGCCTGAAGGTCGGCTCGGGGCGGTCGAAGGCGACCACGACCTTGTCGGGCTGGTGGTCGCGCCACAGGTTGATCAGCATCGACGTGAAGCCGAACACCGCGTTGGTGATCTGGCCCGATGCGGTGGCCATGTCGGTGGGCAGGGCGAAGAAGGCCCGGTAGGCCAGCGAGTTGCCGTCGATCAGCATCACCTTCGACATGTCGGAGAATCTACGGCAACCGCGCTCGGCCTCGGGCAGTCAGGGCGCGATGCGCTCCTCGAGCACGTCTCCGGCCACATCTTGCATGGTGCGGCGCTGCGACATGGCGGTGCGCTGGATGAACGCGTAGGCGTCCTGCTCGCTCATGCCGTGGCCGTCGATGAGCCGTCCCTTGGCCCGGTCGAGGAGCTTGCGCACCTCCAAACGGCCCTCCAGGTCGCCGACCTGGCCCTCGAGTGCCTCCATCTCCCTGAAGCGGGCCAGGGCCAGCTCCACGGCGGGTACCAGGGCGTCGCGCCGGTACGGCTTCACGAGATAGGTCATGGCTCCGGCCTCGCGGGCCTCCTCGATCAGCTCGCGTTGGCTGAAGGCGGTGAGGATCACCACCGCCGTTCCCCGCTGTGGCGCGATCCGCCGGGCGGCCTCGATCCCGTCGAGACCCGGCATCTTCACGTCGAGAATGGCCACGTCGGGACGGTGCTCGGCCACCAGCCCCACCGCGTCATCGCCCCGGCCGGTGTCGGCCACCACGTCGTAGCCCTCCTCGCGCAGCGTCTCGACCAGGTCGAGACGGATGATGGACTCGTCCTCGGCCACCACCACCCGGACCGCGCCGGAAGTGCTCACGATGCGCTGAACCGGTCAAGCAGAGCGTCCTGGTCGGCTTCCAGACGGGCGATGCGCTCGGCGATCTCGTCGCGGTGGCGCCGGAGCCTCTCAGCGTGCCGGCTCGTCTCGCGGTACTCGCGGTCGGCGATCGGCGTCTCGGACACCAGCGCTCGCAGGCGGCTCTCGTCGGCCTCGTCGCTGACCTGCAGGAGCTGCTCCTCACATACGCGCAGATCGGTCCGCAGGGTGCTCAACTGCCGTCCGATTCCCCGCAGACGGCGCTCGATCCGGTCCCGGGACATGGGACACAGTCTAGGAGCGCATCCCGCCACTGAAGAGCCAACCCCAGCTCGCTCTCGTTGCATCATCCGGCATCTATAGCCAAGAACACCTATGTGAAGTAGGTGTGGTGATGCCGTCGAGGTGCTCACCGAGGCGCACAGCACGCCACAGCGATGGGCTGGTGTTCCCGTCGCCGGTCACGGGCAGAGCGGTGTCCGAGAACACCTACGTGAAGCTGCTGCGCCACCTGGACATCCCCACCTCGGTGCACGGGCTGCGAGCCACGTTCCGTTCGTGGTGCTCAGACACCGGTGTGCCCAGAGACCTCGCCGAGATGGCATTGGGCCACGCCGTGCGCGGCGTCGATGGCGCCTACGCCAGAAGTGACGTGCTCGAGCGCCGCCGCACGCTCATGCAGCTGTGGGACGAATACATCACATAGCCTGGCCCAGATGGGGCTTGCAGAACTCGGGGGGCCTTGCCGATGACCGCTGACCCCGAGATGGAGCACCGCGAACCGGCTCGCATTCACCTTCTGTGGAAGGGTCCGCACACCTACCAGGATGTCCTGGCGATGAACGGCGACGCGGACTTCGGGATCTATCAAGTCTGTGGCCCCCATCCAGCCGGCGGCACCGAGTCTCTGCTCTACATCGGGAAAGCGAATGACCAGACCTTCGCATCGAGGTTCAGAAACCTCGACCGCCAGGAGTGGAACCCCGACAACGCGCCCTGGGAAGACAACATTCCGCTGCTGCGGTTCTTCACGGGACGGGTTCACCCGACGCAGTATGAGCAGGACCGGGGCGGCATCGATGACGAGTTGTGGGGAGCCTATATCGACATGGCCGAGAAGCTCCTGATCTGCGCACACGCCCCCAACTGGAACTCACAGCACATCGGCGGGATCAGCTACGGACACACAGATGTCTACGACGACTGCCACGTCCTCAACTGGGGAACCCGCGCATCGCTGCTGCCGGAGGTCTCCGGCGTCCGCCATGCTTGGAGCGAGTTCGAGCAGATCTGCGATGACCCGCTCATATGGACGGCAGGCCAAGCCGGACTACGCGAGCACAGGGCACACCGCTCCCGTCTGTCTGGTCCCTGACGTGGATTTGCAGTCGCCCTACGGGCAGCGGCTGCGCCACCAGCGCGCGCCGGGGGTCTGCGGCTATCACCGGGTCTGGTTCTCGCTCGTCACGCTGCGCTCGACACGACCGACACCGAGCCCCCGGATCCCCCATGACCGCCAACTCGACGCAGACGACATCGCGTAGCTGTTCGACTGTGTGGTCACACCTGCGCTCCGTCACGCCAGTCCTCATGCCGATTCTGGCCGCCGCAACCCCACACGGCAGGCTTGGCTCCCGCCTCGGGCAGGAGCCGGCCGCGGACTTCTAGAGTTGGACGACCTTCGGGGTGCCGCCGACGTGGGCGTAGCGTCCGGGTGTGCAGGTGAGCACGATGATCTGGCATTGCTTGCCTGCTGCCGCGATGGCGGCGCCCATGTTCTTGAGTCGCTGGGGGTCGCTCCATCCGAGCGCGTCATCGATCATGACGGGAGCCCCCTCGCCGTCGGGGCTGACGATGGACGCACATGCAAGCCGGCTGAGGACTCCGAGCTGTTCGCGTGCTCCGGTGCTGAGCTGGCCGACGTCGAGGGTAGTGCCGTCGAGGGTGCGGCGCACTATTCGCAGGTCGTCGGAGAGCTCCACCGCGAACGTCTGGCCGAAGACGATCCTGCCGAGCTGTTCGATGCGTTCCTTGAGCGGCCCGACGTAACGTTGGAGGGCTTGTTGGCGGTGCTTCTCGAAGGTTGCCTTCAATAGCGCGGTGGCCCTTGCGCGTGCTTCTGTGCTCTCATGCCCGCGCATGGCGTACCCGAGGCGCTCGAATGCCTCCTGGTGGCTGGTGTGCAGGCCCTTCTCGCCGCGGAGGTCCAGGCTGACGCGAAGATCCCTCTGGCGCTCCCGGTTGGACTGCAACTCCTCCCTGGCACGTCTTGTGGCGTCGCGAGCATTGTCGAGCAGGACTTCCAGAGATTCGGGGTTCGCGGCCTCCAACTCGTCCTCTACCCTTCTGAGTGCATCCTCAGCTTCCTGGGCACCATGTTGGGCTGCCACGAGCGCGGCTGTCAGAGCCTCGTCTGCTCGGTCGTCTCGGGCTGCGGCCAGTCGACGTGAGGCGTGGTCTCTGTTGTTGCGGGCATCCTTCACCTGCGATGCGAGGACTCTCTCATTGATCTGAGCTTCCTGGAGGGCCTCCTTGGCCTGTGCGACCGCGCTCTCACGGGAGTCAGTTCTTGCTTGATGCTCGTCGACCGAACGCTCCAACGCAGCAGCAATGCGTCTGGCTATGTCAAGGTCGGCGGGAAGGGGCTGGTCCTCGGGGCGTTCCTGCGGGTAGGCAGCGACTCGCGCCGAGAGTCCCTCTATCTTGCGGAGTAGAACTTCAGGGGTCAGGTCTCGAAGGCTCCGCTTCATCTCGGCGGTGGCCTCCGCGCGTCGGCGCACTGCTTCGTTCCGCTGCTGCGCCCTCGTTCTCGCCTCGGTGTGGTCAGAGACGCCGCCCTCGCCGCAGAGACGCTTGTACGCCTGCTCGGTCCTGTCGCGGCGATCGGTGATCTCCTTGGAGTCTGCTCCCGCGCTCACTCGCATGGCCACCAGTCCGGGGACGACCACGGTCACTTCGTCGTCCACTGTTACGCTTCGGGCCTCGCCTGCGGCGAGTCCGATTTCGTCTTCATCGATGTGAACTGTGACGTCTTGCAGAGCTGTGGCCTCGACTGATGCGGCGGCAGTGTCAGCGGCTGCTTTGGCCCGCTCACAGTCGAGGTGAGCCCTCTCGATTAGGGAGGCCAGGTCGTCGTCGACGGTGGCCGAGTCGAGATGGTCCTCAGCCTCTCGGAGGGCCTCGGCTGCTTGCAAGTAATCCTCTTGGCGCTCCCTGAGCTGGGCCACCTCGATCAGTTGGCGCAGGTGGTCGCGGTCATGTTGTGCCAGCCGGTGTTCGTTCTCGGCGGAGCGCAGCGCCGAGCGCGCCTCGTCGAGGTCCGCTTCCGCCTGCTTGCTGTGCCGGTCCGCTGCCGCGAGAGCCGGCGCCGCCTGCTCGGCCGCGGCTTCGAGTTCGGCCAAGGCTCTGTCTTGGCTGTCGAGGGTGTCGATCAAGTCCTGGCGTCGGTGCTGCTCGCCTGCGGCGCGGTCGCGGTCGGCCTTGGCGACGTCATGTGCGGCGGTCAGGCGCTCGCACTCGTCGCGCAGCTTCCGCGTCGAGTCCCACTGCTCGCTTAGCTCTGACTCGTCCTTCAGACAGTCAGTGAGGGTTGTGTCGAGGCGACGCTCCTCATCGACCAGACGGCTGGTTTCCTCGACATCGCCCTCGATTTCTCTCAGTTGCCGCTCGAACTCGTCGACTGCGCTCTGAGCCTCCTCTACGGCGCGCTCGGACGCCTTGCGTTCGGCGTTCGGCCGACCCTTGGGAGTCCAGTACTTGGCGTACTCCTCGGCTATGCGGTCCCACAGGGCGTCATGACGGTCCG
>Ga0209021_1000427_pt1 | contig 52407 bp, 55 predicted proteins | sample PinacodermFT_FD_187299 | JGI IMG/M metagenome (GOLD analysis project Ga0209021, IMG submission 187299) | Host-associated microbial community of the marine sponge Aplysina aerophoba from Gulf of Piran - sponge pinacoderm, lysed by freeze-thaw... | ecosystem: Host-associated > Porifera > Sponge >... | reverse complement strand
GCAAGCCCCGTCATTCCCGCACCGGCGGGAATCCAGAGTGCGCGGGCAGCGCACAAGGGGCGGGGAAGGGAGCGGGGAGCGTTCGTGCAGTGCGCTCGCCTCATCAACTCTGAACACCTGCCAGGGCGTGGCCCTGCCATGCGGCATCGTGCAGCGTGCGCTAGAATCCGCCCATCCTCAGTGGGGAGGGAGCGTATGAAGGCAGCGGTATTGCAGGGCGCAGACCAGGACCTCGTTATCGAGGATTTCGAGACGCCCGACGTTGACGACGACGACGTGCTGCTCGAGGTGGCGGCGTGCGGCGTCTGCCACACCGACCTGAAGGTGCAGGACGGCTCGATACCCACGTCGCTTCCAGCGGTGCTGGGACACGAGGTCTCCGGCATCGTCGTCGGCGCGGGCAAGAACCAGCGCGAGCACTTCAAGGACGGCGACAACGTGACCGTCGGCATGCGCTTCCGCTGCGGGCGCTGCGAGTACTGCATGACGGGCCTATCGAACCTCTGCCAGCAGATGCCGCTCGGCTCACCGTACCGCAGGGCGGGCGGCGAGACCGTCACGCGCTGGAACGTCGGCGGGTTCACGCAACTGCTGTCGGTGCCCGCGTACATGGTCTTCCACCTGCCGGACGGCGTGGGGCTGGAGGAGTCGTGCATCGTCGGCTGCCGGGTGACGACTGCCTACAACGCGGTGAAGAATGGCGCGCACCTCGCTCCCGGCGAGTCCGCGATGGTCATCGGCTGCGGCGGCGTGGGGCTGAACATCATCCAGATGCTGCGCCTCTTCGGCGCGTACCCCATCGTCGCGGTCGACGTGGTCGGCAGCAAGCTGGAGGCGGCGCTCTCCTACGGCGCGACCCACATCGTGAACGCGACCTCCGACGACCCGGTCGAGGCGACGAAGGAGATCACGAAGGGCGGCGCGCGCAAGACGTTCGAGGCCATCGGCAACCCGGTGACCGCCGACCAGATCGTGCGGGCGACTCGACCCACGGGCACGGCCACCATCGTCGGCGCGATGCCGCCGGGCCCCATCACCATCAACGACTCGCGCTTCCCCTTCAAGGAGATCAAGGTGACCGGCGTTGCGATGCGCCGGACGAGCGACGTGACGGAAGTGCTCGACCTCGTCGCGCAGAGACGCATCGAGATCGGCTCCTTCATCACGAAGCGCTACGGGTTCGAGCAGATCAACGAGGCTATCGAGGACGTGCACCACGGCAACGTGCTGATGGGCATCACGCTCTGGAACTAGGGGCGTGAACGGCGAACAGGAGCGAGGTTCCTGCCTGCGCAGGAACGACAGGTCAAAGGGCGCAAGGAGGGCGGCATGACGCAGGTATTCAGAGCGTATGAGATCAACGCACAGGGCATAGGGGAGCACGTCTCCTTCCTGGAGCCTACGCCCAAGCGCATCCGGGTCACGCTTGGCGGGGAGACGATCGCCGACAGCAAGAGCGCGGTCATCATGTATGAGACGCGCCACCAGCCGATCTACTACTTCCCGATGGCCGACGTGCGGATGGACCTGCTGGAGGAGACCGATAAGAGCACCTTCTGACCGATCAAGGGAGACGCTCAGTACTGGAGCGTCAAGGTTGGCGACCGGGTGGAGGAGAACGCGGTCTGGGCGTACCAGGAGCCCTTGGAAGGCTGCGTGGACGCACGGGACTACGTGGCGTTCTACTGGAACAGGATGGACGGCTGGTTCGAGGAGGAGGAAGAGGTCTTCATCGGCCCGAAGGACCCGTACACCCGCGTGGACTGCCTCCGGAGCTCCCGCCACGTGCGCGTGGAACTGAACGGTGTGACCGTCGCGGAGACGGACCAGCCGGTGATGCTGCTGGAGACCGGGCTTCCCCACCGCTACTACATCCCCGGCAAGGACGTCCGCAAGGACCTCCTCCGCCCGAGCGAGCGCGTGCTCGGCTCCACCTACAAGGGCCTGGCGAGCTACTTCCACGCAGACGTGGCCGGCGAGACGTTCGAGGACATCGCATGGATGTACCGCGACCCCACGGCGGAGTCCGCCAAGGTCGAGGGCTACGTCTGCTTCCCGCAGGGCAAAGCCGACATCTACGTCGACGGCGAACTGGAGCCCAAGCCGAACACCCGCTGGGACTAGGAGCCGAATGCGGCCAGGCTCCCCGCCGCGGAGGATGTTGACGCCTCGCTGGTATCATGGCGGCGAGGAGTAAGTCTGCGATGACGCCGCTGGTGGAAGAACGCATCGTCGAGATCGAAAGGCTCTGCCGGGAGCACGAGGTTGCACGGCTGGAGTTGTTCGGCTCCGCCGCGACGGGAGAGTTCCGCCCCGGCGAGAGCGACCTCGATTTCCTCGTGAGCTTCGAGCCGCGTCCGAAGGGCAGCCGCCCCGCGCCCTACTTCCGCCTCGCTGTCGCGCTCCAGGACCTGTTCGGCATGGACGTGGATCTCGTCGAAGAACAGGCCATCAGCAATCCGTACTTCCGGCAGGCCGTTGATACCGGACCGAGGACGCCGCTCTACGAGTCTCCGACCGCGCCGGAACGCCCACCGCTCGCTGCCCCCCATCCCGCACCGGAGTGCTCCCCCGTGGAACTGCGAACCAAGAAACTGCTCTACGACATCAACCAGGCTGCCGGGCAGATGAGCTGGTTCACAGAGGGGAAGGCGCTGGACGATTACCTTGACGACCTACTCCTCCGCAGCGCGGTGGAGCGGCAGTTCGAGATTATCGGCGAAGGGGTAAGCCGCCTCGGCAGGCAGGACCGTGCAACCCTCGAACGCATCATCGGCTTCCAGGAGATCATCCGGTTCCGCAACCTCATCGCTCATGAGTACGACAGGCTGGAGAACGCCCAGGTGTGGGAGATCGTCGAGCGCGATATCACTGTCCTCTACGAAGAGACGACCGCGCTCCTCGCCGAGTGAGCCGGCCCGCTCGGAGGCCTACTCCGCGAACTCGCCGCGCAACTCGCGATAGAGGCGTGACATGAGCGGCGGGAGGCGGTCCTCCTGCCGCCCCCAACCGGCGAACGGCCCGAGGTCCAGCGAAGCCACCGCCTCCTCCTCGGAGCGTCCTTCCGCGAAGCTGCGCTCTCCCTGCTCCGTGATGCGCAGCAGACACTCGCGCATCTCGTCCATGTCGGCGCGCGTCCCCAGCGGCCCGTGCCCCGGCACCACGACGTCGCACTCCACCTGCGCGGCGCGCTCGGCGGCGTCCGCCCACGCGAGCGGGAAGCCATCCCGCGCGTTCGGGATGTACTGGTGGAAGGAGAGGTCGCCCGCGAACAGCACGCCCTCCGTCGGCAGGTAGACCGCGATGTCGCCCCTCGTGTGCGCCCTGCCGAAGAAGCGCAGCTCGACGGGCCGCTCGCCGAGGTGGAGCGTCAGCGTGTCGCTGAACGTCAGATTGGGCGGCGTCTGCGGCAGGTCGCGCCACTCCTCGTAGATCGCTGGGTAGAGGTCGCGCAGGAACGCGCGGTGCGTGTCCCATTCTGTGGCGAGGTCCTCGCGGCAGGTGTCGTGCGCCACGATGGGCGCTTCCGGCATGAGCGCGTTGCCGAAGAGGTGGTCGCCGTGCCAGTGCGTGTTCACGACGTACCGCACCGGCTTGTCCGTCACGCGACGCGCCTCGGCCAGCAGCCGCTCAGCAAGCGCGGGCGTCATGAGCGTGTCGATGATGACGACGCCCTCCTCCTCGACGAGGAAGCCCGCGTCCGTCGCGCCGCCCGCCTGGATGAACGCATACGCGCCGGGCGCAACCTCGATGGCGCCGGTGCGGTAGTCGCCCTGTGTCACGACCGCAACTCCGGCACGACTCTCGTGCTGAGCAGGTCGATCGTCCGCTGCACGTCGGCGAGGCTCCGCGCCTGCGGCAGAAAGACGAAGTGACTCACGCCCGCTTCCGCGTACTCCGCGAGCGTCGCCGTGATTCGCTGCGGCTCGCCGGTGAGCGCGCCGCGTTTCTCCGCGCCTGCTATGTCCGGCTCGTCACGCAGGTCGACGAGCACGCGGAGCGAGAGCGAGACCGCGCCGTCGCCGCGTCCGTGGGCAGCCGCCTCCTCGTTCATCGAGCGGTGCGCTTCCGCGAGCGCCTGCGGCGTCGTGGCGAACAGCGGCGGGAACCACGCGTCGCCGTAGAGCGCGGCGCGGCGCATGACCGGCTTCGTGTGACCGCCCACCCATATGGGCGGATGCGGCGCCTGCGCCGGGTGCGGATACGACTCCACGCCCTGCACGTTGAAGAAACGCCCCTCGAACCGCACCTCCTGCTCCGTCCACGCTGCGAGCACCAGTCGCAGGCTCTCGTCGAGCGCTGCGCCGCGCTGGTCGAAGTCCAGCCCGAGCGCCTCGAACTCCTCCCGCAGCCAGCCAGCCGCGACACCGAGAATGCTGCGTCCGCCGGAGAGTACGTCCAGCGTAGCGGTCGTCTTGGCCGCAGCAAGCGGGTGGCGCAGCGGCAGCAGCGTTACCGCCGTGCCGAGCTTCACCCGCGACGTGAACCCCGCCACCCAGGCGAGCGTCGTGAACTGGTCGAGGAACGGCAGGCCGGGCGCGATGAGGAACTCGCCGTCGGCGCTGTAAGGGTACGTGGAGGTGTGGCTGGTCGGCAGCACGATGTGGTCGGCGGCCCAGACCGAGTCGAGCCCGGACGCCTCCGCCTGCTCCGCAACGAGCCGCACGGCTGAGGGGTCGTCCATGCCGATGGTGGGGAGCGACACGCCGAACTCGATCATAGGGCGCAATGGTACAGGAGACGGCGGCGCGCGCGTATACTTGCCGTCGCACTCTTGACCGCACGGAGGCCCAACCGATGGCGCTCGCTACCAGGGAGTTTCTCGCCGAGATGCAGCAGTTGCAGGAGCTGAAGCACAGCCGCAAGCACCCGCTGTTTGAGATGATCGAGGAGGGGCAGCTCACACGCCCCCAGCTCAATGGCTTCATCAAGCAGTTCTACCTGCTCTTCCCCAAGCCGTTCCCGAAACCCATCGCGGCGATGTTCGCGCGCTCCCCGCAGGACACGGAACTCGAGCGCATGTGGTTCGAGAACCTCTCCGAAGAGGCGGAGGGCGGCGAGACCGGCACCGCGGGCCACAAGGAGTTGTACATCCAGTTTGCCGAGGCCGCCGGCATCCCCCGCGACGAACTCAACGCCACCCAGCCGCTGCCCGAGACGCGCGGCCTGCTGAACTGGCGTGAGCTGCTCATCGGCCAGCGCTCCTGGCTGGAACTGTACGCGTCGCAGGGACTCGCGCTGGAAGGCACCGCGAGCGGACGGATGAACCGCGTGGTCAACGGCCTCGTCAACCACTACGGCTTCGAGCGTGACAGCGACGACATCCTCTACTGGACGCTGCACATGTCGGTCGACGAGGAGCACATGAAGGTGGGCCCCTACGTCATCGAGAAGTACGCCGTGAGCGACCTCGAGCAGCAGTCCGTCCGGGAGTCGCTGAACGCAACGCTCGACACCTTCTGGCTGGTCTACGACGGCATCGTGCGCGCGTTCGTAGACGAGGACCCGCTCTACGCCGACTGGCGGTAGGGGGAGCCAATCCCACTCAAGTGCTTCAGGTCCGCCTGGCTACCGTGATGCGGTGGGTCTAACGTCGGCAGGGTACCGGGCCACCACCTGGGACCATTCGCAACTGGCGCACTCGAAGACCAGTTCGACCCACACCGTGTTCTCCCAGTCCAAGAGATGCCGAGGCTCTGTTTCGTGCTGGGTCACGGTCGTCTCTCCGCAGTGAGGACACGCGTAGGCGATGACAGGTTTGGGGCCGTTCGGCATCGGCTGACATTCTCCCAGAGATGAGGCTGGCATTGTCTGTTGGGGCAGACGACCCTGCTCAGCGCACCGCGCCATAGGCTTCTTCGACCCGCCGGTGCAACTCCTGCACGAGCTCGTTGGCGGGAGCGTAGCGGCCAACGTCGTCGCGCCAGTAGCCGCGATGGTACTGCTCGCGGTAGCCGCCGATCCTGCTGCCGATGCGCCGGACGGCCTCTTCCTCGTCACGGTAGCGAACCTGGGAGACGATCTCCTCCATGCGGTCCGGGTCGCGAAAGACGTTGAGGGGGTCGCCGCCGTCCTCCACGATGCGCATGTTCTCCTCCAGCTGACGCCGGAGGAAGACGATGGGGATGTCGGTGCGGCCGAGGTTCTCGGCGGTGCGGTCCGTTATGGCGCCCTGCGACCACCACGCGATCATGTCCTGCGTAAAGGTGTGGTCGAGGATGGCCTTCCCCTCCCGGTCCCAGAGCGGCACTTCGTAGAAGGGAACGATTTCCTGCCGGGGCGTGTCGACGCCCTTCGGCGCGGCGGCTATCTCGTAGTGGATGTAGTAGGTGCTGGTGTCGTCGATGGGGACGCGCACCTGCGTCCTGTTGTACATGGTGTTGCCGATCTCGCCGCCGGTCATGACGGGGAAGATGACGGTCGAGTGTCCGGCCTCCCCGTCGAAGTCGGCGCCGAGTGCCCTGGAGTAGCTGATGCCCTTCTCCATGCCGAAGGGCGTGGGCCGGGCGTAGAGGCCCTCGATGCCGATGCCGGAACGGATTGAGGTGAAAGCCCGGTGCGTTCCTTCGTCCGTGACCCGGTCCTCCAGCAGTCCGTCTTTCTCCAGGGCGTACTTGAAGAGCTCGCCGTGAAGCCACGGGTTGTGCGCGGGGTCTCCGGTGTTCTCCCAGCTCTGGAGCCAGTTGCAGGGCAGGAGGGTGCAGGCGATCTGGCGGATGGCGTTGGGCCATACGAAGACAGGCCAGGGCGGAAGCAGCGGCGCCGGTTCCGGCCCGAGGTAGGCCCAGATGAGCCCGCCCATCTCCCTGACCGGGTAGCCCTTGAGTTTGATGCGGTTCGTGAAGGCGCTGTCGTGCGCCTCCAGCGGGGTATCGAGGCATCGCCCGTCAGTACCGTAGAGCCAGCCGTGGTACGAGCAGCGCAATCCGTCTTCGTCCGGGATGCCCCACTCCATGCCCATCGAGCGGTGAGCGCACCTGTCGCCGATGAGCCCGATGTCCCCGTTCAGCGTGCGGAAGAAGACAAGGTCTTCACCGAGTAGGCGCACCTTCATGACCGGCTCCGACAGGAGTTGGGCGTAGGGCCTGAGCGGCAACCAGTAGCGGCGCAGCAACTCGCCGCCCGGAGTCCCCGGGCCAACCCGAGCCAGCCGCTCGTTGGTTTCGGCTGTGAGCATGCCGGCCTCCTCCTGGTTTTCGGCTACTACCGGCTACGCCCGGACGGCCCCCCAGCGGTGGGTGGGCTGCTTCTGCCAGACGTCCTCGTCGATGTTCGTGTCGACGATGGGGTGGTCCGGGTCCCGGATGACGCCCAGCGGGTCTTCGCCGCGTGCGACGCGCTCCATCTGCTCGAACATCGTGCGGCGCAGCAGGACGACGCCACGGTCCGAGTAGGAGAGGTGCTCGGTGGAGCGGTCCGTGACGGGGCCCTGCGTCTCCCAGGCCATGTGGTCCTGCGAGAGCACGGAGCGGCGGTCGTACCACGCGTTCGGGTGGCTCTTGTCCGCGGGCACTTTGTACGGCTCGATGTACTCGACGGGCGGGTCCCACGTCGTGTCGTCGGGCTGGCCGTCATCGGTGAGCCAGAAGTTGATGTGGACGTGCCAGGTGTGCTCGTCGTCTATCGGCGTGCGGAACTGCGTGCTCGGCCCCTGCCGGAGGATGGAGGGGAAGAGGACGGGGTGCTCGTCTACGACGCCGTTGGTGTAGGTGCGCTTCTTCATCAGGCCGTAGCCGGTCTGGTAGAACTCGAACGAGTCCACGTCGTCGGTGAAACCGCGCGTGGTGTTGACGGGCTCGCGCTGGCCGCGTGCGTAGTACTCCTGGTGGAGTATCTGCAGGTGCGCCGGGTCCATGGAGTTCTCCATCGCCTGGAACCAGTTGCAGTCCAGCACGGGGTGGAGGTTTATCTTGCGGCGTCCGTCCTCCCGCACGAGCGTGTCGAACGGGGTGAAGACGGGCGCGGGCTTCGGCCCCATGTACGCCCAGACGACGCCGAGGTAGACCTTGCAGTCGTAGGCGGGCTGCTTCACGGAGCGCATGATCGCCTCGTTCTTCTCAGGCGGAGTCTCCAGGATGTTGCCCTCGGTGTCGTAGAGCCAGCCGTGGTAGGCGCAGGCGATACCGCGCTCCTCGACGCGCCCGTAGACGAGCGACGCACTGCGGTGCGCGCAGTGGTCGGCGAGCAGCCCCCAGCGCCCGGACTTGTCCCGGAAGATGACGAGGTCTTCGCCCAGCCTGCGCACGGCCATCGTCGGGCGCTCCTCCGTTATCTCCGACGCGATGGCGATGGGGTGCCAGTAGCGTCGCAGCAGTTCGCCCGCGGGTGTGCCGGGGCCGACCCGAGTGAGCTTCTCGTTGTCTTCTTTCGTCAGCATGACGTTGTCCTCCCGGGTTTCCCTAGACGGTCTGGCCCACCTGCTTGCGGCGCTCGATGGAGTCAGCGCCGCCCTCGACGCCGCGCTGGTTCAGGATGGGGCTGTACTTGCTCGCCATACCCTGGCGCCTGATGCCCTTGTCTCCCTCGCCGCGCTCCTGGTACTGCTCGTTCCGGCGGGACTTGTGCTCCGTGTCCATGCCCAGGTAGACGTTGGTCGCCGGGTCCCGGAAGGTGTTGATGGGGTCGCCGCCGTCCTCGACGATGCGGACGTTCTCCTCCAGCATGCGCCGGAACATGATGATGCCCTTGTCCGAGCGTCCGAGCGATTCCTTGGTGCGGTCGGCTATCGAACCCTGCGTGATCCACGCGGCGACGTCCTGCGCGGAGTTGGAGTCGAGTATCTCGAAGCGGACACGGCCATCCTCGGCCAGTTGGATGAGGGGTGGGAAGAAGAGGGGCACGTCCTCATCGCGCTGTTCGGGGTCGTCCGGCGACATCTTCGGGTGGCACATCACCCACCAGTGTCCGGTATGGGTGTCGTCCAGCGGCACGCGGATCTGGAACGACGGGCCAACGCCGACGCCCATGCCGCCGCCGCGCCTGCCGTCCCACGTGTCGATGGCGGTGCCGCTGCCGCCCTGGCGAAGGAAGTAGGGGAAGACGATGGGGTGGCCCTGCGCCCACTCGCCGTCATCGTAGCTGCCGCCCTTGACGAGCCTGCGCTTGTAGATGCCGTACTTGAACTTGTCGAAGCCGATGCGCTCGTTCTCGTAGCGCTTGCGCACCTTGTCGCCCTCGCCGCGCATCTCCAGGACGTAGTTCGCCCACTCGCCGTGCAGCCACTCGGAGTGCACGGGGTCGAGCGAGTTCTCCTGGCACTGGAGCCAGTTGCTCGGCAACTCCGTGTAGCCGATGTCCCGCACGACGTTTTCGAGTGCGAACACGTCCCAGTTCGGGAGGAGCGGCACGGGGTCGGGGCCGAGGTAGGCGAAGATGAGGCCCGCCTTGACCTGCAGCGGGAACGCCTTGATGCGCACCTTGTCCTTGAAGCGGTTGTCCGGAGCCTCGGTCTCTTCGTAAGGCTGTTCCAGGCAGCGCCCGGTCTCGTCGAACATCCAGCCGTGATAGGGGCAGCGGATGCCCTCGTCCGTCGGGATGCCGTAGACCATGCCCATGCGCCGGTGCGGGCAGTAGTTGTCCACGAGGCCGAAGACGCCCTGCTTGCTCTTGTAGAGGATGAGGTCCTCGCCAAGCAGGCGGATGGGCTTCGTGGAGCGGTCGTTCATCATGGCGACGGCGGCGATGGGGTGCCAGTAGCGGCGCATCAACTCGCCCATGGGCGTGCCGGCCCCAACCCGTGTCAAGCGGTCGTTCTGCTCAGCGGTCAGCATGCTGTGTCCTCCTCACTCTGCGGTTCTCATTCCCGTTCCGTGGACGGGGTCTTGTCCGTATACGCTCTGTATCAGGCGCTCGCAAGCACCGGAGAATCGACGGTGATGCCGTAGAAGTCCAGGGCGTTCTGGCCCATGATGTCGTCGACGACACCCGGCGCGAGGCCGCCGTCCTCCTTGATGATGCGCATCGCCTCGATCTCGCTCGACTGGTCCTGGTGACCGTAGTCGGTGCCGATCAGGATGTGGCGGTGGCTCACGTACTTCAGCACGTCCGGCAGGTTGTCGTCCGTCTGGGCGGTGACCCAGATGTTGTACGCGCCGAGCACGTCCTCCTCCAGTTCACGGCCTCGCGTCTCCAACCTGCGGCGCAGGTCGTGGATGGCGTAGGGGAGCCACTGGCTGCTCGCCTCAATAAAGCCCCAGCGCAGGTCCGGGAACTTCTTGGGCGTGGCGGTGGTGATGAGCTGGTGGAAGCTGGCGACGGACATGAGGCGGAGGCCGCCGAACGTGCCGCCGATGCCGTCCTTCGCCATGAGGTTGCGGATGTAGGCGTTGGAGTTGCCGATGTGGATGGCGATGGGCTGGTTCAGCCGCGCGGCCTCCTCGTAGAGCGGGTAGAAGTACTCGTCTATCAGCAGCCGCTCGTCCTCGATGGTGCGCATGGTCACGCCGCAGGCGCCGTGCTCGGCTGACCAGCGCAACTGGTCCAGCGCTTCGTCCATCGTGGCGAGGGGAAGGATGGACGTCCAGCGCAGGCGCCCCTTGCTCTGCTCCCAGATGTCGGCGAGCCAGCGGTTGTAGCTCTTTGCCAGCGCGATCTCCGTGTCGGGGTTCTCGCACATGCGCCCGATGTACATGGTGGGGTAGAGCACCTGCACGTCTATGCCCAACTCGTCCATGTGGGCGACGCGTCCGGGGATGTCTTCCATGTAGCGCTTGGAGTCGTCCGTCACCATGTTGCGCTTGACCTTGTCGGAGAGCCCGAACGCGGCGACGGGGCCTCGCGCGCGCCCGCGTATCTCGCCGTCTATCTTCCAGAACTTCCCGCCGCTGCCGTCGTCCACGACCTGCGGCCGGTACTTCTCATCGCCGGGGTCCATGTAGTCCCAGGTCTGCTCTGTTTCAACGACATGCGCGTCAGAGTCGATTACCGGCATGGCTGCCCTCCTTGCCGTTCCCGTTTCCGGCATCCGCTCTGGAGCGGATATGCATACTTCGACAGATGGGACGCTAGCACCGTGTGAACGGAGTGTCAAAGGCATCGGGACGTATATCCGCGGGTGCCGCAGCCTACAATGCACCGACCAACCTACCGGAGGCTGCGCCATGCTCGAACTGCCCGCACGGGAGACGCTTGCATACGTCTGCCACGACATGCAGAACGACTACCTGAAGGAGGGAGGGCGGACGCCCGAGGCGGGTCGCAACCCGCGCACGCCGCAACTCATAGAGAACCACGTCCGGCTGCTGTCGGCGGCCCGCGCCGCTGGCCTGCCGGTCTTCTTCACCGGCCACTTCCTGCGCGAGGACTACCTGGACGCCGCGCGACACGGGCGCGCACGCTCGCTGGGCTCGCTGCGCGACGGCACGTGGGGCGCGGAGGTTATCGACGAGCTCGCGCCGCTGCCGGGCGAGTTCCTCATCCGCAAGGGCGGCGGGATGAGCGCGTTCACGGGCACCGCGCTGGAGAAGTGGCTGCGGCGCCTGGGCGTGTCCACGCTCATCGTGGCGGGCATCGCTACACAGGCTGGGGTCGAGAGCACGGTGCGGGACGCCCGCGAGCGGGACTTCGACAACATCGTCGTCGGCGACGCGTGCGACGGGCGCACCGAGAACCACGAAGCGTCGCTGCTGAACATGGGCACGTTCGCGCAGGTGGTTTCGACGGAGGAGGCAGCCGCAGCGCTGGAAGCGCTGTGAGGAGGGGTGGGCTACGCCAGCGGGTCCACGACATCGAGGAAGGGGAACAGGCGGAAGTCCCGGTCGCGCGTGCAGATGCGGCTGATGCCGTGCTCGCGCATGAGCACTGCCGTATGCAGATCGTGCATCCGCAGGCCTCGGATGTTCGGCACCTCGGCCAGCGTCCGGCCCAGCACCGCGGTATGGCGGGTGGTCGGTGTCAGCAGTGAGAACCCCGGCGACTCCAGCAGTCCGGTGAGGAAGGCCCACGCCTCTGTGGGGTTCCAAGCTACAGGTTGAGCCCGGGAGTGGGTTACGACCTGCAGGAACTCGTAGCAGACTCCCCAGGTCAGGAAAGCGGGAGAAGGGTCGTCGCGGGCGTCATCAAGGCTCCGGCGGCAAGCGTCGTGGAACTCCGAGTCTTCGTTGGCGGCATAGACGAGTACGTTCGTGTCGAAGGCGATCATTCGTCCTGCTTCGTAGCGCTGTCCTGCCGGATGTCGCCCCCGTAGAGAGCGCGGTCATGCTCTTCGTAGAGCACGCGGTAGAGTTCTTCCCGGTTGGATATGTCCACGAGGGGCACTCCGCCGCGCCAACTCGGCAGCGGGGGAAGGTCGGCGCGCTTGCCGGGCTTCTCGTCGAGTATCCGGCGCAGTGCCCCTTCGACGAGGGAAGACATCGTTACTCCACGTCGCGCGGACTCCTCCCGCAGGCGCTGCATCACGCTGTCGGCTATGTTCAGGGTCGTCTTCATCGTATGGTTAACCATACGCTCGTCATGCGCCCCAGTCAAAGCGGCCGGCGTTCATCTCAGCGCTCGCGGCGTTGTGTGGGATCACTCTTCGATGCGACTGAACCCGTCCAGGGCAGCCGACACGAAGGCTTCCGCCAGCGTCGGGAAGCTGGTGACAGACTCCACGAAGTAGTCGAGCCTTCCGCCGTGGGCGATGACTGCTTGGCCTATCTGGACCAACTCCGCGGCGCCCTCGCCCGCGACGTGGACGCCGAGCAGCTCCCGCGTGTCGATGTGGAACAGCAGCTTCAGGACGCCGGACTCGTCGCCCTCGATGACGCTTTTCGCGATCTCCCGGTACTGGGCCCTGCCTACCTCGTAGGGGACTCCCTCATCCGTCAACTGGGACTCCGTCTTGCCGACCATCGCGACCTCCGGAGTCGTCTTGACCGCATACGGGAAGAGGCCGGGCACGCTGTTGGTGATGACGTCGAATGCGTGGTATGCGGCCAGCCGCCCCTGCATCTGTGAGGTCGACACGAGGTCGGGGAAGCCGATGACGCCGCCCACCGCGTAGATGCCCTCCACGCTCGTCTGGTAGTTCTCGTCGACGCTGATGCGCCCTCTCTCATCCGTTGCCAGCCCTGCGGCCTCGAGGTTCAGCCCCTCCGTCGCGCCGGTGCGCCCCACGCAGTACATCACCGCATCGCTCACGATCTGCTTGCCGCTCTTCAGCAGCACGCGCACGTGATTACCGCGTTCCCCAGGGAGGTACTCGATATCGAAGACATCCTCGTTCAGGCGGAACGTCACGCCGTTCTCCCGCAGGTGGTAGACGAGCGCGTCGACTATCTCGTCATCCGCGAACGGCAGCAGCCGCGGGCTCCTGTCAACGAGCGTCACTCGAACGCCAAGCGCCGCGAACGTGCTGGCGTACTCCAACCCGATCGCGCCGCCGCCCACCACGGTCAGTATCCGCGGGAGGTCGGGCAGGTCCATGACGTCGTCGCTGAGGAAGATGAGCCTCCCGTCCGTGTGGATGGTCGGGGGCTGGGTCGAATGCGACCCTACGGCGATGATCACCTTGTCGGTGGTGATGGCGCGGTCCGGGGCGTCGTCGCTATCCTCGTCGAGGTGGATCGTGTGGCGATCGGAGAACGATGCCTCCGCGTGGAGCATGTCCACCCGGTTCCTGGCGAGCTGGCTCCGGAGCATCTCGGCCTGCTGGTGCATCACGTGGTTCGTGCTGACCATCAGGTCGCTCATCGTGATGTTCTGCTTGACGGTGTAGGACTCGCCGTAGAGGGTGCGCTCCCGGAACCCGCTCAGGTGCAGCGCGGCCTCGCGCAGCGCCTTGCTCGCGGTGCCGGTGGTGACGTTGAGGCCGCCGATGTGCGGCAGCCGCTCGACGACGGCCACCTGCTTCCCGATCTTCGCGGCCTGCACCGCGGCTCTGTGGCCCGCCGGGCCCGAGCCGATGACCACCAGGTCGTAGTCGTAGTCAGTCATTGCCGATGTTCCGCTCACGCATGGCACACAGGATAGTGGCAATCCTGATTCCGTGGGGGGAATGCGTCAAGGGCGCTCGCCGAAGGTCTGCTCCGGCCCTGGCACGAACCAGCGGTAGAGCAGCGGGAAGAGCGCACCTGCCACCAGGAACAATACCCCCGCAGTCCAGAGGCTCGCTTCGATGCTGAACATCCCCGCCAGCGCGCCGAAGCCCAGTGGCGCCACGAGCTGAGCCGTTCCCCAGTACAGGCCGACGTAGGCCATCGCCATCCCGCGCTGGTTGGGGGAGCTGTGGTCGGCGCCCGCTATGGGGTAGAGGATGCCGAGCGTCGAACGGAAGACCCCGTAGAGCAGCATCAGCGGCACGAGGGTTGCGTAGGCCCCCGCGCCTGCCGATATGCCGAGCACCACGATGCCCACCATGAGCAGGGCTATCGTGTAGGTCCACTGCCGCCCCAGGCGCGCGAGGACGTGGCCGAACACCATGCCGATAGCGACGCTGCCCCCGACGCCGATCGCCTGCATCCCGCCGATGACGTCCTCGGTGTAGTCGAGTTCGCGGAGGTAGGGGATGAAGAGGATGCTCGTCATGATCATGGACATGGATGCAACGAATGCGGCGAATGCGGCGAGGCCCATGCCGCGGTGCCGCGCGATGCCGGGGATGTGCCCGAGCGGCGCGCGGAAGCCGCGCCGCGCCGGCCGCGCCGCGAGCGGCGGCATCGCGAGGCAGCCTATGAACCCGGCGAGCGCGATGGCCCCCGTGACGGCGAATGCCACGCCATATCCCAGCGTGATGACGAGGACGCCGCTCATGGCCGCTCCGATGAGGCCTCCCCCGCTGCCGAAGGCGTTGAGGCGTCCGTAGATCTCGCCGGAGCGTTCCGGGTTGATGCGGCTGACGTACGACTGCGTCGCCGTCCAGTACGTCGCCCGGGAGTAGCCGACGAACGACTGGCCGAGGATGAGCATCCAGAAGAAGCCGGAGGCGACGAAGAAGACCATGCCGACGATCATCGTCACGAAACTGGCCCAGAGCACCCACCGCTCGCCGAACTGGTCGGCTATCGCTCCCGCGAACAGCCGCAGCACCAGCCCGAAGACGGCCTGCGACGCGACGATGACACCCAGCAGGGTGAGGTCGTAGCCGAGGTGCAGCGCGTAGAGCGGCACGAGCACCTGGATGAGGCCCAGCGTTATCTGGTACGAGAACGAGGCGCCGTAGCTCAGCAGGGCGGCGCGGGTCTGCGTGCGCTGGTCCGGCTGCGCCTGTGGCTGGGCGCTCATGCGGAGAAGCGGCCCGGCGCGTGGGGCGCGAGGTCGATCGCACCCGAGCCTCCGGCGATGAGGTCCGCCATCGCCTTGCCCATGCCCGGCCCCATCATGATGCCCTGCCGCCCGCCGCCGGTGGCGACGTATGCGCCGTCAGTGCCGGGGATCGCGCCGAGCGTGACCGCGCCGTCCGGCGTCACCGGACGCAGGCAGGCGGTCTGGAGCACCAGTTCGGCGTCCTCCAGCGACGGCAGCATCCGCAGCGTGGACTCGATGATGGCGTCGCGCGCCTCGGTCGTGCGGGACTCGTCAAAGTCGGCGTGCTCCTCCGTGGTGCCGCACCAGACGAGGCCGTCGGACGGCTTGGTCATGGCGTAGTTCCCCAGATGGCCGATGCTCAGCGCGTACGGAGCGCCGGGCGCCTGGAGCCGGATGATCTGCCCCTTGAGCGGGTGCACCGGCAGCGGCACGCCGAACCACTCCGACGCCTGCGCGGTCCACGGCCCCATCGCGACGACGACCGTGTCGCAGTCGATGCGCTCCGCGTTCCCTGCGCCGGTCGCGATGCTGACGCCCTCGACGCGCCCGCCGTCACTATGGACGGCGGTGACCTCGCCGCTGCGGAGCGTCACACCGCGCTGCTCGGCGGCCTGCCCCAGCGCGAGCGTCAGCCGGTACGGCTCGATGTCCGACGACCCCTCGACGTGGAGTGCGCCGACGGTCTCCGGCGAGATGCGCGGCTCGAGGGCCCGGGCCTCGTCCGGCTTGAGCCAGCGCACCGTGTAGCCCGGCAGCGCCTGCTGCCAGTCGAGGTAGCGCGTCAGCGTGGCAGCCTCGTCGTCGGAGAGGGCGAGCCGCAGCAGCGGGCGGGGCTGGTACTGGATGTCGACGTTCGTCTCGGCGGTGAGCGCCTCGGCGAGCGGAGAGTAGAGGCTCATGCTGTATTCGATGAGCGGGGTGTTGGCGTGCGGGCCGTTCGTGACGCCGCCGGAGAGTCCGCCGTAGGCGAACCCGGAGGCGTGGCTCGCGATGCCGTCGCGCTCGATGACCGTGCTGCGGACGCCCATCGCCGCGAGGTAGTACGCCGTGCCGATGCCAGCGATGCCTCCGCCGATGATGACGACGTCCCGCTCTCCGTTCGTGGTCATGTGCGCTCTACGCCGTCCCGAGCTTGCGCACTGCGTCTCCTACGCGCACGTCGCCGGACTGGACGACCTTCGTGTTGATGCCGCGCAGGCACAACTCCTGACCCACCGCAGTGCTGACGAGCCGCAGCGCGTCCTTGCCGAATCGCTCGCTGAACTTGGCGCAACCCGTGTGGGGCGCGGCCGATACCTCCAGCACCGCCGTTCCGATAGCGAGCCGCGTGCCCGGCGGGAGGTTCGTCCTGCTCATGTCCATGTCGACGTACAGCTGGTCGCCCGCGATGTGCCAGCGCTCCCTGTCGCCCGCCACGAGGTCGGCGACGCGGGAGTTCATGAGCGTCACCTGCATCTCCGGGTTAGCCAATCCATCGGGCGTGACGGTGCTCCCGCGGGTCAGCCAGTTGTCACCCACGAGGCCGACCTCTACGTCGAGGCTGGCCTCGTCGACCAGCTCGCGTTCCAATCTCTCTGGACGCCGCACGATGAGTTGCAGCGTGCCCTCGTCCTTTGGCGAGCTGCGAACGTCGTCGAGCCCCGCTTCCAGTTGCGCCATCGTCGGGTGTTGTGCCGTTCCAGTCATTGTCTTACGCCTTGTAGCCGCCCACCAGGGCGAGCGAGAGATTCTTCCAGAAGCACTCCACGTGGGTGAAGCCTGCGGCGCGCAGCCACTCCAGGTGACGGGCGAGCGTGGCGTCCCGGTGATGGTGCATGGCGTCGTGGGCGATCTGCTCTGGCGTGCGGCGCTCCTCGCGGGGCGCGCGGTTCTCATGGCGCCGTCGTGCGCCCCGCATGGCGTTGCGGAGGAATTCCGTCTCCGGCGACGCGGTGTCGAGGTTGAAGAAGACGCCGCCCGGGTTGAGCGCGCCGTGGACGCTGGCGTAGAGGCTCGCCATCAGCTCGGCCGGGAGGTGGTGGATGGCGCGCGCCGAGACGACGACGTCATACGGGCCGGCGTCGACGACCTCCGGCGGCAGCACGCCGTCCGCGAAGTCGCCGAACACGTAGGCGAAGCGCTCGCCGAACCGGGCCATGCGCGGCTTGCCCGCCTCCATCATCGCCTCCGAGATGTCGAGGCCGACCGCGGTGGCGTTCGGGAACGCGTCGAGGCACGCCGTCGCGACCGGGCCGTATCCGGTGCCGATGTCGAGGATGCGGACCGGTGCGTCAGCGTCGGCCTGCACGAGGCGGGTCATCATGTCGAAGACGGGCTGCCGCTCGTCCTGCTGCTCGTCCATCCGCTCGACGTACTCGGTGACGCGGTCCTCCTCCTTCCAGGAGTGGCCCCACCGGAGCCCCTCTTGCTCACCGTGGCCTCGGTGTTCGTGCTGGTGCGTCGTCATGCTGTTCTCCTTCGCTGGGCGTCCACGAGGGACGCCCCTACATCGAGGGCGAGGTTCCTGCCTTCGCAGGAACGACGGAACCCCGCCCCGCCGACTCACCCCCATCCTGACCTTCCACTATCGAGGGGGAAGGGATCAGACGCTCCTCAGCCCGACTGCCGCATGGCGAGGTTGCCGCCGTCCACGGGCAGGTCCGCGCCGGTGATGAAGTCCGCGTTGTCGGAGACGAGGAAGAGGACGGCCTGCGCCTGGTCGCGGGGCCTGCCCCAGCGTCCGCGCGGCACGCTCGCCGGCACCTCGTCGTCGGGGCGCGCGGGCTTGCCGCCCACCGGCATGCCGGTCTGTGTCGGCGTCAGCGAGTTGACGCGGATGTTGTGCGGGGCGAGCTCCATCGCGCAGGCGCGGGTGAAGTTGAGGATGCCCGCCTTGGCCGACTGGTACGCGATCGCGCCGCTCTTGCCGCGGTGGCCGGACGTGGAGGCGACGTTGACGATCGCGCCGCCCGTGCCCTGCGCCACCATCTGCTTCGCGACGTGCTGCGTGCAGTTGAACGTGCCCGCGAGGATTACGTCCACGATCTTCCGGAACGTGCCGAGGTCCTCGTCGAGCAGGCCGGGGCTGCTGGTGATGGCCGCGTTGTTCACGAGGATGTCGATGTGGCCGTACGCCGCGAGCGCCTGCGAAACGAGGTTCTCCATGTCCTCCGGCTTCGTGATGTCGCCGTCGACGGCGATGGCCTCGTAGCCCCGGTCGACGACCTCGCGGGCGGTGGCCTCCGCCGCGTCACGCCGCAGGTCGAGGCAGACGACGCTCGCGCCGTTCTGGGCGAGCGTCGCCGCTATCTCGCGTCCGATGTTCGGGCCGGCGCCCGATACGATTGCAACCTTTCCTTCCAGCATGTGCGCCCTCCTTGAGTGTGTCTCCCGTCGTTCCTGCGGAGGCCCGCGCTTCAGCACGCAACCTCGCAGCCCCTCGCCCACGCCTGCGACACTATGACGGGCCGTGTGGCGTGTCAACTTGCGGACCGGTGATCAACGAGGATGGACAGGATGTGTGCGGAATGTGCAGCGAACGAGTCGTGATGAGCACGGCCTGCTCGCGAATGAGCGCCGATGTTCCGGCATGTTCATCCCGGTTCACTCGTGTGCGCGGGCACGACAGGAGCGCGCCCACGAAAACTCCTGTACCAAAGTGCAACATTCTGCAACATGCCACCTCTGGCAGCGCTGGCCCTCATCGAGCGGAGTGGGACATTCCGGGACATTGTGAGCCACGGCACTCTCGATGCGAAGGGAGGCCCGCCACCGGAACAATGGTAGGGCGGGCAGGGGCGACCTCGTAAGGGGCGGGTGTCACACTCTAGGAGGAACGTGGGGGGCTTCCTTGCAATGGGAAGCAAAATGGTAGCCGTGAAGGCTAGAGTTAAACCATAGAAAGATATTCTTCAACGAATCTTGCTACTGAGTCACATCCACCCACAAAATCGTCACAGATAACTTGTTGTGGAGCCAATAATTCACTGAAACGACTTGCGGCAGACTTATCCTTATTCACGACATACCAGTTAGTACCTAAAATAGGTTGACTATGTGTTAAGAAAAAGCACATTCCTAAGTCTGATAGTGGCAGTGAATACCCAATGACGAATACCCTTCTTGCACTTCCTAGAACGCTGCTCGATTGTTGCCATAACTGCCTGACAGTCTCATTGTTGAAGAATGTGGTTTTCTCCGTGACCGGGGGAATAAGCAAAGTCTCCTTATCCATAGTATAGAGACGAGACTCTTGTTCGTCTTCACCTAAAATTCCCCAGCGTGAAACATCAGAATAATAAATCGTTTCTCCATAGAAAATCTCTCTCCCAGAGTAATGCCAGTTTACAGAGCCGTGAAGTTTGTAGTATTTGAAAGTGTCTATTAGTGTACTATGCGAAGGGGCCTCTACTCGTGATCGTATGTTGGAGAGATAGGGAGGATACAGGTGGCCCGCTCCCAAACTAAGAGAGTTCATCATGGTCGCGCGTTCCACAAGAGTATCGTAGTTCAAGGTTATTACTGCGGCATTATGTTTATGCCACTGTTTGATCAAAGTGATGAGCCAGGATGGCGGAGGTGAAGTAGTTGTTTGGTTAGTACAGTCTTCAATGATTGCTCTTATTCTACGTCGAAGCTGAGCAGCGGTCGCTTTGTTTTGCAAATTATGGTGAGCGTCTAGCCAAGGCTGGTCTTGAGAGAGATACGTCATCCAAAGTTCTATATTCTCATCGAGTTCTTTCCCATTGGATTGGGCGTTCTTCAAAGGGGCTGGAAGGTTGAGCCCATATTGAGCGGCAGTCTTACTAATCATAATCGTCAAGTCTTTGGTAGTTGGCATCTGCGGATTGATAGCACTAGAGAAACCTGCTCCCAATATAAATACATCCTTCGGACTCATTATTTCCTCCAGCAATAGGGCGAATGCTCAAAGGCGTACGACCGGAATCAATATCGCATGATGGAGAGTATATGTCAACAATGAGACGCATTATTGCACTAGAGTGTGCTCTTCTAGTCGCAATGGCCTGTGTTCTTTATGAACTTAGATCTCCGTAAGGAGGGAGTTGTGACTCCATCTGGAATGCAAACACTGACATCCGCCACTTACGCCGACGCTCCTCCTTCGCGTACGCTGGCTGCATGACTCCGTGCACCTGCCTCACCTACGGGACCGCGCTTGATAGCTCAGGGCCGTTGTTGGAGACAGCGCCCGTGACCGGAATGGTTGCACACGCTTTCCGGTACGCATCTTGATGCCTTACCCCCAGAAGCAGGGAACGGCCTTGTCGATATAGACGTCAAGGCGTCATTTCGCTTGGCAATCACTCGTAAAGGCAGACATCAGGAACGACATCAGGAACCCGAGCCCACCCATACGTCCGCCGCGCGGCCTATCGACCATCCTGGCTACCAGCCTCCGCTGGCATGACAGCCCCATCCTATCCATCCTGTGCATCGATGTGAGATTCCTGACACCCGCCCCTTACGAGATCGCTCCGCACTCCCGTACGCTGTCTCCATGAACGGAGCGCATGGCACGTACCGCACGGATGACTGGAGAAGGGCTGAGGGGCTCAAAAAGGCTCAAAAGGCTCACAAATTCGGGCAAATGAGCCCTTTTGGACCCCCTGCGGGGGCTCATTTTGGGTACGGCGCCAGAGGTAAATGAGCCTTAATGAGCCCCTCGTTACGAGTAAACCGCAAAAAATGTCGTGTGCGGCGGCGCGTAGGGCCGGATTCCCGCTTTCGCGGGAATGACGAAAGGAGCAGGACCAAGACGGGCGGGCGTGGTTCGACAGGCCCCACCATGAACGGCGCGGCGTGGGGAACGCCATCTTGACCCTCTGCGCCGTATCCCATAGGTTGCGGGGCAGACTGCACACGAGAGAGGGAGGCGCGCGATGCTGAAGGACAAGTCCGTGGTCATCACGGGTTCCGCGAAGGGGATAGGACGCTACATCGCCCACGGGTTCGCCAAGGAAGGCGCGAAGGTGGCGATAGCCGACGTCGACGAGACCCGCCTGCAGCAGACGCTCGGCGAGTTGGGCGAGCTCGGCGCGGAGGCGATGGCCGTCCCCACCGACGTTACGAACGAGGACGCGGTGCGGTCGCTCATGGCGCAGGTGAACGAGCGCTTCGGCGGCATCGACGTCCTCATCAACGACGCCGCCATCGTGCCGCACTTCAACTGGAACGACAAACCGCGCTGGCCGAAGATCCAGGACATGGAGAAGACGTGGTTCTGGGACACGGTGATGGGCGTGGCGCTGCTCGGCTCGTTCCTCGCCTCCAAGCACGCCGTGCCGTACATGGAGGCGGGCGGCGGTGGGAACATCGTGAACCTGCATGGCGGCGGCGGACTCACCCCGCCCGGCGCGCTCGCCTACGCAACGGCGAAGGACTCGCTCATCACGTTCACGAAGTTCCACGCGGAAGAGGTGCGCGACTCCAACATCAGCGTCGTCATCATCTCGCCGGGCGCGGCCATCGCGACGGAGGACGCGCCCGAGGAGGCGCGCAACCGGATGCCGGGGCCGGACTACGCGGGAGAGCGCTTCCTGCTCTGCGCCGAGGCCTCGATGGAGCTCTCGGGTCACCTGCTCGACCTGCAGGACGGCCAGTTGGTGGTCCTGAAGTAGAGTCCCGTCATTCCCCTATTTCTACCGTCATTCCCGCGAAAGCGGGAATCCACCAGAGTGGCGCGGGCGTGCGGGTAGCGCAAAAACCAGGAGCGTGAGCTGGGAGTTGGACGAGGGATGCTGACGGTGACGGAAACGGCGTGCGCCGAGTTAAAGAAGGTGGCGGACGCGCGGGCGATGGAGCCGGGCAGGCTGCTGCGCCTCGCGGTCCCGCCGGTGTGGACGGGCCAGGGCGACTGGGGCATCGTGATCGATCAGCGCGGCGCGGCTGACATCGCCTACGCGCACGACGGCGCGACGGTGCTCGTGGTCGAGGAGGTGGTCGCGGACTCGCTCGCGAACGCGGTGCTGGACTACAAGACCAGCGGCGTGCCGAGCCCGCGCTTCACGCTGGATATCTACTAGGTCTCGCGCTCGCTGGTGGGGCCGACCTCGCCGGTGCAGTAGGGGATGAACGCCTTCATGCGGCAGGTCGCGCCGGCCTTCGCGAGGTCGGCCTCGAAGATCTCGTGCCCCGAAGGGCGCCCACAAGGGGTGCCCCTACGCCAGGCGCCATTCCAGGCCTCGCTGGAACGACGGGTTGGGTCACTCGACGACGGCGACTACCTCTATCTGGATCTTCATCCCCCCCGGAGGGGGCTCGTACTTGGACGTGTGGCGGGAGGGGCGGTCGTTCTCGTCGGGGAAGAGCGCGAGCCAGGGCTCGTTGAGCGCCTGGCGGTCACCGAGGTCGGCGAGGAAGCAGGTGAGCCGCACGATGTCGTCGGGTGTCGCCCCCGCGATCTCGAGGAAGGTGTGCATGTTGCGGAAGCACTGCCGCGCCTGCTCGTAGACATCCTCCGGGAGCTCGCCGGTGTCGGCGTTGATGCCCTGTATCGCCGAGCTGTAGATGACGTTGCCCACGCGCGCGCCGTAGGGGATGGGGGCGTTGTGCTGCACGCCGGGGATGTGGATGGTCTGCCGTCTGCCCATAGCCTCGTCTCCTGCCGTCGATGCGGCGGTTGGTGTCGAGGGGGATGGTACGACAGGGCGGCGCGCCGTGCGCTACCCGCCCTGCAGGCCGAACTCACGGGCGACGAGTTCGTAGGAGCGGATGCGGTCTTCGAGGCGGTAGGTGATGGTGACGACGCCTACGTCCGTCGTCTCGTAGCGCTTGGCCATCGCGAGCAGCGCCTCCTTCACCTGTGTGGGGTCGCCGTCGATGTAGCCCTCGGTGAACTGTGCGACGTAGTCCGTCGCCGCAGGGCTGAGGTCGACCTGCGACGCCTCCTCCGGCGGGGCGAGGCCCTGCATCTGCTCGCCGCCCTGCGCCTGGATGGCGCGCCGCGCCCGGTTGAGGTTGCGGCTCGATGCAAGGAATCGCGCTTCCTCCTCCGTCGGGGCGCAGACGACCTGCGCGGTGACGTTGACGCGCGGCTCAGGGCAGAGCGGGGAGGGGCGGAAGTTGCGCCGGTAGATCTCGGCGACGGCGGGCCCGTGCTTGCCCGTGTGTCCGAAGAAGTCGGCGAAGGCGAACGGCAGCCCGATGTAGGCGGCGAGGTTGGCGGAGTAGTCGCTGGAGCCGAGCAGCCAGACCTCCGGCGCGGACTCGGGCGGCGGGCCGGGCCGCGCCTTCACCGCCGCGAACGGGTGGTCAGGCTGCAGTCCGTTGTGCAGGTAGCCGATGAGGTCGACCACCTGCTGCGGGAACGTCTCGATGTCTGCGGGCCGCTTCGGGTAGGCGAGCGCGAACATCGTGGTGTGGTCGCTGCCCGGCGCCCGCCCAACGCCGAGGTCGACGCGTCCGGGGTAGAACGAATCCAGTACGGAGAACTGCTCGGCGACCTTGAGCGCCGAGTAGTGCGAGAGCATGACGCCGCCGCTGCCGACGCGGATATGCGAGGTGTTCGCGAGGAGCTGCCCGACGACGATCTCGGGGCTGGTGCCGGCGTACGAGCCGGTGTTGTGGTGCTCGGCGACCCAGTAGCGGGCGTAGCCGAGGCGCTCGGCAGCCTGCGCGAGCAGTACCGTATCGCGCAGCGCGCTCGAGGGCGACTCGCCGCGGCGCATCGGCGACTGGTCGGTGACGCTGAGCGTGAGCGACATGAGGCTAGTGCTGGCTGAGGAAGGCGAGCACTTCGCGCGTGATGGCCTCCGGCTGTTCGGGGAGCAGCGCGTGGCTGGCGTCAGGGAGGTCGACGACGTGAACCCGGTCGGCGCCCAGCTGGTCACGCAGGACGTAGCCGTTCTCCGGCGTGGCCATCGGGTCGTCGAGACCCTGGATGGCGAGCACGGGCGCGGCCCCGGCGTACCCCCACTCGGCGTAAGGGATGGAGTCGCGTGCGTCCCACTGCATCTTCCTGGTCGCCGGAGACCAGCCGTCGAGCCAGATCGAGGCGTCGCGTCCAGGGGCGAAGAACACCCGCTGCACGTCGGCGAGCCGGTCTTCGGCGGGGCGGTCGAGCTCGAAGATACGCATGAGCGTGGGCGGGATGTCCGGAGCGGGCGGCGACTGGCCGCCGGGAGCGATGAGCGTCACGCTGCGGGTGAGTTCGGGGTGGTCGGACGCGAGGCAGCGCACGATGCGGTTGCCGTATGCGTGGCCGATGAGGTGGGCAGGCGCGCCGCCGATGTGCTCGATGGCCCGCGCCACGTCCTCCGCGAAGTCGCGGAGCGTCAGCCCGTCGACGGCGGGCGAGCTGTCGCCCACGCCGCGATGGTTCACGCCCGCGACCCGGTATCCGGCGTCGTCGAGGTCCTCCCCGAGGGCGTCAAAATCTTCGATGCCGCGTCCCAGCGAGGAGACGCAGACCACCAGGTCGCCGCTGCCTCGTTCGCTAACTTCGACATGCCCGTCTTTCACCGGTACGCGCACGGTATCCCTCCTTGCCAATTAGCTTGGAGGCTGAGTATAGCGTGCCGAATGGGGAGTACGGCGTGCGGCAGGTCAGTAGCCGCGCTCCCAGTCCACCTCGTTGATGAGGGGTTCGCCGGCGAGGAAGCTGGCGATGTTCTGCTTGAGCACGTCCATGGCGAACGAGGAAGCCACGTCGACGTGCCCGGAGTTGTGCGGCGTCATGAGGACGCGGGGGTGTGCAAGCAGCTCGGGGTCCGGCGGGCGGAACCATTCGTCGGTGTAGACGTCGAGGTACGCCCCGCCGACCTTGCCGGAGCGCAGGCCGTCCTTCAGCGCGCGCTCGTCGATGAGTTCGCCGCGCCCGACGTTTAGGAGCACCGCGCCGTCCTTCATCGCGGCGACGGAGGCATCGTCGATCATGTCGCGCGTCTCGTCGGTGAGGGCGGTCGTGAGCGCGACGTAGTCGCACTCGGCGAGCATCTCGTGGAGGTCGGCGGCCGGGTAGAGGGTCTCGACGCCGTTCTCGCCGGGTTGCCGTTCCGTGATGGAGAGGCGGGAGGCGAGGACGCGCATGCCCATAGCGTTCGCGAGCCGTGCGACCTCCAGGCCGATGCCGCCGAGACCGACAACGCCCATCGTCCTGCCCGCGAGCAGGCGGAGGTCGTACCCTGAGGCGTCCATCTCGCCCGCGATGGCCTGCGTCACGGCGGCACGGAGCGTCTTGGCGAAATAGAGGGCGGCTGCCATGACCATCTCGGCGATGGGAGTGGTGTCGACGTAGCCGCGCGACGAGGTGAGGCGGACGTGCCCGCCCCACAGGTCGGAGTGCTGGAGGTCGGATATGCCGGCCCAGAGATACTGCGCCCAGAGCAGGTTGGGCATTCGAGGGGCCAGGCGCTTCGGGTAGGGCAGCGTAAGCACGAGGACGTGGGTGTCTCGCAGTATCTGCTCCCGCTGCTCGGGAGTGAGGTCGGTGCTCCAGGGACGCGGCTTCCAGAGGCCGGTCGTCGTGGGGAGCATGCCGGCGTCGTCCACGAACGCCTGTGCGGGAACAGCAGTGACGCTCAGCCTTCCGGGGGCAACGGCCTCCAGTTCGGCGATAGGGGCGTTCTCGGAGTCCATGAACAGGAGGAGGTTGAGGGGGGTTGGCAGGTCGGTCATGGGGGTGATTCTACACAAGCATCCGGGGGTCGACGGCAAGGGCGCCCGTGAACGGCACCGGGGAATGAGTATCTGCGCCGAGAGGTACCTTCAGCCTGATGGCTGCGCTCCGCACAACGTGTATAGTTCCATCGTTCACTGCTGAAAGGGGTAAGAGTGACTCATCCGTCGACACCTGTCAGAGTCATGATCGTGGACGATCATGGGATCGTGCGGGACGGCCTTCGAGAGGTGCTGCAGAACGCCGGCGGTTTCGAAGTGGTCGGTCAGGCCGGAGACGGCGCGACAGCGGTCAAGGCAGCCCGCGACCTCAAACCCGACGTGGTCGTCATGGACATCCTGATGCCGGTGAAGAACGGCATCGACGCGTGCAGGGAGATCACAGACGCGCTGCCCGACACGCGCGTACTCATACTGACCGTCGTGACCGAAGAGGGCGCGGTTATCGAATCGGTTGCCGCCGGAGCGGCAGGAGTCCTCCTGAAGTACACGGGGAGAGATGAATTCCTCGGTGCGGTGCGCGACGTTGCGGGAGGCGAATACCGCATACCCGGCGACGTGATAAGGCGGGTGTTCAGCGGTGTCCGTGCTGCCACCCGACCGGCAGACCCCCCGGGCCTGGAGAAGCTGACCGCACGGGAGCGGGAGATACTCACGCTCTTTGCGAAGGGGTTGTCGTACGCCCAGATCGGTGAAGTCAGGGGCAGCCGTCCGCTGACCATACGCAACGCCATCTACGGGATCCAGAGCAAGCTGGGGACGAAGACGAAGCAGGAGATGGTGGTCTGGGCGGTGCGCAGCGGCCTGCTGGACGACGGCTCCAGGGAATAAGCGGCGGGCCAGCTCGGTCAGGAGCCCAGCGATGAGCGGCGACCACCACCACGACCACGATCACGAGCATGACGGCGAGCACGACCACCGCCGGCGACGGGGATGGAGAGACGCTTTCTCGCCCGAAGCCTGGTCCATCACCATAGCCAACTTCCGGGAGAGCGAGCTGCCGTGGCCCAGGAAGCTCCTCGTCGCGGCCTCCAACTACCGGCGGAAGATAGGAGGGGGGCAGGAGTGCTGCGGCAACCCCGGGCAACCGGGTTGCTGACTGAGGTAGTCCTCGCCGGGGTCCCGGCGACTGAGAGAGAGCAGGCGAGGACCTTCCCCCATCGAGGGGACAGGGACGAGACACCTGCGCGCGCGGCTACCATTCGGCGAAATCCGCCGGTATCAGGCCGATCTGTACGAATATCCAGACGTAGACGCGTGGCCGTACGTCCAGGAAGGTGTAGGCGACGATGTTCAGCGCGGCGATGGCGATGACCAGCCCGGTGATGCAGTAGGTGCGCCGGAGCATGGAGCTCATGGCGCCATCGCTCACGAGGATGGTCCCGTCCTCGGCCTGCCGATGCTCGCTGCCGAGGGACTGCGAAAGCAGGCGATCAGGGAGCCGGCGCATGAGCCAGGGCAGGGCCAGCGCAGCAACTGTCCCGGCTGCACCGACGGCGAGCAGCATCCCGTTCGCGCCGTGCTCTCTCACGTGGAGGGCGACATCGAGGACGTAGACCGAGGGGAGGGCCCACACCGGAACGGCGAGCAGACCGAACGGAGAGCATCCGCGCCTGGACCTAGGCTGCCGTGGAGTGAACTGCTGCACGAGGCGACCTCTCCCTAAAGCGCGGGCACGAAGCACCGCAACAGCGGCGAACGCTAAGGCAGCCGCACGGGAGACGCAAGGGCAGGACTGTTAACGAGCGCAGCGACCGCTTCCGGTGCGAGCCTTCGGTGGAGCGCCGGGGTTGCCCGAAGAGATCTCAGCATGACAGTCTCCATGCTCGTTCCAACGTGTGCGCGGTCCTAGTCCTCCTCCAGCGTCGAGGTGTCGCCTTCGTCGAGGCCGAGTTCGCGAGCCTTGAGGAGCCGGCGCATGATCTTTCCGCTGCGGGTCTTGGGCAGACCGGGGATGATCTCGATCTCGCGCGGAGCGACGGCGGCGGCGAGCTTCTGGCGCGCGAAGCCCATCAGTTCGCGGCGCAGTTCGTCGCTCGGCTCGTAGCCGTCCTTGAGGGAGACGAACGCCTTGACGACCTCCATCGCGATGGGGTCAGGCTTGCCGATGACGCCGGCCTCAGCGACGGCGGGGTGCTCGATGAGGGCCGACTCGACCTCGAACGGGCCGACGAGGTGCCCGGCGGTGTTGATGACGTCGTCGGAGCGCCCGATGAACCAGTAGTAGCCGTCGGAGTCGCGGACGGCCTCGTCGCCGGTGATGTACCAGCCGTTGACGAAGCGGGAGTCGTAGCGCTCCTCCTGCTGCCAGTAGGTTTGGAACATGGAGGGCCAGGGCGTGCGGACGGCGAGGTTTCCCTCCTGCCCGTCCGGCTTCTCGTTGCCCTCCGCGTCGATGATGCCGGGCTCGATGCCGGGGAGCGGCCTGCCCATGGAGCCGGGACGGATGTCCATGCAGGCGTAGTTGGCGATCATGATGCCGCCGGTCTCGGTCTGCCACCAGTTGTCGTGGAAGGGCATGCCGATGGCCTCGACGCCCCACTCGACGGCCTCCGGGTTGAGCGGCTCGCCGACGGAGGCAGCGAAGCGCAGGTTGGAGAGGTCGAATGTCTTCGGAAGCTCGACGCCGGACTTCATGAGCATGCGTATGGCCGTCGGGGCGGTGTACCAGACGGTGACCTTGTAGTCCTCCAGTATCTGGTACCACTTGCGGGCGCTGAACCCGCCCTCGTAGATGACCTGCGTGACGCCGTTCGTCCACGGCGCTGACATGCCGTAAGACGTGCCGGTGACCCAGCCGGGGTCGGCGGTGCACCAGTAGATGTCGTCCGGGTGGAGGTCCAGGCACCACTTGCCGGTGAGGTAGTGCTGGATGACGGCGTTGTGGCGGTGGACGGCGCCCTTCGGCTTGCCGGTGGTGCCGGAGGTGTAGTGCATGATGGAGTAGTCGTCGCGCGTCGTGGCGAGGGGACCGAACTCGTCCGAGGCCTCGTTCATCAGGACGTCGTAGTCGAGGTCGCCCTCGGCGAGCGGCTCGGCGGAGCGCCCGTTCTTGTTGACGACGATGATGTGCTGCAGATCCGGGAGTTGCGGGAGTATCTCCGCGATCTTCTTGCGGAGGTCCGGCTGGGTGACGAGCACCCGTGCGCCGCTGTCCTCCATGCGGTCGCGCACGGGGTCGGGGCCGAACGCGGAGAAGAGCGGGCCGATGACGCAGCCGGCCTTGAGCGTCCCGAAGACGGTGAAGTAGATCTCCGGTATGCGCTCCATGAAGGTGAAGACGCGGGCGCCCTTCTCGACGCCGAGCGCATCGAGGACGTTGGCGAAGCGGTTGGTCTGGCGGCGCATGTCCTCGTAGGTGTAGGTCTCCTTCTCGCCGTTCTTGCCCTCCCAGAGCATGGCGGGCTTGTCGGCGTTGCCGTGGACGACGTGGCGGTCGATGGCCTCGTAGGCGAGGTTGAGCCCGCCGCCGGGGAGGAAGTCGATCTCCTCCTCGACGCTGGCCCAATCGAACGACGCCCGCGTGGCCGCGTAGTCGGCGAGGTTGGGGTCGTCGCGTGAGGTGGAGGGTTTGGTGATGGTCTCGTGGCGTTGCATCGTCATGTCGCGCCTCTCCGGGTCTGATCCCCTCTCCTGGGGGAGAGGGCTAGGGTGAGGGCCCTGCGTGTATGGGGCAGGCGCAAGTGTATGGAGGGGCGGTTGGGGTGGCAAGGGGTGGTGGTTCGACAGGCTCACCATGAGCGGACAGTCCGTCGTTCCTGCGGAGGCAGGAACCTCGCAGCCCTGTCCCGTCATGCCGAGCGCAGCCCGCTCTTCGGCGCGCGACATCCTCTCGGAATCGGTCGTGGCCAGCGTTGTCCACCCCGTACCACTCCTCCGTACGCATAGCGCAGGCGTGGGCTGCGTGGCGCTATCCTTCTAAAGTGAGCCATTTTGAGCCATTTCTGGCCATTTCACTCCCAAGAACCGCCCGGTACCGAGCGGGCGCGCGGACGGCGCTATGCCGCTACTGACCAGCGTACGCGGTCGCGGGACGACTGCGGAAGGGGCGGGTGTCACAGGTGGGTGGGCAGGCGGGCTGTTGACCTCCTGTAAACACAATAGTATCGTTGTGTTGTGATACCGGAATTCAACAGTGCAGGACTCCTTCCTCCGGGAGTCCATTGGGCTGATTGGGAAACGTTGATCCACCGGTTCGGGAACAACGCGTGGAGACAGCGCCTTATGGCCGGTTTGAGGTCTGCCCTCGAGAACCTGAAAAACGCGGGATGCCGAACCGTCTACCTCGACGGGAGCTTCGTGACCATCAAGGTCATCCCGAACGACTACGACGCCTGCTGGGACGAGGATGGGGTCGACCCGTATCTTCTCGATCCCGTGCTGCTGACCTTCGACGCCGGGAGAGCTGCGCAGAAGGCCAGGTACATGGGGGAACTCTTCCCCGCTTCGATTGTCGCGAACGCGGGCGGGCTCTCGTTCCTCGATTTCTTTCAGACGGACAAGGAGACCGGGGACTCCAAGGGCATCGTCGCCGTCGACCTGGGAGGTGTCGGATGATCAAGAACGAGCGGCAATACCGCATCACCAGGGCCCAGGCGGACGGGCTGTCCCGGACGCTGGAGAGCCTCAGCCGAAGGGCGGGAGTAGCGCATCCCCTCATCGCAAAGGCTCAGGAAGACGCGTTGAAGAGCCAAATCGAAGACCTCCAAAGCGAGCTGCGCGACTACGAATCCCTCCTGTCCGGCGGATTCCGGCCTGGCGACCTGCAGACGATCGCCAAGCTGCCGACCATGCTCATAAGGGCGCGCATCGCGCAAGGGTTGAGTCAGAAGGACCTTGCAAAGCGGCTAGGGCTGAAAGAACAGCAGATACAGCGCTACGAGGCCACGGACTACGCCTCTGCCAGCCTCACGAGGATCAGGGAGGTCGCAGGCGCCCTCGGCGCTTCAGAGGGGCAGTGACCCTATGCCGTCACCGACCAGCGTACGCGGTCGCGGGGCGGCCTCGGAAGGGGCGGGTGTCACATGGCGGATCGGCAGGCGCAGGGGCGTGCGTGAGGACGTACTCGTGCTCGGTCAGTTCCCTGGCTCTTCAGGAGTGCAGCCGCGAATTCTTACGCAGGTCCGCGAGTGCTTTCACTGCGAGCGGCGCCGCGGCCGCGTGAACCAGTAGCCCAGCACGAGCACCGGCAGAGGCTGCAGCACAACCTGGAGGACCCAGGCTGTATACCGTGGCGACCAACCCCAACTGGACCACAATTCGTACAGAGGTATCCCGAGCAGGCCCAGTTCTCTCAATACGGGCAGTGCCAGCAGCACCGCGACAAGCCGGACAGGCGGCTTGTCGACGTAGCGGATGAGTGCCCAGAGCAGCAGGACGTTCATCCCCACCGCAGTCGCAACCTGCCAGAGCGCGGTCGCGAAACCCTGGCCGTCAGGGCTCACGATTTCACTGAACAACCACTGATAATTGAACGACAGGCTGATGCCTGCCAGCGCGAGCAGCAGGAAGGCGTGCGGTCTGCTGGCCCGTGCGGCCCGGCGCATGAACCAGACGACCACAACCAGGGAGAACAATCCGTTGAGACTCAGGTGATAGAGGGCGTCCCAGGAGTCGCTCCCGAGCGGCAGCGTCAGGATTGTGACTCCACTATAGGGATGGCCATATCCCAACAGGAGGGGCGTCAACCAGAAGGCCAGAGTCCCGATCGAGAGCATGATGTGGACTTCCCACAGGAGCTTAAGGAGTTCGTGGCCGTACCGGCGCACCCATGGGTATGTTGCGGCAAGCACCACCAGGACCGCTGTCGCGATGATGGAGGCATTAAGGACGACGACAAGCCATTGCAGCGATACAGAAGGCCATCCGGCCACATGAAGCCATCCGGCCAGGGGCGTCGCCAACGCCGAGAGCCAGGCCATCCACGCTGGCACACCCAGCAGCAGGAACACTTCCCACGGGTGCGACCGTGCAACCGGCAAGTTCCGCCATCGCCACATCAGGCCGGTCAACAGAACGGGAGAGAGGACGAGACCTGTCAGCCAAGCAATCGATGCCAGCGCCAACCTGTCGTGCACCATAAGGTCAAATATGTACAACGAAACCGCGAGCAGCAGAACGCTGACCCCTATGGCGATGAAGGCGATGCTGAAGTGTTTCGTTCGGCCTGGTTCCACGGAGGACTTCCTCGGAGACGGGTGACTGTGGTGTACGGGGCGAAACCGGGCACCCTGCGTCGGGTTCATTGGAGACTACCATCCTTCTGATTACATAGGGGTGAAGTTCAGGCCGATTCCAATGACGGTTCGGTGACATCGGAGCAGTCCTGCAGGGCGGCTCACCGGATCCGCCGGGAACGGACGGTTTCACATTCCACAAACAGGTCCCATTCCACTAGAATCCGCCCGCCATCTGGTGACGGGACATGACGAACACTGAACAGACAGCGGGAAGCATCGAGCGGCGGCACGACCTCGACGCGCTGCGGGCGTTCGCGATGTTGCTGGGCATCGTGCTGCACGGGGCGCTCGCGTTCATCCCCGGCGCGTGGGCGGTCAGCGATGCGTCGGTCGAGGGCGACGGGACGCCATACGCCATCCTGGTGACGGCGATCCACGGGTTCCGGATGCCGGTCTTCTTCCTGATGAGCGGCTTCTTCACGGCGATGCTGTGGCGGCAGCGCGGGCTGCAGGCGCTGGTGACCCACCGGGCACGGCGGGTCCTGTTGCCGCTGGTGATCGCGATGATCGTCGTGATCCCGCTGTCGTGGGCCGCGTGGGGCTACGCGGAGAGCGTGACCTCCGACGAGGATGGCGACGTCGTCGAAATGGAGGCCGTGCCTGAGGACAACGTATGGAAGGCCGCGGCGCGGGGCGACGTAGCAGCGCTGGAGCGCCACGCGGCGGAGGGGGCGCCGGTGGACGTTCCCGACCCGGCCCTGGGCACGACGCCGCTGGGCTGGACAGCGTTGCACGGGCACGTGGACGCGGCGGAGTGGCTGCTCGACAACGGCGCGGGGGTGAACACGCTCAACGGCGACGGGAGCACGGCGCTGCACTCGGCAGCGTTCATGGGCAGGGCGGAGGTCGTGCGGCTGATGCTGGAGCGCGGCGCGGACCCTCATGCCAGGCATCCGAACGGAGCTCTTCCCATCCACAGCAGCCGCGCGGACCCTGCGACGACGGCGTACTACGTGGGCCTGCTCGGGTTGACGTACGACCAAGCGGCGCTGGACGCGGGGCGCGCGGAGGTTGGGCAACTCCTGACTGAGGCGATGGAGCGACCGAGGGCGACTGACAGCGCGGCGGCGGGGACGGACGAGGAAGCCGGTGTCGCGGAGGCGCGGACGGAAGCGGCAGGCGGCGTGGCCCCGTACCGGGGCGACCCGGATGCGAGCCTGCACGAGGAGAGAGCGCTGCTCGTGCCGTGGTACTGGGAGGCGCTGTACGCGTATGAATGGGGCGGGCTGTTTACCTACGACGTCTTCAGCCACCTCTGGTTCCTCTGGTATCTCGTCTGGCTGGTGGTGGCATTCGCTCTTGTCGTGTGGGTAGCGGCACGGCTGGGCCTGCGGCTGTCCTGGCTGCCGGACCGGCTGGTTGTGACGCCGGCGCTCTACCTGTGGGCCGTGCCGGTGACGATGGCGGCGCAGTACTTCATGGGTGTCGAAGGCCACTTCGCCGAGTTCGGGGCGGGCACGTTCACGGGGGTCCTCCCCGCGCCGCACGTACTGGCGTACTACGCCATCTTCTTCGGGTTCGGCGCCGTCTACTTCGGTCGCAACGAGGGCGGAGCGCGCATCGGGCGCTGGTGGCAGGCGACGCTGCCGCTTGCGCTGGTCGTGTTGCTGGCGGGCCTCGTGCTGACGTTCCCGGAGGAGGGCGGCACGGCGCAGGGCGGAGCGCGCTGGGGCTCGCTGTTCTTCCAGGCCGCCTACGCCTGGATGATGACGCTGGGGCTGATGGGACTGTTCCGCGCGGTGCTGGGAGCGGGGAACGCGCGGGTGCGCTACCTGTCGGACGCCTCGTACTGGCTCTACCTGATGCACCTGCCGCTGATCATCGCGCTGCAGGGGTTGTCCTTCGAGTGGGCGCTGCCGTCGATCGTCAAGCTGGTGCTGCTCATCGCGGTGACGACGGGCGTGCTGCTGGTCGTCTACGAGTGGGGCGTGCGGTACACGCCGGTGGGGACGCTGCTGAACGGGCGTCGTACGCGGGTAAGGAGCGCGGAAGGTTGAGGGCATGGGGGTCGGGGACTGTGGCGAGGGCTGGTCGCACCCATACCGTGCCCCTCACCCCAGCCCCGCCACCGCGTGCGCTGCCCGCGCACCCTGGGTTCCCGCCGGTGCGGGAACGACGGATGTCGACGGCGGACCGCGTATGAGAATGACGACGGGGTGCGCCGACGTCCCCGAGAGATGTTTCGACTTCGCCTCCGGCTCCGCTCAACATGACAAGCCAGGGGGGCCTGCCTTCACAGGAACGACGGCGGCTCACCGGTAGACGGCGCTGACGTGGTCTCGGAGGGCGGGCATGACCTGCTCGGCGATGCGCTCCATGTTGCCGACCGCCTGCTCGTGGGGCATCGAGCCGAATTGCGGCAGGAGGACGAGCGTGCCGATGCCGGACTCGTCGATGCACTCGCGCAGGCGGCGCGTCACGGTCTCGGCTGAGCCGATGATGATCTGCGAGTTGCCGTCCAGCTGCTCGATGGTGGTGCGCTGCGTGCCGATGGCTGAGAACGCGCGAAGGACGTTCTTCGCGGAGTCGTCGGAGAGGTAGCCGGGCGGGAAGAAGACGGGCAAGGGACGGCGCACCAACTGGTTGAAGAGGTACTCGGCGTGCGGCCTTGCCTCGTCGATTGCGGACTCGTCGGTTGAACCAACGTAGACCGGCAGCGCCCAGCCCATCTGCTCGGGCGATGCCTCGTAGCCGTTCTCGCGCGCGGCGTCGCGGTACTGGCCCATGAAGCGCGCGACGTTGCGGAACGGCGTGAAGGTGACGATGAAGGTGTAGTGGCGCTCCGCGGCCCAGCCGATGGTCTCGCCGCTGCCCTGCGACGGTATCCAGATGGGCGGGTGCGGCTGCTGGAGCGGGCGCGGCCACGGGTTCACGTACTCGAAGCGGTAGTGCTTCCCCTCCCACCGGAAGGGGCCGGGGCGCGTCCACGACTCGACGATGAGGTCGTGCGCCTCGCGGAAGCGGTCGAGGCTGGTGGCCGGGTTCATGGTGAAGTTGTGGTACTCCGGCCCGATGCCGCGCACGAAACCGCAGATCATCCTGCCGCCGCTGATGACGTCCATCATCGCGACCTCTTCCGCGACGCGCAGCGGGTGGTCGCGCAGGGGCGTGGCGTTGCCGAGGATGGCGATCTTGGCGCTGTTCGTGCGGGCGACGAGGTACGAGGCGATGACGTCAGGCGACGGCATGAGGCCGTAGGCGGTCTGGTGGTGCTCGTTGACGGCGATGGCGTCGAAGCCCAGCTCCTCCGCGTAGACGAGCTGCGAGAGGTACTGCTCGTAGACCTCGGCGCCGCGTTCGGGGTCGAAGTGAGCGTTCGAGTAGGTGACCCACGCGGAGCGTTCGCTCTCGAACGATTCGTCGAGGTGCGGCCAGGGCATGAGGTGGAAGTAGACGAACTGCATCGGGGGCACCCTCACCCTAACCCTCTCCCAGAGGGAGAGGGGAATTCATGGAGGAACGCGGCGACGAGCTCGGCTGTTGCGTCGGGCTGCTCACGGGCCGGGAAGTGGCCAGCGCTGTCGACGACGGCGAGCCGCCCGTCCGGCGCGCCGTTCGCGAGCGCCTCGCCGTGGGCGCGCGAGAGGAAGTGGTCGTTCGCGCCCCAGACGACGAGCGTCGGCGTGCGCAGGCGGTGGAGGCGTCCGGCGAGCGCAGGGTTGATGTAGCGGGGCTGCCAGACGAGGCGGGCGGTCATGCTCTCGTTGCGGATCGTGGTGTCTTCGTCCACCTCGGGCGCGCACTCCGGGTCATTGAAGAAGAGGGCGGGCCGCTCGTCCTGCCGCAGCACGAAGTAGTCGAATGGCGGGTCGCCGGGGATGTCGATGCCAGGCGCGCCGATGGCCACGAGCGCCGATGCGGGCGCGCCGCGTACCGCGGCCTCGACCGCGAGCCATCCGCCGAGGCTCGCGCCGACGATGGCGGTGGGGACGAGCGCGTCGGCGAGGTCGGCGACCACGAATGCCAGGTCGTCGAGCGTGTCGGCCCACTCGGGGCGTTCGCTGCAGCCGAATCCGGGCAACTCCGGCGCGACGACCGCGAAGCGCTCAGCGAGGCGGTCGAGGAACGGCGTCCACGCGGAAGAGAGCTCGTCGTGGATGAAGAGCAGGCGCGGGCCGCTTCCGGTGCGGAGGGCGGCTACGCTGACTTGGGGGAGGTCGATGGTGATCTGGGTTGGCGGCATGGTGGGGCTACGCTTATAGCAGTGTGCGCCGCTCGCTTCAAGCGTTGCGCGTCCGTCTGGCAAGCGCCTCCGTGAGCAACGCCTGCAGCGCCGCGCGTTCCGCCTCCTCGACGGTTCGCACTCTCGTGTGGCGCAACTGCTTTCCCCTTCCTTCCAGCAGACCCTCCGGGTCCAGCAGAACCGCGCCCTGGTAGAAGCCGAGGTTCACCCATCGCGCGTGCGGCATGATGTAGGCGTAGCTGTCGGTCATGCGCGGTCCGGTGCCGTAGGTCGCGGCATGGTAACCGAGGCGGACGGTTTCGCAGGCCCCTGGATGCACCGCAAAGACAGCCTCGCGAAGGGCGACCGCCACCGGATGGACTGCCACGGGCCAGCGCGTAAGCAGGTCGTCGAACGTTCCCAGTTCCGCTGCACTCATACCCTACAGCGGCGAGGGGACGGGGCCGAATGGCACCTCGATGAGGGTTGGGGCGTCGTCGGAGGCGATGGCGCTGCGGAGCGCTTGTTCGAGAGCAGCCGGCGTTTCGACACGGAGCCCGCGCGCGCCGTACGCCTCGGCGAGTTTCACGAAGTCCGGGTTGTGGAGTTGCGAGCCGACGAGACGGCCGCCGAAGCGGTCCTCCTGGTCGCGCATGACGTTGCCGAAGGCGTTGTCGTTGAAGACGACGCATACGGCGTTGATGCCGTACTGGACGGCAGTCGCAAGCTCCTGCGAGTTGAAGAGGAAGCCGCCATCGCCGGAGACGCAGACGACGGCACGCTCCGGCTGGGCCGCCTTCGCGCCGAGCGCGGTCGGCCAGGCGAAGCCGAGGTTGCCGAAGTAGGAGGAGTTGAGGTAGGTGCCGGGCTGCTCGACGGGGTAGAAGAGCCTGCTGTAGTAGCCGAGCTGGGTCATGCCGGCGACGAAGATGCCGTCCGGCGGGATGGCGGCGCGCACGGCGTTCATGTAGGAGTCGAGCGGTTCGAGGCGGAGCGAGCCGAAGCGCGCCGCGCGCAGTTTGCCCAGCAGTTCGCGCTTGCTCTCGGCGGGGGGCACGGCGTCGGCGAGGGCGTCGGCGAGCTTCTCCAGCGTGCCCTTTGCGTCGCCGAGCACACCGAGCGTGTTGTCGGGGTAGTTGCGCCCGATCTCGTCCGCGTCCACGTCTATCTGCACGATCTGCGCGTCGTGGGTGAGCATCGCGGTGGCGAAGCGGGTGCCGACCGCGAGGAAGACGTCGTGGTGGCTGAGGTGGTTGCGGAAGTCGTCGGCGCGCGACTTCAGCGTGCCCATGCTGAGGTAGTGGGAGTCGGGTATCGCGCCCTTGCCCTCGTGCGTCGTCATCACCGGGGCCTGCAAGTGCTCGGCGACGCGCAGCAGCGCCTCGGACGCGCCGGAGGAGATGACGCCGCCGCCGGCCCAGACGATGGGGTTCTTCGCTTCCGCCAGCGCGCGTGCTGCGCGCTCGACGTCGGCGTCGGACGCGGCGTCGCGGCGGTAGTCGCCGGGTTCCAGCAGGTCGATGTCCGCGACCTCGGAGAGCGTCTCGGGTGGTATCTCTATCTCGACCGGACGCGGGCGCCCGGTGCGGAGCTGGCGGAACGCCTCGTGGACGACGCCGGGCACGCCGGCGGCGTCGAGGACGCGGTAGGCCGCTTTCGTCACGGGGCGTATCGCGTCCATCTGGTCGTTGACCTCGTGGAGTATCCCGACGTCCTTGCCGATGAGGTCCTTCTGCACCTGCCCGGAGACGACGAGGATGGGTGAGGACGCAGCGTACGCGGTGCCGATGGCGGCGGAGGCGTTGAGGAGGCCGGGGCCGGGAACGACCATCGCGGTCCCGGTGCCGCCGCCCGCGCGGGTGAAGCCGTCGGCCATGTAGGCGGTGGCCTGCTCGTGCCGGACGGATATGAAGCGCATGCCCGGCTCATCGAGGATGGGGTCGAGCGCGTGGTACATCTGGACGCCGGGGAGGCCGAAGATGACCTCCGCGCCTTCGCGGTGCATGGAGCGTATGAGGGCTTGTCCGCCGGTCATCTCTGGCATCGGTTGCTCCTGCGCTCGGGCGCGCGGCTGCACCTGTCGGGCGCGTGGCCGCGCCTGTTGGGCGCGGCCACGCGCATTATAGCGCGAGGCAGGACAGATCGACGCCCTGCGACGCTCCGTTCGCCTAGGGTCCGACCTCTGCGTTGACGCACCGGACGGCATCCGCGATGCCAGGGCCGTGCGTGGCGTCCGGCAGGATGAAGAAGGTGAGAGCGCTCTCTGCGAAGACCGTCTGCCAGCGGGCGGCGTCTTCGGCGCTCCATTCGATCTCTTCCACACCGGCAGCCAACAGCGCCTCGCGCTCCGCCCGCTCCAGTTCGCGGTTCGCCTCCTCGTAGTAGGTCGAAGTGGCGGCGACCGCTTCGCGCACGGCCTGCTGCTCGTCCGGGCTCAGCGCGGCCCAGGTGCCTGCATTGACGTAGAGGGACGGGCCTCCCCCTCCGACGAAGGAGTCCGGGTACTGGTAGCGGACGATCTCGTGCCACCCGCCCGTGACTGCGCCCGGCGCGCCCCAGAAGACGCCGTCCAGCACGCCGTTCTGCAGGGCGACGTATATCTCTTCGAACGGCATGTTGACCGTCGTCGCCCCGTGCGTCAGCAGGTGCGGCCTGTAGACGTCCACCGCCCGGAGCGTCATGCCGCCGAGGTCCGTCGAATCGTAGCGGTCGGCCGTCAGGAGCCGCGCTCCGTAGCCGCCGGTCATGGTGCCGAGGTACTCCACGCCGAGCGGGCGGTAGACCTCGGCTAGCGCCTGGGTCAGGCCGCACTGCTCCCTGAGGGCGAAACTGTCGCCCGCGTCCTTGTGGTTCGCGGCGAGGAGGTCGGCGAGGCCGAGGAGGGTTATGTCCGTGTGGTACGCGCCGACGCTGAAGCCCGCGTCGAAGACGCCTTCGCGTACGGGGACGAACTGCTCGAAGGGGTGGACCACCTCCGGCCCGCCCACCGAGACGACCTGGACCGAGCCTTCGGTGAGGTCGGATACGATGCGGCCGAACTCGGCCAGCGTGTCCGCCGTATCGAGGCTGGCGGGGAAGGCGGAGATGACCTCGATGGTGAAGGGCTCCGGCGTCGGCGTGGGGGTTGGAGCCGCGGTAGGCGTGGGAGTCGGGTCTTCTGCGCAGGCGATGGTGAAGGCCGCCACCAGGACGGCGGCGGATATCAGGAAGGTGTTGCGGATGTTCCTCATGTATGCTCTCCCGACTGTCCGTATGCGCTTGCACGATAGCACACGCCGGAAATCGGGACGTTCGATGGCGAAGTGAGGCGCATGACTGGACAGCGTGCGGGAGGGGCGTACAATGCGCGCCGGTTTGTGAACAAGCTTGCATTTCCAGTACAGACATCTGGATGAAGGGAGTTGATTCTATGGTTGGGGAAGTAGCTGTTTTCATCGATCTGGAGAATCTGCGTTACGGCCTCTTGAACCACTACGGTATGGAGCCGGACTTCCGGCAGATAGTGGACAAGGCGCAGAAGTATGGACGGCCCACGATGATGCGGGCCTACGCCGATTTCAGCGAGCACCCGTCCGAGATAACGCGGCAACTGTCCATGTGCGGCATCGAGGCGATCAACATCCCGGTGAAGCGGTCGCTGGTCACGAAGGGCGGGCAGCAGATTGAGCGCGTGAAGAACGCAGCCGACATGGCCCTGTCGCTCGACATGATGGTGGAGGCGTTCGACGCGGACACCAGCGGGAAGGAGAAGGTCTTCCTGATGGTGTCCGGCGACGCGGACTACATGCGGCTGGTGACGCAGGTGAAGAACCGCTTCGGCCAGCGCGTCATCATCTGCAGCGTGCCGGAGAGCGTGAGCAACGACCTGGTTTCGGCGGCGGGCAACGAGACGGACTACTACGAGACGCCGGAAGTGGAGAGCGTCGACCCGGACACGTTGAAAGCGGCCATCGTGGCGATGGTGCAGCGCGGCCCCGCGCCCCTGCACTACTGGAGCCTGCGCATCATCGATTCCTGGTGCCAGGACCCACGGCAGGCCATCCCCGGGACGGCGAAAGAGAAGCGCGACGCCATCGGCGAACTGTGCGACGAGGGCGTGCTCTACCGCCAGCCGTTCCACGACGAGCGCTCCGGCAGGCAGGTGTCCGAGGCGCTGCTGGACGAGGAGCGGGCGATGGAGTTGGGTTACCTGTAGGCGGTTGGTCTCTCGCAAACGCCTGGACTCAGGAGATAAAGGAGCACGCCATGGCGCGATTTCCACGGGTCACGACCCGCGAACAGGTGTCCCCCGAGCACCAGCAGCACTACGACTACATAGCGGGAAGCCGCGGCCACGTGGTCGGGCCGTTCACGGTGCTGCTGAACAGTCCCGACCTCGCGCAGCGCATCGCGCACGTGGGGACGTACGTCCGGTTCGAGAACACGCTTCAGGGCGGCCTTCGCGAGTTGGCCATCCTGACCGTCGCGCGGGAGTGGAACTGCCAGTTCGAGTGGACCGCCCACCAGCCGATAGGGGAGGGCGAAGGGCTGAGCACAGAGACCATCGCGGCGGTGCGCGACCGCACCGCGCCCGACGGACTCTCCGGCGACGAGGCGCTGGTGTACCGGTACGTGAGTTCCCTCCTGGAGAAGGGGCGCGTGCCGGACGACGTCTTCGCGCAGGTGCAGGAGCGGTTCGGGACGCGGACGGTCACGGACCTGACGGCGACGGCGGGTTACTACTCGATGCTGGCGTGCGTGCTGAATGCAGGCGCGGTCACGCCGGATGCGGGGACACCGCACCTGCTGCCGGACGCGGATTACTAGGCCCAGCCCTCGCAACGCCGATCTCGTGACCGGATGAATCCGATCCGGCGCGGTGGTCGTAACTGAGCTTGGGTGGGGTTTCGCCGCGCCGCTCGCCCTCGGTTCGAGACGGGTATCATTCTCTGCGCACGTCCAGGAGCATCGCATGCGTTTCTTGTCCGCGAAGGCGGGGCCGTTCTATGTCTGGCAGATTCCGGTACTGCTTGCCGTTCTCGCTGGGGCGGGACTCGCTGCGTTCTACTATGCGCCTGAACGGTCGACCGCTCCGGCTGGGGGGCTCGCCGAGGGCGAGCAACTCGTCCCCGTGCAGCGAGGGACACTGACCGACGCCATCGCCACGAGCGGGACGGTCGTGTTCCCGATGCGCGAGGAGGCCTCGTTCTCGGTTGCGGGTGAGGTGGGTGAGGTGCTGGTGAGTGTGGGGAGCGTCGTGCGGGAGGGGGACGTGCTTGCGCGGCTCGACGCGGCCACGATGGCGTCGTTGGAGCGCGACATAGCGAAGGCGGAGGTGGACCTGCGGGACGCCCAGGAGGCGCTCGCCGACGCGCTCGGCCTGCCGGACGCGACCGAGATCGCGGCGGCGAGCGATGCGATAGCGCTCAGCCGCAAGGCGTTGGAGAACGCGCAGGCCGACCTCGAATTGACGAAGAGGAACACGGCAAGGGACGAGCAGGATGCGCGCGATGCGATCCAGGACGCGATGGACGTAGTCGAGGACGCGCTCGAGGTGGTGGACGAGTACGCGGAGGAGTACGCGGACACGTTCGTGCAGTGGCTGGGAGTACCGGCGTCGAGCGTGAACACAGCGGAGAGCCCCACGGAAGTACTCGATGCCTGGCAGTTGGACCTGGACGTGCTGTTCGACGACCGCCAGGTGCTGAACCACGAGATATCGTGGATGGACCCGCCCGATGACGACCCGGCAACGCTGTGGGACGAACTCGTCGTCTTCTCCTGGAAGACGCTGTACGTCGGCAGGCTGGCGGGAACGTGCCCGGACGGCCCGCCGTACGAGGGGCGATGCGCGGAGCACGAGATGGAGGAGGCGTGGACGGCGGTGGAAGACGCCCGCGCCGTGGTCGAGGACAAGCGTGCCCTGGTGGACGACGCGCATGCGGCGCTCGAGAACACGCAGGCGAAGACGGCGCGAGAGATCCTGTCGGCTGAGGAGGCGGTGGAGAAGGCGGAGAACGCGCTGATCGCCGACGAGGAAGCGGCGGCGGACCTGACCGTCGAGACGGAATCGCTGGACGTGGAACTGCTGCGGTCGGAGATCACAGTGGCGGAGCACGCGCTCGCGTCGGCGCAGGATGCCGTACAGAACGTGGTGCTGCGCGCGCCGGTGTCCGGCATCGTGGAGGGTGTTTCGATGGAGGCGGGCGACCGCCTGGGCGAACAGGGCGCTCAACAGGCGCCGTCCATCACCATCCTGGACCCGTCCGTGGTGGAGGTCGACGGCTCCGTAGACGAGATAGACGTACTGGCAGTGTCGGTGGGGATGCCCGTCGCGGTGAGCCTGAGCGCGCTGGAGGGCCAGACGCTGACCGGCGAGATCGTCGAGATCGGCGCAGCATCGACCGGGCAGTCGGGTGTGGTGACCTTCCCGGTCACGGTACGGCTCGACGTTCCGGCGGGGCTGACCCTGCGCGACGGGCTGAGCGCGGTCTCGGAGATCGTGCTGGCGCAGCACGCTGGTGAACTGCTGATACCGACGTCGGCGGTGAGCGGCAGCATCATCTCGCCGGTGGTGCGCGTGTCGGTCGACGGCGCCGTCGAAGAGCGCAGCGTAACGCTTGGGCCGAGCGACGACTTCTGGGTCGTGGTGCTGGACGGGCTGTCGGAGGGCGAGCAGGTGGTGATGCCGGAGCCCGCGGCGGCAGCCCAGGGCGGCGGTGGGTTCGGGGCAGTATTCGGCGGGCCGGGACGCATCCGCGGCGGTGGTGGCCGGTAGCCATGGCCAGCGTTATCCAGGTGACCGACCTGCGCAAGACGTACCGCCTGGGCGCGCTCGACGTTCCGGTGCTGAACGGCGTGAGTCTCGCCGTGGAACGCGGGGAGATGGTCTCCATCATGGGGCCGTCCGGCTCGGGCAAGTCGACGCTGATGAACATCATCGGCTGCCTCGATGCGCCGACGTCAGGGAGCTACCTGTTGGAGGGCGAGGAAGTAAGCCGCTGGGGCGACGCGCGGTTGGCGGCGGCGCGCAACCAGAAGATCGGGTTCGTGTTCCAGACGTACAACTTGCTGCCCCGGCTCTCCGCATTGGCCAACGTGGAGCTTGCCCTTCAGTACGGCGACCGACGGAACGCCCGCGCCCGTTCGTTACAGGCGCTGGAGTCGGTGGGGCTGGGGCATCGTTACAAGCACCGCCCGCTGGAGCTCTCCGGCGGCGAGCAGCAACGCGTCGCGATTGCGCGGGCGCTGGTGAAGACCCCGGCCATCATGCTCGCTGACGAACCGACGGGCGCGCTCGACACTCGCTCAAGCGCCGAGATCATGGCCATCCTGCAGCGACTGAATCGTGACGAAGGGCTGACGGTCGCGCTGGTGACGCACGAGGCCGACGTGGCGCGGCACACGCGGCGCATCATCTCGCTGCGCGACGGACTCATCGTGGGCGATGAGCCGGTCGCCGAGCCGCTGCAGGCGCAGCTTGCGGAGGGCGTGCCGGCATGACGCTCTTCGCGCTCATCGGGACGGCGTTGTCGTCCATCGGCGGCAACCGCTTGCGGACGGGGCTGACGCTGCTCGGCATCATCATCGGCGTGGCGGCGGTCATCGCGCTCATGTCGATCGGTCGCGGAGCGCAGGAGGAGATAACGAGCCGCATCGAGTCGCTCGGCTCGAACCTGCTCTACGTGCGTCCGCTGGACGGCGAGTTGACGCTGGACGACGCGCTGGCGCTGGTGGACCCCGTCTTCGCACCGTCCATCGTGAGCGTCGCGCCGGAGGTGTCCACGGGCGGCTCGGTAACGTACCGCACAACTGAGACGTTCTCGCAGGTTGCGGGCGTCACGCCTGAATTCGCGGACGTGCGGAACTTCGAGGTCGCGTCGGGCGAGTTCATATCCGCGGCGCACGTGACGAACCGGAAGAATGTGGCGGTGCTCGGCTCGCAGACCGCGGAGGACCTCTTCGGCGAGCGCGGCCCGGTGGGAGTGGACATCGCCGTCTCCGGCATCCCCTTCACGGTCATCGGCGTGCTGGAGAGCAAGGGCGGGACCGCGTTCGGGAACGAGGACAGCCGCGTGCTCGTTCCGCTGACGACGGCGTTCTTCCGGCTGAGCGGACAACGCACCGCGGAAGGCGCCATCACGGTCGACCTGATCAACGTCCAGGCGGACGGCGAACGCATAGACGAGGCTCAGCAGGAGGCGGCGACGGTGCTGCGCCTGCGGCACGAGGTCACGGACGCGGACGACTTCCGGGTGGATACGCAGCAGTCGGTGATCGACACGCTGAGCGAGGCGACGGGAACACTGACCCTGTTCCTGGGCGCGGTCGCGGGCGTCTCGCTCGTCGTCGGGGGCATCGGCATCATGAACATCATGCTGGTGTCGGTGACGGAGCGGACGCGGGAGATAGGCATCCGCAAGGCGCTGGGGGCGAAGCGGCGGGACATCCTCGCGCAGTTCGTGACGGAGGCGGTGCTGCTGAGCATCGGCGGCGGTCTGCTGGGCGTAGGGGCGGGCGTCGTGACCTCCCGCGTGCTGGACGGGTTCACGCTCGCGGGCTCGGAACTGACGACGGTGTTCAGCGGCGACATCGCGGCGCTGGCGCTCGTGGTGTCGGCGGCGATAGGGCTGTTCTTCGGCATCTACCCTGCGGCGCGGGCCGCGCAGCTGCACCCGATAGAGGCGCTGCGGCATGAATAACGGAGGTTCACGCTGATGGGCGCGAAGGGGTTCATCCTGATGGTGCTGCTGTTCGCCGTTGTCGGAGCGGGCGCGGGCTACGGCGCTGCGCAACTCGTCCCGGCGGAGGAAGAAGAGCAGCCGCCCGAGACAGCGGACCTCGTCGCGCCGGGCGCAGGCGGTGATGCAACGGAGCCCGGCACGGGCAACACAGGCCGCGCCCGGCAGACCGGCGGGCAGATCTCGGTGGACGACGTGCTGGCAACGATGCCGGAGGAAGTGCGGCGGGACCTGGAGAACAACCCTGAGAACGCCGCCATGGTCCGCGCCCAGATCCAGATGGCTATCGATTCCGGCCAGGTGCCGCCGGAGGCGTTCGGCCTGGCGCCCGGCGTTGGCGCCCCCGACGCGGGAACAGGCGCGGGCACGCAGGACACGGGCGCGCGGAATGCCGAGCCGCTGTCGGGCACCGTAGTGTCGTTCGAGGGCGGGACGCTGACGTTGGAGACGCCGGACGGCGAGGCTGCCATCGCCGTGCCGGACGATGCGCCGATCAACGCGACGAAGGCGGCGGTCGACGCGGCGAACTACCTGGTGGACGGAGCGGAGGTGTCGGTGGTCGCGCGTCCGGACGGCTCGGGCGGCCTCGTGGCTGCGGCAATCATCGTTGGCCCTGCAGGGCAGGGCGCTGGCGGCGGGCGAGGTTTCGGTGGCCTCGCAGCGGTCGTCACGGGAACGATCTTGTCGTATGCGGACGGCGTGCTGACGTTGCAGGGGGCGGACAGCGAAGCGGAGTTCGTCGTGGGGGACGACGTTCCCGTGCGCATCACTACGACGGCGGCTGAAGCCGCTGACGAGTTGGCGGCGGGCGTGACCGTCACGGCGTTCGTGCAGCGGGAGGCGGACGGCAGCCTGTCGGCGGCAAGCGTGACCGTTGGCGGTGGCGGCGCCGGGCGTGGACTGGGCGGGGGCCTGGGAGGCGGACGGCAGGGCGGCAACGCAGGGGAGTCCGGTGGGTGAGACGCTGGACCACGCCGGCGGGGTGAGCGTTCTGCGGAACGCGGTCGACGGTGCGGGGTGGACGTTCGTCTACGCGCCGGGCGCGGGCTCGAACCTCCGCGACCCGTTCGGGCAGCGGCTCGCTGAGCGGCTGCCGGAGGCGGGCATCTCACTCGCACGCTTCCAGTTCCCGTACCAGGAGGCGGGGAGCCGCAGACCGGACAGCCCGGCGACTCTGCTCTCGACGTGGCGCGCCGTGCTGGAGTCGGCGCGCTCGGACGAGACTGGTATCGCGATAGGCGGTCGGTCGCTGGGCGGACGCATCGCCTCGGTGCTGGCGTCGGAGGACGCGGGGGTGGACGCGCTCGCGCTGTTCGCGTATCCGCTGCATCCGCCGGGCAGGCCGGAACAGCCGAGGACGGCGCACCTGCCGGGCATCGCGTGTCCGGCGCTCTTCTGCTCCGGCACGCGGGATACGTTCGCCACGCCGGACGAACTCGCTGCGGCAGCAGCCCTCGTGCCGGACGCTCGGGTGCACCTGCTCGACGGGGCGGACCATGGGTTCGCGGTGCTCAAGTCGAGCGGACGCTCGCGGGAGGACGTGTGGGACGAGGCGGCAGGGGTGCTGGTGGGGTGGTTGGGCGGGTTGTGAGGGGTGCGAGTGAGGGGTGTCTGATCCTAGCGCCTGCTACTCAAGCGGCGGTGACCTCGACCTTCAATCTATGGCCCAACTCCCTGAGGGCCTGTTGAACCCGATCCATGTCCGAGCGGTCGTCAGGGTTGGCCATCTTACGCACCGCCGCCTCGCTGATGCCGAGCCTGTGGGCAAGGTCCGCTCCGCTGACGCGCTGAGCCTTCATGGCCGAGTACAGCGCGAGCTTGGCCGCAACCACGCTCGGCACGGCCACCGACAAGTCCCCATCCTCAATGCCGCTGGGCATCGGGATCTCCCACTCCTCCTGGACGTAGCCGGCGAGAGCTGTGGCGAGCGCATCCTCGGCCATCGCCAGAGCCTCGGCATAGTCACTCCCGCCGGTGATCGCCTCCGGCACATCGCGGAAGGTGACCACGAAACCTCCGTCCTCATCGGGGGTCAACTGGCATGGGTATGCGTAGATCATGTTCAGAACTCTCCCCTGTCGATGTCCAACTGGCGTAGCATTGCAGCCAATACGCCCTTCTTCAACTCCCCACGCGGCAACGTAGCGAACCGGCCTCCGACGTAGACTCTTCCGTGACTGCCCTTCCCGTGCTTGGGATCGAAACGGGCTCTCTGTCCTGTACGACGGGCATAGGCCCTCGCGCGTCTGATGAACTCCTCGCTGGTCACGCGTTCATTATCCTACCCTGAGAGAGGGAGGAACAACCCGAACTCGACCGCCGGGGCATTCCCTCCCTTGATTCATCCTGCGCGTCTACAGCACTTGGTGCGCGTGGGAGATACGCTCGGGGCGCGCCGTCCTGGAGTCGCCGCGCCCCGGCTAGGAGGCCAGTGATAGCACGTCGCAGTCGCGGGGGTTGATGTCGGGGCGGAGGGAGTTGAAGACGAGGAAGCGGAGGGTGCCGTCGGGGGAGCGTTCGCCGAATTCGACCTCGACCGCCAGGGACGGCTCGCACCAGTGGGAGAAGAGGCTGACGCGGGGCTCGCGGGTGAAGGGGCACTGGGTGGTGTGCCGCTGGGAGAGCATCTGGTGGAGGAAGCGCTGGTCGCCTCGCGCCGTGCCCGCGCCCGCCGCGCCGGTGAAGCGGAGCAGGCCGTCCTCGAAGACGCCGAGCAGGAGCGAGTCGAAGGGCTCTTTGCTGCCGCCGAACGTGTAGCCGCCGACGACGAGGTTCATCGTGCGGGCGTGCTTCGTGGAGAGCCAGTGGCGCGAGCGCTTGCCGGGCTCGTAGAGGCTGTGCTTGTCCTTGGCGACGATGCCGTGGAGGCCGAGCTGCCGCGCGGCTGCGTACATCGCGACGCCTTCGCCCTCCTCGAAGTGGCAGACGTGGACGGTGGCGTTGGGGTGCAGCGCGTCGTGGAGGCGGGCCTTGCGCTCGTAGAGCGGGCGGTTCAGGAGCGGCTCGCCGTCCAGGTGGAGGATGTCGAACACCTCGTAGTTGACCGGCGTGCGGCGGGACGCGCCCGCTCCGGCGAGCCAGCGCTCGACGACGGCGTAGCGCTCCGGGATGCCATCGTCGCTCAGCGCGACGAGTTCGCCGTCGAGCACGGCGCTGGCGCCGCCGACCGCGCTCCGCAGGGCGTCGGCGACCTCCGGGAACGCCGCGGTGATGTCGGTCCCGCCGCGGGTGTGCATCTGCACCTCGTCGCCGTTGACGACGGAGACGGCGCGGATGCCCTCCCACTTGATCTCGTAGAGGCGGTCGGGCGCGTCCGTCGGCTCGGGGGAGGGGGTGGGGATCATGGGCTCGACCAGACCGAGAGCGAGGGCAGCGCGTTCGGAGCCGGTCTGCGGGGTTGTCGTCATGGGCGTCAGGACGCCTTCCTCGCCTTGCGGGCGGCGGCGACGGGTTCCTCGGACTCAGCCTCTGCATCGGGGGCACGGGCTGCCTCGATGGACGCGCGCAGGGCCTCCATGAGGTCGCGCACCTTGCCCTGCGGGGCCTCCGGGGCGGCGGAGATGGGCGCGCCGGAGCCGAGCTTGGCCTCGATGACCTGCTGGAGCGCGCCGCGGTACTCGTCCTGGTACTCGGCGGGTTGGAACTCGCCGGTGAGTTGGTCGATGAGCATGACGGCCATCTGCATCTCGGCCTCGCTCAGTTCGACGTCGCCGGGCAGGTCGAGCTCGGCGGTGCCGCGTATCTCGTCCGGGTAGTACATCGTCTCCATGATGAGGCCGTCTACGTACGGCCGGATGAGGCAGAGGTGCTCCTTCTGCCGCAGGGCGACCTTTGCGATGGCGACGCGGTCCGTAGCCTCCAGCGCCTTCCTCAGGAGGGCGAACGGCTTCACGCCGACGCTCTCCGGCTCGATGTAGTAACTCTTCTCGTAGTGGACGGGGTCGATGGTGGCGATGTCCACGAACCGGACGATGTCGATGGTGTGGGTGGACTTGAGCGGGAGGTTGTCGAAGTCCTCCGCCTCCATCACGAGGTACTCGTCGCGGGCGAATTCGAAGCCGCGAACGATCTCGCTGTACTCGACCTCGTCCTCGCAGGAGGGACACCAGCGCTTCTGCTTGAGGCGGGTGTGGCAGGAGTCGTGGAGTTGGACGAAGCCGATGTCCTTGCTCTCGGTGGCGATATAGAGCTTCATGGGGATGGCGACCATCCCGAAACTTATCGCGCCTTTCCATATCGCACGGGCCATGTGCACCCCCGAGAGCAGGTTCAGTGTAGGTGTGCCGGTTGGGGCGGGTCAACGGGAGAATGGCACAGGGATCGGCGGGGCTGCGCGGGGGGCGGGGCACCGACAAGGGATGCCCCTACACCGGACAGGGGAACGCCGAGGCAAGGACGGCGGGGCGCCCCGGACAGGGCACCCACAAGGGATGCCCTTACACCAGGCAGGGGAACGCCGAGGCAGGGACGGCGGGGCTGCGCGGGGACGGGGCACCCACAAGGGATGCCCCTACACCGGGCAGGGGGATGCCGAGGCAGGGACGGCGGGACGCGCGGCGGACAGGGCACCCACAAGGGATGCCCCTACACCGGGCAGGGGAACGCCGAGGCAGGGACGGCGGGGCGCCCTGATGGCGCTTCTCATCGCTGCTGCCTTATGAGAGTGAGGGCCCTCTCCAGCGTTTCCATCTGGCGGCGCAACTCGCGGTTGTCGCGGATGCTCAGCGACAGTGAGAGAGCAGTCTTGATGGCGCGGTGCCTGACGTTGGGGTCCGGGTCGTCCAGCAATTGTTGCAGGCGGATGACGCTTTTGAGCGTGAGACCTTCCAGATTGCTATAGGCGAGTTCTGAAATGTTACGCCTCATCCGCTCCAATTCCTCGCGAAAAGCGGGGTCGCGCTGCCACCGTGTGAGGGTCATGCGGGCTATGCCGGCGGCGCGTGCGCCCTCTGAAACGGTGGCTTCCGATGCGACGTACGGCAGGGCCACGAGCTGGCGCGGGGAGAGGGACTCGCTATTTCTGACTGTCACATTCTGCAACATTGTGGAACATGCCTCCTGGTTGTTCGGCGCTGCGCCCCGGCGGTGGTTGGCGGGGGCGGCGGGCCGTCGGAGACAGGGTAGGGAGGCGGGGTGTTACCGCGCAACGGTCTGGTGTCACAGTGGTGACGTTGGGCGCTTGCGTAAATGTAACTAACTAACTAACATGTTCAGTGAGACTGCCCCGGCAGGCGACGGAGGCGGGAGATGACTATAGACCGCGGACAGAAGTACGGCGAGATGGTGGCGCGGGGCAAGTACCGGAAGCTCTACGCGCACCTCTGCAACCTTGGATCCCAAGAGTGGAGCGCCTCGTTCAGCGAGATCGAGTCGCTCCTGGGTTTCGAGTTGCCTGCGTCCGCTCGCCTGCACCGGCCCTGGTGGGGCAACCAGAGCAATGGCAACGGGCATAGCCAGTCGCTCGCGTGGACCCTCGCGGGCTGGGAGACGGCCCATGTTGACATGGACACCGAGACGCTGCTGCTGAGAAAGCGCGGCCGTTCGGAGGGTGTTCGCAAGCCTCGTCTTAACGAGTGGTGGCCGCCCCATCCCACGGCACGGTGGCCCGAAGGTCTGAGTCTGCGGCGTGAGGACATGTACGAGGAGCGGGTGTAGCAATCCCGATGTTCGTAGACACCAACGTCCTCGTTTACGCACGCCTTCCTGAATCTCCGTTCTACGGAGCCGCGAGGAGCCGGCTGGAACGCGCCGAGGAGGACGGCGATCCGTTGCGGGTAAGCCGGCAAGTGCTTCGTGAGTATCTCTCTGTAGTCACGCGACCCCAGGGATGGCCGGTGACGATCACACGGGAAGATGCGCTCGCCGACGTTGAAGGGATAATGACCGGTTGCGATGTGCTCGAGGACGGCCCGCTCGTGACCGCGTCGTTGCTTCAGCTATGCAGGGAGGTTGCTGTTGGCGGACGGCAGATCCACGACGCCAACATCGTGGCGACCATGCTGGCGCACGGTGAGCGTCGGCTGCTGACGTTCAATGTGGCTGATTTCCGCCGCTACGGCGACCGCATCGAGTTGGTGGGGGAGTAGGGGCTACTCTAGTCACCAGTCTTGACGCCCTCGATAGCGTTGCATAGCCTCCCCGTTGGGAGGAGATAGTTGGCGATGGCATTTCTGTTTGACTTCGACGAGCCCATGCGCTCGCGACCTCGATTCACGCAGCGGGAAAAGGAAGCGCTCCATAAGGAGCAAAGCGGGAAGTGCAACGGCTGCGGTAAGAGGTTTGATCTCAGGAATATGACGGTCGACCACATACGCCCCTTCTCCAAGGGAGGAGGAGAGCGTCTCTCCAATCTCCAGTTGCTCTGTGGTGCCTGTAACTCACTGAAGGGGAACGGGACCATGGGGGAACTTCGAAAGAAGTTGCGCCAACAGGGCATAGTCAAACCCTCACCATCAAGCAAGTCCTCTCCATCAAGGCCGAAATCGGCCGCGAAGACTGTAGGGACTACGGGCAAACCCACAGCTGCAAGAGGTTCGACTGCCAAGAAGCGAGCCGCTACTAAGAAGAGGCAGACGCAGAGGCGCGACCCCGTAGAGAAGTTCTTAGACGATATCCTTGGGTTCTAGGGCGCCTCGCGAGCGGCTCTCTGCGCCGCTCCCTGGATTCCCGTTTTCACGGGAATGACGAACGAAATGCGGTTCTGTGACACCAACCCCTTGCGCCGCACACCACCCCTACCGCACGATGGTAGGGCGCAACCGGTAACGCGCACATAGACCCTGACGGACGAGCCGCAGGAAGAACGCCGCCCCCTCAGCTACGAGCGAGGGGGCTTTCTGTGCGAACCGCCCCTCCCGTCATTCCCGTGAAAACGGGAATCCAGAGTGCCGAACAGGCACACGGGAGGACGGGGCAGCGGGGGTGTCAGCCTATCTCCTCATACAGGTCCCGCCACTCGGGGTTCGACGCCTCGATCAACTCGACCTTCCATGCCCTGTTCCACTTCTTGATCGCCTTCTCCCTTGCGATGGCGCTCATCATGTTCTCGTGGGGTTCGTACCACACCAGGTGATGAACCTCATACCTGTTCGTGAAGCCCTCGCCGAGGCCCTGCCTGTGCTGCCAGATGCGTTGAGGGAGGTTGGAGGTAACGCCGGCGTAGAGCGTGCCGTTGCGCTGGCTGGCGAGGATGTAGACGCAGGGGAGGCGGCGGTCTCGCCGAGGTTGGTGGTAGGCCATGGGAGGAGTGTAATCGAAGGCAGAGGCCTTGCGAGCGGCTCTCTGCGCCGCTCCCTGGATTCCCGTTTTCACGGGAATGACGGGCGGGATGTTGATATCGGTGTGACACATGCCCCTTGTGCGGATGGCCATCTATGCCGCACCATGAATAGAGCGCAACCGGTAACGCGCACATAGACCCTGTCGGACGAGCCGCAGGAAGAAC
>Ga0209021_1000426_pt1 | contig 52500 bp, 46 predicted proteins | sample PinacodermFT_FD_187299 | JGI IMG/M metagenome (GOLD analysis project Ga0209021, IMG submission 187299) | Host-associated microbial community of the marine sponge Aplysina aerophoba from Gulf of Piran - sponge pinacoderm, lysed by freeze-thaw... | ecosystem: Host-associated > Porifera > Sponge >... | reverse complement strand
TATGGGGTGATTGAGCCGGAGGTGGCGTAGGCGGTTCGATATTGGATGTGTGGGGTGGACGGAATCATGCAGCGCATCAGCCTGTCCGCACCGGGATTGATGCCGGAGGTTTGAACACTCAGGTTTGGGAGTTATGCTGAGAAGTGGATAGGACTTTGCCGCGGAGCTTCCTGCAAGGACTCAAAGAGCTTGAGGATGCGTATCTAAAGCAGGACGATCCCATACGGCAGTCTGGATTCAGCGGCGGGGTAGTGCGCTGGCGGTCTGAGCGGGGACCTATACTTGATGCGGTCGAGTCAGACGGGGACTTGCTGGACATCGGCTGCGCCAACGGCTACCTGTTGGAGTGCCTGATGAATTGGGGAGGCGAATGCGGATTGAAACTGATTCCTCATGGACTGGATCAGGGGAGCAGATTGATTGAGCTGGCGAGAAGACGACTGCCCGAACATTCGGACAACTTTCATGTGGGGAATGCGTGGGACTGGACGCCGAGGCGAAGGTATCGCTATGTATATATGCTCTACGACTGCCTTCCTCTGGACTATCTTGCCGAAGGGGTACAGAGACTGATGGACAGGATAGTCGCACCACAAGGCCGACTGATTATCGGAGCTTATGGGAGCAAATCCGACTCGAAACCGCCATTCGACATCGGCGCATTTCTCGCGTCCTCCGGGTTCGAGGTAGTTGGCAGAGCGGAAGGCGGCGCACAGCCGATAACTAAGTTCGCATGGGTTGATGCTTGATATTGTGATTGAAGGAGGATGGGCATGAGTTCACTAATGGAACAAGACCCTGAGATTGGGCGGGCGATTCGGGACGAGATCAAGCGGCAGCAAAGCAACATCAACCTGATTGCATCCGAGAACTACGCGAGCCGGGCGGTGCTTGAAGCGCAGGGGTCTGTATTCACGAACAAGTACGCGGAGGGTTACCCGGGGCGGCGATACTATGGCGGATGCGAGTTCGTGGATGTCGCGGAGAGGCTGGCTATCAGCCGCGCGAAGAAGCTATTCGACGCGGAACACGCCAATGTGCAGCCTCACAGCGGGGCGCAGGCGAATATGGCGGCGTACTTCGCTACGCTTCAGCCGGGCGACACGATTATGGGAATGAGCCTCGACCAAGGAGGCCATCTGACGCACGGCGCATCGGTGAACTTCTCGGCTAAGATATACGATGTGGTGCAGTATGGCGTTGATCCCGAACTGGAAACCATTGACTACGACGGCGTTGAGCGGCTGGCGAAGGAACATCGTCCCAAGCTCATCGTTACGGGGGCGAGCGCATACACTCGGATCATCGACTTCCCGCGCTTCCGCAGCATAGCGGACGAGGTGGGCGCGAAACTGATGGTGGACATGGCGCACATCGCGGGGCTGGTTGCCGCTGACGAGCATCCCTCTCCGGTGCCGCACGCCGAGATAGTTACTACCACGACGCACAAGACGCTGCGCGGTCCGAGGGGCGGCATGATTCTATGCGACGAAGAGCACCGCAGGGCGATCAACAGCGCGGTGTTTCCGAATATGCAGGGGGGACCGCTGGAGCACATCATAGCGGCGAAAGCGGTGGCGTTCGGGGAGGCGATGGAGCCTGAGTTCGTGGATTATCAGAAGGGAATTCGCGCCAACGCGGCCGCGCTTGCCGACGAACTGCAATCGGGCGGGCTGCGGCTGGTGTCCGGAGGGACGGACAATCACATCGTCCTGGTGGACCTGACGCCGGTTGACATCACCGGACGGCAGGCGGAGGAGGCGCTGGGTGAGGCTAACATCGTCGTGAACAGGAACGCGATCCCATTCGATAAGAAGCCGCCGCGCACTGCAAGCGGCCTGCGGCTGGGCACGCCATCCATTACGAGCCGGGGCATGGGTGTGGAGGAATCTCGTCAGGTGGGCAGGCTGATCTTAACGGTGCTTGGGAATATAGGAAGTGATGCCATAAAGCGCGAGGCGCGCGACGAGGCAATTGAACTGTGCGCCCGATTCCCGGCGCCTGGGCTTGACTAGAGGCGGTGACTGTCCGGACAGTTGACTAACTGCCCGGAGCTTCAATAAAGCCGTAGCCGACGTTATTGACGGTACGAATGCAGTTACTCGCCTGCGCGCCGAGCTTGTGTCGCAGGCGGCGTATGTGGACATCGACCGTGCGTGTGTGCCCGTAGTGCTTGTGACCCCAGACGCTCATAAGCAGATGTTCACGAGTAAAGACACGTCCGATGTTCTGCATCAGGTAGCGGAGTAGTTGGAACTCCATCCAGGCTAACTTGGTTGATTTGCCACCAACCGTTACGCGGTACTTGTCCAAATCCATCGTTACTGGGCCGGCGCTGAGGATGGATGCCTCGCGCTCTCGGGATGCGTGGGTCAGGCGCCTGATTCGCTTCTCCAGTTCTGCGGCAGAGCAGGTCGCCAGAATGAAGTCATCGAATCCGAGATAAAGGTCTTCCTCTTCCGTCTCGTCGCTTGTTACGCAGCGCAGAACTGGCGGAAGAATCTGGCTGATAGACTTCTTTCTGGAGAGCGACCCGATGACTGATGAACTGATGCCGGGACCTGCGATGATGAGTGAGGGCGTAACCTCTTCGATGCGCGCTTCAAGGCTGCTGCCATCGAGCTCTACTAACTCTACGACGCCGGACAGGCTCAGAGCCGTCAGTGGCGCGTCCAGCGCTTCGCAGTCCTCGGTCGCAAGCAATACTGTCTGCGGCGAACCGCCTATGAATTCTTCATGTGCCTCTAATTCCATGAGCAACGCCGCCGTGCTGAGAGTTCTCCGTCCTGTGCCGTGCGCCTTTCAACTAGACCAGGCACACGGGACGTGAACTTCGCCGCAATATATAGCTTATCCCCCACATTACATAACTAGTCTCAAACAGATGATGCAATGCGTATGTTTCTTGGCAGTTACATCAATGTAACCTTTGTGTAACAGGGGAACGAGGGAACTGGCGTGAAATGGAGAGGACGACACTGACTGCATCACAACCATGGGCATCACAGCCAAGGTCATCATGGCTATGGGATGGGCATCAAAGCCATGGGGATGTGAGGTTCCACTGCCAGAGTAGGAGGGATGCCTGTGACTGGAGGTCCATCATGTTGTGGCAGACGATGGCGCCGAGGCGGTTGGTGGACCAGTTGCCGTTGGGCAGACGGAATATGTTGCCGGGGTGTCCCGAGTCATCAGACGGAGGATTGGCGAGTTGGCGGGCTATTTCCGGGTCGCTGAGCATGTCGAGGTGTTGCTGCCACCAGATGTGCGGCGCGCCGCCGAGGGCTTCGCGGGATATGACCTCGTTGACGGATTTGGCGCGGCGCATAGTCCTGCGCATGGTGCCGATGTCCCGCTCACGGTCGTAGTCGGCGATGCCCCAGCGATAGTAGAAGACGGGCGGGCGGATGAGCTCCCGGAGGCGAGGCCACTTGAGTGCCTGCTGGTCAGCGACTGCTTTCCATGACTCCATCGTGTCGTGGTCGATATGCGCGTCGGCGCCGATGGCTTGACTGAGCCACGCGCCGACGAATTTGCGGTTGTAAGCGTAGATGGGACGGGGCAGCGCTTGCCAGAGTCCCCGGACTTCGGCTGCAAGGGCTTCGCAGTCGTGTTCATTTTCCGCTTGCACGATGCGGATTTCACTGCCGCTGAGGGTGCCGAGCGTGAACATACCGCCGGGACTGGGAGAAAAGCCGATGGTCTCGACATCTATGATGGTGCCCTGAATGGAGATGCCCTGCAGGGTGAAGTCGAGGGTCTGCATCACACTTAATCAGGTAAAGCGGCCAAGGCTTCCCTGGCTGCTTCCTGTTCGGCCAGAGACTTGCTGCGTCCTGTTCCCGTGCCCAGCACCGCGCCGTCAACTACTACTTCTGCGGTGAATGTGGGGGCGTGCGGTTGCCCTTCCGTGTCGATGATGCGGTACTTAGGGGCGGGAAGACGCTTGCCCTGTACCAATTCCTGGAGAGCTGACTTGGGATGCTGTGGGTTCGGCGTCGCGTTCAGGGATGCGATATGGCTTCCTAATTTATCAAGGCAAAATAGCCGCGCTGATTCGTACCCCTGGTCCAGGAAAACTGCGCCGACAATTGCCTCAAACGCGGCTGCCAGGTTTGACGCGCGCTCGCATCCGCCGGTGCTTACCTCTCCGGCGCCCATCAGTAAGTGGCGTCCAAGTTCGAGGCGGCGAGCGACGTCTGCAAGCGTTTCGCCGCGCACAATGGAGGAGCGCATTGAGGTCAGCACACCTTCCTGTTGTTCAGGATGGCGGGCGTAGAGTTCCTGTGCGATTGCCGCACCGAGGACGGCATCACCGAGAAATTCGAGACGCTCGTTGCAATCCGAAGTGGCGTCAATTGATTCGTTCAAGCGTGAGCTGTGGGTCAGGGCGAGAGTGAGGAGGCTCTTGTCGCAGAAGGTGACGCCGAGCCTTTGTTCGAGGGGATGTGGCATGCGCTGTTTGGGGCGAGAATAGGGGCGTCCATATTAGACGCCCCTACCCGTTTTTTCAAGATGACTAGATCTCTAGCTCAGGACGCCCCTTGGCCATGGCGGCTGCGGGCGCTTGATTTCTCCAAAGTAGTTGCGGTGGTTTGCGAGTGCGATGTAGTGCTCGAAGGATGCGACTGCGTCCTCGTCTTCGGGAATGAATGCCTTAAGATAAGCCATGTTCCCGTTCTCGAAGATGTAAGTCGGCGTGCCAAAGATTCCGTCGGCAATGGCTGCCTCATGGTCCTCACCGATGATTCGGCGGAGTTCCGGGTCCTTCATGTCCTCGCGCATTCGCCCCGTGTCTAGTCCGGCGTTTGCCGCTACTTCAAGAATAGCGTCTTCGTCGCTGAGCGAGAGGCGTCCTTCGCCACCGTGCCTAGCGGTGAGCAGCGCCAGATGGAACTTAGCGTGCGCTTCTTCGCCCTGCCGCTTGGCGGCTTCGGCGGCGATCTGTGCTACGAGCGAGCGCCGCTCTGCGGGGTCGTCGTCGTCCCAGACCTTCCAGTCCGAGTCCAAGCCTTCCTTGAGGTTGTGGGCGTTCTGCTCGAGTGAGAAGTTGCGCCAGGTGATGTTGAGATTGTCTCCGTAAGCCTTCTTTACCTTATCCAGCCACACGGCTGTATTGTAGACCCACGGTCAGGCATAGTCGCCGTAGATTTGCATTTTCAGATTTTCCATTGAATGCCGGCCTCCCTTCATCATGGTGTGATTGCTGCATTTTAATAAGGGGTTCGGATGATGTCAAACGGGCATTGCATGTTATGTCAATCAATGGTAATTTATACTTTGTTTAATACCGATTTAACATTCAGGCAACATTTCTGTTACAAGTGCTTAACATAAATGAAACAATCGCAGCGTAGATTTGGAGCGTTATCTATCTTTAGTAGAAGAGGAGAAAGGAAATGAGTCTTCTCGGAGCGATTGTAAAACCTACGAGTCTGAAGATGCGCCTGATAATGGTGGCGCTGTTAGCAATTGGAATTGTTCTGGGCGGCGGCGGCATCGCTTACGCACAGAGCGCGGACGAAGTAATGACAACGCTGGATAACGCCATTCTGGTGTTTGCAGCAGCGCTGGTCTTCTTTATGCAGGCGGGCTTCGCGTTTCTCGGAGCGGGCCTGATTCGCGCCAAGAACACGGTAAACTATATGACGAAGTCGTTCCTGGACTTCTGCATAGCGTCGCTGGGGTTCTGGGCATTCGGCTATGCACTTATGTTTGGTGGCGGCGCGGCGGCGGGAATTATTGGTCTGGAGGGCTTTTTCCTCGCCAACTTCAGCGACGGCGACCTTGTGGGCTGGTTCTTCCAGATGGTATTCGCAGGAACGGCCGCGACGATTATCGCCGGAGCGATGGCAGAGCGGACGAAGATCAACGCCTACTTCGCTTATAGCTTCATCGTTGGCGCGTTGATATACCCGATATATGGTCACTGGGCCTGGAGTGATTATGGCTGGCTCGTAAATATGGGCTTTGCCGACTACGCAGGCTCCGGCGTGGTTCACATGATTGGCGGCTTCCTTGCACTCGCAGGCGCGATGGTCGTTGGCCCGCGCAGGGGCTGGGAGCAGGGCATCACGATTCGGGGACACAATGTCCCGTATGTGGTCATCGGCACGTTCATCCTCTTCTTTGGTTGGTTCGGATTCAACATAAACTCTGCTACGCTTGGCCTGAACGCAGTTAACACGCTGCTCGCGGGCGCAGCCGGTGCGACTGCGGCGATATATGTAACGCTTCTGATGACCGGTAAGGCTGACATTGAGATGGCGGCAAATGGCGCTCTGGCCGGACTTGTTGGCATCACGGCAGGCTGTGCCTTCGTAGATACCTGGGCGGCAGTGGTCATTGGCTTGATAGCGGGCGTGATTATGATCTTTGGCGTGAGATTCGTGAGGAGCGTGCTGAAGACGGACGACCCGGTTGGTGCGGTTACGGTGCATGGCATCTGTGGAGCGTGGGGGCTGCTGGCAGTCGCCATCTTCGCTTCCGGCCATAACGGAGTCGAGGGGCTGATAGTCGGCAACGCCGGACAGCTGCTCCCGCAAATAATTGGCATAGTGGCGGCGATAGTCTGGGGCTTCGGCGGCGGATTCATACTCTTCAAGGTGCTCGACCTGACAATGGGCTTGCGCGTGGACGAGGCCGAAGAGGAAGAGGGCCTGGACATCACCGAGCATGGTACGGACGCCTATCCGGTTATGAACTAGATTTTTGGAGACCCGCTGAGCCAAACTGTCCGAGGCTGGCGGGGTCGCGAACGAGAAATAGATGCAGGGGTGGTCTGAAAAGACTGCCCCTGTAAATATTGGAGCGGAATCGAGGGTGTAACAATTATTTAACATTTGTGCAACACAGTTGAAACATGCCTGCTTCAGAATGGGTAGCAAGTTAAGTAAATTAATTTTCTGTTGGAGGCGTGTCGAAATGGAAGTATTGCTCGGTGGAGTGGCGTTTGCAGCATTGTTCGCAGTGTGGGTCATAATTCCCAGCGCAGTTCGCAGGAATCGCAGCAAGTAGGTACATCCGTCACTGGACAATAGCCAGTTATAATGCACACTTACCAGCGAGGCTTCTTCATTAGAAAGTCTCGCTGTTTGCTGTCTAATCTAATCTGAATTAAACCCATTCCGGAAAATGCAGGAATGGGGAGAATCATAAGAATCCCACAGGAGGGTACGATGAGCGTATATAAGGCGGAATACATCTGGGTGGACGGTACAGAGCCGACCGCTAAGCTTCGCTCCAAGGGCAAGGTTGTTCCGGTTGGGGAAGAGCCGCCTATATGGGGCTTTGACGGCTCCAGCACGAACCAGGCACCGGGCGAGAACTCGGACTGCGTGCTGAGGCCGGTGTTCAGCTGCCCGGACCCGATTCGCGGCGGCAACAACATACTGGTGATGTGCGAGGTTCTGCTGACTGACCTGTCTCCGCATCCGTCGAACACTAGGGCGGCTTGCGCAGCGGCGGCAGAGCAGTATGCCGACCTCGACTTCTGGTTTGGCATCGAGCAGGAGTACACCTTCTTTACGGGTGTTAGGTCCAGGCCGCTGGGCTGGCCGGACAACGGCTTCCCCGCACCACAGGGCGGATACTACTGCGGCGTCGGCTCTGACGAGGTGTTCGGGCGCCCGGTCGTGGAAGACCACCTTGACGCTTGCCTGGAGGCGGGCTTGCAGATAGCGGGTATCAACGCCGAGGTTATGCCAGCACAGTGGGAGTTCCAGGTTGGGCCGATAGGCGCGCCGGCAGTCGCAGACCATTTGTGGGTTGCGCGCTGGCTGCTGTATCGCATCGGTGAGAAGCATGCGGTTGCTGCGACTCTGGATCCTAAGCCTGTAAAGGGTGACTGGAACGGTGCGGGCGCACATACTAACTTCTCGACGAACGCGATGCGCGAATCTTATGATCCCTGCATTGCGGCGGCCGAGGCTTTGGGCACGAACCACGACGAGCACATAGCCAACTATGGCGATGGCATTGAGCAGCGGCTGACGGGTCTGCACGAGACCGCCTCCTACAAGGAGTTCAAGTACGGCGTGTCGGACAGGGGCGCATCGGTGCGTATTCCCTGGCAGGTCGCGCGCGACGGCAAGGGCTACATCGAGGACAGGCGACCGAACGCCAACATGGACCCGTACAAGGTTACGGAGCTCATCATAAAGACGGTTGGCGGGGCTGCATCCTAGCGGAGCAATAAACTAAGCAAGAATAGAATAAGCCTGCACCGCAACCCGATCTACGGCTACGTGGTGCAGGCTTCTTGTCTTTATGGGAGATTGCGTTACGGGGTGGTTGATTGGCCCGCCTGCAGCTTGCAGGTAAACGAGCGAAATAGCTTTTCCCGTGCAGCGCGGTCAGGCGACATTCCCCAGTGAATTAGTTTGACACAATTTTCACAAATTGATATATTTTTTTGATAGTCGCTTTTTGCATTGTGGCGCAATGCGGACAGATATTTGCAAGCCTGTTCCCATCATGCTTTATCGACGAATGCACCACATGTTCAGGGCGGCAATCCCGTTGAGGTTAATATGTTAGCGAGAGACCCAGAAGCGACTGAGTTTGTTCTTCACGAAGCCAGGGAGAATGATGTCAAGTTCATACGGCTCTGGTTTGCGGATATTCTGGGCAACCTGAAGGGGTTTGCCATCACGGTCGAAGAGCTCGAGCATTCGCTTACTCGCGGGATGGGCTTCGACGGGTCTTCCATTGAGGGCTTCGTGCGCTCGGACGAGCGTGACATGTACGCGCTTCCGGACCCAAACACCTTCAGCGTGTTGCCGTGGCGCCCGCGTGAGAATGCCGTTGCGCGGATGTTTTGTGACATCATCACGCCCGACGACGAATCGCACGAGAGCGACCCCCGCGCCGTGCTCAGGCGCAATCTAGCCAGCGCTGCGAAGCTCGGCTATACATACTATGTGGGGCCTGAGATCGAATACTTCTACTTCAAGGATGCGCAGGGCACTCGCACCCAGGATCGTGGAAGCTACTTCGGGCAGGACGCCACCGATCAAGCCACTGATCTGAGACGGCAGACCGTGCTTACGCTCGAAGAGCTGGGCATACCCGTAGAATCGAGCCATCAGGAAGCCGCACCGAGCCAGCATGAGATTGACCTTAGGCATACCGATGCGCTGACGATGGCGGATACGGTGATGACCTATCGCCTGGTGGTGAAAGAGATAGCGCGGCAAAACGGCTACTATGCGACATTCATGCCGAAGCCGGTGCATGGTGTGAACGGAAGCGGGATGCACATGCACCAGTCGCTATTCCAGGGCGACCGCAACGCATTCTACGATGACGACGATCCACATCATCTCTCTGAGACGGCAAAGTTCTTCATTGCGGGACTGATGAAGCATGCGCGGGAGATTACCGCCGTGACGAACCAGTGGGTGAATTCGTACAAGCGGCTAGTGCCTCAATTCGAGGCGCCGACCTATGTAACCTGGTCAACCGTCAATCGCGCCGACCTGATTCGCGTGCCGGACTTTAAGCCGGGGCGTGAGGAGTCGCGGCGCATCGAGTTCCGCTCGCCGGATCCCGCGTGCAACCCGTACCTGGCGTTCAGCGTGATGCTGGCGGCAGGGCTGAAGGGCATTGAGAACGAGTATGAGTTCCCGCTTGCGGCGCAGTCGAACGCACTGCACATGTCGCAGACCGAGCGCGACGAGCTAGGCATTGATGCATTGCCCGCCAACCTCTGGGAAGCGATCCATATTACGGAGCATAGCGAACTCGTGCGTGACTCGCTGGGAGAGCCGGTGTTCAAGAGCTTCATAGAGAACAAGAAGATAGAGTGGGAAAATTATCATAGCCGTGTAGCAGACTACGAAACTGAGCAGTATCTGCCGGTCCTTTAGTGACTGACAGCCAATAATGTTCAGTTCATCCTCAGCGCCAATTACCCCCAGTAAGGCCCCCAGTTAGGCAGAAGGAACAAGAGGTAGGGACATGTCGGAGAGATACATACCCAACCTGACAAAGCAGGGACTGTACGACCCGCACTTTGAGCATGATGCCTGCGGGGTGGGACTTGTTGCCAATATCAAGGGCGGGAAGTCGCACGACATCCTGAAGCAGGGGCTCGAGGTGTTGAGCAACCTGGAACATCGAGGTGCGAAGGGGGCGGACCCGGAGACGGGCGACGGTGCGGGCGTTCTGATTCAGATGCCGCACGATTTCTTCGGCAAGGAAATGGAGCGGCTGGGCATAGAGCCTCAGCAGCCCGGTCACTATGCCGTGGGTATGGTATTCATGCCGCACGACAAGGACAAGCAGCGCGAACTGGAAGGCATCGTGCGCGCCTTCGTGGAGCAGGAAGGGCAGACTCTGCTGGGCTGGCGTGATGTGCCGGTATCGCCTGATGAGATTGGCACCCTGGCGGCCGCGGTTATGCCTGCCATCCGACAGTTTTTCGTTGGACGCAGCGCCGATGTGCAGAGCGAGTTGGATTTCGAGCTAAAGCTGTATGTCATTCGCAGGCAATTAGAGGACGCGGTTGCCGAGTCTGGTGTGGACGAGCGTAATGACTTCTATGTACCGAGCCTGTCGGCGAATAAGATCGTCTATAAAGGTCTGATTCATGCCACGCAGCTTCAGCACTTCTACCTCGATCTTGCGGATGAGGATGTAGTTACATCGTTCGCATTGGTGCATTCGCGCTTCAGCACGAACACGCTGGGCACCTGGCGGCTGGCGCATCCGTATCGCATGGTGATTCACAACGGTGAGATAAATACCCTGCGCGGCAACATCAACTGGATGGCTGCTCGCGAGGGCATGTTCGAGTCTGAGGCGCTCGGCGACGATGTGAAGAAACTGCTCCCCATTATTACGGATGGCGTGCAGAGCGATACGGCGAGTTTCGACAATGCCCTAGAGCTTCTGCTTGCGACCGGGCGGTCGTTGCCGCACGCCATGATGATGATGATTCCTGAGGCGTGGGGCGACCATCTGCCGATGGACCAGGCGAAGAAGGACTTCTACGAGTACCATTCCTGCCTGATGGAGCCGTGGGACGGACCTGCGCTCATCATTGCTTCCGACGGCACGAAGGTGTGCGCCGTTCTGGACAGGAACGGTCTGCGCCCCTGCCGCTATCTCGTGACGACTGACGACCTGTTGGTGATGGCTTCTGAGACCGGCGTGCTGGATGTGCCTCCGGAGAAAGTGCTGTTCAAGGATCGCATTCATCCCGGGCGCATGTTCATGCTTGACACCGAAGAGGGTCGCCTTGTGGACGATGCTGAGCTGAAGAGCGACCTCGCAGCGCAGCAGCCTTATGGTGAATGGCTGCGCGAGAATAGGGTTTCGCTGGATGACCTGCCTGATGTGCCGGCGCAGCCTACTTTTACTAATGGCGGGTTGATTGCTCGGCAAGTTGCATTCGGCTATTCGCTCGAAGACCTGCGGATGATTATGGAGCCAATGGCAGAGACGGGCACCGAACCGGTGGGGTCGATGGGCAACGATACGCCGTTGGCTGTGCTGTCGGACCAGAGTCCGCTGTTGTTCAACTACTTCAAGCAGTTGTTCGCGCAGGTGAGCAACCCGCCTTTGGACGCAATCAGGGAAGAACTGGTTACATCGCTCGAATCGAGAGTGGGCAGCGAGGGCAACCTGTTCTCCGAGACGCCTGAGCAGTGCCGCATTCTGCGTGTGAAGCGTCCTGTGCTCACAAACACCGAACTGGAGAAGATACGCAACATAGACCTGCAAGGCCTGAAGGCGAAGACAATCCGCACATTGTTCACGACTGACGAAAACGATGGTGCGCTTGCCCGCTCTGTGCAGAGGATTTGCGAGGAGGCGTATGAGGCAGTGCAGGAGGGCAACACGATTGTCATCCTGTCCGACAGGGGCGTTGATCTGTACAACGCGCCGATTCCGAGCCTGCTCGCCGTCGCTAGTGTGCATCATCATCTGATACGGCAAGGAGTTCGCACGAAGGTCAGCCTGATTGTGGAATCGGGAGAGCCGCGCGAGGTGGCTCACCTGGCGCTGCTGATCGGCTATGGCGCCGTAGCGGTTAATCCATATCTCGCGTTCGAGACACTGAGAGATATGGTCGGCGAGGATGGCGCTCTCTCGGGCATTCTAGACTTTGAGGCCGCTGAGTATAACTACGTCAAGGCGGCTGACAAAGGCATCCTGAAGATTATGTCCAAGATGGGCATTTCGACGATCGAGAGCTACCGCGGCGCGCAGATTTTCGAAGCTGTGGGCTTGAACGAGGAGTTCATCGACAAGTACTTCACATGGACGCCGTCGCGCATAGGCGGCATCGGAATCTACGAGATCGAATTGGAGAGCAGGAAGCGCCACGAAGCAGCGTTCCAGGAGCTTGCGCCCACGGGAAGCCTTGACCTGCAGAGCGGGGGCTACTACCAGTGGCGGCGCGACGGGGAGTACCACATGTGGAACCCCGACACGATCAGCCGCCTTCAATTCGCCACGAGGTCAAATAGCTACGAGACTTACCAGCAATTCGCGGAGTCCTCGAATGCGTTTAGCCGCAAACTCTGCACAATCAGAGGGTTGCTGGACTTCAAGAAGCTGGACGTGCCAATTTCGCTCGACGAAGTGGAATCGGCGAGCGACATCGTGAAGCGGTTTGCCACGGGTGCAATATCACTCGGCTCCATCAGCCGCGAGGCGCACGAGACGATGGCTATCGCAATGAATCGCATCGGCGCGCGCAGCAATACGGGCGAGGGTGGTGAGGACTTCCATCGTTACACCCCGGACGAGAATGGCGACTCGCGCAACAGCGCCATGAAACAGGTGGCATCCGGACGCTTTGGCGTTACCATCAGCTACCTTGCAAGCGCGAAGGACCTGCAGATAAAGATGGCGCAGGGATCGAAGCCTGGCGAGGGCGGTCAGCTTCCGGGGCATAAGATTGACGAGTACATCGGCTGGGTACGCAACTCGACGCCCGGCGTAGAACTGATCTCGCCGCCGCCGCATCACGACATATACTCCATCGAGGACCTGGCGCAACTGATACATGACCTGAAGAACTCAAACCCCGCAGCGCGCGTACATGTGAAGCTGGTCGCCGAGGCAGGTGTTGGCACCATCGCAGCCGGCGTGTCGAAAGGGCATGGCGATGTCGTGCTGATAAGCGGAGACAGCGGCGGTACAGGCGCATCGCCGGAATCGTCGATCAAGCATGCGGGTTTGCCGTGGGAGCTTGGCGTGGCGGAGACGCAGCAGGTGCTGGTGCTCAACGACCTGCGCGGGCGCATCGTAGTGCAGACGGACGGGCAGCTCAAGACAGGCAGAGATGTCGCCATCGCGTGCCTGCTGGGCGCCGAGGAATTCGGCATGGCAACCGCGCCGCTAATCAGCCTGGGCTGCATTATGCTCCGCAAGTGCCATCTGAATACCTGCTCGGTGGGAATTGCCACTCAGGACCCGGACCTGAGGAAGATGTTTACGGGCAAGCCGGAATATGTGATCAACTACTTCTTCTTCGTTGCTGAAGAGCTCCGGCAGATTATGGCGGAGATGGGCTTCCGCACCGTGAACGAGATGGTCGGTCGGATGGACAGACTGGACACCCGCGAGGCCGTGGCACATTGGAAGGCGCAGGGGCTGGACTTCTCCAAGCTGCTGTACAAGCCGGAAGTGCCTGATTCTGTGGCGACATACCACCGTGAAGAACAGGACCACGGGCTTGAGCGCGCGCTAGACAACGAACTCATAAAGATGTGCGTTGACGCTATCGACTCCAAGAAGGCGGTTTCACTCGACCTACCGATCAGCAACCGCAATCGCACTGTGGGCACAACGCTCAGCTACGAGATTACTAAGAGGCACGGCATAGACGCCCTGCCTGACGACACGATAACGATTAACTTCAGCGGCTCGGCGGGACAGAGTTTCTCGGCGTTCCTAGCGAAGGGCGTGACTATGCGTGTGCATGGGGACTCAAACGACTACTTCGCCAAGGGGCTGTCCGGCGGCAAGGTGATTATCGCCCCTCCGCAGGAGTCGGCGTTCACCCCCGAAGAGAACATAATCGTGGGCAATGTAGTATTATACGGTGCTACGGGAGGCAAGGCGTTCATCCGCGGAGTAGCGGGCGAGCGCTTTGCGGTGCGCAACAGCGGAGCCGAAACGGTTGTTGAGGGCGTGGGAGACCACGGCTGCGAATACATGACGCGTGGCAAGGTTGTCGTTCTGGGTCCGACCGGGCGTAACTTTGCGGCTGGCATGAGCGGCGGAGAAGCGTACGTGCTGGACGAGCGGGGCATTTTCTCTGACTTGTGTAACCACGAGATGGTTGGCTTGGAGAGCGTGGAAGACCCCGACGACATAAGTGCATTGCATAGCCTCATCGAAGAGCACTTCAACCTCACCGGAAGCGCAAACGCGCGCCGGGTGCTGGATGACTGGGATGAGATGCTGCCCAAGTTCGTTAAAGTGATGCCCCACGACTACAAGCGCATATTGCAGGAGCGCGCGGCAGCAGCGATTGCAGCCGACTAAAAATTGACGAGATTTGCATTTCCGCCAAGGCAGGAATGACCTAGTGAGAGCGCAGGCAAGCCGATAAATGGGAAAACCAAGCGGTTTCAAGGAATATGGACGGCAGGGGCCACCGCAGCAGCCAGTGGCGCAGCGCATCCAGCATTTCAGCGAGTTCTACCATAACTGGACTGATGAACAGGCAAAGGAGCAGGGCGCGAGGTGCATGAACTGCGCCGTGCCATTCTGCCACACGGGTTGTCCGCTGGGCAACCTGATACCTGATTTCAATGACCTCGTGTATCGAGGCAAGTGGCAGGAAGCCCTCTTCGAGCTACATGCCACGAACAATTTCCCTGAGTTCACCGGCAGGATCTGCCCCGCGCCATGTGAGGCCGCCTGCGTGCTGAACATCAACCAGGACCCTGTGACCATCGAGTACATCGAGAAGGCGATCGCCGACAGAGGCTGGGCGGAAGGCTGGATTGTGCCGGAGCCGCCAACGCAGCGCACGGGCAAGAAGGTCGCGATTGTAGGCTCGGGACCCGCAGGGCTGGCGGCGGCGCAGCAACTTAATCGCTGCGGACACTGGGTGACGGTGTTTGAGCGAGACGACTACATTGGCGGCCTGCTGCGACTGGGCATACCGGATTTCAAGCTGGAGAAAGTGGTAGTTCAACAGCGCGTCGATCAGATGACTGCTGAGGGCGTAACCTTCAAGACCGGTGTCAATGTGGGCGTTGACCTGTCCGGCGATGAGCTGCTTGGCGAATTCGATGCCGTCGTTCTGACTGGCGGCTGTACGATACCGCGTGATCTGCCTGTGCCGGGACGCGAGCTTGACGGCGTTCACTTTGCCATGGATTTCCTGACGCAGCAGAACCTCCTCGTTGCAGGCGAGCACATTGATGAGTCAGAGCGCATAAGTGCCGAAGGCAAGCGAGTGGTCATACTTGGAGGCGGCGACACCGGCTCCGACTGTCTGGGAACTTCACATCGCCAGGGCGCGGAGATTGTTTACCAGTACGAATTGCTTTCCGAACCGCCAGTCGAGCGCAGTGAAGATAACCCGTGGCCGCTATGGCCCCTTATCCTGCGGACGTCTTCTTCCCAGGAAGAGGGCGGCGTACGCGACTATGATGTGCTGACGACGCACTTCTCCGGCCGCAATGGCAATGTGGAGAAGCTACACGCAGTGCGAGTCAACTGGGGCGCTCCGGACGCATCGGGCAGGCCGAGCATGGAGACCATCGAGGGCAGCGAGTTCGAGATAGACACCGATCTGGTGCTTCTGGCTATGGGCTTCGTGCATCCGCAGAAAGAGGGCCTGATCGAGCAGCTTGATGTAGCTCTTGACGGTCGCGGCAATGTGCAGACGGACGACAACAAGATGACCAGCAAGGACGGCGTGTTCGCGGCGGGTGACATGTCTCGCGGGCAGTCGCTGGTCGTGTGGGCGCTTGCGGAGGGACGCGAGGCGGCGCGTGGCGTTGACCTCTACCTCATGGGGCAGACTTCTTTACGCTCTGTGCTCGAGGGAGCGATGTCGCGGGCTTAGCCTGCGGCGTTCACGGCAGCAGCGTTCATAGATGCCACGTAGGGCAGATTCCGGTATTGTTGGTTGTAATCCAAGCCGTAGCCGACCACGAACTCGTCCGGAATCTCGAAGCCGACGTACTTTATCGGCACTTCCACCTGTCGGCGCGACTTCTTGTCGAGAAGGGCGCAAATCTCAAGGCTGGCTGGACCTTCGGACTGCAGTGATTCCAGCAGGGAATCGAGCGTAATGCCGGTATCGACGATGTCTTCAACCAGGATCACATGGCGCCCGGTGATGCTGGCTTCGAGCGGCTTGATTATCTCGACCGTCCCCGTACTCTCGTAGCCGTCGTAGCTGGACGCGGCCATCATGTACGCTTCGAGCGGCAGGTCTATTTCGCGCATCAGGTCCGCCATGAATATTAGCGCGCCGTTGAGGACGCCGACAAGGACAGGGTGCATTCCTGCGTAGTCCCGCGAAATCTGATCGCCGATTTGGCGCACCTTTACCTGAATGTCTTCCGCTGTAATGAGGGCTTTACTTATGCTGTCATTGCCCATCGAATCGTGCCGTCCATTGCCTGCTACCATCTCGAATTTCGCAGCATTATAACATCGGAGCAGGCTGATATAATGCTGCCTGCGGCGTCTTATTGGTGCAGATTGGGAGATTGAAGCGATTACATGAATGTAGGTGTGTGTAAGGTCAGGCTGCAGATTCCTGAGAACCAGAGTCTGAAGGGCAAGCGTAGAGTCATCGCCTCAATGTCCCAGCGGATACGGAACAGGTTCGGAGTTGCCGTGGCTGAGGTCGGAGATAACGATTCGTGGCAGATGGCGACGCTTGGGATCGCGTGCGTCAGCGGCAGTGTGCGTCACGCCGATGAGGTGCTGGACAATGTCATCGCGTACATCGAGCGCAGCAGGGATGATGTGGTCGTGCTGGATGTGGAGCAGGAGACGATTTCGGGGTATTAGGGCGGGCATGATATGGATATACGTGATGAAAAGGATTCTGTTTCTTTCTCCCCCATCCTAACCTTCGCCCATCAAGGGGGAAGGGACTTATTGGAGCGGTTCTGTTGGATGTAGAGGCGTTTCTGGACGCGGTGCAGAAGATGCCGTGGTACATGGAGCAGATCGCGTACAGCGAGGATGTGCCTGCACGCGACGCTCGACATGGCGCGCTCGACCAGCCGCTTGACCGCCGGCTGGAGCGAGGGCTGAGGGACTCTGGGATAGACGCGCTCTTCACTCACCAGACGGATGCCGTCAATGCGCTGCGGGACGGGAAGAATGTAATCGTCTCCACGGGGACGGCAAGCGGCAAGAGTCTGTGCTACAACCTGCCGGTGCTTGAGGCACTGCTGCAGGATCGCACCGCGTCTGCGATGTACATATTCCCCACGAAGGCGCTGGCGCAGGACCAGCGCAAGGCGTTGGGCCGGCTCGTGCCGAAGTCGGCGCGCCTGCGGTATGACATATTCGACGGCGACACGCCAACCCACGAGCGCGGCGGCATACGGCGCAGTTCGAGACTCCTCATCACCAACCCCGATATGCTGCATGTGGGCATACTGCCGCATCACCGGCTGTGGTACCAGCGATTGCGCAGCCTGAAGTATGTCGTTATCGACGAGGCGCATGTTTATCGCGGGGTGTTCGGCTCGCATGTCGCCAACGTCATCAGGCGGCTGAGGCGCATCTGCGAGCGGCTGGGCAGCAGTCCGCAGTTCGTGCTCTGCTCTGCGACGATAGCCAATCCGGGCGAGCATGCAGAGAGGCTGACAGGCCTGCCATTTGAGGTTGTGGACGACGACGGCTCTCCTTATGGCGGCAAGGACTTCCTGTTCTGGAATCCTCCGATGCTGGACCTGGCGACCGGCAGCAGACGCAGCACTAACACCGAATCGGCCCAACTGTTCGCGGAACTGCTAAGGCGATATGTGCGGACGATGAACTTCGTTCGCAGCAGGCGCGCCGCCGAACTGCTTTATGTGTATGTGCGGGACAACCTGAAGCTGTCGCATCCTGATATCGCAAGGCGCGTGATGCCGTACCGCGCGAGCTACCTGCCGGAGGACAGGCGGGCGATCGAGCGCGACCTGGCGCAGGGACGGCTGCTTGGCGTTACGACGACGAATGCGATGGAGCTAGGAATCGACATCGGTGACCTTGACGCGACGCTGCTGACGGGATATCCGGGCACGATAGCGAGCGCGTGGCAGCAGGCGGGCAGGAGCGGGCGCAGCGGCCACCGATCGCTGTCTGTGCTGGTGGCGCACGACAATCCACTCGACCAGTACCTGATGCGGCACCCGGAGGCGTTTTTCGGCAAGCCGCATGAGAGCGCGCGAGTGTCGCCCGGCAATCCTTACATCCTGAAGCCCCATCTGCTTTGCGCGGCGTACGAGGCGCCGCTATTGATGGAGGATACGGAGTACTTTGGCGCGGAACTGCTGTGGCATGCGGAAGAACTTGTGGAGGATGGGCTGTTGCATGTGCGTAACTCTCGCTGGTATCTGAGCGCGGACATGGAGTACCCGGCGGGTGAGGTCAATATCCGCTCGGCATCGGCGCGAACCTACTCGCTTGTGGAAAAGGACAGCGGCGTGATATTGGAGACGGTCGAGGAGATGTCGGCTTTCCTGCAGCTGCATCCGGGAGGAATCTATCTGCACCAAGGGGAGCAGTACCTCATCACCGACCTGGACATGGAGGCAGGCATGGCTTACGCCGTGCAGACGGATGTGCCGTACTATACACAGGCGCGCGACTACACGGACACGCGCATCCTGCGCCAGTTCAGGCAAAGGCAAGCGGGTAAGACGCAAGCATACCTGGGCGAGGTTAGCGTTACAACCAGTGTTGTGGGCTTCAAGCGGGTGGCGCACATCACGGAGGAATCATTGGGCGAGGAGTATGTTGACCTGCCACCGCAGAGCTACGACACCATATCGCTGTGGTTTGATGTGCCTCCGGACACACTGGAGTACATCCGGCGCAACCGTCTCGATCTGATGGGCGGGCTACATGCCGTGGAGCACGCCGCTATCGGAGTGCTGCCGCTATTCGCCATGTGCGACCGCAACGATATCGGCGGCATTTCCACCCCCCTGCATCCTGACACGGGCAGGCCGCAGGTATTCATCCACGACGGCATACCGGGGGGCGTGGGCATCACCGAGCATGGCTACGACATCATAGAGGAGCTTTGGGGCGCGACGCTGCAGGTCATCAGCGAGTGCCCGTGCGAGAGCGGCTGCCCGGGCTGCATCCAGTCTCCCAAGTGCGGCAACAACAACGAGCCGCTCAATAAGGGCGTGGCAGAGCTGATTCTGCAAGCCATTCTGGGCGTAGTAACGCACGGGTGACTCAAACAGGCAGGATGGAGGAATTCCGTGCTCTCACCATGACCCTCTCCCAAAGGGAGTGGGGATGTTGAAGAAGAGCCTGTTGCAAGGGCTATGGGGCGACCCTGACTTCGTAAGGTTTTGGGTCAGCAGGACAGTTTCGAACTTTGGCACCCTGATGGGCGCATTGCAATTCGTGGCTGTGCTGGTGCTGCACGCCTCGCCATTTCAGATGGGTATCCTCAGCGCCTTGGGAGTTGCGCCGAGCATAGTCATCAGCTTCTTCGCGGGAGTGATTGCCGACCGCATTCGCCGCCGCCCCATTATGATCGCCTCCGAACTTGGTAGGTTCGCGCTGCTTGCGTCCATACCCGCCGCGTATCTTCTTGGGGAGCTACGCATCGAGCAGTTGTACGCGGTTGCGTTCTTCAGCGGCGTGCTGACGACCTTCTTCGATGTGGCGAACAGGTCGTACCTGCCGACACTGGTCAGGCGCGGCGACCTTATTGACGCGAACAGCAAGCTGACAGCCAGCGAATCGTTCGCCGAGGTTACTGCTTTCAGCATAGGTGGCTGGGTAGCGCAGATTCTGAATTCTGTTGTCGTGGCAGCGATTGGTGGGTTGACGTTCCTAGTATCTGCGGTGTCGTTGGCATTCATTCGCAAGCTGGAGCCGGATGTTGAGCCATCCCAAGACGGCGGAAACGTTCTGCGCGAGATATGGCAAGGGCTCGGAGCGGTCTGGAATGACCGTCTTCTGCGCGCGCTTGCTGTTGCTGCAGCCGCCGAAAACTGGACGGCCGGCATGATGAGCGCGGTGGTGCTGGTGTTCGGCGTGCGCGAGCTAGGATTCGGGCCGGGCATGCTGGGCACGATATTCGCGATTGGCGGGGTAAGCTCGATAATAGGCTCGATATACGCAGGCCGAGCGGCAAGGAGGTTCGGCTTCGGTACCGCGCTTGTGGGCGGCTACGCCGCATATATGGTGACGATACTATTCATTCCGCTGGCACGCGAGCCGCTGCTGTTCGCTGGACTGATGCTCACGATGGCGCAGCTTGGCGACGGATTCTTCACGATGTTCATGGTGCAGGAGAATAGCCTGCGTCAGTCTATAACGCCGGAACGCTCGCTTGGGCGGATGAACGCATCCATAAGGTCGCTGGGGCTGGCGGCGCTGTTCGCGGGATCGCTCGTCGGCGGGTGGATTGCTGGCGTGATTGGTCTGCGTATGACTATGGTGGTGGCGGCGTGCATCGGAATGTTCGGAGCGTCATATATGGCGCTGTCGCCGCTGCGGTCGGTGAGGGGGTTGGACTGACAATCCGGTGGGGATGCGATATGATTGCTGGCAGTTTGCTTTAAGGATGACACCATGGAGCATATGCCCAGGCCAGGTGAAATACCAACGGACGTGACTGAATTCAGGTCGCGATATCAAGGAGGCATCGGCAGTGGTGGCGGACGTGGTCCGAGGATAAAGCTAGGCTGTGGGTGGCAGGTGGTAATTGCAATTGCGATTGTGATCCTGCTGACGTGGGTTGTCATACCCTTGTTGAGAATGTTGCTGGGATGGTGATGAACTAATATGCACGGACAGGTGCCCAGCCAGTTTCCTCAGACTCCGGAGGAGTTCAAGGGGGGACTTCTGCGGCGCACACCCGGCGGTGGGTGCCTGTGGCTGCTAATAATTTTCATTGTTGGTGTCTTCGTAATCTGGACTCTGATCTGGTTATGGGGCCTAGTATTTTGATGAGTGCTTTGTGATAGCCATGAGAGGGAAATATGGCAAGACGACGATTTGGACATGCGGTAACGAGGCCAGGGCGAAATCACGGGGACGACCCAGTGGAGATTCCGGTGGCGAGAGACCTTGAGAAGTCTCCGGATTCACTGCGGCGCGAGCAGGAGATCACTTTCTACGCGCGCGAGTACCCGCTGGAGAGTTTCGCGCTGGAGCAGAGCGCGTCCGTGGAGTGGGCTGACAACATACGAAACGAGTTCTCCCCGGAGACGGCCGAACTGTATGCGGAATTTCAGGAAGACATGCGATCTGAAATCGAGTGGATTCGGGCGAGCGGGAACCTCGAACCGACTGCTGAGCCGGGCGGAGAGGATGTTTCGCAATCCATCAGAGACAGGGCGCGAGAGCTCGGATACAGCGAAGTGGGCTTTACACGCTTTGATCGCCGTTACATCTACAAGGCACGGCAATCCGATGTGCGGCGCGGACTGCCGAACGCGATCTGCGTTGCGCTGGAGCAGGACCACCCCGCCACGCAGTCATTGCCGAGCATCGAGGCCGAGGAAGCGCAGGGCGCGACTTACAGACGGCAGGCAACACTGGTGAAGGACCTTGTAGCCCACATCAACGGGCTGGGCTACCGGGCGCAGGTTTCGGGGCCAACCTGGCAGTTCGGGCCAATGATACCGATGTTCGTGGATGCTGGACTTGGGCAACTCGGCGTTAACGGTCAGTTGCTTTCGCCGCACTTCGGGTCGCGGGCGAGGCTGCAGATCATAATCACTGACGCAAGGGTTACATACGATAGGCCGGTGGACTATGGCGTCCCGAAGTTCTGCGAAATATGCCAGGTGTGCTTCATGCGCTGTCCAGGCCGGGCGATTCAGGGTCAGCGGCTGTGGTATCGGGGAGTGGAGAAGGCGAAGCTTATCGCCAAGCGCTGCCGCCCTGTGATGACACGGTACTCCGGCTGTGGCGTGTGCATGAAGACCTGCCCGATTCAGAAGTACGGCATGAAGCCTGTGATGGAGCACTACATCGAGACGGGGGATGTACTCGGCAAGGGCACGGAAAACCTCGAAGGGTACGAGCTGCCGGACAAGGGTTACTTCGAGGTTGGCAAGCTGCCGCGCTTCGACACGGAATTCTTCAATATGCCGACTGGCCGAGCGGAAGATTACCTTATGGACGAGCTTCAGGACAAGTTGCAAGCTGCCACGAGCGACGAGGAAGAGGAAGTTGCGTGGCGCGCGTACCGTATGCAACTGGAGCACACGCTGAACAGGCAGACCGCTGTTGTGGACATGGGCATGGACTTGGGCGTATGGGAGCGTTAAAGGCTTAGCAGGTGAAGTTGAACTAAGTTTACGGAACTAAGATTACATAGGAGATAAGCGTGGTATCACAGTTTCTGAGCAATGAAGAGATAGTGCAGCGAGCAAGGAAGAACCTGCCTCAGGGCGCATGGGACTACCTTGTAGGCGCGTCAGAGTCGGAGACGACTATGCGGCGCAATCGACTGGCGTTCGACAAGCTGGCGTTCCGCCCGAGGGTCTTGCGAGATGTGTCGTCGATTGACACTTCAACTACCTTCCTGGAGCGTAAACTGCGTATTCCCGCAGTGCTCGCGCCGATCGGGTCGCTGCAGGTGTTCCATCCGGAGGCCGGGGCAGCTTCTACGAGGGCGGCGGCAGAGTTCGGCATAATGCATGTGCTCAGCTCAGTCACCGATCCGGCCCTTGAGGAGACCGCGGCTGCTGTGGACCATCCGAAAGTGTTCCAGCTCTACCTGCACGGCGACTGGGGATGGACAGTGGAGATGGTGGAGCGCATAAAGTCCGCGGGGTACATCGGGCTGTGCATCACGGTGGACACGGCGCACTACAGCCGCAGGGAGCGTCCTATGCTGACGCGCTGGATGCCGCCGACTCAGCGCACAAGGCCAGACCCGAGACACGCGGCTTCGGTTACATGGGACACTGTGGATAAGATAAAGGACCTCGCCGGGCTACCGTTCATGCTGAAGGGCATTGCAACTGCTGAAGATGCGAAGATCGCAGTCGATCACGGCGTGGATGTCGTCTGGGTATCGAACCATGGTGGCCGGCAGCTTGACCATGACCGGGGCACGATGTCTATGCTGCCCGAGGTCGTCGAAGCGGTTGACGGCAAGGCTCAGATTGTGCTGGATGGTGGAGTGCAGCGGGGTGCGGACATCTTGAAGGCGGTCTCACTTGGGGCGAACGCGGTTGCGCTTGGGAAGATGCAGGGTTGGGGACTTGCGGCGGACGGACAGGCGGGCGTGGTGCGGATGCTGGAGATACTGGAAGATGAGATCATCGTCGCGATGTCGCTGCTCGGGGCTACCTCGATCGACCAACTCGGCCCGGATTTTGTCTGCGAGGCAGATGCCGTAACCGCGCCGCACGAGATGAGTGCATGGACAAATATGCCCGGTGACCGTATACGATAGAAGCCGCATGTAGGTTCTGGATTAGTCTTAAGGCACTGATAGTTAACGAGTTGTTTACAACTGAATTCGGTCAAGTATTGACAGGTTTGTATTGTTGTGATAGTCTGAAGCCAAATATACGAGCCCTTATATAGAAGTCAATAAATATATGTATGAGGCTCGACAAATTATAGGAGGTTTACTATGGCTGGTGAAGGTCTGGTAGATATTGAGATCATCTATTGCGTACCTTGACAGTACCACAGTGTTGCGGCCTGGATGGTCAACGAGTTTGTGGATGCTGGTGGTAATGCAGTTTCTATCGAGGTAAGGCCCGGTGTGTCGGGCGTATTGCAGGTCTATGTCGACGGAGACAAGATCTACGATAAGGGAGAAGAAGGCAACGAGACTCCTCACCTTAACCGCGTCAAGGAATTGAAGGCAATCGTTAAGGATAGGGTCGATACCGCTAGGACGGCAGCAGCAGCCGACTAAGCTCGTACGCTTGCTATAGTAGAAAGCCCCGAACTGTGAACGGTTCGGGGCTTTTTGTTGTACAATGCAGCCGAAAAGGCGTCGATGCAGTTGGCAGGTATGCAAGAGATTGGCAGGGCTTGGCGCAATATGGAAGCGCGGGATGTATGGAACCAGTTTGACCGCATGGTCAGCTCTCCGGATGAAGAGATCGACCTGTCACGGGCGGCTCTACTTATTGCCGCGACCGAATACTCCAATCTCAGCATAGAGCGTGAGCTGTTTCATTTGGACGGGATCGCGGAGGGCATCGCGCCGCGCATGGAGGATGACACCCCGCTGTATCAGTTGAACACGCTGAGCGAGTACCTGTTCGATGAGCTCAAGTTCGCGGGTAACCACACGAACTATCATGACCCGCGCAACAGCTTCCTGAATGATGTAATGGAGCGGAAGCGAGGCATTCCCATTACGCTTTCGCTACTGTATATCGAGGTCGGCAAGCGCATAGGAGTGTCTTTGCTGGGTATCGGAATGCCCGGCCACTTCATCGTGCGCCACAGGGACGAGCCGGAGGTGTTCGTTGACCCGTTTCACGGTGGGATACTGTTATCTGTTGATGAGTGTATGGAGCGACTGAAGCAGGTGACCCAGGGTTCGCTGGAGTGGGATGCCGAATACCTTGAGCCGGTGAGCAGCCGCGCGATCATTGCCCGCATGCTGCGAAACCTGAAGCTCGTTTACTTGCAGCGGCGCAACTACGAGCGCGTGCTGGCAACTATTGACCGCGTGATTGCGTTGCTTCCCCAGGATGCTGTGGAGTTTCGCGACCGAGGAGTGGTGAACTACCGGCTTGGGAATTTCGAGGAAGCGCTGGAGGACCTACATGTGTATGTCGCCTCAGGGGAAGAGATGCCGGACGGCGTTACAGTGCATAAGCTGATGGACCAGATTCGGGACAGGCTCGAGGAATAGAGGCTGGGAGTGCGGCTTAATCAGCACGTCTGCTGTGAAAGTCGTCAGACCGGGCGGATCATAAGAACTAGCGGATAGAAGGTCAATCAGGATGATTTCCGATTACAAGTGCAGCGTACAGAAGCCGGATGACTTCGACGAGTTCTGGGGGAATGTGCTGGACGAGGCGGCGCAGATTCCTCTGAACGCCGAAACCGTGTCGTTGCCGATGCGGAGTTCGGACGAGCTGGAGACTTTTGAGGTCACCTACGACAGTCTGGATGGCGTTCGGGTTGCGGCCTGGTACTGCATGCCGCGAGAACGGCAGGGCCCGCTGCCCGCAGTGGTGTTCATGCCGGGGTATCAGAGCGATCCTGCGATACCCAAGGACTGGGCGCGGCGTGGGTATGCGGCAGTTACGGCCGCGCCGAGAGGCAAGTTGAGGAGCAACGGGCAGTTCAATCCGGGCTATCCTAACTTGCTGACCCACAACATGACCGACCGAAATACCTATTCGTACAGGGGCTTCTATGTTGATGCGTGGCGGACGATAGACTACCTACTGTCGCGAGACGAAGTGGACTCGGAGCGAATCGGCGTCGCTGGCAGCAGTCAGGGCGGCGGACTGACGATAACCACAGCAGCCATGCGTCCGGAGATCAAGGTGGCTTCTGCGGGCGCACCGTACCTTTGCGGGTACATGGATGCGATTGAGTTGACGAGTTCTTACCCGTACCAGGAGATCAACGACTATCTTCGTCTGCACCCGGAGAGCCGCGATGATGTGGAACAGACACTGGCTTACTTCGACGGGATAAGCTTCGCCGACAAGATACGTTGCCCGATAATCATGAACATCGGATTGCAGGACAATGTGTGCCCTCCGGAGACAGGGTACGCGCTGCAAAACGCCATAGGCAGTGCAGACAAGCAGTTGTACGCCTATGACGGTCACGGTCACGAAGCGGGTCGATACAAGCACACGGCGATAATAACCGAGTTCTTCGCGAAGCATCTGCAGTCGTAGCAGTGACTTGCAGGTCTGACAGGATGGATTGAGCAGCTATGGATTTTGGGCAGTATTGGGACGAGACGCTGAAGGAGCTGGCAGGTTTCCCGGGCAAGCCGGAAGTGGAGTTGATGCCGATCCGATCCACCGACTTCGCCACTATGTACAATGTGCGGCTGACCAGCATAGGTCCGTACCGTCTGTTTGGATACCTGAGCATTCCGCAGGGAGAAGGACCCTTCCCAGCGATTTACTACACGCCAAAGTACCAGAGCGTGCTTGAACCGATTCCGCAGGGTTCAGCCAACTTTCTTCGCAGCAGATTCGTTGTGTTCGCACTCGCAGGGCGCGGGCAGCGGCTGTCTGACAGTCCGTACTCGGCAGGCTTTCCGGGTCTGCTGACTGAGGGGATAGATGATTCTCAAGGGTATATATTCAGAGGCATCGCGGCTGACGGAGTGCGCGGATTGGAGTACCTGCTGACGAGGGCCGAAGTGGACGCCAATAGAATTGTGGCGATTGGAAACGATATTGCGCTCGTTGCGGCTGCGCTTGGAGGGGGCGCGACGCATGTGATATGTCAGCCCGGGCTATTCGTTGACACGCTTGAGAAGGCGTCGCGCACGGGGGATTATCCCCTTGAAGAGATCAACGATTACCTGAACCTGTATCCTGAGCGCAGGGATGCGGTTTCGGATACGCTGTCTTACTTCCAGTTAAGCAAATTCGCGCCCAGTGTGGACGCGAGGACATTGCTGATGGCAGGTGCGCCGGGAGGCTCGCTGGACGCCGAAGGGCTATCGGAGGTGTCCGGGGCGATTCGGGGAGATGTGACTGTGTACGAATCGCAGAGTTCCAGCTACCGGGACGGCGTGTACCAGGAGGAATGGCTGGCGCGCGATTTCGGCTTTGCAGAGGCAATCCTACCTGAGCATTGGCGCTGAGTGCTGTCAATCGGCGGTCAATCAGACCGATTGAGTTGTGAAGTGGACTGGGAGACCTGCGTGAGTGGCAAGGTGTACGCTGGAGAGCGAAGTGGGCAGGGCGCGGCGTCAGGGGTGTCGGTCACAGTTGCTGAGGACGGTGAGGTGTATCCGCTGCGGTCGCGTCTCGATCTGCGGGAGCATTCCGTCAATCTCGAATGGGGCTACGGAATTGGTGGGCCCGCTCAGCTCGCGCTCGCGATACTTGCGGACGCCACGGGCAACGATTCTTATGCCGAGCGGCACCACCACTGGTTCAAGCAGGATGTGGTGATGCGGCTGCCTTGGGATGGCTGGGAATTGCCGGAGAGCCGGGTGTGGGAGTGGATCGCGGAGCATCATCCGCTGGACAGGGGCTGAAATGGAGGAGCAGAGTGTCTGCTCCCCCAATCAATGCCAGGCCTTGTTCACTGTGGAAAGAGAGAGGATCTGAGAGTAGCCTCTAAGCCTTTTCCAGCTTTATCACCCTGCCGCCAATAAGCCATTCCGCCACATACAGATTGCCCTCCGAGTCAGCGGTCAATCCGTGGGGACTGTTGAACTTGCCGGCCTCTAGGAGGCTTGTTGGAACAATCTGGCCGCTGTCTCCGGTGTTGTTGGGCCAGCCGTCTACATCGCACACCTGCATGTTATCCCCAAGATAGACTACTAGGTCGTCGTCCATGTCAGTTATGGCGAGACGGGCGCGAAGCTCTGCGATCACCAGCAGGTCTCCGTAAGTTACGAATGCGCTGGGCGTGATTAGGAAGTCATCTCCGAATGAGCGCTTGAAGTTGCCTTCGAGGTCGTACACCTGAACGCGGTTGTTGGCGCGGTCCGCAACATACAGTTCAGGCTCGGACTTGCGGCGGTCTATGTAGATGCCGTGCGGGCAGTTGTACCTGCCTGCCCCTTCCTCGCCGTTTATGCTGCTTACATACTCGCCGTCGCTCGTGAATCTGTGGACATAGCTTGCGCCGTATCCGTCGCCGACCCAGATGTCGCCGTTGCCGCCGAATCGCTCTTCGTTGATCGCCACCGTAGTCGGAGAATAGCGTGAGCTTTCGTAGGCGGGATGAGGTGGTGCGTCGAGCCTCATTACGGTCTGTCCGTCGAGAGTAGTTTTAAACACCTGCCCGGAGTCGTTGTCTGCTCCCGGAGGGTAGTCGTAGTCGTACCGGTGGCTTCTCTTGGAGCCGTTATCGGCTATCCATAGGTACTCGGTGCCACCCTCGTTGACAATGGTGATGCCGTGAGCGTCGGCAAACTCGCCCTGCCACGAGGACTTCTGGTTTCCCTCGCTGTCGAAGGTCATCACATTGGGGTCGCCGGGGTGACAGGTGATGACATCGCCCGACTGTGTTACCACGATGCCGGGATGCGCCCAGCCCTTGAGGGAGCTATCAGACTCGGGGAGCTTTGCCCAGTTGTCTATCCATTGGTATGAGTTCGCGCCGCTGCCTACACGCATAGTCGGACCTCCGTGAGCTTTGACCTGTGAGCCTTGATGGAACTTGAAGGGGAAGCGCGCCACTGTTGAGGGCGGTGCGCTTCCCCTGTGAGTGTTGGCTTAGTGATTTTCGCGTAAGTGCCGCGTTACGGATTCAGGATGACCTTGGTGTACCCGTCGATGCGCTTGTCGAACTTGTCATATGCGTCAACGGCATCGTCGAGCGGCACCTCGTGGGAGACCACGAAGCTGGGAATAGCCTTGCCTGCGGCGATGAGGTCGCGCAGGTAAGCGTTGTAGCGCTTCACATTGCACTGGCCCGTGCCCAGCCGCAGCCCCTTCTCGAAGAGCCTGCCGAAGTTGATGGAGAGCGCGCCGCGCTTTGCTCCTTCGTCCACTCCGCCGGGGTCGGACGGAACATATAGGCCAGGGATGCCCATGATGCCTGTGGGGTTGATTATGTCGATCATCTGGTTCAGGACTACATTGGGCACTTCGTCCTGTTCGCCGCCGGCTGCCGAAGATCCTTGCGCCGCGGCCTGATAGCCAACCGCGTCGATGGTCTTGTCCACACCGTCACCGCCGCGCATCTCCCTAATCTGCTCTACCGGGTCGCCGTCGTCGAAGTTGACGGGTATGGCTCCGATCTCGGCTGCTTTGTCCAGGCGCTCCTGAACATGGTCGATGGCATAGACCGCTGCTGCACCCCTGATGACGCAACTGTAAGCCGCCATCAGACCGACGGGACCGCAGCCGAACACCGCGACGCTCTCGCCCGGGCTGACCTGAGCAAGCTCCGCGCCGTGATAGCCTGTGGGGAAGATGTCGGCGAGCAGCGCGAAGTCGGACTCGAACTCGTCGCCGGCAGGAAGCGGCAGGCAGTTGAAGTCGGCGTGGGGCACTTGCAGGTATTCGGCCTGGCCGCCGCGCCACGGGCCCATCGCCACATAGCCATACGCACCGCCAGCGAAGCCGGGGTTTACGATGGTGCAGAAGCCGGTGAAGCCTCTCTGGCAATTCTTGCAGAAGCCGCACGCTACATTGAAGGGCATAACGACCCTGTCGCCGGCATTCAGCGTCTTTACTGCGGAACCGACTTCCTCGACGATGCCCATATTTTCATGGCCGAATATGATACCCGGTTCTGCGGCTGTTCTGCCCTCGTACATATGCAGGTCGGAGCCGCAAATGCAGGACGAGGTAATCTTGACGATTACATCATTGGGATGCTGAATTTCCGGATCGGGAACATTCTCTACGGACACGCTGAACGGTCCCTGGTACACGACAGCCTTCATGGAAAAGTCCTCCTTATTCTATTGCTGCAGCTTGCTTGCGGGAGGCAGGAATCTCAGCGGATTCAGCCTGTATAATTCGGGCGGATTGTAACAGGTTGCCCTAAGGGTGTCTAACGCCTTATAGCTGACATCGATGGGCATTATGGGACAAATTGACTTGGCGTGAGTACGGGAATATGCTGGCCACATGATAGCCATGTCATCGCATGGTAACGAACAAGGAGTCTGCTATGAAGCGCGTCGGGTTTCTGCTGAAAGTCAAGCAAGACAGGATCGAAGAGTACAAGGCGCACCACAGGGCAGTGTGGCCCGATATGCTGGACGCGCTGAGCCGGAACGGCTGGCATAACTACTCGCTGTTCATGCGCGAGGATGGTCTGATGTTTGGCTATTTTGAGACAGAGGATAGCTTCGCGGCTGCGCTGGAAGGAATGTCTAAAGAGGACGCGAACAGGCGATGGCAGGATATGATGTCGCCGTTCTTTGAGATACCGGAGGGCGCGCATCCGGATGCGATGATGATCGAACTGGAAGAGGTGTTTCACCTGGAGTAGCCAGTTTTCAGATGCCAGAGTGTTGGAATGGCTGTGAACTGGGTCTTGAAGGAAACTAAGGGATAGTAACTGAGAGTTGGAGTGTTCCATGCGACTAGAAGGTAAGAATGTCATAATCACGGGAGGAGCGTCCGGGATTGGGCGCGCGATATGCGAAGTTTTTGCTGAGGAGGGAGCGCGGCTGACCATCGCGGATATTGATGTGGAGGGCGGCAAGCAGACGCTGGCGAATGTCAGGGCTGGCGGCGGTGAGGCGCAGTTCGTGGCGACGGATGTGTCCAATGAGGCGGATGTAGAGGCGATGGTGCAGGCTGCCGTTGACGCATACGGAGGGGTCAACATCCTGGTGAACGATGCCGCCGCGTTCGTGTTCGGCGAGATCGAGGACATCACTGATGCTGATTGGGCGCGGGTGTTCGGCGTGAATGTCATCGGGCAGGCATACTGCGTGAAGCATGTGCTGCCGCACATGAAGGATGCTGGAGGGGGCGCAATCGTGAACCTTGCTTCCGTGAGCGGCTTCATAGCACAGCCGGGCTTCATCCCGTACAACGCGTCGAAGGGAGCCGTGATGCAGCTTACCCGCTGCCTTGCGATGGATCTCGCGCCGTACAACATTCGCGTGAACTGCGTTTGCCCCGGCTCGGTGCTGACACCTGCGACGGAGCGGCACAGGCAGTTCGTGGGCGCGGACCGCGAAGAGTTTCTGGCAGAGGCCGGAAGTTCGAACTTCATGAAGCGGGTGGCGGACCCGCGCGAAATCGCATACGGTGCGCTCTTCCTTGCGTCCGATGAGGCGTCATTTGTTACGGGGACGCCGTTGGTGATGGACGGCGGACTGACGGCGCAATAGGAGTGAGGGGTATGACTACACCCGACATGGAGGCCTTCGTACGGGGGATGCCTAAGGCTGAGCTACATGTGCATGTTGAAGGCACTCTGGAACCTGAGATGCGGCTGAGGCTGGCCGAGCGCAACGGCATTGAGTTGCCTTACGCCACGGCGGGGGAACTTGCCGCATCCTACGAGTATCAGGACCTGGCGTCATTCCTTGCCCTGTATTTTTCTGGTATGGATGTCTTACAGACAGAGCGCGACTTCTACGATCTAACATACGCCTACTTGCAGCGGATGCATGGGCAGAATGTGGTCTATACGGAAATGCACTTCGACCCGCAGGCGCACACGAGCAGGGGGATTGCATTCGATACGGTCATCAAGGGGATACGGCGGGCGCAGGAAGCGGCGTGGGCTGAGTTGGAGGTTCGGTCGCAGCTTATACTTGGCATTCTGCGTGATATGAGCGCGGAATCGGCGCTGGAGACGCTGGAGCAGTCCCTCCCTCATAAGGACTGGATTGTTGGCGTGGGGCTGGATTCGGATGAGAAAGGCAACCCTCCGGTGAAGTTCAGGGAAGTGTTCGATAGGTCGCGTGCTGAGGGTTACAGGCTGACGATGCACTGCGACCATCTGCAGGAGAACTCGGTGCAGCACATCCGGCAGTGCTTGGATGTGATCGGCGTGGATAGGATAGATCACGGCTACCATGTGCTCGACGACGACGATCTTATCGAAGATATGAGGTGCCGGCAGGTCTGCCTGACATTCTGCACCACCTCGAACCCGAGCAATCCCGCTCCTAGACGGGCTGCGGAACTAAAGCGGGCTTTGGAACTTGGGCTGAATGTTACGGTGAACACGGACGACCCTGCGTACATGCGGAGCTACTACATGAACGAGGTGCTTCAGAACACGCAGCAAGCGGTGGGACTGACGCGTGAGCAGGTCGCGGAACTGGCGCGTAACGCGTTTCGGAGCGCGTGGATTGGGGAGGAGGAGAGGGAGGCTTTTGTGGGGGCGGTGGATGGGTATGTGGGTGGAAGCTAGCTCGCAACCTTGGAACAATGCGTAGCTCCCGACAACAGGTTAGCCGAGCGTGTGATGTCAGTGCTCTCGTCGGGGATGTGCTGGCGCACGATGTTGGGGGATTGGGCAGTAGTGATCACTTCCCGTACCGTCCCTATGTCAACTTTGGCTTGCTTTGAAGGTGGCGCCCCGATTATTGCTAATCAAAAGTAAAGTAGGCATGCAAGGATACGGATATATATTGGTCAGGCAGGCGAGTAATCCACTCACTGATTTGACAGAGCGCGAGCATTTGCATGCGTCGTCTATCTATCGTAACGAGCCCCTTTTTCGTTATTGCAGTGTTTGCACATCAGTTGCACGTTGGATAGCTTGTATTCTCCATCCGACGCAGCCGGTTTGACTCTGTCCAGTGTCAGGTTGGTAAATTTGAACTCAGTTCGGCATCCGGCGCATTCGCCTTCCTGCGTGATATACCGGATTAGCTTGATGAGCCTCTTGTACTTAGCACTTCCCTTTGGCCCGATTACTTCGCAGTATCCGAAGTAATGAGCGATTTGCTGGTGACCGTCTCTTTTCCTGTTCGCGCGTACTATGTTGAGGACTTCATCCCACCTCACCATACCCCGACTGGCTTGCAGCCAGATGTAATGCGAGATGTCGCGTGGCTGATATATTAGCGGACAGCCCTCACTCTCCGCGTATTCCACGAAGTGTTTAGCAAGTTGCTTGGTTAGGTCGCTGGCGGCAAGTCCCGGCCTATCTCGTTCAGAATATCCTGGCAGGCATTGAATCTCGTGGTAGGGGAAGTTTGACCCTTTCACCTTGCCTGAAGCGTATTCACTGCTGTATTTCTCGATGGTTGCGGCGAATGGTCTCTGTATCGTTGGGTATTGTGGATGTCCCTTTACTGTCATTGACATATCTCTCGGATTATATTTTCGCAAATGAGATGCCGGTTGCGTCGAAGATTGAGCCTGCGACGATTAGCGCTACAGTCTGTATTCTCTCACCTTCGCTGATTCGACGGAGCTTACTGTATTATAAGGCATTCTGCTAAGGCACTGTCGCAGAATGAGGCCGTGCAATCAGTTTAGCAGAAGGCGCGAGTGGCTTGGCTGGTTAGCACGCTCGCGCCTGAGATTGCGGTGTTGGGCTCTGCTGCCGGTGGGGCTTCGGAGGTTCGTCTGTGAGGGCTAGGCCTTGGCGAACTCCGTGGCTTCGAGGTGATCGACGTGGTGGTCTTCGGTGCAGTCGGACGCGTTTTGTTCCAGCTGAATGGTGATGTGGCTGATGCCGTAGTCCTGATGCGCGATGCTCTTGAGGCGACGCAGGAGTAGGTGCGTGTCCCCCTGATAGCCGGGCTCGATCATCACATGGGCGGTGAAGTACTCGTACCCCGGCGTGAGAGTCCAGGCGTGGACATCATGTACGAGCGTTACGCCTTCGACTTCCTCCAGCGCACTGCAGAGGCGGTACATGTCCAGTCCACGAGGTACGTTCTGCAGAATAACGTTGAATACCTTTACGGCAAGCCGGACGGAGGTTATCAGGATGAGCGTCGCGATGAAAACACTAAGGATGGGGTCCACGATATCCCAGTCGTAAAATAGGGCGATCGCGCCGGATATGACGACGGCAATGGAACCAAAGAGGTCTGCCATAATGTGCCAGAAGGCGCCTTCAACATTGATGCTGTGCCGTGACGAGCGATAAAGCAGCCATGCCGAGACGGAGTTGATGACAAGACCCACGCTGCCGACTAGGAGCATCAGCCCGCCTTCAACCTCGTGCCCGTGACCGGCGGCATGAGCGTTGAATCGCTGGTAGGCCTCAAACAATATCCAACTTGCCAGCACCCAGAGGGCGAGAGCGTTGAATAATACGACCAGCACCTCGGCGCGGTAGAAGCCGAATGTGCGTGTAATAGTTGCCGGGCGTTCAGCTATCCACATGGCGAACAATGCGAGGCCAACGGCGACCGCGTCAGTCATCATGTGGGCGGCGTGTGCCAGCAGTCCGAGGCTGCCGGAGACGTAACCACCGACAATCTCTATGGTCATGTGAACACACAGCATCACCAGGACGGCTACAAGGCTGCGCCGGCCAGTTTTACGGAGACTCTGCGTGTGGTCGTGGTCATGGCCCTGCCTGCGTTCCAGATCGCCGACAGGTCCGCCGTGTGCGTGCGAATCTATCATTCTTAATTATCTGCGCGTATCGATAGTCACCAAATACTGATTGTGCGCGGTGGCGCTTTGGGAAGACCAAGTTCCGCATCAGCACCCAAACCTCCCCGAATCAGCCCTGCCGAATCTGCTTTATGGGGAATACTTGATCGTCCCAAAGGTTGCCGAGCCGCATTATCACATACTTATATGTTTTCGTCAAGCATTAACTAAAGGTTTCCTGAAAAATGCTAAAGTACTTTAATATAAAGCAGAGTTATTATCTCATTTAGTGTAATCAATCTGTTCTAGCGCAGTCTCACTGCGGGCAGGTTTCGTCAGATTTCGTGCAGTCTGTTGAGATGATATGCGAAGAGAATCTGTCAGGAAGTTCGGGGTGCTTGGCGGAAAAGTAGGCTTACAGCGACGGCGGATTCAAATCGAGCGGCGCTGCACTTGCGATTGAGCGCGCGAAAAGCGATACTAACGGCGCTGCATGAGAATGCCGACAGGAGGGTATCAGATGGAAGGAAAACTTAAGGACAAGTACGCAATCGTGGGCGTAGGGGAGACCGAGTACAGCAGGGCTTCCGGGCGAAGCACGCGGGCGCTCGGCGTAGAGGCGATACGCAACGCCATCTATGACGCAGGGTTGACGCCGCAGGATGTTGACGGGATGCTGAGCTACCACGGCGGAGATTCGACGCCATCGACGACGATGATGTACGACCTCGGGATGAGACTGAACTTCTACATGGACTGCTCAGGTGGCGGTTCGAGCACTGAGGCGCTCATCGGGCTGGCAATCGGGGCGATCGAAGCTGGGATGTGCGATACCGTGGCAATATTCCGCGCAATGAACGGCTATTCGCAGGTGCGGATCGGCGGTACCGGAGCGAGGGCGGCTGCGCCGATTGGCGGCTCGGACTTGCTGAGGCGAACATACGGTGTGGCAAGCGCGGTACAGAGCTTCGCGTTCACATTCACGCGGCACATGATGGAGTACGGCGTTACGGGCGAGGATCTGGCGCAGATTAAGGTCACGCACAGCAACCACGCGAGCAATAACCCAAAGGCGCTGATGAAGCAGCGAGTGACGGTGGACGATGTGGTGAACTCGCGCTGGATCGTAAAGCCGTGCGCGCACCTTCTGGACTGCTGCCTTGAGACCGACAACGCGACCTGCATCATCGTTACATCGGCTGAGAGAGCGAAGGACTTGAGGCATCCGCCGTCTTACATCATGGCTGTGCAGGGCAGGGGCGTTAAGCCGGGCGGCGACTTCCACTACCAGTACGCGCCAATTTCGCGCGTTGCAGGTTACTATGTGGGCCCGCGCCTTTTCGAGCTTGCGGGCGTTACGCACGACGATATTGATGTAACCGGCTGTTACGATGCCTTCACTTACACCACACTCCTGCAATTCGAGGATTATGGGTTCTGCAAGAAGGGCGAGGGCAAGGACTATGTGAAGAGCGGAATCACCGACCTCGGCGGCAGGCGTCCCAATAATACGAGCGGCGGGCACCTGTGCGAAGGGTACACGCACGGCATGAACATGGTCATCGAGAACACGCGACAGATTCGCGGCACGGTTGACGACTACTGCCCGAACTGGGCCGATGGCGAGCATACCTACGACTACTCGGAGGGTGGCTGCAGGCAGGTGCCGGATGTGAACATCAGCATGAACATGGGCTGGGCGATGCCAGGCGTTGGCAGCGCGCTGATAATGCACAAGTAGTTGCCGGTGTCTGCGGTGTATGTGTGGATGGTGAGGCTACTTTAATTCTTTGATTGTGCGGAGGAAAAGAGAATGCCGATTTATGAGTATCGCGGTCTGGCGCTGAACATTTCAGAGCTCGATAGCGAGTACAAGGGCTATTTCGATGCGGCGATGGAGCACAGGCTTGTCGTGAAGAAGTGCTCGGCGGAAGGCTGCGGCCTGCTTCGCGGAGAGCCGGGAGCGGCTTGCCCGTGGTGCGCGTCGCTCGATTGGGAGTGGCAGGAAGTGAGCGGCAAGGGCACAATTTACAGCTACCAGGTCATTACGCACGCGATCATGCCCGCGTTCCGTGACTGGGTGCCGTACACGGTGGTGCTGGTGGAGCTGGACGAGCAGAGCGGCGAGCCGAACCCGGAGAACGGGCTTCGCATTACCGGAAACCTGCTGAACGACAACATGGAGCCGGATGACCCTGAGAATGTTGGTATCGGCAAGCGGGTCGAGGTTGTGTTCCTGGATACGGAAGAGGGATTTTCGGTGCCTCACTTCAAGCTATCTGACGAGGCCCCGCGAGGAGAGGTATGGCGGTATCCGGTGTGAGCCCGGCATCGATTCACAGATAGACAGGATGGGAGTGGGATAAAATGGATGTTAATGATGCAGTACTCACGCGCCTGACGATACGGGAGTACAAGCCCGATCCTGTGCCGGACGAAGTTGTTCACAAGCTTTTGGAGGCGGGCAGGTTATCCCCGAGTTCGCAGAACCTGCAGCCCTGGCACTTTATTGTCGTCCGGGACAATGAGACAATAAGGCGACTGGGCGAGCTTGCCACGCAGGGCCCGTTCATCGGAGGCGCGCCGCTGGCAATCGCAATCGCCACGGACGACACTCCCAGGGCGCAACTGGATGCAGGGCGCGCGTTGCAGCAAATGGAGCTTGTGGCTTGGGAAGAGGGCATGGGAACCTGCTTTGTGGGCATAAGGGAAGCCGCGCAGAACCAGACTATCAAGGACTTGCTGGGCATCCCTGAACATCTTGTCCTGTTGACCGTCCTGCCGTTCGGCTATCGATTGCACGCCAATATGGGCAGAGTTGGGCGACGGAATCGCAAGAGTCTGGAGCAGGTGGCGCACGTCGAGCGATTTGGACAGCCGTACACCGGCTGAGTTTATCGGTGGCGTCGCCTATCAATGTCTGTTACGCTCATAGGAACGGACAGGAACGGTTACCGGAGGGCGGTCAATTGAAGGCAATCGCCGAGTTATGGGGCTGGCAGCCACTGCTCAAATTGGGCCTGGTACTCTCAAGAGGAGTGCTTGGCTTATTTGTCGCGGCCGTTCTGGGGTTTGGCCTGTACGTAATGACTCTTGCGATGTACGTCTCAATTTGGGGCTATGGCACAGGGGTAGTTGCGGTACTTGTCGTGTCCACCGGCATCGGCGCGGCGGTCGGTAGCTATCTGACTTGGTTTGACAGGGACCACAATATAAGCTCTCATGCCATATTTTTCGCGGTAGTCTTGGTGTGCTCGATGGTGGGATCATGGGTCGGGCTGCAGCGAGGAATTGACGTCGGTGCAATTCACCCCATTTGGAGGCCGGGCATACCGGAGACGAGTGTCACGGTAATGGGCGCTGTCATCAGCGCAAATGTGCCGATGTTCGTACTGGGCTTGTACAAGGCTGCGAAGCACCCAAGGCTTTAGCTTTTAGGGTATTCAAAAGACAAGAGAAGGGACGCGCCGCTCAATTGCAGGCGCGTCCCTTTCTATCTCTCGTCGGTATTTTGTTAGTCGGCGACTGCCTGTGCCGGCTCCTGCTCCACGGCCTTGCCCGTTGCCGGATCAACTTCGAATGGGCTGTGCAGCTCAAGTTCCTTGCCCATCTCGCGGACGGCGGGTATGACATACTCGCCCATCAGCCGCAGGGAGCGCATCTGGTCTTCATGGGTCATCGCGCCGTCGCCGTCCCAGAATATTACGCTGCCGGGGCGAAGCGTTTCCAGAACGTGGCGAATCTTCGGCAGCACGCTGTCCGGCGTGCCGGTTACGATGGTGTAGTTCGCCTGCTGCTCCTCGAACGGACGGGCGAGGACATTGCCGCCGCGGTTGGCGGTAGCGAAGTCACGGGTCGGAAGGACGCGACGGCGAGAAGTCAGACCGGGCAGTCCCAGGAGCGCGGGGTTGGCGGTACCCTCGTTGCCCGCGAGGAACGGGTTGCTAGGACCCTGCACATACTTGCGCGCGGTCTCCTCGGCGAGTTCTTCGGTCTCGTCCACATGCACCTTCCAGAGGTAGCCGATGTTCTGCGAGCCGGACTCGTAGCCTTCTTCTTCCGCAGTCTCGTGGTAGAGCTGGAACGCCTGCCTGGTAGGCTCCATCTCTGTCGCCAGCATGATGTACGGGATGCGGTTGCGCGCAGCCCATTGGAGGGAGTCGCGGCTCACGACGCCGGGCAGCCAGATTGGAGGATGAGGCTTCTGGTATGGACGCGCCCACGGATTCACATAGCGGTAATGGTAGTGCTTACCCTCCCAGCGGAAGGGCCCGGGCGTCGTCCACGCCTTGACGATGAAGTCGTGCGCCTCCTGGAATCGCTCCCAGTTGTACGGCGGCGGCGCGTTGTGCGAAACACTCTCGCGCCCGGTGCCGCGCACCCACCCGGAGACGAGCCTGCCGCGCGAAATCATGTCGATGATTGCGAGCTGCTCGACCAGCCAAAGTGGGTCGTCCCAGATGGGGATGATGTTGCCGAGCAGAACAATCTTCGCGCGCTTGGTCATGCGGGCTAGGATCGCCGCCTCGATGTTCATTGCGCCGCCCATGCAGAAAGGAGTGCTGTGGTGCTCATTGAGCATCAGACCGTCGAAGCCCATTTCCTCCGCATAAAGCCTCTCGTCGAGGTAGCGGTTGTACAGGTTCGCCCCGAGCTCAGGGTCGTAGATTTCGTTGCTCAGGGTCAGGTCCTTTATGGACTTCCCTGTTGCGCCGAAATAGCCTGATGCCGGATCTTGGTATGGTCGCTCTGTAAAGTGTGCAATGAACATGGGCGCTCTCCTTACGGTGTTCCTGTCACGTCTCTATGGTGCTCTCGGTATTCGGATGAGGGCGGTGTCCGGATGGCTTTAATGCCGAACTAGTCGCTAGTCTGCGAAAAAGTCCTGCACGAGTGCAAGGAACTCGTCAGTCTTCTCTATTTCTGGGCGGTGGCCGCAGTTGTCAATGATCTCTAGCCGCGAGCCTGGGATGGACTGGTTGTAAATCTCGCCGGCGCTGATGGGTACCATTGTGTCTTGGGCGCCCCATACAAGAAGCGTGGGGAGGTCCTTTGCGCGACCCATTAGATGGGGAAGCCCTGGGTAGTGCATATACGGCTTCCAACTGAGGCGGCATGCCTCTTCGCGTGCGACAAGCCATGCCTCCATCTGCTCCGGTGACGGTTCGGACGGGCGAACTGTGGAGAACTCTGGTACGGAGGCATTGTCGTGGCAGACGCCGTCAAGGTACTCCTCGGCGGTTACGAGGAAGATGTCGAATATCTCGCCAACGCTTGGCTTGATGCCTGCTGCGCCGACCAGGACCATCTTGTTGAACTGCTGCGGGCACATCGTCGCCATCTCCGCGGCGAGCCAACCACCGAGCGAGAAGCCTATGACATTCACTCCCTGCAATCCCATCTCGTCCAGTGCGCGCAGGTACCAGCCTGCGAGGTCGCGCATGTTCATTACCCATTCCATCCTCGGCGATTCGCCGAATCCGGGATGAGAGGGGATGTGGAGTGTGTTGCTCTCTGCCATGGCTTCGTGCCAGCGTAAGGCGCCGTGGTGCCCCATTTCATCGTGTAGAACAAGCAAAGGATCCCCGCTTCCGCCCTGCACAATCTGAAGGCGGCTGCCCGCAACCTCGACTATTTCTTCCGTCCATGTACTCGTAGCGGTAGTCATTCATATCTCCTGTGATTTGTTGGCAAACTGAGTATTTCACGGCTGCCGCCGATTCGCCCTGATTGTCCGTTTATACGCCTATCTTGTCAAGTTGCCACCGATGTTGCGCTCCATTCATTGGGGATGCAGCAAAGGGAGGCCAACTACGCATTGAATATGGCGGTTTGGTGTATGATGTGCGGGTGGATATACGGGTAAGTTATTGACAGGATTCTTACACAAACACCCATAGGACAATGGTGAAGACACGAGAAAATGGAGGACAGAATTGACTAAGATGCGATTTGGCGCGTTTCTGGCGCCACACCATCCGATCGGCGAGAATCCCACCTTGCAATTTCAGAGTAACCTGGAGTTGGTGCAGCTTCTCGACCACCTGGGATACGAAGAGTTCTGGTGCGGAGAGCACCACTCAACCGGCTGGGAGATAATTGCGTCTCCGGAACTGTTTCTGGCTGCTGCCGCAGAGCGTACTCAGCGCATAAAGCTTGGGACGGGTGTCGTGTCGCTGCCCTATCACCACCCGTTCATGGTAGCGCAGCGAATGGTGCAGTTGGACCACCAGTCGCGCGGACGCGTGATATTCGGCTCGGGACCCGGTGCATTGCCCTCCGATGCCCACACGCTCGGCATCGACCCTATGGTCTTGCGAGACAGACAGGACGAGGCGATGGGAATCATTCGCCGACTATTCACCGAGAACGAGCGCTTCAGCTACGAATCAGAGTGGTTCAAGCTGAACGATGCAAAACTGCAATTGAAGCCGCTGCAAGAGGACATGGAGTTTGCGGTCGCATCAATCGTCAGTCCATCGGGCATGACACTTGCAGGCAAGCACCGTGCAGGAGTGCTCTCCATCGGTTCGCTGACTCAGGATGGTATAAGGGCGCTGCCGCTGCAATGGAGCTTTGCAGAGGAGTCCGCCGCAAAGCACGGCAACACCGTTGACCGCAAAGACTGGCGCATTGTGCTGAACTGGCACATCGCGGAAACGCGCAAGGAAGCACGGGAACAGGCGAAGCATGGCTTAATGAGACACAACAACGAATATTCCATAGGCACACTCGCCGGCGGAGTGGGGACCATATACAAGACGCCTGACGAGGCGGTTGACGGAGTTGCGTTCTCGGAATTGAGCACGGCTGTTATAGGAACGCCCGATGACCTCGTAGCAAGAATCCGCGATATGGTGGAGCTAACCGGCGGATTTGGCTGCGTCATCGGGTTCGTGCATGATTGGGCGAACCGGGAAAATACCCGCCGAAGTTGGGACATGGTGGCTCGCTATGTCGTGCCGCAGGTTAACGGGCTTCTTGACGACTACTTCGAATCTCACAGATTCGTAACCGATAACCGTGAGTACTGGAACCGCGCGCAACAGGCTATCCGGTCGAAGATAGGTGAGAACGAGCGCGCAGAGGAAGCGCTAGCCGTTGATGAGGCTGCCGGAAGAGAGGAACGACTGACAGCGCGATAAGGCCGTCTGTGGACAGTCAAATAACCAATCGAGTGCAGCAAGTCAGGAGGGCCAGATGACCAATCGAAGCGCAGACTACAACATCCACGGCGGGCTTGTAGTTCGCGGGACGGGTGTGACCCGCGAGGACATCGTGGTGAAGGACGGCAAGATTTGCGCCGATTCTGACCAGTACAGACTTGAGGACGCGGCGCGGGTGATAGACGCCGCCGGTCTTTATGTCATGCCCGGTATTGTTGACGCACACAACCACCCCGTATATGCCGACCGCATCGAGACCTTCTCTATGAGCGCGGCTTTCGGCGGCATCACCACTGTCGTGCCGTTCATTGCCAACAGGCGCCGTGAGGGCGTTGAGGGCACTGTGTCGGACATCATTCGGGAGTTCATGGACGAGGCTGCGGAAACCTCGTATCTCGACTACGCCATCCACGCCATCTTGCTGGGCGACGACGATGTTGAGGACCAGGTTCCCGAAATGATGGACATGGGCGTCATATCCTTCAAGATGTACATGACGTACCCGCGCCGGGGCATGATGATGCCGGACGACCGAATGCTGAAGGCGATGGAGCTTGCAGCAGCGGACGGTGGAATCGCCATGGTGCATGCGGAGAACGGGTACTGCATCGACTACCTCGTGGACAAGGCGACAGAGGAGGGGAACACCGGCAGAGAGCACTATGCTCCCTCTCAGCCGCGTATCCTTGAGATCGAGGCTGCGAACCGTGCGGCGACCTACGCTGAGGTTACCGGCTGCCCGCTTTATATCGTCCACCTGTCGGCGAGGGAGATGATCGGTGTGCTGGAACGCTTCCGGGGCGGCGATGTTCAGCTATACGCGGAGACTTGCCCGCAATATCTCGACCTGACCAATCAGAAGATGCTCGACTTCGGCGCACTCGCCAAGATAGGCCCACCCCTGCGCGAGCGCGAGGACAACGAAGCGATGTGGCGCGGGTTGTCGTCTCACCTAATTGATACGATAGCGAGCGACTTCTGCGGGCACAAGAAGTCTCAGAAGGCCTCGTATGACGCTGAGACCGACCCTGATGCGGAAGCCTCTATATTCGACGCAACTTTCGGAGGCAATTGGGCAGAGCAAATGCTCTGCGTCGCCTACCACGAGGGCGTCAACATGGGACGCATTACCTTGCCTCGGCTGGTGCAGGTGTTGTGCGAAAATCCTGCCAAGATTTTCGGCCTGTATCCGAAGAAAGGCTCGCTGGATCCGGGCACAGACGCGGACATTGTTCTGTTCGACCCGGCAGTCGAGCATACCCTCTCGGCAGAGGCGCAGCATTGCCTCGCAGACTTCACGATGTTCGAGGGCAAGGACGTTATCGGACAACCCATTATGACAATGCAGAGGGGCGAAATACTGGTTGAGAACGGTGTGATGCACAGGCCGAAGGGACGCGCCGAGTACCTGCCCGGCAATCGCGACCTTGCCGCATACGCCCCCAACGGCCACAAGACTATGTAGCCTTATGCGATTTGCCCTGTGGCGCTAGCCTTGTGGTGCTAGCACTAGAAATATCGTAGCCATAGGTACGCCGTGGATAGCAGTAGGGTGAGTGCGCTGATCACTGCGCCGTATCTGAAAAAGTGCAAGAAACTGATTGAGTGACCCCTGGCGCGCGCAAGGTTGACGACGATGACATTGGCGGACGCGCCGACGATAGTGGCGTTGCCGCCGAGATCGGCTCCGAGGGCGAGCGCCCACCACAGCGGAGATATGCCCAGGTCGTCATTTGACACCCCGCGTACTACCTCAACCATTGTCGCGGTGAATGGCACGTTGTCCACGATTGCCGATGTGACTCCGCCGAACCATATAAGCAGGAATGCCAGATTTCTATCGCTGCCACCCGACACATCCACAAGCCACTCCCGAACTATCACCGTAACGCCAGTCTCTTCCAACCCTCCTACAAGTATGAACAGGCCCACGAAAAACGCCAGCGTCGTCCATTCCACCTGTTCGAGCACCTCGTGCGGGTCAATCCGGCTAATAAGGATGAGGACGGTGGCAGATGCGACGGCTACGAATGCCGGGCCCACGTGCAACAGGTCGTGTACCAGAAAGCCCACCACTGTGAAGGTGAATACTACAATGCACTTTTTCAGGAGAACAAAATCTGTGATAGCGGCTGCTGCGTTTCGCTGCATGACAGTCGCACGGCTTTCCTCCGTCGTTACAGTGCTTTTGCGAAACCACAGGTAGAGCATGCCGATCAGGACCAACATGCCGGCGATGCCTACCGGTCCGGCGTTGAGCATGAAGTCCAGAAACCCGATGTCCGCCTCGGCGGCGATTATGATGTTGGGCGGGTCTGCTACGATCGTTGACACGCCGCCTATATTCGATGCGAAGACCTGCGCCAGCAGGAAGGGAATCGGCTGTACATCCAGCATCCGGCAGATGGAAAGGGTGATAGGAACCGCAAGTACGACCACCGTGACGTTGTCGAGAAATGCGGACGCCACGGCGGTGATTACGCACAGAAGGCAGAGGGTGAGGAAGCCGTCGCCCCTAACGACCTGCGCCGCCTTAATCGCTGCCCATTCGAAAGCTCCCGTCCGTGCAAAGACGTTCGCCAGAGACATCATCCCTGCCAATAGCAGCACGACTTCCAGGTTTACGTGCGAAAGCGCTTCGTGTTCCGTCATTACGCCGAGGAACACCATAGATATAGCGCCCAGCACGGCAATCAGAACATGAGGGATACGACCCGTGGCGATCAGGAAATAGGAGATACCGAATATGACTACGGCTGTTGTCATGAGTATCTTCAGTTCATCTCATCTAAGCAAATTGACAAGTCTGATAGACACATTTGCCGTGCGAAATCGCGGCGCGTATGAGTACAATAGGGTTTGGAAGTTCTGGTGGATTTTTGCTGAAATCACCTGCATGACGACTACAATAATCTACCATGACACTAAATCAGCGTCCAGAAATTTGCGATCTCATATCGAGCATATTAGCCTCGTTTGACCTCGGCGAAATCTGGAAGACTTTGGTCAGTACGATACAATAAGGGGGTCGGCAAGTAGCATATGAAAATACACTTGATCGACGGCACATACGAACTGTTCAGGGCATACTTTGCTTTGCCTAAGTCGGTTGGGCCCGGAGGGCAGCCGACCGGAGCTGTGCGAGGCTTGATACAGACACTGCTGGCATTAATGCGTGAGGATGATGTGACGCACATCGCCTGCGCGTTCGATAGCGAGATCACATCGTTCAGGAATGATCTATTCGATGGGTATAAGACCGGTGAAGACACGCCTGAAGACTTGAAAGAGCAGTTCGAACTGGCGGAGCGGGCAGTTTCAGCGCTTGGAATTGTCGTATGGCCGATGGTGGAGTTTGAGGCGGATGATGCCATTGCAACTGCGGCTCGCAGGTGGATGGCCGATTCGTCAGTCGAGCAGGTTGTCATGTGTTCACCCGACAAGGACTTGGCGCAGGTCGTCTGCGGAAGCGAAGTCGTAGGCTTGGACAGGCGCCGTAACACGGTGCTGGATGAGCAGGGTGTATTCGAAAAATTCGGTGTTCCTCCCGAATCCATCCCGGACTTCCTCGCGCTGGTAGGGGACTCCGCAGACGGTATTCCCGGCGTGCCTAGGTGGGGCGAAAAGTCCTCATCGCAGGTGCTTCAGAAGTTTGGACACGTTGAGAACATACCTGACGACCCCGATCTCTGGGGAGTTAAAGTGCGAGGGGCGAATTCGCTGGCTAAGAGTCTGTCAGAAAATAGAGGTGCCGCCTTGCTATACAAGGAACTCGCAACTCTCCGGATTGATGTGCCGATAATGGAAGGTCTAGAGGCCTTGAAATGGGCAGGAGCGAGACGGGAGGAGTATCAGGCGCTATGCGTAGAGTGCGGATTTGACAGGCTGCTGGACTCGCCTCATCAATGGAATACAACGGAATACAACGAATGAAGGATGAAAGGCGCAAAACTGAATGCCCTTTCTTGCAGCGATGGTACCCCCGGTGGGACTCGAACCCACGCACCTGGCTCCGGAGGCCAGTGCTCTATCCGCTGAGCTACGGGGGCATGCCCCAAATATAGCAGTTGGTGCCCCCTATAACAAGAAAGAAAATGCCCGCGACAGCAGTGAAACACTGAATAATCGCCAAATATCCGTTCAAGAAAATGCTTGAACTTTTATGTAAGTATGGATAGCATTAGCTTCATTGTTATAGGTATGGCTTGCTGAGTCGACTGCAAGCCGCTGATTGAGAAATGATTGACAAGGTATTGACAATGCTTACGCAGCGGGACTATTATTGCATCGCTGCGTGGTCATCACGGATCAACCTTGTGATGCCTAACACAATCGGCAAGAAATCTGATACAATTCAACAGAAATCAAGCATTGGATATTTACAATAAGAGGGGGTCAAATGACGTACCGTTTCCCTTCGCAGGGTAAGATACTTACTCTGCTGCTTTCAATCTCCGTGGTTCTTCTCCTAGCATGCGCGGGCCCACAGGGTCCTGCGGGTGCTCCTGGTCTCGCTGGCATTTCGGGTGCCCCGGGTCTGCCTGGCCTGCAGGGCGTCCCAGGTCTCCCAGGCGAGCCTGGTTTCCCCGGTAATCCTGGCAATCCCGGTAACCCCGGTCCTCCAGGTCCCGCTGGTCCTCCAGGACCTCCAGGTCCTGCCGGCTCGGACGGCGTATCGCCTCAGGCGGCGGTTGCGGTTGATTCCGACCTTATATCCATAGATGGTTCATTGACGATTGACGGCTCAGGGTTCCGTCCCAACGAGCCAGTTGCTCTGCTTCTGGTAGTTGACCAGAACCTGCAGCCATTCATTGGCGGCGGCACACGAGCGCAGACCCAGGCCAACTCTGGTGGTAACTTCACCTTCACGGTTGACTCTGTCGGCGCAGCATTCAGGGGCAACACTGGAGCCCGTGTGCTAGAAGCTTCCAATGGTGGTACTAACAGCCTTTCCGTATTCGCAAGCGGAGCTGACGGCAGCAGGGCGAGCGTACCTCTCAGAGTCGTTGGCTCGGGTGGTATCGCAAGTGCGCCTAGCATTGCTATGAGCAGCAACGTTGTAGAAACCGGCGGCAGTGTTACGATTATGGTGGCAGGCTTTATGCCCGGTGAATTCGTTACCGTAGTTGCTAGCGGCGCCTCGGGTGGTGATGACAGGGTGCTCGTAGGTGGTTCAGCCAATGGATTCGGCGCACTCTCACTAGAGGCTGCTATTACACTGGATCCGGATGTGTACACCATTGAAGCTATGGGACAGCCGGTAGGCGGGATGCAGGCATCTGTAACTTCCCCACTGTCGGTAGTTGAAGAGAAGTAATTACAGTCGTCGGAAACGACACTGAGACTGAATAATAGAGAACCCTCTGCCAGTGAAATGGCAGAGGGTTCTTTTGTTTACGAAGTCAATCTCAATGCTTCTCGGTAAGTGTCCGAATAAGTCTCAGGTTAGTTCATTGGTGTGTATGCTCTTGTAAATCCGAATCTGCGGATTCTTGTCTTTGACGTGCCGGCACGCCCATGACAAGCGTGTCGGGCGGTACATCTTGAGTCACAACTGCGCCTGCGCCGGTGGATGCCCCGTCCCCGATGTTTACTGGCGCAACCAGCATCGTGTCGCTACCTATGAAGGCGTCTCGTCCAATGACAGTCTCGTGCTTCTCGCTGCCGTCGAAGTTGCAGGTTATCGCGCCCGCTCCGACATTCACATTCTCACCTAGTGTTGCGTCTCCCATGTAGCTGAAGTGCCCCATCTTGGTACCGCGTCCGAGGCGGCTGTTTTTGATCTCTGCGGATGTGCCGATGTGTACGCCGCTCTCGATATACGCGCCGCCGCGAATGTGGCTGAATGGGCCCACATCGACTTCTGATTCCAATGTGGAATCTCGCACCACGGACGAGACAATAGTGCAGCCGTCTCCGATCGCAGCATCGTCAACGATTGAATTGGGTCCGATGTTGCAACTCCTGCCAATTGCCGTCTGCCCCGCGATGTGTGTGTTGGGAAAAACGGTTGTGTCGTTTCCCAGAGTGACGGCCTTATCTATGTAAACGCTGGATGGGTCTGGGATTGATACGCCGTCGAGCATCCAATGTACGCGGATGCGTTGGCGTAGTATGGCTTCCGCCTCAGAGAGCTGCAGGCGGTTGTTGACACCCATCGTCTCGTGAGAGTCTTCGGCGGTGATGGACTCAATGGGCAAGTCCTGCATAACGGCGGCCTCTACCAGGTCGGTAAGCAGGAGTTCGCCATTGGGGGCGGCTGAGAGCCGCTGGAGGTTCTGCCAGAGCCAGGGAGCGCGGAAGCAGTAGAAGCCGCTGTTGACTTCGCGGATGGCGAGCGTGCCACTGTCGGCGTTCTGCTCTTCGACGATTGCGGTGATGCTGCCGGATTCGTCGCGCAGAATGCGTCCCATCCCCGTTGGATCGGGGCTGCACGATGTGATGAGCGTGGCGACTGCTTCGGCGGCCGCATGGCGCTGCATCAGGTTGGAGAGCGTGGATGATCGGATTAGGGGGACGTCGCCGTAGAGTACCAGGATGTTGTTTGCGCCTTCTTCCAGGGAAGTACGGGCTTGGAGTAGTGCATGTCCTGTGCCAAAAGGTTCAGACTGGGTGGCGTATTGGACTGACTCGCCGAGGACTGCCTTGAAGGGGCTGCTGTCCTGGGGGACGACGACGGTGATGTTGTCGATGCCCGCGCCTCTGACGGCGTCCACTACGAGCAAGAGCATCTCGCAGCCGCAGATGCGATGCAACGCCTTGGGCGTGCTCGACTTCATGCGCGTGCCCATGCCCGCGGCTAGGATGACGACGGCGTAGTCCTGTGTTCTCTTGCCTTTGGTACTCAACTCGCAGGGAGTGTATCAAAGGGTCTGAAAGAGCGTCAATTTACGACGCAAGGCGGTGTGCCCGTTAGCCATCCTAACTCTGCTTTGCTGAAGGTGTTTCTGCTGAGGCCCCACCTGTGGGTGAGTGGTGAGGTTGGGTTGCGAACAGGGAGATGATGGCGGTGAGGATGCCTACGGAGCCGGCGGCATAGAAGAAGGGCATGTAGCTTTCGGAGCTGATGTAGTCGAAGACGATGCCGGGGATCATGACGCCGACGGCCTGCCCGAAGGTAGTGAAAGGCTCTGTTATCCCTCGAATGGTTCCGAGGGATCGTCTGCCGTAGTAGTCCGCGTAGGCTACGGGCGGGACGGTCAGCATGCCCCCTAGTCCGAAGCCGAATATGGCGGAGTATGCCAGCGCCTCTACCGCGGTGTTTGTGGTGGTGAATAGGAATGAGGCCGCGGCCATGACAAGCGCGACCGCCGCCATGACGAAGCGCACAGGCACCTTTTCGACGACAACACCCCATACTACGCTGCCCACTCCAAGAAAGATTGCGTTGAAGCTGATGCCGAACCCGGCGATGACCGCGCCCAAGCCCTGATCCTGGAAGAATGCGGCGCTGTGGGTGTTGGTGCCCGCTTGCATGAGAAATAGTAATCCTGTTGCCAGGGCGATCAGCCAGAGTGTCGCAGTGCGCTTTGCTTCTTCAGCGGTCCACTCAGGTTCTTCGGCAACATCAGACTGTGCAACGCTGTCCTCGTCTCCTGCCGAATCATCCTCGAGATCGCCGTCGGGACGCAAGCCAAGGTCTTCAGGACGCTCGGAAATCAGAATGGCGACGGGCAGCAGCGCGGCGACAAATACGAGCACGCTGAGAACGAACCAGGCATCTCTCCAACCGCTCTGGACGATGATGATTGAAGCGATAAGAGGAAACAGTACCATGCCGACTGAGTGGGACATGTTCAGGATGCCGTTGGTCCTGCCCCGGAGACGAATGAACCAGCGTGAGACGACAACGGCTGCCCCAATCTGCACGGGGCTGGAGAATATGACCCGGCCCGTGGCGTATCCGATGTAGAATACCAAGGGGATGATCAGACTAGGCACTTTAAGGTCGATGACCCACCATGAAATGGCTACGCTGGGCGTTACAAGGGCAATGTCGGACCATCTGAGTAGCATCGTAGAAGCGCATAGCAAGAGTATGCTTACGGTGAGCACGGTACGCGCGCCGTAACGGTCAATGAGCCTGCCTACCAATGGAGACATGAAAGTTGCCGCTAGACCGCCCGCTGCCGCTGCGCCGGATATCAGGGTGCGACTCCAGCCCAGCTCTTCGGACAGCGGATAGACGAAGACGGCGATCGTGAGGCTTGCGGCAGCATTGCGCACGAACATGGCGCTTCCGGCGGCAACAAGAACAACCCAGCCATAGTAGAAGGGTGTGCGGTTTGCTAGTCGCTGCTGCATGTAAATCCTTGCTAGTGAGTAGGGTTATCGGGGTATCGGTCAAACGTTCTGAATCTAGCACTTTGCGGACGCTGGCGTCAATGATACTCTACTGGTGCCGAAGAGGTTAAGGGGTTGGTCATTTGGGTTTGCCGTTGACCAGAGGATAGTCAGGGAAATCGCTCGGAAATGATTGGGAAATGCAGGTGGGTGCTATGGATAGAGATTTGATCAAGGGCTTGATTGAGGAACTGCTGGGATGCGAGGGGATGTTGCTGGTGATAGATTCGGGTGGCGCGGTGAGCGAGATGCATGCGCCACCGGAAGTCGCGACGGAGTTCGATGGGAGATGGGCGACAATCGAGGCTGGGGAGTGGCATGTGCATCTTGATCTTGACAGGGTGCAGGGGGCGCAGTTCGTGGAGAACTCCAATCACGGGCATGAGTCTATGATGCCGAAGCTGTACTACCTGCGGCTGTCGGGGGCGGAGGAGGTGACGCTGCTGCGGTTCTACTTCCCGAACCCGTGGCTGGACGATGATGAGCGCCCGACGGAGTTTCAGCCGGAAAGGTTGCGGGAGTTCGAGGGGTTCTGTGAGCGGTATGTCGGGCGCGGTGGCGTGGTGTTCGTGGAACGAACGGCGGACGGCGATGTTTACCGTGATGAGGCAGTGAAGGTCGGGGGCGGGCTATGAGTGGACCGCTGGAAGGGATACGGATACTCGACCTGACGCAGGTGCAGGCGGGACCGTCATGTACGCAGCTGCTGGCGTGGCTTGGGGCGGATGTGATCAAGGTGGAGGAGCCGGGTGTTGGGGACCGCACGCGGCATGAGCGAGCGACGGAGCCGGGACTGGACAGCTTCTACTACCTGGTGTTCAACTCCAACAAGCGGAGCGTGACGCTGAACCTGAAGTCGGGGGAGGGGTGCGACATCTTCCTGAGGCTGGTTGGAATGTCGGATGTGGTAGTGGAGAACTACGGGCCGGGGCGGATGGATAAGTTCGGGCTGGGGTACGATGTGCTGCGGGGGGCGAACCCGCGCATAGTGTATGCGACTATCAAGGGGTTCGGGACTTATGGGCCGAATGCGGATATCAAGAGCTTCGAGCATATAGCGCAGGCGATGGGCGGGGCGATGAGTGCGAACGGTGAAGCTGGGGGCGAGCCGATATTCGTGGCGCCGGGGGTGGGTGACTCGGGGACGGGGCTGCACTGCGCGATCGGGATGCTGGCTGCGCTGCGGCAGCGGGACAATACGGGGGAGAGCCAGCGGGTGGAAGTGGCGATGCAGGATGCGGTGGTGAACCTGATGCGTATTCGGATGCTGGATACGCTGGCGGACGGTAAGCCGCTGGTGCGGCAGGGCAACCGGATCTGGGGAGCGCCCTCGATGATATTCCCGTGCAGTCCGGGGGGGCCGGATGACTACATCGGGCTGGTGCTGAGCGGGGACTCGTGGGATACGATACTGGCGGTGGCGGGGCGCGCGGAGCTTATCGGGGATGAGCGGTTTGCGACGCATGAGGCGCGGTGCGAGAATGCGGCGGAGGTGGAGGCGATCATCTCGGGGTGGACTCGGACGGTGACGAAGCGGGAGGCGATGGATGCGCTTGTGCCGCTTGGGGTAGCTTGCGGTATGGTGCAGGACACGGCTGAGGTTCTTGATGATGAGCATCTTCGGGCGCGGGAGATGGTGGTGGAGATGGAGGATGCGGAGCGTGGGCGGTATATCGCACTGGGCAATCCGATCAAGATTGCGTCGAACGATGTGGGGATAGAGCCGCCGCCGTTGCTGGGTGAGCACTCGGGCGAGGTTCTGGGTTCGCTGCTTGGGCTGGATGATGGGGATGTGGCGCGGCTACGTGATGGTGGGGTGATTTAGTTTTTCAGGCGCGTTATTCGGCGAGCTCATGTTAGGCTCTAGCCTTCTTCGTCGAGGATGAAGGAATGTTTGTTGCCCCGCCGCCCTGCCCCTATGGATTCCTGCTTCCGCAGGAATGACGAATTGGTTAAGGGCTGCGGATTGCCGGACGGCGTAGGGTGCCGGCGAGGGGGTTGGGGAGTAGGGGGATGCATTCGGATGCGGCGGCTTCCCGTATTTGCTTGAGGGCGATGGCGTAGTCGTGGTGGGCTGCCTCTGACGGCGGCACGAATGTGATTTCGCCTTCTTCGAATTCGCCGGATTCTATGAGCGAGTTGTAGTTGAAGATTGCCTGTTCTTCGGGGGTTAGGGGTTCGTAGTAGCAGTCTAGGTCGTCGATGAAGGTGGTTTCATCGTTGATGGGGGCTGACATTGGTGAGTAGGATGGTTCGTTGCCATTGTAGCCAGCGCCCTGACCCTGCCCCGCTGGATTCCTGCTTTCGCAGGAATGACGGGTGAATTGCGGGGAGAGGGGATTTTGCTCGCCACTCTCGCGCTCCGTGAGATTCTTCGATGCGCCTGAATTGGGAATGTTCACCCCCATCCTAGCCTTCCCCCGTCGAGGGGGAAGGGACTTTGTGGCGATGGCTTCGCGGTCTTCCTGGTGGCGAAGTTCTTGGGCTATGGCTTGGTAGTCCTCGTTGTCGTAGTGGTCGTATTCGTCGAGGAATGTGGGGAGGCCGGCTAGTTGCTTTTTCTGGCCGATGCTGAGGCGGGTGGACTGCTGGTCTTGCCAGTAGGCTTGCAGCATTTCGGGGGTGATTTTGTCGTAGTTGGTGTCCCAGCCGCGACGGATTAGCTCGTGGGCTGCTGACAT